>Ga0181566_10004488_pt1 | contig 11352 bp, 3 predicted proteins | sample 101ome_15_FD_133762 | JGI IMG/M metagenome (GOLD analysis project Ga0181566, IMG submission 133762) | Coastal salt marsh microbial communities from the Groves Creek Marsh, Skidaway Island, Georgia - 101402AT metaG (megahit assembly) | ecosystem: Environmental > Aquatic > Marine > Intertidal zone... | reverse complement strand
CGGTCCCCTCGGGCGCGGAGGTCACGGGCGCGGGCGCGCTCGTCGGGCGGACCATCTTGAACCGCTTCGTCGAGAGCGGGGGCGGGATCGGCGTCGTCGCCATCTTGTGCATGAGCGACGTGACCTCGCCGGTGCACTGCTGCGACGTCGTCGCCGGCGCGTCGGCGGCGAGCATCGCCGCCACCTCCCCGCGGTGCTCGCCCGCGAAGGACGCTTCGCCGCGCGGAGGCGGCGGCGGCGGCGGGGGCGCGGCGGCGCGGGGAACCGGCGCCGCGGCGGCGGGGATGGGAACCGGTGGCGCGGCGAGGGGAACCGGCGGTGGTGGGGGCGCGGCGGCGGGCGCGGGCGGGGGAAGGATGTCGAGCGACCGCGCGGCGGCGGCGGCGGCGGGGTGGGCGCTCGTGGTCGCCTCGTCGGCGGGGGCGCGCTCGACCTCGGTCGCCCTCGGCGGGGTCTCCGCGGGCGGGGGCGGGGGCGCGGGCTGGCCCATCCCCGCGAGCATGGCCTGCATCTCGGCGATGCTGGCGGAGCGTTCCTCGGCGGCGCTCTCGAGCGCGGCGAGTTCGGCTTGCCAATCCGCGCGCGCGCCGGCGTCGGCGGCGGCGTCGGGGACGACGCCGTCGCCGACGGCGCCGTGGCCGCCGCCGGGGCCGGCGTTCGACCCGGGGGGGGAGACGCGCGCGACGACCGCGCGGCGAGGCGTAGAGGTGGTGCGCGGGGGCGCGGACGTCGTGATCGCGCCGGAGGGCTCGAGCGGAGAGGGCCTGCGATGAACGGGGAGCGGGAGTCGCGGGCGGGGACGAGTCAGGGGCGGGCAGGCGGGGAAAAAAAAAAAGCGTCGCCGACGCCGAGCGGGGTGGTCCGCATTATGAAGCTGTCACGTAAAACGACGGTTGGGGCGCCGGAACGAACGTTGGTCCGAAACGCCGCCCCGCGGCGGCGAAAACGTCGGCGGGGGACGCGCGCGCGAGCGCGTTCGGTCGCGTCGCGGTCGGCGCGCGGCGCGTACCCTCGCTCGACGCGGCGCTTCGAGGCGGCGGCGGCGTTCGCGCGGAGCGCGCGCGGCGCGACGAGCCGCATCGCGGCGTGGCACGCGGACATCTTGCGCGTCTACTTCTCGGCGCGGATGCGACGCGGATGCGCGATGCGCGGAGCGTCGGACGACGGAAACCGCGGGGTCGGCGCGGCGAGTGCGAGCGTCCCGTGCGTGACGCGCGGGCGGCGTGCGGTCGCGAAGGCGCGGCGGGGCGTTCGCGGCGGCGGGGCGGTGTCTGCGGCGGACGCGGAGTCGCGAGCGCGGCGTGGGCGGATGTGTGCCCCCCGCGTCGCGCGCGGAACCACGACGGCGTGTTCGCCACGACGGCGGCAATCGGATTTGCCAACTGGACGCGATCGGCGGGTTCTTACCCCTGGGGAAAGCCGAAGCCCCGGGCGTTTCTTTCCGCGCGACGGTTTGGTGACCGAATCGGGGAGGGGTGCCCACCGATGAAAAACAGCTTTTTCCGAGCATTCGCAGCTTTTGGCGGTTCGTCCGGCGATCTCCTCTCTCGTCCTTTTCGCGGATCCGGCCGCGTCGCGGTGCATCGCGCGGACGAGAACCACTCGGGGTTTCCCGCGCGCGAACGCACACGTCCGCCGCGCGCGCGCACGCCGATGGCCGCCGCGACCGCGTCTTCGCTGGCGCTCACGCTGCGCTCCGCGCGGTGCGCGCTCGCGCGCCGCCGCGCGCCGATCCGAGCCCCCGCGCGCCGCGCCTCGTCCGTCGCCGCCGGGACGGGGAACCCCGCGGGCGCCTCCGACGACGCGTTCGTCGTCACGTACTGCCATGTGCGCGCGCCCTCCCGCCCCGACCCGCGCGCGATCCGTTCCCGCCGCCCCGCGCCGTGCCGCGCTCCCTCCGCGCGGTGGCGTCGTCCCGAGCGCCGCGCGTCTCGCGACGATCCGCGAACCCCCCGCGTCGCCCGCGCCCGACCGGGCGCGGGAACCGCCCCTGCCCCGTCGCGCGTCGCGCTCGTCGCGCGCGTCCCATCGCTCCCTCAACCGACCCGCGCGCCCTTCCCCCATCCACCGCGCCACCGTCGCGCCGCAGAACTGAGACGGCGGCGGGCAGGAGTTCAACGCGGCGAAGGAGGCCATCCTGAGCGTCTTCGCGGACGCCGAGGTGGTCCCCAACCGGATCGACTCCTACCCCATCACCGTCACCGTCACGCAAGCCTCGGAGACCATCTGGACCGGGCGACAGCAGGGCTTGTTCGGGAAGAACGGACGCCCGGCGCAGCGCGAGATCATCGCCGCGCTGGAGGCGCTCAGGTAACGACGACGAGACAGAAGACGAGACGAAAAACGAAAACGAAAACGCGCGCGCGATGGGTCACGACGACCCCCGCGAGCGTAGACCGTGGCGTAGTCCGCGCCGCGTCGAGCGCCGCGAAAGACGTGCATCGCACGCGTGACGCCGCCGCCCGAAACCCCGCCGTCGACTCGGGGTGGGCGAATGTTCGGCCGAAGGCACGCGGACGGGGACCCCGCGCGCGGGACCCGTTCGTCGCGGCGCGAGACGAACGACTCTCTCGCGGACAACGACATCTCGTGTCGTACAGTATGAATCGACAGACGTGAACATAAACAATACACGCTCCGGCGGCGGGCGTCGTCACCCTCCTCGCTCCGCGAGCCTCCTCCTGAGCTCCTCCGCCTCCGCCTTGGCGCTCGCGAGCTCCCTCCTCGCCTCGGCGGTTTCCACGAGCACCATCTCGGTCATGATTTCGTTCATGAGCTCCGAGAGGTCCTCGTCCGCCTCCAGGAGTTTCCTCTGGATCGCCTCCACCTCCGGGTCGAGCATGCCGTCGCCCTGCGTGATGGTGAGCCCCGAGACGAACTTCGGGCGCTGCCTCGGCGTCGGCCTCGCGACGTTGGCCTCGACGTCGATCCCCGCGCGGTCGAGGTGCCCCCAGAGCTTCGCGCTGAGCTCCTCGTACTCCTTCGCCTTCGCCTCCGCCTCCGCCATGTAGAACTTCGCCTCCTCGGCCTGTTCGCGCAGCAGCGCTTGCTCCGCGAGCATCGTCTCGGACATGGCCTTGATCTCGCGCCCCTCCCGCACCTTCTCCTGGAGCGTCTGGATGTGCTGCATCAGCTTGCCCGTGGCGCGGTCGCCGACGGTGGACTCCGGCCCGTGCGTCATCACCTCCGCGAGCGTCACCTCGAGCTCGTCCACCTTCGCCCTGAGCTCCTCCACCTCCTCGTTGTTGAGCATGCTCCGCTCCTGGCCCTTCCCGTCCTGCCAAGCCAGCGCGGTCTCCGCCTCCGCCTGCGAGGACAGCGCCCTCGCCTCCTGAATCTTCGCCTCGTTCAGCGCGAGGTTCGCCTTCTCCCGCTCCACCAGGAGCTCCCGGCGCATCTTCTCGAGCTGCTCCGCCCTCGACCCCGCGGTCTCCTCCGTCTCCATCAGGCGCACCTCCGAGTTCGTGAGCTCGTTCAGCATCGCCTCCTCCATCGCCGCGAGTTCGCGCTCGGCGCGCTTCAGCGCGCTCTCCAGCCTTCGGCTCGTCGTCTGCGCCTCGGCGGCGGCAATCTCCGCGGCGAACTCGGCGTCTTCTCGGCGCTGCGTCATCTGAAGCAACTGGACGCGGTGTTCGAACCCAGCCTCGCGGCTTCGCATCTCGAGGTCGTTCGCGAGGTTTTCGAGGCGTTCGATCGCGTCGTTGCGTTCCTTGATCGCCTCCACCGCGTGCGCGAGCTCCTCCTCGAGCGACTTTTCGCGCCTCGCGGCGGCGGCCAACGCGGCGACGCGCGTCTCCTCCGCCGTCTCCTCCGCCACCTTCACCTTCGCCGCCGCCGCCTCCAGAGCGCTCGCCGCCTCCGCCGCCATGTCCTTCGCGCGCCCGTGCTTCTCCCTCGACTGCTCCGCCGCGCTCGCGGTGGACATGGCGGCCTGTCGGGCGTGCTCCACCTCCTCGCGGAGCGCCTCCGCGGAGCGAGACCCCGCGCCGTCGCTCTCGGCGCGTTCGCTCTCGAGTCGATCGGCGCGTTCCTCGATTTGTCGGATGCGGAACGACGCCGTCGCCGTGTCCTCGGCGTTGTATCTCGTCTCCGGGGACGTCGTGATCTCCACCCCGGACAGGGTGAACTCGAGGGACTCGATCTGGCTGTCGCGCTCCGCCGCGGCCTTGCGCGCCTCCTCCGTCTTCGCGTCGAGCTCGCCGCGGTGCCACCGGAGGTCGTTCTCCGCCTTCTCCACAGCCTCCCTCGCCTCGCGCGTCTTGTAGTCGTCCACCGGATGGCGCGACGACGACGCAAAAGCGGGCGACGACGCGGGGTCTCGCTCCGCGCCCCCGCCGCTCGCGCCGCTCCGCCGAGCCTCCTCCGCGAGCCTCGCGGCCTTCGCGTCCATCTCGCGCTCGCGCTCGGCGGTGTCCTCCGCGGCGCGGCGGAGAGGCTCGATCCCTCGCTCGGCGTTTGCGATTTCGCCGCGCATCCACTCGAGCTCCCGGCGCCGCTCGTCGCGCTGCGAGCGAAGGCCGCTCGCGCGCTCCTCCGCCTGGCGCGCCTTGTACGAGCTCTCCGCCGCGACGACCAGGGCGCGCCGGCGCCGCTCTTCGGAGGAGTCCGCCGAGGACCGGTCCCCGAGCTGCGATCCCCGCTCGACGTCCGCCCTGAGGGTTTCCATAGCCCTGGATTTTTCCTCGTACGCCGCGCGAATCTCCTCCGCGCGCCGGTTCGCCTCCCGGCTGACGTATTGCGCCTCCTCCAGCGCGAGCTGCGCGGCGCGGCGGTCCGCCTCCGTCGACGCGGACCCTTCGCCGCCCCCGGAGGAGCCGTAGCCCCGGTGGGTCTGGGACCCCTCGCTCCCGGTGGGTTCCGCGCCGCCCGCGGCCGCCGCCGCCATGACCTCGCGCATCTCCCCGACGTGGCTCTCGAGCCTGGCGACGGCGCTCTTGCCCTCCTCCATTCGCCTCCTGGCGGCGTCGAGCTCGGCGACGCGCGTCTCCAGCTGCTCCCGCGTCGGCACGCCCCTCGGGTCGCTCGCCTCGCCGGCCATCACGCGGCGCATCTCGTTCACGTGCTCGGACAAGGCGCGGCCGCTCCGATCGAGCTCGTCCAGCTCCCGCCGCATCCCCGCGAGCTCCGCCTCGCGCCCCGCGAGCTGCTCCGCGGTAGGCACCCCGCGAGGGTCAGGCGCGGGCGCGCCTCGTCCGGAGGACGAAGAGTCCGCGCGAGCGACGCTTCGCGCGGCGCTCTCGAACGCGTCCGCGGCGGCGCGGCGCTGCTGCTCGAGCTCGTTCGCGCGCATCACCGTGTGCTGCGCCTCCTCGAGCTGCCCCCGCATCCAGCTGAGCTCCTCCTTCTTGCGCTCGAGCTCGGAGGCGCCGCCGCCGCCGCCCCCGCCGCCGTCGCCGTCGCGCGCGAGCCTCCTCTCCTCCTCCTTCGCCGCCTCCGACTCGCGCGTCGCCGCCTCCGCCTCGCGCTCGGCCGCGGCGATGTCCGCCTCGACGTCCACGAACTCGCGTTCCTTCTTGTTCATCTTCCCGGTCATCTCCCCGACGCGTTCTTGCGCGAGGCGCAGCGCGTGCGACGCGTCGACGGCGGCGACGGCGGCGACGCGGCGTTGCTCCTCCACCTCCGCCGCCGCCGCCGCGGCGCGTCGCGTCTGCTCGAGCTGTTCGGACATGCGCCCGAACTCCCGCTCCGCCTCCTCCGCGCCCCTGAGCGCCTCCGACCGCATCTCCTCGGCCTCGCGCAGGCGCTCTTTGCTCTCCTCGACCACCCGCTCGGCGGCTTTGCGTTGCCCCTCCAGATCCGCCGCCCACTCCGCCGTGCGCTTCGCGTCGTCGACGCGCCGTCGAACGTCCGCCATGTCCACGTCCCCCGACCTGAACCCGCCGTGGCTCTGCGCCTCGGACTCCGCCTTCTGCGCCTCGTCCCGCAGCGTCCGCTCCCTGTGCGCCGCCGCGTCGTACGCCGCCTGGTGTGCCTCCTCCGACGCGCGCATTTTTTCCACCACCGCGTTCGCCGCCTCCGCCGCCTCGCGCGCCGACGCGAAGCTCTCCTGCTCCGCGCGCATCGCCAGCCGCGCCGCCTCCGCGTGCGCGGCGGCGTTCTCGGAGCACCCGCTCCGGACGCGCTCCAGTCGCTGCTTCAGGTCGACGTGCTCGAGCGCGAGCTCTTGGACGCGCGCCTTGGCGTGCGAGACGACGCCGTGCGATTCGTTCACGCGCGAGGTGACGCTCTGCGCGGCGTCCCGCGCCGCCGCCGCCAGCTCGTCGCGCTCCCGCTTCAACCCCTCAATCTCCTCCCGCTTTCGATCCCTCGCCGCGAACCCGTCGCCGCGGTGCGCCTCGAGCCGCGCGACGGTGTCGTGATCGTCGCCGTCCCTCGCGCGCTGGATCTCGCGCTCGATCGAGTCCAGGTCGCGCTCGATCCTCGCGAGCTCCTGCTCGGACCTGTGCGCGCGCATCTCCGCCTGCCCGAGTCGCTCGTTCGCCGCCTCGGCGTCGGCGGCGGCGCGCCGCGTCTGTTCCACCGCCTCGGCGCGTTTGTTCGCGAGGTCCTCGCGCGCGACGCGCAGCTCCTCCGCCTTCTCGCGCGCGTCGCGGTCGGCGCCCTCCACCTGCCCCTCCAGGTCGTGGAGGCGCTCGAGCGCGGCCCTGGCTTGTTCCGCGGGCTCGTTCGCCTCCTCGGCGAGCGACTTGGTGCGCTCGAGTTTGCGCTCCGCGGCGACGGCGGCGGCCCTCGCCTCGTCCGCGCACGCCGCCGCGCGCTCCTCCGCCCGCAGCGCCCTCTGCGTGGCGTCGGCGTTGACCCCCGCGCCCGTCAGGGCCTGCTCCCGCGCGGCGGCGAGCTCCGTCCGAAGGCGCCCGATCGCGCGCTCCTTCTCCTCCACCGCGGCTCTCAGCTCCCCCGCGCGGTGCTCCGCCTGATGCACGCGGAGGGAGCTCCGCTCGCTCGCGCTCGTCTGGTCGCGCCGCATCTCGTCGAGCTTCTCGCGGACGCGGTCCAGCTCGGCGTTCTTCTCCTCCGCCGCCGCCCACGCCTCGTCCACCCTCGCGGTCGCCTCCCTGAGCTTCGCCGCGGAGTCCTCCGCCACCTCCTGAAGCTCTCGCGCGGTTCGCTCGAGCTTCTCCTCCGTCTCCGCCTTCTTCTCCGCGGCTTCGCGGAGCTTCTCGTCCGCGTCGCGAACGCGAGCCGTCGCCTCCGCCGTCGCCGCGTCCGCGCCGTCGGCGAGCGCGTCCAGCATCGACCGCGCCTCCGCGAGCTCGGCCTTCATGAGCTCGAGCTCTGAGTCGCGCTCCTTGACCTTCGCGTTCGCGAGCTCCGCCTCCTTCTCGGCGCGCTCGAGGGGCTCGGAGGCGCGCTCGAGTTCCTCCCTCGCGCGCTCCAAATCCGCCGTCCGCTCGCCGAGGTACCACTCCTTCTTCTCCACCTGGTCCTGAAGCTCCGCGGCGCGAGCCTCGAGCTCCTTCACCTTCGCGCCGTGCTGCTCGGAGAAGAGGCGCACGCTCTCGTCCGCGCGCTTGCGCCCCTCCACCGCCTCGTGTCGCGCCGACTCCGCCTCCCGCAGCTTCCGCTGCATCTCCTCCAGCGCCCCGTCCTTGGTCTTCATGATGGACTCCTCCGCCGCCGCCGCCGCGCGCTTCCACTTCGCCTTGTCCTCCTCGTGCTTGCGCTTGAGCGCCTCCACCTCGTGCTTCAGACCCTCGGCGTCGCCGTGCTGACGAGCGCGCTCGAGCTCGCCGCGCACGCCGTCGAGCTCGCCGCGCAAACCGTCGAGCTCGCCGCGCAACCCGTCGAGCTCGCTCTGCGCGCCCTCCGCGTCGCGCCTCGCGGCGTCGGCGCGCTCCTCCGCCTCGCGCTTGTAGTGGTCCGCCTCGTCCGCGCGCTTGCGCGCCTCCTCCAGCTCGCGGTGCGCGTCGTGCGCCCTCCCGCCGTTCTCGTCGAGCTGCCTCCGCGCGTCCTCGAGCTCGCGCCGCGCGTCCTGCTCCATCTGCTGCGCGAGCGTCGCGGCGTCGTGCCAGTGATCGATCTCGCTGACCAGCTCCTTGACCTTCGCCGCGCGCTCGTCCGCGGCGGCGGCGAAGAGCTCCTCCGCCTCGCGCGCCTCGCGCCGCGCCTGCTCGAGCTCGCGCTCGAGGCGCTCGGCCTCCTTGTTCTTCTTCGCCGCGGCGATCAGCGAGCGGCCCCGCGGGCGCGCGGTGAGCGCCGAGGGCGCCCAGGGACTCGGGAACTGCGAACGCCGAGCGTCGCCCGGATGAGGCGACGCGCGCATCGCGCGACGAGCCGAGAGCGCGCGGCTCCGCGCGAACGCCGTGCGAGCGACGCGCGGGAACGCCGCGCCGGCCGTGATCCGGGCGCTCGCCGTCGGCTGCGTCCCGGCGGCGACCGCGGGGGAGACCCCCGGGCTCGACATCGCGCGTACCTGAGCGACGCTCTGCTGATCCGACTCAGCCGAAACCCCGCGGCGTTGTTCGCGTTTCGCGCCCGCACCGAGAACCGACCCGGAACCGCGTCCGCCGGCTCGCGCCTCGACCGTGGCTCGAGGACTGCGCCGCGATCAAACCCGGGATCGGCCCTTCCGCGCGCGTGCGTGTCGCCGCGCGTGCCGCGTCGTGTGCCTAGCGGGGAGGGGGGGGAGCACCGCGAGACCCAAGGCGGAGGTTTAAATTACCAAAAAGCTGTGTGACAACAGCGGGTTAGGTTTGCCAGCTTTATCCAATCGTGGCGCTCATTGGCCAGTTTGAACCGGGGTTTCGGGGTTTCGAAAACCGCCCGAAACGCACCGCATCGAGACCGCGGAGATGCGCGGGAACCCGCCACGTGGTGGGTGACTCCTGACACACCCCGGCGTCACGACGCGCACCCGCACAACTTGCGCGCGGTCGCTCCGTAGGAGGGACGTGTGATGGGCATGGGACAGACCGCTTCCGGGCCGACGGGCTCTCCGGACGAATACGTCGTGACGTACTGCAGGGTGCGCGCCCCCGCCCGCCCGAGCGCGACGGCGACGCGAACGCCTCCGCCGCCGTCCGTCCTTCTTCGAGGGTCATCGTCTCAGATCCGACGCTCCGCGGCATCCTCCCGGCGCTCGACGGCGCTCGTTCTCACGCGCCGTTTCCTCTCCTCCCCCCCGTTTCCCCCGCACGCGTAGAACTGAGACGGCGGGCAGCAGGAGTTCAACGCGGCCAAGTCCGCCATCCAGAGCGTCCACGCGGGCGCGAAGGTGGTGCCGAACCGCGTGGACGAGTACCCGATCACGGTGACCGTGTCGAAGGCCGGCAAGAACATCTGGAGCGGGCGCCAGCAAGGCTTGTTCGCAAAGAACGGCCGCCCGGCGCAGCGCGAGATCGTCGACGCCCTGAAGAGGGCGTAGAGGACGCGATCGCTCCCCGCGGCGCCCCGCGAAGATCTCTCGCGACGCTCGCCCCCGCGCCGCCCCCGCCCCCGAATCCGCGCCATCGCGCGCGCGAATGACGCCGCCGCCGTAAACGCCCGTCGAGATCCGACGCCGCGAGGCGCACGAAGAGCGAACGACGCGACGGAAAAGGTCACCGACCCGCCGCCCGTCGTCGCTCGCGGCCGAATGAAACGAAACGGGGAGCGAAGCCGCGTGGACCGAGCGAGAGACGCGCGAGTCGCCGCCGCGAATACTTGTACTTTTGTTCGTGTTCATTTCTTCCTCGCGAGAATCGCCGCGTCCCCGACGAGTCCCGCGCCTCTTCCCCCTTCTCATTCATCCCGTTCATTCCAAACACCCCCCTCCCTTGACACGCTTCACACCCGCGCGCGATCACTCTCACCGCGAGGACCACCCGCGCTCGAAACGCGGTTCGTTTCACTTCGCCGACCCCAACAACCGCGCGCCCGGATCGATCCCGAGCTCCTCCGCCTGCGCCCAGAGGAGGGCGGCTTTCCCTTCCATCGCGTCGACGGCGGCTTCCGTGGCGGCGCCCTCCGCCGTCGGCGGCGCGACGACGGGCTCCGCGCCGGCGTCCCCGATCATCCCCGCGAGGCTCGCGCCGAGGGTCTCGAGCTCGCGCATCTTCTTCCTCCGGATGCTCGCCTTGGGCGCGGACACTGCGGCGTTGTAGTACTCCGCGCTGGAGCCGTGGTGCGCGTGCGAGCTGACGTCCGCGAGGTCCGCGAGGGTCTGCGCCTCGACGTCCCTCAGCTCCTCCTCCGCCCTCGCGAGCGAGCGCTCGAGCCTGGCGTACGTCGCGGCGGCCTCCGCGGCGGCGCTCGCGGCGGCGTCCTCGGCGTTGAACCGCGCGACGTCCGCGCTTCGCACCGCGGATTTCGCGGACTCGAGCGCCGCGTCCGCCTCGCGCTCCAGCGATCGCAGCGCCGTCTCGAGCTCGGCGATTTTCTCGTCCCGACCGCGAACCGCCGCCTCCGCCTCGTCCAGTCGCGCGATCGCCTCGCGCGCGCTCCTCTCCCACCGCACCTCCGCCTCGGACGCCTCGCGGCTCGCCGCGTCCTCGCGCGCCCTCGCCGCCTGGGCCGCCTCCGCCTTCGCCGCCTTCGCCGCCTCCTCCGCCTTCGCCGCCCTGCCGACGGCGTCGTCGGCGGCGCGGCGCGCGCGCAGCACCACCCCCTCCGCTCTCCTCAGTCGCTCCGCCGCCTCCGCCGCGAGCGCGGCGTTGGACCGCGCGGCCGCCCTGGCGCTCTTCGCATCGCTCTTGGCCCTCTCCAGCTCGGCGTCCTTCTCCCTCATCGCGCGCTCGAACGCCTCCTTCGCGTCGCCGCCGGCGTTTCTGGCGTCGGACGCGGATTTCAGAGCGGCGTTGACGCGCTCGAGCTCCGCCTCCGCGGCGCGGATGCGGGCGCCGCCCTCCCGCGCCGCCTCGTTCGCGTCGCGGCGCAGGGCGTCCAGCTCCGCCTCCACGCCCCTCGCGCGGGACTCCCACAGCTCCGCCGCGCGTTTCAGCTCCTCCACGTCCGCCGAGGGGGACGATCCCCGTTCGCGCGCCTCCGTCTCCGCCCTGGCGAGCGCCTCCTCGAGCGCCTCGATTCGCGCCGTGCCGCGCGCCTTCGCGTCGGCGGCTTGTCGCTTGACGTCCTCGAGCTCCTCCGCGATTTGCCTCGCGCTCGCCTCCCCCGCGCCGTCGGTGGTCCGACCGCGGTTGGCCTCCTCCTCGACCATCTTCGCCATCTCCGCGCGCACGCGCTGGAGCTCCTCCTCGGCGTCGCGGATGCGCCGCCCGCCCTTCTCGGCGGCGTCCGCGGCGGAGCGCTTCACCTCCGCGAGCTCTGCCGCCAGAAGCGCCTTGGCGCCCGTGCTCCCCTCGCCGTCGATGATCTTCTGCAGGCGCGCGATCTCGTCCTCCGCGGGTCGCAACCGCTCCACCTCCGCCTCCAGCG
>Ga0181566_10004484_pt1 | contig 11355 bp, 2 predicted proteins | sample 101ome_15_FD_133762 | JGI IMG/M metagenome (GOLD analysis project Ga0181566, IMG submission 133762) | Coastal salt marsh microbial communities from the Groves Creek Marsh, Skidaway Island, Georgia - 101402AT metaG (megahit assembly) | ecosystem: Environmental > Aquatic > Marine > Intertidal zone... | reverse complement strand
CGCTTCCGCGACGGGCTCCTCCTCGGCCACGGGCTCCTCCTCGGCCACGGGCTCCTCCTCGGCCACGGGCTCCTCCTCGGCCACGGGCTCCTCCTCCGCGGCTGGCGCGGGATCTGCTTCGTCGGACATCGTTCCTCGGTGCGTCGGAGGCCGAACGGTGCGGGAGGATCGCTGCCGCGCGCTTCGGTGTGCGCGGACGCGTCCGGAAAAACGCCGACATGTCGGAGTCAACGCCTTCTTCCCCCCCCCCGCCTCCGGAGCCAAATCGAGAGGGGGGGATTTGGCACCAAAATTGAACGGGTGAATTCGATCGGAAGACCGGTCGCGGATTGATCGGCGCGTCCGATCAACTTCCGAAAGCGAAAAAAATTGGGCACCACGACGCTTGCCGGCGCTCGGCAGGCGACAGTTCGCGCGCTCACGGCGCAGCGCCCCGCCCGCGCGGCGCCGCGATGGAGGCGTTCGGCCGCGCGCTCGCGGCGCTCGCCGCACCCGGCGGCGTGGATCCCTCCGCGAGAGCCGAGGCCGAGCGTATCGTCGCGGTGGCGGTCGAAGACCCTTCCGTCGTCCCCGCCCTCCTCGAGGCGTGCCGCCGCCCCGATCCGCCTTCGCGGCTCCTCGCCGCGGTCCTCCTCAGCACCGCCGCGGGAAAGCACTGGCGCTCGCTCTCCGACCGCGACGTCGAGGCGGTGCAGAGCGGCGTCCTCGCAGCCCTCGGCGCGGCGGAGTCGTCCGCGGAGCTCCGCGCGCTCGCGCACGCCGCCGACGTGGTCGCTCAGGCGTCGGCGGCGGCGGGCACGCCGTGGGAGGCGCTCCTCCCCGCGCTGCGCGACGCGGCGCGCTCCCCGAGCCCCACGCACCGCGAGGCCGCGCTCGTGCTCTTCGGCGACCTCCTCGAGTCCACGGGCGCGCACCTCGCCCCGCACCACCGCGAGATCGCCGCGGCGTGCCTCGCGGAGGCGTCCCGCGAGGACTCGTCAGACGTCGACGCATCCGCGCCCCTCGGATCCGCGCCCCTCGCTCGCGCCCCGCGCCTCGCCGCGCTCGCCGCGCTCGCCCGCCTCGCCCGGGCCCTCGGCGAGGTCGGCGACTTCCCCGTCGTCGCCGAGCTCGCCCCTGCGATCCTCCGGTGCGCCCTGGATAACTGCGAGGCCGCCTTCACGGCCGGAGACGACGAACGAATGCGCCGCGCGCTGGCGACGCTCGCCGACGTCGTCGCGCTCCCGTCGGACGAAGCCGTCTTCGGCCCGGAACCCGCCGCGGCGTTGCTCCCGACCCTCCGCGCGGTCGTTCGCGTCGCGACGGACGGCGCGTCCTCCGCGTCTTGGTGCGGGCCGGCGTGGGACGTCCTCGGGACGATCGCGGAGGCGCACGCGGGCCTCCTGGACGCGCCGAGGAAGGACCTCGCGGCTTTTTTCCCCGCCGCCGCCGGCCGCGGCGCCGTCTCCGTCGCCGAGCTCCTCCTCCCGCCGCTGTGCGACGCCGCGCGGTCGGACGAGCGAGGCGACGAGGACGCGTCCGACACCGTCGACGACGCGGAGGCGAGCGGGCCGGGCGCGCACGCGCGCGCGGCGCTCCGTCGATGCGCGGCGGCGCTGCCCCCCGCGGCGACGCTCCCCGCCGCGCTGGCTCCCGTCGCCGCCGCCGCCGACGCGACCGGTCCCTCGGCGGAGGCGTTGCGGGGCGCGCTCGCCGCCTTCGCCGTCGTCGTCGAGGCGTGCGCGTGCGAGCTCGAGTCCGACGCGGGCGCGCTCGAGGCGGCGCTTCGCGCGATCGCGCGGTCGTTCCAGTCCGGGGACCCGGCGACGGCGCGGCGCGGCGCGTTGGCGTTGGCCGAGCTGGCGGAGCACGCGGGCGCGGCGCTCGCCGCGTCGGAGGCGACGGCGGCGCGCGTCCTGGAACTCGCCGCGGACGCGACGGACATCGCCACGGAGGCGGAGGCGGAGGGCGCGTCGGCGCGGGCGGACGCGAGGGTCCTCGAGGGGTTCTGCGCGGCGGCCAGGCTCGCGGTCGCGAAGATCGCGGAAAACTTCGCGGGGGATGAGCTCGCCCCGGGCCTCGAGCGCCTGACGAGGGCGCTCGTGCGCGGCGCCGCCGCGGGCCGCGCCGCCGCGGCGCGCGCGCGGTGTCTCGACGTCCTCGCCGCCGTCGTTCGCGCGGCGGCGTGGGAGTTCGAGCCGTTCGCGGCGGAGACGCTGAACGCGCTCGCGCCGACGGCGTTCGCGGGTTCCTCCGGGAGCGCGTCCGAGGGCGCCGCCGCCGAGGTGCGGTTTCGCGCCGTCGCCGCGATGGCGACCGTCGTCGCCGCCGCCGGGTTCGAGTCCGCGCCCGCGGGGACGACGGAGGCGCTCCTCGACGCGGCGTGCGCGGGCCTCGCGGCGGGGGGAGGCGGGGGCGGCGCCGGCGCGACGACAGCCGCGACGACCGGCGCGTCGACCGCGCTCGAGTGTTCGCTGCGATGCTTCGCGCGGCTCGCGTCGACGCTCGAGTCGAGGCTCGCGCCCTGGATCGAGCGCGCGGGCCGCGTCGCGCTCGACGCGGTTCGCGCGGAGGCGGCCGGGCGGGGAAGCCCCGGGGGCGGCCGCCGCGGGCGCGCCGCGGTGACGACGGGGGACGCCGCCGTCTCCGTCGCCGCGGCGGAGGCGCTCGGCGCGATGTGTAACTCGTGCGGCGCCGCGGCGCGACCGCTCGCGGCGGCGGCGCTCGACGCCCTCGTCGAAGTGGCGACGAGCCCGTTCGCGTCATTCGCCGCGCGCCTCGCCGCGACGCGCGCCGCCGAGTTCGCCGCGCACCCGTGGGACGAACCGGCGGAGGCGGCGGCGTCGGAGGAGGCGGCGCCCGGCGCCCGCCTCGCCAGGATCCTGGACGCCGCGCCGCGCGCCGCCGAGGCGGCGACGCGGCTCGCGGACGTGCTCGCGCGCGAAGAGACGCCCGAGGTTGCGCTGGCGGCGGCGGTGTCGCTCGAGACGGCGGCGGAGCGGTGTCGCCGCGTCGCGAACGCGCTCGGCTCCCCCGGCGCGGAGGGGGAAGACGCGCGGGTCGCCGCCGCGAGGAAAACCGCGCGCGAGGGCGCGGAAGCCGCGGCGCGCGCGTTTCGGGCCGTGCTGGACGGCGCCGTCGCGTGTCAGGAGGAGCTCGGGGAGGGGGGCGGCGGGGGACACGGGGGCGGCGACGGCGAGGAGCACGGGATGGTGTTCGTGGATTTGGAAGAGATGGCGCGGCGCGCGTTGGAGGGCGAGCGGTGACTTTTTGGCGCGGATTTTGATTAAAACGTTTCACTTTTCCGCGCGCTCTACGTCTCACCGTCGACGGCGGCGTTATGATACTCGCACGCTCCTCTCTCCGAATGCGTCGATACGAGCAGATGATATACTAGACTACTATAAAGTTAGATGCTGAACATGACGCTGTTCCTGGAGAGGTCGAAGGTGTTTCCTCTGGCCACTTCCAGCGGGACGTCGTTGGACGCCTTGGCCGGGCTCTTGCATCTGACGGTTCCCTCGTCGGCGTACTCGGCGCGGATGGGCCCCGTGGTGCCGAAGAAGCACCACACCGGTTCGTCGGCGGTGAATCCGGCGCCCCTCACGTTCACCACCGTCCCGCCTCCGCACGTCCCCGCCCTCGGGCTCAGGCTCAGGACGGTCGCGTCCGCGAGCGGCTCGAAGTACGTCGCGGCGGCTTCGGCGTAATTTTCCCCCGCGTTGATGCTGACGTCCGTCGCGAGCGCTCTTCCGTGCGAAAACTCCGCAAACGCCGGCGTCTCGCACCGCAGCACGGCGGAAGACACGGCGGAGGCGCCCACCGCGTACCCACCGCCGAAGCGGCACTGAAGGGCGTCGACGCCCGCGAGTTTCTCGGAGCTCGACCCGACGGTGACGCCGCCGCCGCTGCCGGGCTGCGCGACGTTCCCGTGGCCGTAGCTCCAGTGCTGCGAGGAGGCGATGAAGTTGGCGCCGGCGACGGTGACGAGCGTCCCGCCGGCGGCGGCGCCCGCCGCGGGGAAGAGCACCTCCGGCGCCGCGGGCGCCTGGTACTCGAACATGAGCCCGAACGACGTGAAGTTGCCCGTTCCCGCGCTCACCTCCACGGCGACGAAGCCCATCGCGTGCGGCGGCGAGCGGCACGTGGCCCGGTTCGCGGCGACGCCTCGCCCGCCCGCGACGGACGCGGGGACGACGGAGGCGTCGAACCGACACGCGAACCCGAAGGATCGCACCCTCGGCGTCTCCCCGGCGACGGTCGTCGCGAGGGCATCGGACGCGGTCCCGCCGCGCCACGCCCCGCCCGCGTCCACGGGCACGAATCCGGCGCCGTGGATCGTGACCTCGGTCCCGCCCGTCGCCGGTCCGCGCGTGGGGTCGAGGCCGAGCACCTCGACGCGCGGCGCCGCGTAAAACGGCACCGCCGCGCCAAAGTCGCGGCCGTTGACCGAGACGGACAACGTCCCCTCGTCGCTCGGCGCGCGCGCGGGGGCGACGCACGTGATGGCGTTCATCCCCGCGAACCCCGCGGCGGCGACGACGACGGACGCGAACTTGCACCGAAGTTCGTCCCCGGCGTCCCTGAAATCCGCGCCCGTGACGTCGCACGCCGTCCCTCCGTCCTCGCTCGAGCGCGGCGGGTCGGCGCGCGTCGCGCGGGGGAGGCGGTGAAACGCCACCAGCGTCCCCTCGCTCGACCACGCGTTCGGGTCCGACGCCGCGTCCGGGGACGCCGCCACCTCCACGGGCGCGCGCGTGTCGTGGTGGTGCGCGCCGTGAGCCTCCGCGCGGATGAGCGCGGACGAGACGACCGCGTGCGCGGCGGCGCCGAACTCGCCCAGCCGCGTCGCCGTCTCGCCAGCGACGAATCCCTCGCCCCAGACGTCGAGGACGGACCCGGCGCCTCCCGGCGTCACCGCGCTCGGGTACGCGCCGAGCACGCGCGCGGCGCGGCGGTAGAGAAGCTGCGGCAACGACCCGACGTCCAGCGCGCCGGGGGAGAGCCCCGGGAGGGAGGCCACCTCGAACGCGACGAACCCGCCCGCGAGTTTGGCGGGGACGCGAAGCTGCGCGACGTGCGCGGCGACGCGCGTCGCCGCCCCCCCGCCCGAACCCGTCTCCTCCGCGTAAAGGTCGCCCTCCTCCATCCATCTCGGCAACGAACCCACCCCGGAGCCGAAGACGCGAACGCTCGCGCCGCCGGCGACGGCGACGACCCCCGGCGTCGCCGCCCCGGCCTCGGCGACGAAGGGTTTCCGGTACTCGACGGCGACGGGCGCGAGGCCCGCCGCGTCGGACATCGACCGCCCCACGCGCGCCTCCGCGGCGCCCCCGTACCGCGCGGGGGCTAAAAACTCCGCGGCGTCCGCCCCCGCGCCCGGGCGCAGCGCGACGGGCGCGATGGTCCCGACGCGCGCGCTCAGGTCGTCCGCGCCGGACACCGGCGCCAACCGCGAGCCGACGACGGTCACCGCGAAGCCACCCTCGAGCCCGCCCGATTTCGGCGACGCGTGGCGCGCCTCGGGCGGAGGCGTCAGCGCGAGGGGCGCCGCGCTCTCGCTCATCGGCGCCGACCCCGCGAGGCCCACCGTGAGCGCGGCGACGCCCTCGGGGAGGTCGCCCGGGATCTCGCACACCGCCACCGCGGAAGACACCGCGTCGGCGAGCGCGACGGACGGCGCGGACGCGCCGGTGGAGGAAGATCCCGATCCCGATCCGGATCCGGATCCCGCTGCGCCGCTCGCCGCCGCCCTCGGCCCCGCGGCGAAGACGCACGCCAGCGCGCCGGCGCCCCTGAACCCGCCGCCCAGGTCGGCGCCGGTGACGACGACGAGGCCGCCGCCGCCGACGTGCGCAATCTCCGGCCGCCACGACGCGACGTGCGGCGCGGCGACGTACTCGATCTGCGGCGCCGAGCCGCCGAGCGAACGCCCGCCGGCGCCGGCGGCGTCCGCGCCGTCGACCAGGACGGGGAAGAACCCCTCGATGAACGGGTCGGGGGCGAGGAGGCACTCGAACCACCCGAGGCGGTCGCCGGCGCCGCGCGAGACGCGGTGCTCGAGCGCCGCGCCGCGCGAGGACGTGCCCCCGTACGCGCACCCGACGACCCCGGGGCTCGCCGCCGCGTCGCCCTCGAAGCCGCTCTTCCGCGCGAGGGGCGACGCCACCGCGACGGTGGCGCCGCGCCCGCCGAAGACGCCCGCGCTCCCAGCCGCCGCCGCGGGCGGCGAAACCGCCGAGGCGCGCGCCGAGGGCGCGTACGCAAAGACGGTCCACGCCTCGCTTCGCGCGTCGCTCGCGGCCGCCGCGTGGTAGTCCCGCCGGTTCACCGACACGAACACCCCCACCTCGCCCTCGCGCGATGCCGGCGCCAGGCACCCGACGTCCGCGCCCTCGCCGCCCGAGCGCCGCGCCGCCACCGGGGCGACGACGCCGACGCGGCACCACAGCGGCGCGTCGGCGGCGCTCGCCGCGCCGGCGCCGGCGAGGCGCGCGAGGATGACCGTCCCGCCCTCTGTCGGCCCGCGCGACGGCGACACCGACGCCACGAACGCCGGGGCGCGGAAGGTGAACTCGAGCGCCCCGGATCCGGATCCGTCCGCAGGGGGTCCCTCGTCGCCGACCCCCGAATCGCCCGCGGCGCTCGCCGTCGCGTCAACGACGCCCGGGGGCGACGCCGGCGTCTCGGCGAGCGCAACCGCCGACGAAACCGCGCGGAGCGGCGCGAGAGAGACGCCGCCGCTCGTTCCGCCGCTCGTTCCGCCGAACGCGACGAACGTCTCGCCGCCGACGCCGGCACTCGGCGGGGCGAGGTCCCGCCCGCGGAGCACGACGAGCGTCCCGCCCGCGCCCGGCGCGATCGAGGGGTCCGCGGCCTCGACCCTGGGCCTCGCGAAGACGAGCGTCGCGAGCTCGCCCGCGCCCGGGGAGCGACCGAACCACCGCGCGCTCGCCGCCGACGCGACGCCCGGGACGTCCACGGCGACGAACCCGACGCCCGCGCGGGAGAGCGAGGCGGGGGTGGAGCGCGCGCGCGCGCCCGACTCGCTCCCGCGCGCGACGAGGAAGAACCCCGCGCTCGCCGCGGCGCGGCGCGCCGCCGATTCGGAGACGGCGGGCGGGAACGGGCCGGCGACGGCGACGGCGGGGGGCGCAAACGCAATCGTCGTCGCCGAATCGCCGCCTCCGAACCTCGCCGCCTCGCTCCCGAAGTAGTCTCTGCCGCCGTTGAGCGTCGCGTCGACGACGCGGCGCACGGCCCGCGCGTCGTGAAGCGCGGGGGCGACGCACGTCATCTCCGAGCTCGACACCGCCGAGGCGACGACGGGCCCGACGGCGCCGAAGCGGCACGCGGCGAAGCCGGTGTCCGCGAAGCCTTCGCCGGCGACGGAAACCGCCGACCCCCCGCGCCCGCCGTCGCCGCCGCCGTCCGAACCGCGTGCGCCGCGAGGCGAATCGCCGCGAGCGCGTCGTCGACCGCGAGGACGACATCGTCGCCGCCGCCGCCGCCCACCGCGAGGCGGACGGTGGCGGCGCCGGGCGCGCCGGGGGGCGCCTCGAAGGACGCGAGCGCCGAGGACACGACGCGCGCCGACGCCGCCTCCGCCCGCCGCGCCGCCCCCGCGTCCTCCGCCGCCTCCGCGACGACGACGTCGAGGGAAAGGCTCGGCGGGGGCGCGAGGTGCGCGCCGACGAGCCAGAGCACGCCCCCGCCGCCCGCGGGCGTGGAGGACGGCCCCGCGAACGCGCGCGCGGACGGCGCGGAGGCGACGGCGACGACGGCGAAGGGCGCCGACGCTCGGGCGCTCGACGCGACGGAGAGGGCGAAAAAGCCCGCGTCGGCGCGGCTCGGCAGCCGCGCCGCGTACGCCGCCGCGCCGCCTCCTCGCGCGTCGGCGCGAATCTTCGCGCCCGCGTCGAGCGCCAGCTCGATGCCCCCGTCCCCCCGTCCCCGCGGCACCCAGACGACGTGCGCCTCCCCGCCGAGCGCCGAGGCGGCGGCGGCGAAGACGAGCGCGGGGGGAACGACGGCGTCGGGGACGAGCGCCACCGCCGCGCCGGGCGCGCCGGGGCGCGCCCCCGCGGCGGCGGAGACGCGCGCGGGCGCCCGTCCCGGCGCGCGCGCGGGAACGACGCACGCCACGCCGAGCGCGCCGTCCGTCGACGCGGACGCCTTGGCGCGCGCGGCGACGGGGCCGACGGCGCCGATCCAGCACGCGAGCTCGGCGCCCGCGGCGGGGTCGACGAAGGGCGGCGACGCGAAGAGCGTCGTCACCGTCCCGCCGCTCGCCGACGCCGCCGCGGGCGACGCCGAGACGACGACGCGCGACGTCGCGAAGGTCGCGACGACGCCGACGCGCGCCGCTCGGTCGTCCGTGGTCGCGCCCCTCGGCGCGAAGTCGACCCGAGCGTCCATTCTCGGCGCGGGAGTCGACCCCGCGGTCCTCGGCGCGTCCCCGCGGATCGCCGCCGACCCCGGCGTCTCGACGGCGACGAGCGCCGAGGAGACAAACGCCGCCGCGCCGCCGCGCGTCGTCGTCGCGACGCTCGCCCCGAACCGCGCGTACGCGGCGGCGTGCGCGTCGACGGCGAACACGAACGCGACGTCGCCGCCCGACGCGTCCAGGAACGCGGGCGCGAGGCTCGTCGCCGCGGGGAACGGTTCCCGGCGCAGAACGAGCGCCGGCGCCGACGCCGAACCTGCGACGTCGGCGACGGCGACGGCGACGAAGCCCCCGCGGCCCGAAGCGCTCGCGACGCACGAGACGCCGCCCCGCGACGCCCGGACCCGCGAGGAAGCGGACGATGGCGTCTCGTGAACCACGCCGTCTAACGCGCACGCGGCGTTCGGCGCGAGACCCCACCCGAGGAGCGCGAGCGTCGCGGCGCTCGCCCCGGGTCCGGTCCCCGCCGGCTCCGGAACCGCCGCCGCGTCCGACGCGAAGCCGCCGGAGAGGTACGCAAACGCAAACGCGTCGCCGGCGCGGCGCGTCTTCGTCGACGCCGCCGCCCCCGGGGCGCGCGGCGACGGCGGCGCCGTCGTGACGCCCGCGCGCGCGAACACGCGAAGCGCCGCGAGGCCCCTCGCGCGCGCGGGGGAGACGCACTCGACGTCCGCGCCGGCCGCGTTCGCGCCCGACGCGAGGCGCGCGGCGACGGGCGCCACCGGGCCGAACGCGCACGACGCGACGCGACGCGCCTCGACGCCTCCGTCGGTTCGGTCGGTTCGGTCGGTTCGGTCGGTCCGATCCGCCGCCGTCTCGGGGGCCCGCCCGGAACCCCGCCCGGACGCTCTCCTGACGCTCTCCACGACGCCGCCGACGGAGACGAGGACGGCGGTGCCGCCCTGGACGCCGCCGCGAACGGGCGACGCGGACGCGATCCAGGGCGCGGGGGCGGCCGCGAACGTCGCCGCCGCGGCCAAAAGCCCCCCGCCGCCGCCGCCGAAACCGCCGCCGCCGAGGGCGAGCGACGCGGGGACGTCCCCGCCGCTGAAGCCGACGACGGGGGCCAACGACGGGGTCTCGCACGTCGCGAGAGCGCTCGAGACGACGCGCGCGACCCCGCCGACGGCGCTCCCCTTGCCGTTCGCCGCGTCGCCGAAGACGCACGCGAGAAGCGTTCGCTCGTCGCCGCCTCCGCCGCGCCAAAAGTCGGCGCCGACGAGCGTCACGACGTCGCCCCCGTCGCCGCCGCCGCCGCGCGGGGCGACGGCGACGACGCGGGGAGCGGCGACGCGCGCCAGGGCGACGGGCGCCTCTCGGCCGCCCGCGCCGCCCTCGCGCGCGCCCGCGCCGCCCTCGCGCGCGACGCGAACCGCCGCGAACGCGGGACCGCCGGGGAAGGCTGCCGACGCGCACCGCAGGAACGCGCGCGCGTCCGACCCGGGAAGGAATCCGGAGAGGCCTTTTTCGAGGCGCCCCGCGGCGCCCGACGCGCCTCCCGGAGAGAGACTCGCCTCCTCCGCCGCGTCGCCGCACGTCGCGCCCGCCAGTCGCCGACCGAAGACGTCCACGCGAGCGGCCGCGGCGCCGAAGGCCGCGACGGCGGGGGGCATCACCGCGACCGCGCGCGGGGCCTCGGCGACCGCGAGCGGCTCCCGCGCGAGGGACCACGCGGCGGGGTCGTCGCGCCACCCCGCGCGCGCGTCGAGCCGCGCGCCCGGGGCGCTCGCGGGCGCGAGGCACCGAACCGCGCGTCCCTCCTCCGTCTTCACCCCCGCGATCGGCCCGACCGTGCCCATCCTGCACGCGAGCCGGCGCCCCGACCCGGGGTCGCCGGACGCGAGCGCGAACGTCACCAGGTCGCCTCCGTCTGTCTCCACGACGGCGGGAGAGACGGAGGCGACGACGAGCGCCTCGGCGTACGCAAACGCCGCGCCCTCGCCGCCCCCCGCGGCGACTTCGCCGAGGCTCGCCCCGGGGGGCGCCTCGACGACGCCGAGGGCGGAGGACACGCGGTGGACGCGCACGAGGACGTCGCCGAACGCGATCGTCGCGCCGATGTCTTCGCCACGGAGCACGACGCGCGCGCCGCCGCGGAGCGCTCCGACGGAGGGGACGGCGGAGAGCACCAGGGCCGGCTCGACGACGCGCCACTCGGGCTCCTCGTCGTCGTACGCCGAGGCGTCCGACGGGTCGAGGTACTCGAGAGCCGCGCTCGTCGCCGCGTGCACGTCACCGCGCGCGGCGACGACGACGTCGACGACGCCCTCGACGTGCGCGGGGGCGATGCACTCCACCTCCCCGCCGTCGAGCGTGCGCGCGGCGACGGGACCGACGGTGCCGAAGCGACACGACGCGAGCGCGGAGGAACCGAAATCGCCAAAGACGCGAACGACGCCGCCCTCCACGGCGACGAGCTTCGCGGGCTCGATCGACTCGGCGACGGAGGATTGGAAGTACGAGAATGCGACCAAGTCGCCGCCGCCGAGGGTGACCGCGCCGACGGCGTCGGTGGGCGGTGACTCCACGACGACGAGCGCCGAAGAGACGAACTCGGCGGGGACGACGACGCCGCCGAAGGCGACGACGCTTGCCGCGCCGGGAGACCCGCCCGCGCCGACGACGGCGACTCGGGTGCCGCCGTCGACCGCGCCGCTCGTGGGGAACGCCGAGAGCGCCTCCATCGGCGCGGACGGCCCGAGCGCGTCGAGCGCGCTGGAAAGCGCGGCCTCGTCGAGCAACTCGGGCGCGAACGCGATGGATTTCCCGACGCGCCCGAATGCATTCCCAACGCCCGCTCGAATTTCGGTCGAGCCGGACGCGCGAGCGGGCAAGCCGCACTCGGCGACATCCGGAGCGAGAAACCGCGCGGCCAGGGGCGCGATGCTTCCCACGGCGCACGCCAGATCGCGCGAGTTGGTCAGCGTTCT
>Ga0181566_10004479_pt1 | contig 11359 bp, 11 predicted proteins | sample 101ome_15_FD_133762 | JGI IMG/M metagenome (GOLD analysis project Ga0181566, IMG submission 133762) | Coastal salt marsh microbial communities from the Groves Creek Marsh, Skidaway Island, Georgia - 101402AT metaG (megahit assembly) | ecosystem: Environmental > Aquatic > Marine > Intertidal... | reverse complement strand
TCATCATCTGGAATATTGTCTTTATATTCTGTTTTTTTTATTTTACAATCAAAATTAGTTCCACAACTAACACATGTAAAATTACCCTCTTCCTCTTCGGCATCTTCGGATTCAGCTTCCTCTTCTTCTTCAACGACTTCTTCTTCTTCTTCTTCTTCTTCTTCTTCAACGACCTCCTCTTCTTCTTCTATATCACTGCGTCCTTTTCCGCAACAATCGTCTATTGCACTAAACAGTTTTTTTCCACACCCATTACAAGTAGGTAAACATTTATTACATACCCATATTTCGTGTGGACCATAATCACCGCCTTGTCCATGACATTCTTCACAAACATTTTCTGCATCACATAGTTCACAATTATTTAGTCCTTGAATTGTACTACATTCATCACATTTAAATTCATCTTCGGCGATGTCTTCTCCACCAAGAGTATCGTCATCTTCAATAGTTTCTTCAATACTATTTTCAGTTTTTATTTTCATTCCAATATTTGCTTTGATTTTATCATAGTCCCAATGAGGATTTTCAAAACTATATGTAATATTTTCATCTTCAACATCACTAACGGGTATATAATTGTTATCATCTGTCAAATCAACAATATCTTGTGTCATTTCTTGATAAGGAGTGTTAGTAGTAGTAGTATGTACAAGTCTGGTTTGATTATCATTTTTACAACATTCATGTTCTTTTGTAATGGGAATAACGGTAATAACTTTTCGTAATGCTTTATTTTCAGCTTTTAATGCTTTATTTTGAGCAATAAGTTTTTGTACCATAGGTAACTGGAGGAAAGCTCTGTAATTCTTCTTGTATTCGTTTGTCATTGTTTTATAAATAATATAGTTTTATAAACAAGATATAATTAATTATAAGATCAATTTTTTATATCATTCCATTATTTACAAATTCTATTTTATGCCAATTTTCATGATACATGTCTTTCGTATTATAAGAACCAAGTTTAGGTCCAAACCATAAATGGGGATAACATACAATATTATTATCCATTGTATTAAAAAAAGCTCCCCATAGACTGAATGAACTATTTGCTATAATATTGGCATTGCATAAAGACATAATTAATAATTGTTCATAATCGGCAATATTATCATCAGCCTTTGTAAAAAGTATAAATGGAAACGTAACTTTTAATTGTTCAATCATTTTATTTACAAACTGCGTTTCCGTTTTTTCACAAAAATATAAAATTTGTAAATTGTCTTTTTTACCTTTTAATAAAAAAAGAATTTTATTGATGGATTCAATATAGTAATTAATGCGTAAACAGGGGTGGCAATCTTCTTTCGCTCTATAGTCTCCATAACGAAAATGCATACTAATATTATAAGTAGTATTGAATAGATTCGTATATTTTCCCTTAACCATGTCTTTTTGTTCTTGTAACAAGATCATTTTACTAATCTGTTCAAATTCCTCTTTAAAATATTTGTAACTTTGAAAGTAGCCAAACAGTTTCAAATAGTTTATATTAGCAAGTGCAGGTATAGGAGTATAATGAAATCCGGATTCTTTAATAGTAACGAAACGATTCAAATAAGGTATGACAGAAGAATATTCCGGATTCTTTGTAGTAAGGTTTTCTATGTTCTTCAAAAAAGAGTTCCAATAAGTTGGTCTGGTGATTCCACTTCTTAATTCAGTTGAATATTCAAAAATAACACGTAAATTATGTTTTATTGCGTATGCGATAGTAGTAAATATTTGAAACAATTGGTTACCTAAACCACCCATCAAATGAATTGTAATATATTTCATCTAATTTAAATATGTTAACAAAATATATTTAAATCATTTACACGAAACCAAAGTTTTCCTTTATTATCTCGTTCTTTGAAGGACCTTTTACCTTTTCACTTTGTCTTTTTACTTTATAACCATTTGTTTTATTGGGGTTATTGGTTTGATATTTGGAATCATCCATATCATCATGCAGTTCAGGTAAAACCCTTGTCAATGGTTTTTCCAAAATCAACAACATATGCTCCGATTTCATTAATTTTCTATATTCTTGTATTGTTAAATTACCATAAAATTTATCCAACAAATAATACGGGTTTGGTGCAGGCTTAATGTTTCTACTATATTGAAATACTTTACCATAAATCTTATTTAATAATTGGTATCTTTCAAATTTAGTAGAATCATCAATGTTTTCTTTCATTAAATATGCAACTGCACATTCTGGTCTACAAAAAGATCCATAACCCGTTGTAGTCTCTTCGGTTTCATTTTTAGGAATATAACAACAAGGATTATCAAATTCATACGTACACCAGAAACAAGCAGATTTTTTATCTGGGTTTGAATCTTTGTATAATTGTAATTTCAATGATTTTAGCTTATTATTAACGTCCTTCAAACTAATTTCATCATCTTCTTCTACAAATTCATCTTCTTCATTTTCTTCCACGATACCTTTACATTTCATACAAATATTTTTGACATCCGTATTTACTTCATCATATGCATAATTTGTTTTCATCTGTGTATCATTGAATGTGGAGAATACGGCATCTTCATTTGTATATGCCATAATATCCGGAGGAGCGACTGGTTTATAACTTAATGGGTCAGATAACATATGATCTGGATTTGTGTTTTGTATATCAATATCACTCATAGAACATTTCAAGTGTAGAATAATATTTGTCTTTGATAAATTGTCATCATTTAACATTATAGGTTTGTTCGTTAACTTACCGCCTTTTGGCTTTCTGCCTCTTTTTTTTGGAACTGGGGGTTCAGTCGGCGTTTCATTTTTCTGTTGCTCTATCTCTGACTTTTTTTTACGACCTCTTTTTTTCTTCACTACAACTTCCGGATTATTCTCCATTTTATTGTAAATAGATCAAAAAAGTATTTATATTGTTTCATAAAACATTTTCACGCCGGATTCTTTGACAGGTAACACCCCCTACATAAGGGTATATAACTGTCACTCCCGCCTATTTGTACCTGATCCTCACTATTGTTTATTCTATGGGAAAAGATTGCTCGTTCCTTTGTAGTACAATTAGCGCACCATGCATGTAGTTTATCAATCTTATCACATATTGGAATTAGTCGCATCATATCTCCAAATGGATTTCTTTTGAAATCGCCATCTAATCCTGCAATGTATACGTGTTTTTGTCTTTTTTCAACCAATTCAATTGTAACATCATATAGATCTTTGAAAAACTGGCCTTCATTGATTAAAACCAATTTGGAATTTTTAATTTCGTCGGAATCCAATATTTCGGATAGATTTTCACAAAATAGACACGGTATTTCTAATTTATCATGATTCGTTAAAGTTGTGTTACTATATCTAGTATCTTTTACATAATTAATAACCGCAATATTGCATAGATTAAAGTTGTATATTTTTTGTAAATTATATATTTGAATAAGCTTTGATGTTTTGCCCGAAAACATTGGACCAATGATTAATTCTAGATATCCGTTCATTTTTTAATATACTAAATCTGTATTCATTATATCAATTTTATCTTATTATTATTTAAACATAAATATTATAAATAACGTATATGCAAAATAATACGAACATTCCATGGGTAGAAAAATATCGTCCAAATGATTTTGATAAAATTGTCTTGAGCGATATGAATAAGAAAATGTTTCAAAACATATTACGCACTGAATATTTCCCGAATCTCCTTTTTTATGGTCCACCGGGTACTGGTAAAACCACTACGATTATCAATTTGATTAATGCATATAATGAAAAGTATTCAAAAAATAGTAAAGGATCTGTAATCCATTTAAATGCTTCCGATGAAAGAGGTATTGATATTATTCGGAATCAAATATTGCAGTTTGTAAGAACAAATAATTTTTTTGAGAACTCTATTAAATTCGTGATATTAGATGAGGTTGATTATATGACGAAAAACGCACAACAAGCATTAAAATATTTGTTGCAATTTTCCAATTATAATGTTAGGTATTGTTTAATATGTAATTATATAAGCAAAATAGATGAATCCTTGAAAAATGAATTTATATGTGTTCGTTTTAATCAGTTGCCAAAAGATGATATTTTTATTTTTATAAAAAGCATTTGTATGTCCGAAAAACTCAAAATGTCCGACACTGAAATCCAAGAATTATTAAATTTATACAATTCCGACATAAGAAGCATGATAAACTTTATTCAATTAAATCAAAAAAACAAAAAATGCATTGAATCCATTATAACACATGAAGTTTGGGATAATCTACATGAATTATTATTGACAGATAAAACTGAAAAAGAGATATTACTGTTTTTTACTCAAAAAAGTATCCAATATAACACAGACAAAAAGAACTTGATTAAAAAATATATTTTATATTTAATACAAAATGAAAAAATAGATATTACAAGTGATTTTCTAAAAGTATGTCAAAATATAACCCATTTACAAGATGGTAATATCCAAACAATTTTAAAATACATGATAAATCAATTTAAGAAATTTATGATATAAAAAATTGATTCTTCAAGTAGTTAAAAATTATATATAAAATACAACATGGACATTGACGATGAATGGGATAATTATCTTAAAGGGAGTGAATTGGATTTTGAAGAAGAAGAAGAAGAGGCAGGGAATAACGGTACAAATAATATAGAAGCACCTGAATGCGAAGATCTATATATTTCTACTACGACCAAAGTATTGTACTTGAATTCTGCAATTGACATTTATAACATATTTTGGGAGCTTCCGGTGATTGATTATTTTAAACCAGAAGATGGTATTGTTAAGAAACAGATGAAAATTGTTTCAAAAACACCAGAAGAATATGAGGTTTATAAGCAAAAATTGGAAAATTTAAATTATTACAAGGAAAATATTATAAAACAGATACATAATCCGTCTGCGCGTAGAATAAAATTTAAAGATGAACGAAAAATAACTGTAGGAATATCTAAAAAGGATATAATGAATTGTAGAGGTAAAGTCAAAAATGCATTTTATAATTGTTTTGCTATCATATTACGATTTAAAGAAGGTGACTCTTTTAAAGAGATTCATGTAAAAGTATTTAATACAGGTAAGTTGGAGATTCCGGGTATTTTAAACTTAAATTTATTAGAAAGGGTGAAAGTATATGTTCTTCGTTATTTGCAACCACACGTAGAGAATGTATTATATTTTACAGAAGCATGCACGGAAGATAATGTATTAATTAATTCTAATTTTAAATGTGGATTTTTCATAAATAGGGACAACTTATATAGAATATTGAAATCGGATAAATATTGTTTGGAAACTTCCTATGATCCGAGTAGTTATCCAGGAATTAAATGTAAATATTATTTCAACAATGCAAGACCATTTGATAAAAGTGTTCAGAACGGATTAATAGAGGAGACGGATCGGGATATGAAATTGTCCGAATTATTTGATAATAAGAAGTATACAGAAATATCGTTCATGATTTTTAGAACGGGTAGTTGCTTGATTGTAGGTAATTGTACAGAAAAAGTATTGCGTTTTGTATATGATTTTATCAAAAATATTTTAAAGACCGAATATTGTAATATAAAGACAATATCTGACAAAGTACAAGTAAAAGAGAAAAAAGAAAAACAACGTAAAAAGAGTGTATATATGACAAATGATTATTTTAAAAACGTGATTATGAATGAATTAGGGGTCGGTACATCCAATTTAAAAGCCCCTTGATATCTTCGTTTCTAATGGTTTGACACATAACATCCTTTTCAATATAGAATTTTAAAATAAACATTTCTTTGTTATCTTGCAGTATACTAGCATTTTTCTTATTTTTTATTTGAAAGTTTAAAAATTCATCTAGTAGTTTAGAATACGTATCATATTTAAATACAACTTTTTCTTGTAATAATTCTAAATACAGAATATCTTGTAAATATTCGCATGCGGATAAGTATTTCTTTAAGTATAATTTACTAATTTGTAGCCTTTCTTGGAATGTAAACGATGGATTATTCCAATAGAAAAAGACATTCACTATTTTATTTAGACGCACAAGTAATTCATAATATTCTTTGCTGTTTAATTGTGTAATCTCTTCTTCAAATGTCATAATATTTGTAATCGTATCAAATAGTTTACCGTCGTTGCCGTTTTGCATTTCAAAGATGGTTTTCTTATAAATAAAAAGTACAGCGTCTGTTTGATTCAATGAATTTTGTAAGTTTGTTTTATGTACCTGTTCCATATATTCAATATAATACAAATACGTTTTTTGAGCATAATAATACGCCTTCTCAATGTTCTTCGTTTTGATTAAGACATATTCAAATACTCTATAAATAGAATTCAATCCTATAAACATACATGTGGAAATATCAATATCGCATATATTTGTTAAAATGTTCTCCAACTGGTTTAATAATTCTTCTATTACAATATAATACTTGTCTATAATGCGCGTTTTTATATTCTTATCATCCCACAGTATGCGCTTTGTCATATATACATTTCATTATATATAAATTTGCACAAAAAATAATATATTTTATGTATTAACATATTTAAAGTTATTTATTAAAATAAATTATAAATGGATAATACTGAAAAAACCGAAAAAACAGAGAGTTCTGGATATAGATTGCCTGAAACAAAAACGTTATTGCATGCTAGTAAGTTGTCTATTATAGAGGATAAACCTATTATGCTTGATTATTGGACACATTCATTAGAAAAGAAAGCATTAATTGGTGTAAAAGAATCACAAGAGAAATTGTTAGTAAAGAGTGAGGATGAATATACAAGTCCTATTTCCAAGATTTACAAGGTGGGTTCAGAATATATTATTATGACGGAGAATTCTATTTACATTGTGGATGTAGAGATTCTTACCAAGCGTATTAGTGCCTAAATAATTGAATAATGTTTATTGTATAATAAATATTATTATAAGAGTTCTTCAATCTTTTTGCGTACGTCTTCTTCCAGTACATTTGGGAATTCAATGTCAAAGTGAAGAATAAAGTTTCCTTTTTGGTTTTCTTTTACCATGCCCATTCCGGGAATAACTTTTTTAAATCCGGGTTTAATAACTGTATAATTATCTTTATTGTTTACGGCAAATTTTTTCCCGTTTAAGTATGTGAATTCTACCAAAAACCCACACAAAGATTCTTTTAATGTTAATGTTCGTTTTAGAATAATATCTAGACCTTGTCGTATAAAAGGCGTCTTGTTCTCCACCGTCACTTTTATTTTTATATCACTAATCATTGTATTTACAACATTACCTTTACCTTGCAACGTTAATACATCATTATTACCAACTCCTGTTGGAATGTTGACATACAATGTTTCATTTTCCTTTTTAACTTCATCATCCTTTTCTATTGTTCTATCCACGTCCACCTCAATTACACAACCATTAAACGACTGCTCCAATGTAATAACAACATTTTTATGTATAACATCCGGTCGTTTTATTCCCCCATGATTAAATTGGAATTGAGCACCATGACCGTTATGAAAAACACGAATTTGAGGACCTCCATTCATATTTAACCCCATTCCAGGAGGCATTCCCGCACCCGCAAACATCATATTAAATATGTTATTTATATCTTGAAAATCATTATCACCCGGTATATTCATACCACCAAATCCACCGCCAAACTTACGCTTGTGATCGTATTTCTTTTTATCATCTTTGTCACCCAACGTTGAATATGCTTCATTTATCAAATTCATCTTGTCTTTTGCCTCATCGGATTGATTTCTATCAGGATGATATTGTAATGACAGTGCTCTATAAGCCTTCTTTATCTCGGATTCACTAGCATCTTCTTTTATACCTAAAATATCATAGTAATCAAGTTCTGCCATATAATGTTATAAATATATGTTTTTATAATATTTTTCGCAAATCTTATTTAAATATTATTTACTATGATTTACAATGAATAATAAATCCACTTTTATTACTAAATATAAACCGAATTATATAAATGAATTTACCAATGATACACAATTTATTCAGCTAATTGAAAAACTAAATGAATTGGATAGTATGAATATTTTATTTGTCGGTAATAGTAATTCAGGAAAAACCACTCTTTTAAACTGCATTGCGAGAACTTATTATGATTTATCATTAAATGAAAGAATTCCCGAGAACAATACATTACATATCAATACATTAAAAGAACAAGGTATACAATATTTCAGAAATGAAATGAAAACGTTTTGTCAATCCAAAAGTGCTATTTATGGTAAGAAAAAATTAGTATTAATTGATGATATAGACACGATAAATGAACAAAGTCAACAAGTTTTTCGGAATTATATTGATAAATATAGTAAGAATATTTTTTTTATTTCCACTTGTAATAATATACAGAAAGTTATTGAGAGTTTACAATCTAGATTACATATAGCCTCTATACCAAAACAAACGGATGAATATATGAAAATGATAATGCAAAAAATCATTCAAGTGGAGAACATTGAATTGAGCGAAGACATTCAAGACTATTTAATACAAATTGCAAATAATTCTTTGCGAAAACTGATTAATTATATTGAAAAATGCTATTTATATAAAGAATCGGATGAATTGGAATTAGAAACTGTAAAAGTATTATGTTCTTCTATTTCGTTCTCACATTTTGATAATTTTTATGATTCTATTAGAAAAAACAATCTACAAGATGCCATTAAAACCCTTTTCAATATTTATGATTATGGGTATTCAGTAATAGATATTCTTGATTATTTATTTTATTATACCAAAACCACAACTACAATTGAAGACAACATTAAATATGAGGTTATTATTTTACTTTGTAAATATATTACTATTTTCCACAATATACATGAAGATCCAATAGAACTCGCTTTTATTACAAATAATATTTACGAAAAGTTCAATTTATAATTATAAACATATAAATAAGTTAAATATATGTTTATCCATATTAACAATATGAATTTTAGTCTAGTTGCACCGAGTCGTGCCAGAAAAAAAATTATTGAAAAGCAAAGAATGGAACTTATGAAAAAGGCAGCCGAAACAAAACCATTTTTGCTACTAGACAATAGAGTACAAGTGAATGATACAGATTCTGAATTCTTCTCGTGTTCAAGTGTTATACTGACGGCTATTGTAGAGTATGTAAACAATAGACACATGTTACCAGATATTGTTGATAGTTCTCGTCAATATAAATGGTATAAAAATGACGAAAAAGATATCACTTTTGATTATTTTAAACACTATGATGAAGTATCTGTTGTTATTCCTATTGCAAAATTTCCTGTAACCTTCTATGAAAGAAATGCCGAAAATGTCGGAAAATCCGACAAAAAGAGTGAAAAGTTCTCCGAATACAAGTTAATAAACTTTGATATGATTACAAAATATATTTGTAAATATTTTTTACCATCCATTGAAGTGATGAAACAATTGACGTGTATTGAGAACTTGTATAAGATAGATTATAACAATAGTTTGGTTGTTTTTTACAATGAACCTGTAGATACGCAAACGCAAATGGAAACATATAAAATGTATTTGTTACAAGTAGAAGAATTAATAAAACAAAATTCTGGTTTACAAGTTCTCGTAAACAGTGTAGATAATGGATTTTTAGAATATATGAGAGAAAAGATGCGTGTGGATTGTGTGTATTTAGATAATGAGATGGAGTGTATGGTAGGTCTAAAAGAGCCATGTAAAGTGGACAACAAAGAGATATTTAGTAAAAAGTGTTTGGCAGTTGTAATGCTGATGTCAAAATGTAAATATATTGTGTGTAGTTCGGACGAATGTTCTCTATGGACGATGTATTATAGAGGGAATTCAACTAATGTATATCAGAGACTAGAGAACAAATGGGTATTGCCTGATTACAGAGAGAACATAACATATAGTAAAGAAGAAGATGAAGAGATAGGTTAGATGTATTTAGGAAATTTAAACGTTATATTAATTATATAAAAAAATAACTAATAATTATACCAATGTCTTCTCAAATTTTTAGAACAGACGTTCCAAACATATTATTGTATAATTTGTTGGAAAAGATTTGTCTAAAAACCGATAAATACTACTTAATAGATACGAATGCTTATAAAAAGATGCTTTTCCATAACTATCATACACAATTTCTATCAGATTTGAGGGATTATTATCATGTAGGAAAGTATTTTTATTTGAATCGTGAAATGACGTATAAATCGTTTACAAATATCGTACGTCAAATATGTAAAAACAATACAATCATGTTTACATCAAAGATGAAATACAACGAGTCAAAATACAATATAGTTTATTTTGTGTATTTTTAATTTTCCGCTTTTTTAAAATCTACTAAAATACTATATTAAAGCAATGTTTAAATCTAAATATTTACCAGGTTTTTTAATTACATTAGGAATAATTGGTATAGTTGCCAGTTCATCAAAATTTTTGAAAAAAGCTTATGAAACGGATGATACCTATGATTTAATCAAAGAATACTTATTAAATGATTCGCCGTTGTATGGTCAAAATCGTCCGAAACTATGGATTCATTCAAAATATGAAATGAATGCTCGTAGATGGAAAGATTTTTCTTCTAGAAATACTACAAATCTAAACCAAGATTATTTGCATTTAACGATTAAAACAATTATTAATCACTGTGGGGATGATTTTAATATTTGTCTTATTGATGATCAATCCTTTACGAAATTAATTCCCGGATGGAATATTGATCTCAGTAATGTACCTAATCCAGTAAAACAATATTATAGAAATTTAGCAATGACACAGCTAATTTACGCGTACGGTGGTATGGCAGTTCCAAATTCATTCATTTGTTTGAAAAATTTGAAACCATTATATGATGATTGTATAGCCAATAAGAAACCATTCGTAACACAAACCATTAATCGCACATCAAACTTACAAAGAGAGAACTTGGGATCCTATTTTATTCCAGGAATTGATATTATTGGTGCAGAGAAAAATGATCCGATCATTTTAGAATTAGGCGATTATTTGAAACAATTAAATATTGACGGACATATTTCTAAAGAAGACGCATTTTTGGGTTTAATTAATCACAAATGTATTGAATTCTCTATGCAAGATAAACTACATGTAATTGATGGAAAAGAAATCGGTATTAAAAGTAATAGAAACAGACCTATATTGTTGGATGATCTATGTGCAGAATCATATATTGATTTAGACAGTAGTGCATATGGTATTTATATACCTGCAGACGAAGTTCTCTCTCGTACAAAATATCAATGGTTGGCAAATATTTCTTCTGAACAACTATTGAACTCTGAATTAATCATTGCCAAATACCTACGCGCTTCTATTATGGATACTACAAATG
>Ga0181566_10004478_pt1 | contig 11361 bp, 7 predicted proteins | sample 101ome_15_FD_133762 | JGI IMG/M metagenome (GOLD analysis project Ga0181566, IMG submission 133762) | Coastal salt marsh microbial communities from the Groves Creek Marsh, Skidaway Island, Georgia - 101402AT metaG (megahit assembly) | ecosystem: Environmental > Aquatic > Marine > Intertidal zone... | reverse complement strand
TTGGCCCGTTGAGTCCGAAGAAGACGCTTGGGCGGAGGGGACGAGGCGGTTCGGGTCGAGGACGCATCCGCACTTGGGCTTGATCTCGATCGCGAACGCTCGGCGCGTCCCGCCGGGCGCGCTCGGGGGAGACGGCGCGCGCGCGTCGAGCCTGCCGGCGTCGCGGAGGAGGAGGGCGTCGCGCGCGTCGCGGTCGATCGCGGCGCGCGCGACGCGGTGGGGCGGGCGGTGGGGCCCCGCCGCGGAGGCGAGGGCGTCGAGGAAGCGCGCGTCCACGACCGCCACCTCGCCCGCGTCCGCGCGCGCGCCCGCGAGCGCCGGGCGGAGGACCGCCGCCGCGAACGCGCGCTGGCGACGCGCGGGGGAGGCGCTCGCGTCCAGCGCGAGGTCCAGGCCGGGGTGGCCCGCCCAGAGCGCCGCGTCCGTGAGACCCGCGTCCGCGGCGGCGTGGACGGCCGCGTCGCGCGGCCGCCGCGCCGCGTCCGCGGGCGCCTTGCGCACGCGGAGCACGCGACCGCGAAGCGCGGGGGAGGCGCCGACGTGCTCGAACACGACGTGCGCGCCGCCCTCGGCGAGGTACCGCCACTCCCCCGCGGCGACCGCGCCGAGCAGCTCAGGCGCGGACGCCGCCTCCCGCGCCGCCATCGCGCGCGCGCGCGCGCGAAGCGCTCTCTCATCCAACCGACACACGACGCGGAGGGCGCGCGACGCGACCGGGGCGAAACGTCGTCCTGGAGGGCGACCTCAAACACTTCGTTGTTGCTCTCCTTGGACGCGCGCGCCGACGTGTCATAGTGCACACTGCACGTTCGGTCTCGAAAAAAAAAAGACCTTCTCGAGCGCGCTTTTCCGAGAACCAACGACGCGTCCTCGCGCGCGCCTCACTCTACCTCGCGCGCGCGGACGTTCGCGCGACCCCCCTCACGAGCCGACGAGCGCGCGCCCGTGGCCTCGCCTCGGCGCTCCTCGCGACGCCCCGCGCCGACGCCGCCGGACTCGATACGGTTGCGCGCGTCGACCCGACACCCTTTTTCGTTTCCCCTCTTTCCCCGGGTCGGTCGCGCGCCGCCACGAACAGCGCGCGAAGCTCCCCCCCCCCGAGGTTCGCCATGCCCCCGCCCCCGCATCGCGGCGCCGTCGCCGCGACCCCCGAGGCGCTCGGCGCCTCCGGCCGCGTCGCGACGAGGCCGTCGCGCGCGCGCCGAGAGCGAACCGACCGCTCCGAGAAAACCGAGAGCGAACCGACCGCTCCGAGAAAACCTCGGTTTCTCGGAAACGCTCCGCCCGCGCCCCGTCCGCCCCCACCGGCGGTCGCCGTCTCCTTGGCGCTCGTCTGCGTCGCCCTCCTCGGCGGCGACGTCTTCGCCGCCGTGGCGGAGGCCGCCCCCGCGACCCCCGCCGCGCGCCGCCTCATGTCCTCGACGCGCGTCGCGGCGGCCGCGTCCGACTCGCCCTCGTCCCGAACCGTCGTCGCCGAGCGCGCCGTCGCGAGGCCCGGGAGTGGGGGCGGCGCCGAGGTCGAAGCCGAAGCCGAAGCCGAAGCCGAAGCCGAAGCCAGAGCCGAAGCCGAAGCCGAAACCGTCGCCGTAACCGCTCGGCCGAGGCGCGCCGCCGCCGACGCGTCTCCCCGCGGGACGCGCGCCGCCGCCTCCGCCGCCGAGGGCCGCGCGACGGTTCGGGATTCGACGCTCCCGGGACCCTCGTCTTCGTCTTCTTCTTCTTCGTCGTCGCGTCTTCGTCCCGCCGTCCCGATCTCGGGCGTCCCGCCGGACTGGGGCGTCTCGAGCCTCGCCGCCGTCGCGTCGGACGCCGGGTGGTGCGCGCCCGGCGCGACGGACTTCTCCCGGTGCGACCCGCGGCCCGAGCACGTCCCTACACCCTTCGTTCCCGCGTTCGACCTGAACGGCGCTCCCGGCGCGGCGTCCGCGCACGCCCCCGCGCGGGCCGCCGCCGGCGGCGCGTCGTCCTCCGACGGCCTCCAGCGCGCGGACTGGGAGAACGACCTCGACGCGCGTCCGTTCCAGCTGCGGTGGCAGCAGCCGCCGCGGGCGAAGCCGCACGTCGGTCCCGTCGAGGTGGCGGTGCGTAAGGACGGCGTCGCGGCCGCGCAGACGTTCGAGTGGTACGAGCTGCGACAGATGTTGTCCTTCGCGAAGCTGTTCCCGGATGACGTCTGCGCGGCGGACTCGACCGTCTGCAGAGCGCGCGTGCGTCCCGACGCCGCCGGGCGCGCGGAGGGCGTCCCGCCCGCCGATGACCCCGCCGACTGCGACGCGAGCGGGGCGCGCTGCCTCAAGTCGGGCGAGGTGCCGTTCTGGTGGTACAACGGCGTCGGCCCGGGGCCGTTACTCCGGGTCGCCACGGATCTCAAGTGGCGCAACGTCCGGGGCGAGCTGCGGGACCAGAAGCTCGTCGCGACGAACCTGATCGTGCGCCAGACGAACGACCTGCCTCCCGACTGCGCCGGCGGCGCGACGACGCACGACGACCTCGAGTGCAAAAACGCCATCACGTCGACGCACCACCACGGCGCGACGTCGCTCCCCGGCTTCGACGGCTGGGCCGACGACGTCACGGCGTCCGGCCAGCACAAGGACTACTGCTACGTCAACGACATGGGCCCGCGAACGAACTGGTACCACGACCACGGGATCCACAACACCGGGTTCAACGTCGCGAACGGGCTGTTCGCGATGTATCCGATTTACGTCCCGCCCGAGCACGAGGAGGGCCCCCACGGCGAGCGCGTGTTGCCGCGCTGGATCGACGAAACCTGCGACGTCTTCGACGCCGGCGCCGGGAATTTCCGAGCCGGGGAAGGGCGCTGCTTCGAGATGCCCATGATCCTGTCCGAGGCGCGGTTCAACAACGAGGGGGGCGTGACCGCGAACTCGCCCCCGGGCGCCGGGGCCGTCGTGCGCCCGGGCACGTGCCGCGTCGACTACGAGATCGAGGGCAACGTCTGGAAAGCCGACGTCGTCACCGTCAACGGAGTCCCGTGGCCCAAGATGAGAGTGTTCGCCGGGTACATGTACAGGGCGAGGGTACTGGGGGCTTCGATCACCCGATCCTACCGCCTGAGCCTCAGCGGCGACTCGTGCGCGCGCATGCTCGTCGTCGGGTCGGACACCGAGCTCCTCCTGAACCCGGTGGTCGCGCCGCGGCTCGACGTCAACGCCGGAGAGCGGTATCAGGTGGTCTTTGACTTTTCGCGATGCGTCGTGCCGAGAGGCGAGAAGAAGCTCAACGTGTACCTGCGCAACTCACACGATTTCCTCAACAACGAGGACTACCTGCACACCGATAAGGTCATGCGGTTCATCGTGAAGAATCCGCCCAAGAAGATCGACAACAGAGGCCAACCCTCGCTGCTCTCGTCCGACTGGGAAGCGAGCGGCGGCGTCGCGTGCTCGTCTTCCGCGGGGAAGGACCCTAACTGCGCCGCGGCGACCCTCGCGCCCCCGGACGCGGCGAACTGGGAAGCCTCGAAAGACGTCTGCCTACTCTCCAAGAACGACGCCAGGCTGCGCCGGGAAGCCGTGCAGACGGCCATCAAGGCCCTGCGCGTCGTCCGCGGCCAGGACGCGGACGCCGCCGGCGAGAGAATCGCTTCGGACCTCCTCACCGAGAACCGCCCGGTTTCGCTCCGCGTCGACGCGACGCTCGACGCGGCGGACCCCGTCTCGAACCCGGACGGGTTCGCGACCCTGAGCGATGCGTGTCACGGCGACGATCTGTACGGCGCCCCGATCCACACGGCGCACGCGCGAACCGAGCCGGACGGGACGAAGACGCAGTGCGTCACCGTGCGCACGCTCATCTTCGCGCGGACCAACGGCGAGTGGGTGATCAACGACAAGACGTGGCGCTCGGGCGACGACAACCAGATGGGGCGCGTCGAGGCGTCCGCCACGTTCGGGTGCCTGGAGGTGTGGCACATCGTCACCGGAGGCGGGGGGTGGCACCACCCCGTGCATTTGCATCTGATCGACGGCTGGATGGTCGAACGCATCGGCGGCCGAGCGGAGGAAGCCTTGGCGGCGTGGCCGGAAGGCCGAGGCGTCTTTCCGTACGAAACCGGCTCGAAGGACGTGTTCTTCTGCGGGTTCAACGAGCGCGTGACGATCGCTTTTTGGGCGGACGCCAACCGAGGCAACTACATGTTCCACTGCCACAACCTGATCCACGAGGACGACGACATGCTGCTCGCGTTCACCGTGACGCACGTCGACGACGAGCAGGACGAAGCTTCGGGCGTCGTGCCCATCGCCAAGCCCGGCGACGACGCCGTTCAAGCGCCGCCGTTCGACGCGCGCTTCCCGTTCGACACGACGACGACCCCCGGGGAGAGCGCCGAGCGCGGCGAGACCTCCGGGTTCGAGCCGGCGAAGCGCTTCGTCTACCCGAAATCGTTCGGGTCGAACCGAGGCGTCATGACCGCCAACAACTTCATGTTCGAGTACGAGAAGCTTCACGAGGTTCCCTCGCCGATCAGAGCCCACGCGAACGAAGCGGAGGAAGCCATCAAAGCGCTCTTCGGCGAAGGCGGCCGGGGGCGCTTCGGCAAGTTCTACGAGAAGGACGGCGCGTACTTCGCGAGCGGCGCGGCGAACGATCGCGGCGACCTGCTCCTGGGCACCGAGACGGAGCCCTCGCAGAAGCTGCGGATCAGCGACGTGAAGGAAAAATTCTTCCCGACGGTGTGACGCGACCCGCGCCGCGAAGCGAGACGAGAGACGGAGAGAGACGGAGAGAGACGACGGGCGGCGAGAGACGACGCCGAGAGACGGATACGAACGCACCGGAAACAAAGACGTAGCGGAGGATGAGGGCGCGTTGAAATCGCGATCGAAGACAGACTCGTCATCGGATCACCCACGGAGCGGCGCGGACGCGTCCCTCGCCCTCTCGTCGCGGGAGCCTCGCGACCGGCGAATCTTTAGTCCGTATCTTCACCCCTTTCAAGACGCTCGCGGGAAGTGTATACGTATGGGATATGATACCTTTGTACTTGGATTATGATCTACTTCTTCACCAACAGCGCTCTGAGTTCCCCGCTCTCGTGCATCTCCTCGACGATGTCGTGCCCGCCCACGAGCTCGCCGGCGTGGTAGAGCTGCGGGATCGTCGGCCAGTCGCTGAACGTCTTGAGGACGTTCCTCAGGTTATGGTTGTGCCGCTCGTCCAGCGCGTCGATCGTCTCGTACTCCACCATGAGCTCGTCCAGCATCGCGCACATGCGGTGCGAGAAGCCGCACTCGGGCTCCTTCCTGCTCCCCTTGATGAAGGCGACGATCTCGTGTGCGTCCACCGCCTCGCGGCACTTCTCCGCGAGCGTCTGATCGTCCGTCGCCTCGCCGTCCGTCAGCCTGAGGTTGGGCTTCGCGGAGCTCCCGCGGTTCTTCCGCTCCGTCCACAGCTCGTTGCCCTTGGCGTTGCCCGGGGGGAGGACCCCGCCGCTCGCCGCGAGGTGCTCGACCATCCACGCCTTCCACTGGAGCTGCAGGTCCTGCTTGGCGGCGTCCGGGAGGGCGACGCATCGTGCGTACGCGCACTTCCGCGGGAGCTCGAAGGCGTGCACCTTGACGCTCGCGGACACCTTGCGCGACAGCCCGACGTACTGACACGTCTCGTCCGCGTCGTAGATGGCGTACACGCCGGGCGTCGTCGGGATCGAGGGGTCGCGGACGCCGTCGCCGGCGAGGGAGACGAGCGGCGCGTCCGCCAGCGTCGACGCGGCGACCGAGGAGGAAGCGGCGGGGGATTCCTCGGAGGCGGCGGCGCGGACGCGGAGGGACGCGGCGCGAGGGCGAGGACGCGACGAGGGATCGTTCGAGACGCGTCGCGAGGACGACGGACGCGGGGCGGGCGCGCCGAGGCGCGCGCCGAGCGCGGCTGATGCCTGCATCCTTCCGCGCGCGTGCGCCGGCTGATGTGGATAGAATGTCTCGCGTCGGACGAAGGTCGTCGATCGCTCGCGCGTCGTCTCGTTGAGCGTCTCGGCGGATTCGCGCGCGCGCGCGCGGTGCGCCCGCGGCGCGGGTCGAGATGCGCGCGGCGATTTCGGACGCCGAAACCTCCTCGTCGTCGCTCTCGGGGGTGGTGCGCAAGCGCCGCATCCTCTCGAAGCGCCTCGCGTTCGTGGACCTCGAGGCTGACGGGTGCGCGTCCGTGGCGCTCGTATGCGACGGTTGGGCGCTCTCGAAGGCGGTCGCGAGCGGCGTGCACGTGCGCGTCGAGGGTGCGTGGGAGACGCTCGAGGACGGGCGGCGACGCTTCGCCGTCCTCCCGCACGCGGTGGAGATTCTCGAGGATCCTCGCGGGGAGAACGCGTGGTCGAACGCGTCGGAGACGGCGGCGTGGCGCGCGCGCGTTCGCGCGATCTCCCCGGACCTGCCAGTCGGCATGTGCCTCGCGTGGGCGGACGCCGGGCGATGCTCCGACCCGACCTGCGTCGCGCGACACGCCGCGAGCACGCGATGGGAAACGCGGCGGCGCGACCGCGCGGCGCGCGAACGCTCGGGCGCCGTTTCCGACCCCGCCGTCCACCCCGCTCGCGAAGACTGCGCCTCGGGTGGTGGTGCCTCATCTGGGGAGACCGCCGCCGCGTCCGCGGATGTCGCCGCGCACGGTCCCCTCGCGGCCAAGTCGAAGCACAACGCCGTCTTCGCGCGTTGGCTCGTCGAGACCTTCGGCGTGGACCGTCTCGTCGGCCCGAACCGCGAGGGCGTCGCCGACGTCGCGGGCGGCCGCGGCATGCTCGCCCTCGAGCTCGCGCTCGAGCACGGCGTCCCGGCCGTCGTCGTCGAGCCGAAAAAAATGCGCCTCAACAAATCCTACAGGAAGCGCGTGCGCAAGTGGCGAGCCGCGAGAGCCGAGGGGAGCGACCGAGAGGCGCTCGACGAGTGGGACCCGGAAGCTCCCTCCGATACCGCGGCGGCATTCTCGTTCCCGGTGCGTCAGGTTCGCGCGGCGTACCACGGGGAGGAGCTCGGCGGCGACTTTCAGTCGCGCGACGATTCGGCGTCCGCGCGTTCGGCGGCGGCGGCGGCGGCGGCGGCGATTCGAGACGCGGGCGTCCTCCTCGCCATGCACCCCGACGCGGCGGCGGAGCCCGTCGTGGACGCCGCGATCGCGCACGGGAAACCGTTCGCGGTCGTCCCGTGCTGCGTGTTCGCGTCGGCGTTTCCGGACCGGCGGAGGCCTGACGGGGCCCCCGTGGCGTCGTACGAGGATCTGCTCGAGTACTTGCAGGCGAAGGCGCCGGACGTGCGAAGGGCGGAGCTCCCGTGCGAGGGGCGGAGGGTCGTGCTCTGGAGACGGGAGCCGACGGGGGTAGGGAAAGGGGGCGACGGGTGAGATCGCGCCGAACATTTTTATCATAGGGCGCGACGCGATCAGTACGCCTCGTCGTCGTTCCGTTCCAAAAGTTCCGCCGCCGCGTCGTCGTCGTTCCCGTCGCGCGCCGACGCGTCGCCTCCGCGCCTCTTCCCGTCGTCGATCTTCTCGCCCGGATCCATCTTCTCGCGCGTCGCGTCTCACCCAGCCATCGCCTCCGCCGCCGCGCACACCGGCGGCGCCGCCTCCACGAGCGCCTTCGGCGGCGGCGACGGCTTTGGACTCGGCGCCGATTTCACACGACCCCCAGAGGCGGTGGCTTCGGCCTTCGCGCGTTTCGAGCTCGGGGTGGCCGCGCGCGCGGCGGGCGGCGGCGGCGTCGCGGCGACGTCGGCGGGCGTCGCGGGCGTCGCCGCCGCGACGCGTCGCGCGCGGAGCACGATCGACGTGACGTTATCGCCGGTCTGACGCATCTTCGCGAGCGAGGTTAACGCGTTGGCGACGCGCCGCATGCCTCCGCGCGGGCCGACCGCCCCGCCGCCGCTTCCCCGGCGCGACTTCGCCGACGACGGCGGCGTCAGATCCTCCGCCGCTTCCCCCGGCGCTCCCCCGGCGCTCCCGCGCCCCCTCTTCCTCGCGCTCCCGCCGCCGCTTCCGAGGGAGGCGGCTCCGAACGAGGTCCGGTCCCCGCAGCCCGCCGCTCCCGCACCGAAGCTCCCCCCGAACCCTCTGGCGCACTCGAGCATCTTCTCCGCGTCGACGACGTCGGTGAGGCCGTCGCTGCACAGCACGCACGTGTCGACGCGGGCGAGGTCCACCTCCGTCACCTCCGGGTCCGCGCGCACGCAGTGCTTGATGCCGGCGTTGCCGAACGCGCGCGACACCGCCAGGATCCCGCACGCGCGGGCGACGCCCCCCGAGACCCGGACCGTGCCCCCGAGCGCCAACACCCGCGCCCGCTCCTCCGGCGCGCTCGGGCGCTGGTCCGCGGACTCGAACACGATCGCCCCGGCGTCGTCCGCCGCGATCAGGCGCGAGTCCCCGACGACGGCGGCGAACATGCGCGTGTTTCGCGCCGAGGCCCGAGCGCGCCCTCCGGAGCCGGGAGCACCGGGAGCACTCGCCGGATCCTCATCCTCCCTTCCCGGAGTGGTGGTGGTGGTATCTGTCGTGGCGACACCTGCACCCCCACCTCCACCCCCACCTCCACCTTCACCTTCACCTCCACCTTCACCTCCACCTTCACCTCCACTTCCGCGGTCGTCGTCCCCCGCGACCAGGAGTGCGACGACCGCGGTGGACCCCGGTCCCGGTCCTCCGCTTCCCGGCCTGGCGGCCCATCGCGATCGGTCGGGGGGGCCGAACGCGCGGACGATCTCCTCGTCGCACGACGCGCACGCGTTCCGGAGCGCCCGCCGCGGGTCGGTGCGTAAGGTTTCGTCCGCCAGGAGCTTCGCGTGCAGCGCGTTGGCGAGGAAGTGCGAGACCTGCGCGCCGCCGTGGCCGTCGAAGACGGCAAAGACGGCGGCGGAGGCGTCGGGGGCGACGGCGACGCACCAGCGGTCCTCCATGTTCGGCCGCGGGCCGATGATCGAGCTCACGTCGAAGCGGAGCTCGTATCCCCCGATCGCGAACGCGACGTTGGGGGCGCACCCGACCGCGACGCCCCAATTATCCGAGGCGCCGCCCGCGCCCGCGAGGCGCATCGGCGTCGGCGCGCGAGAGCGAGCGCGCGACGCGGTTCGAAAACGCGGAAAATCGACGTCGCGCGCGAGTGCGCTACTCGGCGTCTGACCCGGGGCCGTCGCGCTCGCGCCGCTTCGCGAGGACCGCGCGCTCGAAGTGCTGGAAGCGCTCCTCCTTGTAGTGCGACTCCACCTTCTCCTCGACGTAAAACCCGAGCGCGCCCCCGAGCAACGTGAAGCCGATCAGGAGGAGCTGCCGGTTGGGTGCCATCAACGACCGGGCGCGACCTGGGGCGTGGGGCAGGGGTCCGCCAAAAAGGAGGAAGAGGCGAAGCGAGACCGCCGACGCGTGAGAGATCCCCGGCCACTCGCGCTGGGGCACGGAGGACGAGAGCGCGTCTTCCGCCGCCGCGAGCGCGCGTCGGACTGGCGCCCCGGCGCGCCGAACAGCTGGAGAAAACGACGGGGTGCCACGAATTTCTCGGAAAATGTTGGCACCCAACGGCCACGGCCAATCCTTCTCCCCACCGCCGGGGCTCGACCGTCCGGAGACGCGCGCGCGCGTCTCACCCGTCCTCTCGCGACGATCTCACGCCGCGCGTGTCATCCTTCGCCACGCGAACCCCCCGCGCGCGTCCCCACCCTCCGCGTTTCGGCCGCGGCGTCGCGCGCCTCCCGGGGGTCCCGCCGTTTTCTCGCAACGGTCGAGGATGCGGCGCTCCGTCGCCGTCCTGTGCCTGGTGTCCGCGCTCGCCCTCGCGCGCGTGGACGTGTCGATTTCGCAGCCGACGCAGGGCACGTGCAACGCCACGCTCGCGATCCGCAACTGCGCCCTGGACCCCGCGGTGGCCCCCTCGGGGCGGGACCAATGGCCCGCGGGCCTCATCTCGGACGTCTCCGCGCCCATCTTCGGCCAGACGGAGGAGTACTCCCTCTTCGCCGACCACGTCGCATTTTTGATCCACCAGCTCTTCCGCGACGCCGACCGCAAGGAGGCGCACGTGTACGACCGCCCGGGGAGCCCGGGCGAGTGCTACTTCCCGCTGCTGTACTACACGTGCGCCTCGGCGTACCACGAGTGCCGCGAGGACGGGAACGTGACGGTGCGCGTGGAGCGCGTCGTCGCCACCGACGCCAACGGCGTCGCCGTCACCGAGTCCGTCATGGAACCCCTCAAGGTGCCGAGGTACCCGTGCGCGAGCTTCTGCGAGGACGCCACCCTGCAAACGTGCAAGGACGAGCTCGTGGACGCCGTGAACGACTCCCTATTCGGGTTGCCCACGCTGCATCACTACCTCGACAACATCACGGACTGGTTCAACTGCACGAAGCTCGCCGAGCGGAGCGGGTACTCGCGCGACGATAAGGACAGCGTCTGCCTCGCGCGGCCCCCAGCGCCGAGCCCGCCGCCGGCGCCCCCCCCCCCAGAAGCCCCGGAGGCGCCGCCCGCGCCGTACGTGCTCTCCGCGGGGCGACGCGGCGCGCGAGGCGCGGGACTTCCGGGGGTGGCGTGTGCCGCCGCCGCCTTCGCCGCGTGGGCTCTCGCGGGGGGGCGAGGAGGCGGCGCGGGGGACGACGAGGCGTGGGGATGACGACGAGGCGTGGGGGGCGAGTCGGAGGGGAAAGAGGAGACCGCGTCTCGCGTAGGCATAGCCGTGTAGATGGAGGATGACTGTCGCCTAGCGGTGCAGGCGACGGAGGCGAACGCCGCTGGAACGAACCATTCTCGAGCCATCGTACCGATGCGTCAGGGCGGCGACGTACCAAACGTGAAGGCCGTGGAGAGGGCCGAGCGGAGGCGGAGGGAGGCGTGGCGCGAGGCGTGGGCGCCCGCGCTGTTCGAGTGGAGCCAGCGGAGGGGGATGTGGGTGCTGAAGCCTGAGACGGTCGACGCGGGCGAGCCGAGGGGGAGCGGCCCGCCCGAGGAGAGAGGGTGACTGACGAGGCGGCGCCCTGGGTGTTAAAAGACGGAGTGATCGGAGGCGACGCTCGAGTGGGAGGCGCGGGAGGGCGGCGGCGGGCGTCGGACGGTGACGTGCGCGCGACGATGAATATGTACAACTGTCGTCGGGGTGAAGACGCGCGCTCGATCTCGAGGTCTTGAAACAAAGCAGGGGATGGGGACGATTTCACCGCCGGACCGCGGTCGGCGCCGCCTCGTCAGTGGCCGCCCCTGTTGGAAGGCCCGCCTCTGTTGGAAGGCCCGCCTCTGTCGGAAGGCCCGCTCTACTTGAAGAAGTTGACCTGGGGTCGTCCCGCGAGAATGGCGGATCCCGCGGCGCAGCCGTCTCTGCACGTGGTCGGGGAAGTCCCGAAGCCCTCCGAGCACGCGTAGCCG
>Ga0181566_10004474_pt1 | contig 11364 bp, 10 predicted proteins | sample 101ome_15_FD_133762 | JGI IMG/M metagenome (GOLD analysis project Ga0181566, IMG submission 133762) | Coastal salt marsh microbial communities from the Groves Creek Marsh, Skidaway Island, Georgia - 101402AT metaG (megahit assembly) | ecosystem: Environmental > Aquatic > Marine > Intertidal... | reverse complement strand
TAGCATCAGCAGCGGCATCAGTGGGAGCAGCTACAGAGGCAGCAGGCGCATTAGCATCAGCAGCGGCATCAGTGGGAGCAGCTACAGAGGCAGCAGGCGCATTAGCATCAGCAGCGGCATCAGCGGCATCAGTGGGAACAGCAGGAGCAGCGGGAGCAGCGACAGCGACAGCGGTATCAGTATCACCATCTCCATCCCCCCTGGATTGTCCTGATCCTTTTTGTTGGTGTTCTAAATAAAAAAGATATTGTAAATGGGGAAGGTAGTTATTTTTGATATCATCTATTATAGAAATAGCTTTTTGTGAATCTTCTGTTTCTGGCATACTTTTCTTTATTATACATACATTTTTTATTTTACATAAAAACTTAAAAAAATTTATTTAATTAAACTTGCTAATCCAACCAATAATAACAAAAATATTAACAATACTGCAATTATCCATTGGTATATATAAATGATTTCACGTCGATTGTCTTCACTACATTCACATTCAATTTTTTTCAATTTATAGATGTATGAAATAAGTGCTATTAAATTCATTATTCCCAAAATAATTTGAATTCCACTTAGATATATCATATATATTGGTAATTCAAAAGAGAAAACAGTTCTTAAAAGAAAAATAGTTACTGATAGACAAATATTGAAAATAGTCCAATATTTAATATACGGTGTTCTCCAATCTTCACTACATTTACACTGAATATCATCAAGTTTTTGAATCCATGTCACCACAAAAATATTCATAGCCAATGCAAATAAAAAGAAAGGTAATCTTATTAAATGTGTAGTTTTCGGTTGTTCCAAGATTTTCTTCATTGTCTGTGTCTATTTATCATAAATATTTTTTTTAATATCGTTTCAATCACTTGAATCACTTTTTTCACTCTCTTCATCTTCGTAAATAACTGTATACAAAATATTTTCAATATCATTATCCGTAATGTTATATTTTTTTGGAGAACAATACAACGATCCGGATGGAGTGTCCATTTTTGTAGGATAATCATTAACAATTTCTACGTCAAGATCAATTAAAGATAATAAATATTCTATTTTTTTTCTTTCTTTTTCATTATTGATGTAATATACTACTTTTTTATTATCATAACAAATAATAATCCTGTCGGCATTTGATGACATATAGAGTTTTTCAGAACTAAAAAATACAAGAAATAAATGGTCGAAATCAACGGATTGGATTGGTTTCAAAATAGGTTTCGGTAACAATAATGAATTATTTCCACAAGTTTCATTAAACATTGGATTTGAAAACTGTGAACACAATGAAGTTTTAATCAAAGGTTTATAATTTATAAATCTATTTACATTAAAAAATGCATCAACAAATGAAATCATAATAAGAAAAAATAAAACTCGGTTCATCATAACATATAATACTATATGTTCTTTTTGTTTATATAAATACTCGAATTTCATTTAAAAATATATTGTGAAAATACAAATGGAATGCTTTTATACCTGACAAATGAAATTATTGAAGTTATTTCTAATAATTTATGTCTCAAACACTTGTTAATATTGAAAACATCACATACTTCATTTGAAAATATTTTGGATAACTACAAAATTGCACATTTTCTGCATGAATATAACGTGAATCAATTAATAGAAAATAGTCATTTTACAAACTCCTTGTTTTTTCAATATGCTGAAAATATTGATAAGGATACCATGTCCAATTTCAAAATACAACGAGTTTTTGATAAAAATCAAAGCGATGTTATCAACACAATATACTTGTTTCAAATTTTAATGAGATTTGTGAAACATAAAAGGAAAGGACAATTTAAATTATTGATTACATTTCGTATGATACAATTTATCAAAACCTTCTACGAGAATTATAATCCAAAATGTTTTGAAACTTTCGAAATATTTTTTAATATTCTAAAATATAATTATGAATATGCATGGGAATCGTACGATTTCAATTTGTATGAATTGTATATAAGTATCAACAATTTTTTGAAACAAAAAAGACCATACGAATCAAAAGCAATTTTAGATAAGTTAATAAACAATTTGAATATTACAAACAGTATTATATAGTATGAGGGATACCATGTCCTTTTTGATTACAAAATTATCAAGATTGTCGAGGATAATAACATGATTTTTCCTGATAAATTCAATGCTGTTGAACAAATTTTTATATTTATTTTCAAGTTCTTTCACCGTTTTGTTATTACAATTATTTTTGAGTATTTGTTCAATATTGTAATTGTTCATATTTCCGACATAATTATGAATGAACGTAATTATGAGATCATCTTTTAATTGTATGTCAAAGAATGATTCGAAAAATATCTCAATAAATAGGTTTATATTTTGATCACTGTATTTTGAAATATGTTTTTTTGAAGAAATATCAAATATTATCATATCATTATAACGAAATGAATATAATTCTTCATATCATTTTTTATCATAATTTTAAAAAATGATATATTGATTATGAATTCACTCATACAATGCTAACTCATATATTTCATATATCAGATATTCATATAAGAAATGGCGATCGTAGACAATGTCGATATGACGAATATTCACAAGTTTTTCAAAATTTATTCATATCTTTAAAACAAAACATCAAGAGATTGAAATTGAAAAAGAATGATTATCGAATAATTGTTTCGGGAGATATATTCCATAACAAAAACAATGTCGGAAACTATGGTTTAATGTTATATAAAGAGTTTATAGAAGGTTTGACAAATATTGGTAAAACAATATTATTTCATGGAAATCATGACAAAAGTCAAAACGATATCAACCAACCATCCTTAATATCATCGACGATGTTAATTGAAAACTTACATATCCTTGAACGAACAACAAGTTTTATAATAGACGACGTGTGTTTTTCATATGTTAGTGTAGACGATACACTGGATTCGTATAAAACATGTGGTAGAATTGATAATTTGCCAAAATTTCCACAAATGGAAGCCAAAAATAAGATAGCTATGTTCCATGGGACATTTGGAAATGTTTCTTTGTATAATGGGACATCTGTTTCGGAAGAACATCGCCCATATCCTTTTAAATGGATACAAGATTTCGATTTTGCAATATTAGGAGATATTCATTTGAGACAAACTGGTATTTATGGTAAGACACTGTGGGGATATTCGGGTTCATTACTCCAACAAAACTATGGAGAAGACATATTGGGACATGGGTATATGATATGGGATATTGAAAATAGAAAAACAGAAAACATCGACGTTTATAACGATTATGGTATGATAAATATTAAGCAATATAATAATGAAATCCTTATAAGAAATCGAGGAAAGTATGAGAATATTATCGAATTTCTGAACAATAAATGCTTTCCGAAAAATATAGAAATAAAGGTTTATTCAACGATTGATCTCGACTTATTAATAAATATATTAAAGGAAAAGGAAATAGAATTTAATATTGTCAGTCATATAATCGAAAAAAGACACAATCAATGTGATAAAAACGAAATTGAAGATCTCTATGTTAATAAAGATACTGTATTAAACTATTTCCAAGATCACTTGACAAAAGATCAACAAACGATATTAATAGAAATATTAAATAATTACGATTCATTATACTTTGATATCGCAAAATATCCCGATGAATTGCACGAAGAATGTTCCAAAAAAAATAAAGAAATATCACAATATATATCAAAATGCGTTGATAATGGTGAACAAAAACTATTGAAACCATTTACTATTAAATATCTGGAATGGAAAAATATTTATTGTTATCAAAACTTGAATTACATTAATTTATCGAATGTATATAATAGTACATTTCTTATATCAGGCGATAATGGTACTGGCAAGACTGCTATATTTGATATTATAACAACTGGTATATGGGGAGAAACTACATCTTCGAGGAATGGACATGTTGGGCAAAGCATTATAAATAATAGTTATAATTCTGGATACATCGAGATTCATATCGAAGTTGGTGATATAGAATATATTATAAGACGTAATTACAATAAAGGTCAAAATGGTATTATAAAAAAGGTGTCGATTTTTCATAATAATACACTTTTGAAAAAAGAAAATGCAGCAAATGAAGTGATAAAAGAACTATTTGGTACAATAGATGAATTTCTCACATCATCAATGATAACACAATTTGTAGATAATGATATATTAAAAATGAATTATAAAGAATGTATATCAATTATCGATAAAGCAAGTTCGTTGGATTATATTTATAATCTATATACCTTGTTCAAAGGTTGTTTGAATAAATACAAGGATTTTTATAAAATTCTATTCAATAGACGATGCGTTTATGAAAAATTAATTATTAAAGATGATCAATTCAATACGGGAGAATTCGTTGAAAAATGTTTGAATTTAAATCAGGAAAGAATAAAATTGGAGGAAGAATATGATAATATTAACATTACTTCGAAATATGATAAAAATGAAATTTATGCTTTCAATTACAAGGAAATGTTATCAAAAAACACAAACCAACTTACATCATATGAATACACTCAAATTGCAAAAATAAATCAAAACTTATATGAAAGATTGAGTCATAATTCCCGAAGTCAAATTTATGACAAATCATTATTATATAATGATACTATGGTGATGCAAGAATCTACGGTCAAACCTTGTGAAAAACAATTTATCGAAAGTGAAGAAATATTTCTCCAGGATTATGATCGAAGTCAGTCAATCTATTTAGATGATTTTGAAGTTACAAAACAAAAGAAAGATGATATTGATACTCAAATTTTCGATTTAATGAAAAATAAACCTGAAAAAATCTCAAAACCAAAATATGATATTGATTTTATTACCCAATTTGTTGCAAAGTATTATAATACAGTTGTTGATGATCTGAAAGATTATTTCAGTGAAAACATTAATGTTTCTGTTTTAGAAACTGAGATTTCATTGGAAGATTATCAAATTGCTCAAAATAAAGTTAAATATCTGATAGAAGAAATAGAAAAGAAGAAAGATTGCTTGAATTATGAGGAAAACAATTTGAATCAAAAATATCAAGAATATACGAATCTTTACAAAATAAATGTTCAAAAACCAGACAGCACTTGTCGATACAAAACAAGTAAAGGGATATCAAAACAAATAAAGGTGTATGATGAGAAAAATTTACATTTACAATTTGATAATCTTACGGAGAAAAAAAAGAATATGAGTTTATATTTAGAAGAGATAAATGATAATGAAAATCAAATCATACGTCTTGAAAACGAATTGACAATATATGTTCAAGATGATAACTATAAATACGATCCGTGTTGTATTTATTGTTGTAACAGACCATGGGTTATTCGTATGAATGAAATAGAAAAGGAACTTATTTCTCTCAAATCTAAATACAAAGATAAAAATGAATTCAAGATAGAATATGATAAAGTCATGAAAGAATATGAGAATCTATACGAAGAGATAACAAGATATAACATTTTGAAAGATTGGTATACTTATTACATTTTTGAAGAAAAACATAATAAAATACAAAAGGACATTGCATTGAGCAAGGGTGAAAAAAATAGACTACATAACGAAATAAATGACATGGAAAAGGATTTCAAATCAAATAAAGATATTTGTGAAAAATTCCTTGTTCAGTCGTCTTGTATATATAAAATATGGAATGATATTATCGATTATGACAAATATGTATCCTGGAACTCTTTATATCAAAGAGTAATCGAACAAAAGTCTATAATCGACGATGATTATGATAAACATTTCAAATACATAAAGTACGAACCAAGGTATCTCAAACTTCAAGAAATGAAAGAAAAATATTTGAAGTGGGAAAATACTGAAAAGAACAATGAAATTATAGCTTGTTATGAATATCAAAAGAATCAAGAACTTATCAGTATATATAACGAGATGATAAAGTGTATTGAATGTTTAGAAATCAAGGAAAAACTTGAGAGGAAAAAAGAAATAATAGAGAAAAACAAGAAAATAAATGATCAAATTCAATTTTATCAGAAAGAGATCATGAAATATGAAACCCTTAATAAAACAAATGAAAGGAATGTTAAAGAATATACGATATATAATGATAAAATGAAGTCTATTGAAAACATCATAGACATGATAGAGATAATAATAAATAAATTCAAATTATATCGAATTGATTTGTATAAGTCTATCATATTGAAGAAGTTGGTAAAAAATGCAAATGATTACATAGAACAGACTTGTCACGTTGAATGTAAGAAATTTGAGCTTGATTATGTCATAACAGATATCAAGGATAATATTCATATAAATTGGTTAATCAAAAATGAAAACGGGACAAATGGTATACATCAAGCATCTGGATTTCAGAGATTTGTGATTTCAATGGCATTACGCATGGTATTATTTCAAAGTAGGAGATGTAATCAGATATTCTTTGACGAGGGGTTTACAGCGTGTGACAAAAATAATATGTCAAATGTTCCTTCATTTTTGAAAGGGTTATTAAAAACATTCAAATCGGTTATTATTGTATCTCATATAGATTTAATTCAAGAAAACGTTGATATAATTTCGAGAATCAAATATGATATTTTAACGGGATCTAATATATGTTGTTAACATATTTACAAAAATATGTGAAAAAATGACACGAAAAATATATAAAATACTAAATGTCAATTATAAATATGCCCGAAGATATTCTCGAGACTATATTGAGTTATATAAATCCTGTTGAGAAAACATTAAATGAACATATTGACATTATTTCACGAAATGGTTTAGAAAAGTTTGTAATTCAAAACTTAAACCAAAACTATGTGAATGATGAAAATGTAAATCGTATATTTTCTTATGTTCAAAATCTTAACAAAAAAGAAAAGGATAAAATTTTATGTGAATATGGATTGGCAAAAGGATTGCAGTTATTCTATAATTTTCACAGACACATTGGATATTCTTATAGTGATATATGCGAGTTTTTCGAATTACATGATTTTCCTATAGAAAATGATATCATTGTAATTATATTCATGAGAGAATTTGGTATATTTAGTGACGAAAATTGAAAGAATATGTACGATAAATGTAAAATATTGTATTTTTTTCGTGATTAAAAAGAGTACATGTTTGATACTTTTTCTAAAAAATAAAATAAGTTTATAAAATTTTGAAATATGTTAAGGAATGTACTCTTGCAGTCAATTGGAAACATCTTTTATAAATATTTATAGTCACAAAGCTTCTTGATCAAGGTTTCCTTTTTGATACTTACTATTTTACCGTCAATTTGTTTTGTATATCTTATTTTTTTGTTTTTTGCTATATTTTGTAGTTTTTCAATAGAGTAATTTTTTAACCTTTTTATATATTTTCGTTTATCAAGACATTTACTTCCTCCAATCGTTGAACTTGTTGAATTACTTTGACTTCCCGAACTATTGAGACTATTGGACGGTAACTTGTTTTTTATTTCATCAGGAAGATTTTCGATAATTGTTATATCGTTTTGAGTTAAAAACTTATTTATCTCTTCGTTTTTAATATCAAAAAAATATAGCATTTTAAAATCATAACTACAATATAATTGATTCAGTGAATTGTTTGATAATATATATTCGACATTATCATCATTATCATCATTTTCATTTACCCCTTTTAAAAAATAATGACAAGGATCGTCTAAATCACCATCGATAGGCTGTGCATGTTGATATTCTAAAATGAAATCAAGATTTTTATATTTTCGTACATGTATTTTACTGCCTTCGTCTTCAATTACAAAATGGTGTAATTTGATATTATAATCATGGTGTAATTTGATATTATTATCATTATTTTTGAATATGCGTTCTACAATTTCTTGATCGTCTATATTATATAGTGTTTTGTATTTAAATTCATAATCATAATAAGAGTTTTTAATTCGATTTAAATTAAATTTTGGACAAGATTCTCTTTGTCTAAGTATTGCTGTAATACCCTTCTGTTTTTTAAGAATAGGAGAACGAGATGAAAATGATATCGATCGTTTTTTTTTAGTTGACATATTTCTTCTATTTTTATGAAAGAAAAAATGTAAACAAGACGAGATAGATTTTTATAATTATGAATTTGAGTACATGTTTATTACTTTTTCTAAAAATTAAAATAAGTTTATAAAATTTTAAAATATGTGAAGGAATGTACTCATTTTAGGGGCTTAAGGAATCTTATAATTTTGAGTACATGTTCACAACTTTTTCTAAAAAATAAAATAAGTTTATAAAATTTTAAAATATGTAGTGAAATGTACTCATTTTAGGGACTTAAGGAATCTTTGATTTTGAGTACATGTTTGTTACTTTTTCTAAAAATTAAAATAAGTTTATAAAATTCTAAAATATGTTAAGGAATGTACTCTTTTTAAGGGCTTAAGGAATCTTATGATTTTGAGTACATGTTTGATAGTTTTTCTAAAAATTAAAATAAGTTTATAAAATTCTAAAATATGTGAAGGAATGTACTCTTTTTAAGGGCTTAAGGAAAAATAATCATTTGTACTGCTTTTTCTCATCATCGGTCATCTTGTTCCATATTTCGGCAACCATTGGGAGAAGCTTGTTATATTTAACATCACTGTATGAACTCTTAATTTCTTGTATTTTGATTTTGATAAAATTGTTATAAGCAGTTGGTTCCCTCTTTTTTTTAGGCTCTCCGTTTTTATCAAGCTTGGGCTTATTGACTGGTCTTCCTCTTTTCTTTGGCTTGTCGTCATCATCGTCTGATTCTTCGTCGACGTACTTGTTATATGAAATATCAAGGATTGTTTGTAACTGTTCAAGACTGTAATCATTTTTAGTATTTATTTTTTCATTAAAGTCTTTCAAAACAAACTTAGTAATCATTATATTGTATTGTCAAAAAGTAATATAACTAAATCATTTTTTTCTTGCACTTTGGAAAAATAAATATAATTTAAAAATAAAGATGGACAAAAAACAAAACGAAGGGTTAGCATTATCCAAATATAATATTTATACATCAAAAATAAGAAATGTGTATAATGGATCAAATTTAGGCATGGCATTAATTGGTTTATCTCAATCGAATCTTATAGATAATATAAACAGTAAAAGACAAATACTATTTGTCGGAACCAGTCTATTAATCATTGCAATATTATATGGAATAGACAATGTATTAGATTATGAAGATTTCGTATATAAACATGGTATAAATGATAATGTAAGTGTTATAAACAATAACTCTATTTACAATGATATTCTTATAATCAAAATGCTATTAGCTCTTTTAATAATAGTTGTTTTGACAATAATAATTAATATATTTTTATAAAAATACGATGGTATCAAGATTCAATAAACCATCATATATTTTTTGTATTAAATAATATATACAATTTATAAAAGAACATGGATGATTCTAAGGAAGCACATGCTAAGCAACAGATAGATACAAAAAATAGTTTTTATATTTGCTTAATTTCAACCGAATTAGACCCGGAAATAATAATTATGAATTCTATGGAAGTAATTTTAAACAATCAAACAACTAATTCAACTAATTCAACTAATTTAAAAAATATATTGGAATATTACAATTCAAGTTTGAAAGAAAACATCGACAAAATAACATCTTCTGAGAAAATAAATGTAAACAAACCATTTGTCATGGATCAAATCAATACAATGAGTTCTGAAATCTTACCAAAAAATATATTGGGTGATGATTTTTTGAAATATGTATATTGTTATAACAATGAAAAGGATATTGAAGAAAGAGCTTATACATTCCACATTGGTTTTTTCTATAAAAATAATACGAGTATATTACCATTGGAAAATCTTATAATAAAAAACCATCAATCAAAAATTGAAAATTTGCTTTTAACATACATGTATTATATAAAATACACAATTTTAAAAGGCCAATATGTGGGAAACATTCCATGTCCTGATACTTTACAGGGTAGTAACGACGAATTTGAAAAAATAATTTCAAAAACAATTACTGATGCACAAAATAATATAGTAAAAATACTGTCAGAAAGCATTACTCGTGCAGTAAATTCTTCACAACAGCTTGTCAAAACAAATGATAATAGTGATACTGAATCTACTCCAAGTCTATTAGGTGATAAAAATACTGAAGCTGCTGAAGCTGCTGCGAAGAAGGCAGAGGAGGAGAAGGCTGTTGCTGCTGAAGCTGAAGCTACTGAGAAGAAGGCAGGTGATGAGCGTATTGCCGCTGAAGCTGCTGCTGCGAAGAAGGCGGAGGAGGAGCGTATTGCTGCTGAGAAGAAGAAGGCAGAGGAGGAGAAGGCTGCTGCTGATAAAGCTGCTGCTGAAGCTGAGAAGGAGCGTATTGCTACTGAGAAGAAGGTGGAGGAGGAGGCTGCTGCTGAGAAGAAGAAGGCAGAGGAGGAGAAGGCTGCTACAAAGAAGGCAGAGGAGGAGGCGGAGGAGAAAAAGGCTACTGCGAAGAAGGCAGAGGAGGAGGCGGAGGAGGAGAAGGCTACTGCGAAGAAGGCAAAGGAGGAGACGAAGGATGAGGAACGTAATAATGAAAATAAAGATAGACCAGTTGATGTAAATAAGGTTCAAATCAAGATGAGAAAAGAAGAATCGGAAGAAGAAGAAAAATCAAAATTTATAACAATAAATGATGAACTATTTAAGTTTGATGTAAAAGTTTTGACTAATAATGTATATCAAGACGGGGGAAAAGAAATGATAACAAAATTGGAGAATTTAAAAAAAAAAATAAATAACGTTCAAAATCAAACTAAAAAAATGAATTTACTCAAACATTATTATAGTGTATTTTTAGATTTTAATGGAATATTATTAATGAAAAAAATAATCCAATATATTGATAAAAATAATAATAAAGATGATGAGAGAGAAATAAATAGAAAAAATGAAATAATAGAAATCCAGAAAAAATTAGATAATATATTTGTAGAAATAGAAAACAAAACATTACAAATACAGACAATATCTACAAATGAATCAGAAAAAGATGAATCAAAAGAAATAACAGAAGGAAAAATACATGTATTTTTAGATAAAATGTTTTTACTAGAGTTATTTTTAATATTTGATAATATTAAAAATAAAAAGGTTATTGGGTCTATAGGATATTTTATTGAAACAAATGATAAAATCACAATACCTTTTGTTAAGATAACAATATCTGAACTTATTAAAGGTATCAATAAATATAATGAAAACCTTGATAAAAAACAATCGTTTAATAATGTATAATATATTGAAGTATCATAATGAGGAGGGTAATGTAATATATACAATAAATCGAGATATGAAGGTGTTAACGAGAGTGATGAAGTTATTGTTAGGGG
>Ga0181566_10004472_pt1 | contig 11366 bp, 10 predicted proteins | sample 101ome_15_FD_133762 | JGI IMG/M metagenome (GOLD analysis project Ga0181566, IMG submission 133762) | Coastal salt marsh microbial communities from the Groves Creek Marsh, Skidaway Island, Georgia - 101402AT metaG (megahit assembly) | ecosystem: Environmental > Aquatic > Marine > Intertidal... | reverse complement strand
TTATTGGAAAACCATTTGAAGAGATTTCAGTATTGGCGGCGGGAAGTGCTATAGAATCAAGTAAGGAAGAAAAATGAGTTTCTTTATCGATGGAAATACTGGCAAATGGGAAGTAGTTTTAGGGTTAGAGGTTCATGCCCAAATTAAATCTAACTCAAAACTTTTTTCAACAGCTTCAACTGAATGGGGTGGTGACCCTAATACTCAAGTTGAATTAGTTGATTGTGGAATGCCAGGAGCACTGCCTGTTATTAACGAATTTTGTGTTAATCAAGCAATTCTTACTGGATTAAGTATTAATGCACAAATTAATGAAAAATCAATTTTTGATCGAAAGAATTACTTTTATCCGGATTTACCCCAAGGTTATCAAATTTCACAGTTTGAATATCCTATAGTAGGCAATGGTTTTTTGATGATTGAAACAGAAGACGGTGAAAAAAGGATTGGGATAACAAGGTTGCACTTAGAACAAGACGCCGGAAAAAGCATTCATGATCAGGATATTAAAAATACACTAATTGATTTAAATAGATCTGGATGTGCGTTGATGGAAATAGTTTCAGAACCTGATTTGAGGAGCCCAGAAGAGGCTGCTTTGTACGTTAAAAAATTAAGATCAATTTTGAGATGTATTGGTAGTTGTGATGGAAATATGGAAAAAGGTAATCTTAGGGCAGATGTCAATGTTTCTGTGAGAAAACCTGATTCAGAAATGGGTACGCGTTGCGAAATAAAAAATGTTAATGCAATTAAATTTATTCAACAAGCTATAGAATACGAAGCAAGAAGACAGGTTGAGCTGATTGAGAATGGTAAAGAAATTATTCAAGAAACAAGGTTGTTTGATCCGAATAAAGGGGAAACTCGTTCAATGAGAGGTAAAGAAGAATCTCATGACTACAGATATTTTCCTGATCCTGATTTACCACCTTTAATAATTAGTAAAGAAAAAATTGAAGAATTAAGAAAATCGCTTCCCGAATTACCTGATGAAAAAAAAAGTAGGTTTATAAGTGAATATAATTTAACTAATTATGATGCTCAGGTATTAACCGATGATCAATATGTTTCAGACTTTTTTGAAGAAGTTGTTAAAAATCGCGATCCAAAGCTTGTAGTTAGCTGGATAAGTGTTGAACTATTTTCTTTTTTAAAGAAGAATGATATTGAGTTATCTGAATCTAAAATTTCCCCAAAAAAAATTGCTAATTTATTGGATTTTATCATCTCTGGAAAAATTTCTAATAGACAAGCAAAAGAATTATTCGAACCTTATCTAAAGTCTAATCTTGAAGCTAAAGATTTTATTGAAAAAATGGGGGTAGAGCAGGTTTCTGATGAGGGAGAAATAGAGGAGTTAATAAATAGAGTTTTACAACAAAATCCAAAAATGGTAGAGGATTACAAAAATGGTAAGGATAAGCTCTTTGGATTCTTTGTTGGTCAAGTAATGAAAGAGTCAAAAGGTAAGGCTAATCCTCAGATTGTGAATAAAATCTTGCAGGATAAGTTGGCATGATGATTTATGGAGAGGTGGCCGAGTGGCTGAAGGCGACGGTTTGCTAAACCGTTATAGGTGGTAACATCTATCGAGGGTTCGAATCCCTTCCTCTCCGCCATAAATTTGTGGTAGAGTTGTAGTATTTTATTGCTTTAAAAGTATAAATATAAGCTGGCTAATATAAAATAAAACTCCGAAAAGCTGTATCTTAATTGAGATAATTGTAAGTCTCATTCCTATCACCCTTTTTTTAAGATTTTCATTTATATCCGATACTGCTCTGGCGTGGATTGTCCGGCCAATTGAAAGACAAATTATTGCTGGAACTGAAAAAAGCAGAAGATTATTGAAATAAAGTATTAAACTTAAAAAAAAACTTATGGGAACAGTTTCACAAAAATTAGCATGTGCTCTAATTGCTCGTTCAAGTTTAATATCTTTTGAGCCTATTGGAGATTTAGTAATCCTTCTTTGATTAACAACATTTCTAAAGAGTTTTATATAAAAAAGTGTTAAATAGATAATTAAAAAAAAATATATAATTTCAAGATAGGTTTTCAGCATTGAAAAAAAATAATAATAAATAAATATATTATTTTATCACTTTTATTTAAAAGTTCTTATGAAAAAAAAAATTGCTATACACTGGTTTAGATTTGATTTAAGAATTTCAGATAATCCTTCATTAAATTATCTTTCTAAAAGTTATGAAAATATTGTTGGAATATATATTTTGGATAATATCAATTCTGACCCAAAACTTGGTTCAGCAAGTAAAGTTTGGCTAAATGCTTCACTAGAGTATTTAAATAAACAATTGGATGGAAACCTAATTATTCTGAAAGGTGATCCTAAAGAGTGTATTGATCAATTAATTGATTTTTTTGATGTTAAGGAGGTTTCATGGAATAGATCTTACGAACCATGGATCGTCAAAAGAGATAAAGATTTAAAAACGTATTTAAAGTGTAAAGTAAATGTAAACTCATTTAATGGTTCTCTTTTATGGGAACCCTGGAAAGTATTAAAGAATGATGGAACTCCTTATAAAGTGTTTACACCATTCTACAAGCGAGGTTGTTTGTCAGCCTCACCACCTCGCAAACCAATTTCTGAAAAAATTAATTTTTTTAAACATAACTTCAGCTCAATGAAACTTTCAGATCTGAATTTATTAGAAAATAAAGATTGGGAAACAAAGATTTTAAGTCAATGGAATGTTGGTGAAGACACTTCTCTAGAGATTATGAAGTCATTTTATCTTAATGGTGTGAAAGATTATTCAGAGGGAAGAAATTTTCCTATTAAAAAAAATGTTTCAAGATTGTCTCCATATCTACATTGGGGACAAATTTCCCCTAACATACTATGGTATGAACTTCAAAATTTAAAAAATGTTAGAGAGAATGATATTGAAGTTTTTAAAAGTGAATTAGGATGGAGAGAATTTGCCTATTATTTATTGTATCATTTCCCTTATCTACAAAAGAAAAATTTAAAAAGTAATTTTGATAATTTTCAATGGTTAGATGATCAAATCAATTTTAAAAAGTGGTCTAAAGGGCTTACTGGCATTCCAATTGTAGATGCAGGTATGAGAGAATTGTGGCAAACTGGATATATGCATAATAGACCCAGAATGATTGTAAGTTCATTTTTGGTTAAAAACTTACTTATACATTGGAAGAGAGGAGAGGAATGGTTTTGGGATTGTCTTTTTGATGCCGATGCAGCAAGTAACTCCGCGAGTTGGCAATGGGTGGCAGGAACTGGTACTGATTCAACACCATATTTTAGGATTTTTAACCCCGTAACCCAAGGTCAAAAATTTGATCCAAATGGTGATTATATAAAAAAATATGTTCCTGAGTTAAAAAATCTCCCACTTAAATTTTTATTTTGTCCATGGGAATGCCCATTAGATATTTTAAAAAATATAAATTTTGAATTAGGTAAAGATTATCCCTATCCAATAGTGGATTTGAAAGAATCTAGAGAAAGAGCACTCTCAACATATAATTTGTTAAGACAAGAAAGGAATTAATGAAAAACAAAATTTTTGTAATCCTGGGCAATCAATTATTTAATCTTTCTTTTTTTTTTAAATTTAAAAAAGATCATATTTTTTTTCTAGCTGAAGATTTTGATTTATGTACATATGAAAAACATCATAAACAAAAAATATTATTATTTTTATCTGCAATGAGATCATTTCGTGATGAATTAGTAGAAAGTGGTTTTGAGGTAATCTACAAAACAATTGAAGAAGATGATTTTAAAACCAGTTACACTGAAAAATTAAATAAGCTTACTGATGAAATCAATATTGATTCTGTTTCTATTTATGAAATTGAAGATAAACCTTTTGAAAAAACTTTTCTTTCTAAGTTAAATAAAAATGTAAAACTAAATTATTTATCTTCTCCGATGTTTTTAACTTCAAGAACAGAATTTAAAAATTATTTATCTAGTACAAAAAAACCTTTCATGGCAAATTTTTATAAATTACAAAGGAAAAAAAATAATTTTCTAATTGATAATAATAATAATCCAGTTGGTGGCAAATGGAGTTTTGACGAAGAAAATAGAAAAAAAATACCAAAAGAGATAAATTTTCCTCAAAAATTTCAGTCTAAAGAAACTAAACATACAAAATATCTTAAAAAAATTATTGAAAAACAATTTAAAAGTCATGTTGGCTCTACTAATGATTTTTGGATATGTACAACAAGAGAAGAGGCATGGAAAAAGTTTGATTATTTTTTAAAGCAAAAAATAAATTTATTTGGTGATTATGAGGACGCGGTTGATCAAAGAGATAATTTTCTTTTTCATTCTTCCCTAAGTCCTTTAATGAATTTGGGTTTAATTACTCCAGGGGAAGTAGTTGAAAAATTAAAAAAAATTGTAGGAGAAATAAAAATTAATTCCTTAGAAGGCTATTTTAGACAAATAGCCGGTTGGAGAGAATTTATAAAAGGTGTTTATCAAAGTTATGATAAAGAATTTGAAAAAAATAATTTCTTTAATCACAAAAGGTTGATGAAAAAAAGTTGGTATGACGGATCAACAGGAATCTTACCCTTGGATCATTCAATAAAAAATGCTTCTAACTTTGCATGGACTCATCATATTGAACGGTTAATGATTCAAGCAAATATTATGAATTTATGTGAAATTAAACCTTTAACTGCTTATAAATGGTTTATGGAACACTATATGGATTCTTCAGAATGGGTTATGTATCCCAACGTGTATGGTATGGGTTTGTTTAGTGATGGAGGAATATTTTCAACCAAGCCTTACATCTGTGGTTCATCATATTTTAGAAAAATGATGGATTTTAAAAAAGGTGATTGGTGTGATATTTTGGATGGTCTGTATTGGAGGTTTATTGAAAAAAATAGAGACTTTTTTGGAAAAAACCCAAGATTATCTATGATGATTAGAGTTTTAGAAAAAATGAATCAAGATAGAAAAAAGAAAATAATCATTCTTGCTGATGAATTTATTGAAAAAAATACATACTTATCGTGAAAAATAAAGAAGTAAAATTTTGTATAAGTTGTGAAAGACCATTTGAGTGGCGAAAAAAATGGGAAAGGGATTGGGAGAATGTAAAATATTGTTCAAAGAAATGCTCTAAGAATCGTCGAGCTTAGTGAATCTAAGATAAGGTTTTATTTTTTCAAATTCTCCAAATGTATTTTTAGCCTCATCATCAGAGAGTGCTGGTACAATAATTACTTTATCATTTTTTTTCCAATTAGCAGGTGTAGCGACTTTATGTTTACTTGTAAGTTGAACTGAATCTAAAACTCTTAGAATTTCTTCAAAGTTTCTTCCGGTTGTCATAGGGTAGGTGAGCATCATCCTAATTTTTTTTTCGGTATCGATCAAAAAAATTGATCTAACTGTTGCATTTGTCATTGCTGTTCTAGACTTTCCAGGTTCTTCGTCTGCTGGAAGCATGTTGTATAACTTTGCAATATTAAGATTCTCATCAGCAATTAATGGATAATTTACAGATGTGCCTTGAACTTCTTCTATATCTTTTTTCCATAGATTGTGATCTTCGACAGAATCTATGCTTAAACCTATTAGTTTACAATTTCTTTTGGTAAACTCATTTTCTATGCTAGCCATGTAGCCTAACTCGGTAGTACATACTGGAGTAAAATCTTTAGGGTGTGAAAATAATATTACCCAAGACTCCCCAATCCATTCATGAAAATCTATTTTACCATGAGTGGTTATAGCGGTAAAATTTGGTGCGACCTCATTAATTTTTAACATATAAGAATTATAATAAAAAAAAATTAAAAAAGTTAATTATTTTCTTGATATTTAAAAAAAAAAATTTAAAACAAAAACACATTATTAACAATTAACAAGGGGGTTCATATGTTACCTTCCGTCCACGATATTAATCTAAATGAGATTAGGGACCCTTTTTTTGTTTACAAACCCGATAATTTAAAACATAACGTTGATATTTTTTTAAACAACTTTTCTGGTGAAACTCTTTATGCTGTTAAAACTAACCCATCTGATTTTGTTTTAAAAAAAATTTACGATCTTGGTATAAAATCTTTTGATGTAGCATCTATCAATGAGGTTAAATTAGTCAAAAAATTATTTAAAAATGCAAAAATTTACTTTATGAACCCTGTTAAATCTAGGCATGCTATTAAAGAAGCTTATTTTAATTATGGAGTAAGACATTTTTCATTAGATACTAATGAAGAGTTAGAAAAAATAGTTCAATGCACAAACTTTGCGAATGATTTAAATTTACACTTGAGGATTTCAATTCCAAACGATTATGCTGAAATAAATTTATCAAAAAAATTTGGAGTGGATGGAGCTAAAGCAAAAGAACTTTTAATAAAACTAAAAAAAGTCTCAAAAAAAATCGGAGTCTCTTTTCATCCAGGATCTCAGTGTATGAATCCTTTAGCCTATAAGTTAGCAATTACTAAAACTGCTTCTTTAATAAAAGAATCAAGCGTGATTGTTGATTATTTTAATGTTGGTGGTGGTTTTCCTTCCAAATACCCGGGGATGGAACCTAAACCACTAAGCAAATATTTTAAAGTAATAGATACAGAATTTTCAAAGTATTTTGGCAAAAATTCAGATGTAATTTTATTATCAGAGCCAGGGAGAGCGTTGGTTTCTAATTCCATGTCGTTAATTGTAAGAGTGGATTTAAGAAAAAAAAATAATTTATACATTAATGATGGAACCTATGGCTATATGCACGATGCGGGAGTAACTGGTTTTACCTACCCAGTAAAAAAGTTTAGAGAAGAAAAAAAATCAAAACTTATTCCATTTAGCTTTTATGGCCCAACCTGTGATTCTAATGATTTTATGAAAGGCCCTTTTTATCTTCCAGAATCGATTAAAGAGGGGGATTATATTGAATTAGAACAAATGGGTGCTTACTCAATTACAATGAAAAGTAATTTCAATGGTTTTTATTCTAAACCAAAAGTTTTTGTTGAGGATATTGAAAAAAGAGGTATTAACTTTTTTGGTATTAAAAATGAAAATAAGCTTAGAAACAATTTAGGTTTTTAAAATGGACGACAATACACAGAAAGATTTAATATTAAAAAAATCACTACTAAAAGATAAGGTAAAGCACATCGATGTTACAAATTTTGATTCTAGACCTATAATCAATCAAATGCAGTCAATGTCCTTTGTGGCTAGAGAGATTGGTAAAGCTGCAGAGATTCTAAATTTAATGATAAAAGATCATGAATCAACAAACATACTTGTTATCGCAGGTTCAAGTTCAGCAGCAGGGTGTTTGGATGTATATGCAAAAATGGCTGAGTGCAATATTATAGACGCCGTAGTTGCAACAGGAGCATCGATAATTGATATGGATTTTTTTGAGGCTATAGGGTTTAAACATTATAAAGGCAGCCAATTCTCAGATGATAATATACTAAGAACTTTGGGTATTGATAGGATTTATGATACTTTTATTGATGAAGAGGAACTCCAAAAGTGTGACAATAAAATATATGAAATAGCAAATTCTTTAGAACCCAAAGTTTACAGTTCAATGGAGTTTATTAAAGAACTTGGTAGATGGTTAAACAATGGTAACGCAAAAAAAAATTCTTTGATTGAAACATGTTTTCAGAAAAATATTCCAATATTTTGTCCAGCTTTTTCAGATTGTTCAGCTGGATTTGGTCTTGTTAAACACCAGAATGAAAATTTATCCTCTCACATTTCAATTGACTCAGTAAAAGATTTTAGACAATTAACACAAGTAAAAATTGAATCAAAAGCTACAGGATTATTTATGATAGGAGGAGGTGTTCCAAAAAACTTTGTACAGGATACTGTGGTTTGTGCTGAAATGATAAATAAGAAAGTAGATATGCATAAATATGCAGTACAAATAACGGTTGCAGATCAAAGAGATGGGGCTTGTTCTAGTTCAACACTTAAAGAAGCTAGCTCTTGGGGTAAGGTCGATACACAGTATGAACAAATGGTTTTTTCAGAGGCAACTGTTGCAGTTCCTTTAATAATAAGTGATGTGTATCACAGAGGGTTTTGGAAAAAACGAAAGCAAAAAAATCTCTCAAATATTTTTGATTAAAATACGATGAATAATTTTTATTCGTCAAAAAAAGGTTTTTTAGGTCTTGAAAAAAATATTTCATTCACCGAATCAAAAGTGATAGTTTTACCCTATGGACTTGAGAATACAGTTTCTTTTATGGGTGGGACACGCAAAGGTCCAAAGGCAATTTTAAAGGCAAGCCATGAAGTTGAACTTTTTGATGAAGAATTATGGTCTAATAATTCAGAAAAGTTAAAAATTTTAACAATGAAGGAACCCAAAATTCCTAGTAGTTTAAGTAAAGCGTTAAGACAATTATCAATTATTGTAAATGATTTGCTTTTACAAAATAAATTACCTGTTGTATTGGGAGGGGAGCATTCAATAACTCCTGCAATATTAGAAAGTTATAAAAATCAAGAATTGATTATTATTCATTTTGATGCTCATGCAGATTTGAGAAATGAATATAATGGAGAAAAATTTAGTCACGCTTCTGCACTCAGAAGGTGCCTTGATAATGAAAATGTTGAATTAATATCTTTTGGCATAAGAAATATTTCAGAGGAGGAGGTTGAGTTTTATGAGAGAAATCGAGATAGAGTACAAATTTTTTTTATGAATGATAAAGAGAAGTGGAATTTAGATAAAGTAGTAAAAAAAGTTAAAAATAAAAAAATTTATATTAGTTTTGATGTTGACTGTTTTGATATATCAATTATGCCAGCAACTGGGACGCCGGAACCTGGAGGAATGTTATGGAATGATTGTTTGAAAATTTTAAAAGATATTATCTTTAAATCTAGTTTAATAGGTTTTGATGTGAATGAATTATCTCCAACACCAGGAGGCCATGCCTATGATTTTTTAGTTGCAAAGTTAGTTTATAAAATTCTAAATTATAACTTCGTTTCCCAAAATAAAATAGACTCCAATTGATAAAGCAATTACACCAACAACTTTAGGTTTGTTTACTTCTTCATTAAAGAATATTTTTCCTAAAAAAACTGAGCTCAATTGTCCAATTGACCTTTTAATAGATTCCATGATTGGTACATAGTTTGTTAAAATTGCATAAAATTGTAAAATAGTTGCAGTAGATCCTATAAAAACTGTAAGAAAAATTATTCTCCAATTTTTTTTTGTGTTTTCAGTTTGTACTTTATCTCTCTTAAAAAGAAAAATTAATAAAGTTATCATTCCTAATGATTGAATAAAACCGTGAATATTTACAGAACTATTTTTAAGACATATTTTATCTAAAACCGGCGTTAAACTCCAAATGATTGAGACCAAAACCATCAGTTTAGCACTACTATTCTTCAATATAATTTTAAAACTCTTAAAAATTTCATAAATTGTTAATTTCTTTGAGTAAAGAATAAGGGTACCTAAAATTATCAAAAAAATGCCTAAATATTGAATATTCGATAATTGTTCATTTAAAAAAAAAAAAGAAAATAAAGAACTAAACATTGGTGATAATGATAAAAGAGGGATAGTTAAACTAAGGTCAGATTGTTTGATTGCTTTTAAAAATAAAAGTGCTGAAAATAAACCTATAATTATTAAGGTTATACCTGGTAGGAGATAGGGAATTAAATTTATTGAAAAATCCTCAAAAAACAACCAAATGAGAAAAATTATAAGTTGTGTTATAGTGAAAATTAAAAGTAAATTAATTGAACTTATTTTTTCAAGAGTAAGTTTTCTTGTTAAATCAAACGCAGCCCAAAAAAAGGCTGATACTATACAAATTAGAACTGGCATAAAATGAAACTATTTATAAAGATAATTTTACCTTTTATAATTTTATCATGTTCATCTAGAGATATCAAAATAAGTAAATATGCTCTTATCAATAAAGAAGACCAGTATGAGAATAATTATTTAAGTGATGAGAAAAAATCTATAAAAAAATCTAAATTCTTTAGTTTTTTCTTAAAAAATATTTTTACTCCACCAGAAAAAAAACAATTTGAGCTTATTGATTTAAGTAACGAGATTTACAAGAAGGAAAAATCTCTTCTAACATGGGGAGGACACTCAACCTTCCTATTTCAAAACCAAAATGTAAACGTTTTAATTGATCCACATTTTACATTAAGAGCTTCACCATTTTCTTATATTGGACCAAAACGATATATGCCTTCTGTGTTTAACAAAAATAATTTACCAAGAATAGATGTGGTTGCAATTAGTCATAATCATTACGATCATTTAGATATAAAAAGTTTAAAAATAATTTATGAAAAATATCCAGATACAATCTTTTTAGTACCTCTTGGTGATGAAAAATTATTAATTAAAAATGGAATAAAAAATGTTAAAGAATTTGATTGGTGGGAACGTCATGAAATTAATGGGATTAAATTTATTTTTACACCAGTTCAACATTGGTCCAAAAGAACGCTATCTGACAGAAATAAATCTTTGTGGGGTGGTTGGTGGATCGAATCAAATGATTTTAAGTTTTTACATTTGGGTGATACTGGTTATACCAAAGATTTTTTAGACATTAAAAATACTTTGGGAAAAGCTGATTTAGTGGCTATACCGATTGGTGCTTATAAACCAAGAGATATAATGAAATTTAATCATTTAAATCCCAAAGAAGCTGTAAAAACATTTATTGATTTGGAGGCAAGAAAAGCTGTAGCAATGCATTGGGGAACATTTATTTTAAGTCAAGAGAGTGTTGATGCTCCAAAAAAAGATTTAAAGATGAATTTAGAAAAATTTGGGATTGAACTTGAAGATTTTTTTGTGTTAAAGCATGGTGAAACAATTAACTTAAAGTAGATTACATACCAGGAAGTCTAATTAAACTTGTTCCTGCTGTGTCTAATTCCTCAGTCATTTGAATAAGTTTGACATGCATTTCAAACTTTCTCATTTGATCAATTGTATTAACCATTTCTTCTATTGCATTAACGTTACTTTTCTCTAAAAAACCTGTCGCTAATTTAGCTTGTTGATTTGGTTCAATTGGAATGTTTTCAGCTTCACCATTGGCATTGACAACTTCTGCAAACCTGATATGTCCATCTAGTGATTTTTTGAGAGTGTTTTCTCCATTTGGGACAAATGTTGCGATATTCGCTACGTTTACTGGTAATGCACCCGGCTCGGCTCCTACAGGCTGGATTAGTATTTCTCCTTGTGAGGAAATATTAATTTCTCTAAAAGCAGGGATAACAATTGGTTGCATGCCAGCATCTAAAACAAAGTCTCCAGCACCATTTAATAGTTCTCCATTCTCATTGA
>Ga0181566_10004461_pt1 | contig 11381 bp, 12 predicted proteins | sample 101ome_15_FD_133762 | JGI IMG/M metagenome (GOLD analysis project Ga0181566, IMG submission 133762) | Coastal salt marsh microbial communities from the Groves Creek Marsh, Skidaway Island, Georgia - 101402AT metaG (megahit assembly) | ecosystem: Environmental > Aquatic > Marine > Intertidal... | reverse complement strand
TTTACCCTGTGGGATATTGCCAATAACGACACCGCACGGCTGGACATCGTGGTTGAGCACGTCACCAAGGCGGGTTTCGATATTGTGGTAAAGACATGGGGCGACACAAAGGTCGCCCGTGCCCGTGTAGGATGGCAGACCATTGGTGAGGCCCGCCATGCTGATGAATGGGATCTCTACTAAATCAGGAAGACTGGTACATGCCTTCGTAGATCGGGCCGAGGGTTTCGTGCTCGAATAGGGACGAAACGCTGGTGCCATTCCAGATGTTGAGGATCGCCTGAGCGAACATCGGGGCGGTGGGCACGATGCGGATGTTGCTTGTCGCTTTTACCGGCTCGGTCGGTTCAATGGAGTCGGTGATCACCAACGATTTCATGACGGACTTGGAAATCCGCTCGACGGCTGGGCCGGAAAGCACGCCGTGGGTGATGTAGGAATGGACCTCGGTTGCGCCTTTTTCCATCAGGACTTCGGCGGCCTTGCAGAGCGTGCCAGCAGTGTCGCAGATGTCATCGACGATGATGCAGGTCTTGCCAGTGACATCGCCGATGACGGTCATTTCGGCCACTTCGCCGGGCTTTTCACGGCGCTTGTCGACGATCGAGAGCGGCGCGCCGATACGCTGTGCCAGTTCACGAGCGCGGGCCACGCCGCCAACATCGGGAGAGACGACCATCACGTCTGACAGCTTGTCGCGGAAGTGGTGCTTGATATCGAGGGCGAAGATTGGCGCGGCGTAGAGGTTATCGACGGGGATGTCGAAGAAACCCTGAATTTGCGCTGCGTGAAGGTCCATTGTCAGGACGCGCTCGATGCCGGCCTCGGCGATCAGGTTGGATACCAGCTTGGCGGAGATCGGCGTGCGGGCCTTGGCGCGGCGGTCTTGGCGGGCATAGCCGAAATAGGGGATTACCGCAGTGATACGCGCGGCCGAGGAGCGGCGCAGGGTATCGGCGATGATGAGCAATTCCATCAGGTTGTCGTTGGCGGGGTTCGAGGTCGGCTGGATGATGAACATATCCTCGCCGCGCACGTTTTCGAAAACCTCGACGAAGATCTCCTGATCGTTGAACCGTTCGACACGCGCATCGACCAGCTCGACATTCATGCCACGGTGCATGGACATGCGGCGGGCGACCGCCTTGGCAAGCGACAGGTTCGCGTTGCCCGAGATGAGTTTCGGTTCTGTGATGGATGGCATGAGCAGGGATCCCCAAGTGAAGCACACGGTGACGACGTAACAGAATCGTGTCGTTGACACCGCCTAGCACACCACTACCCTCGCGCAAAGAATCGAGCGCCTCAGGGAGGGCTAAATGCCGCATATTGACTACTTTTTCGCAACGATTTCGCCCTTCACCTATCTTGCTGTTGGGCGGTTCGAGGCGGTTGCTGCCAAGCATGGGGCAAGCGTGACCTATAAGCCGCTGGATATCATGCAGCTATTCGCACGGACGGGTGGCACGCCGCCGAAGGACCGGCACCCGAACAGGGCTGCGTACCGGCTTCAGGAATTGGCGCGGATCGCCAAGAAACATGACATGCCAATCAACCTGCAACCGGCCTTCTGGCCGACCAATGGTGCGCCTGCGGCCTATGCGATCATCGCGGCGCAGAATGCGGGTGGTGGTGATCTGGGCAAGCTGGTGCAGGAGATTACCAGCTCGGTTTGGGCGCGGGAGAAGAACATCGCGGAGGATGACGTGATCCGCGATTGCCTCAGCGTGGCGGGGTTTGATCCGGCGCTCGCGGATAGCGGGATGATGGTCGGTGCGGAGACATATGCCGCCAATCTTGAAGAAGCGGTTAATCGCGGCGCATTTGGCGCGCCTTTCTATATCACTGACGATGATCAGCGATTCTGGGGGCAGGACCGGATCGACGATCTGGACCTACATCTGGCAGGAAAGCTCTAACGCGGGGCGAGAAGCGTTTCGAAAGTGTTAATCGCTTCGTCGGTTGTGGACCAATCACAGACGAAACGCGCTGTCATCAGATCATCATCGCTGCCGGAATCGAGCTTACCGTGCAGATCATAGTTTGCACCGGCAGCAATTAAGACTTTGTGTATCCGCCGTGGCAGGCTTGCGAAGATCATGTTGGCTTGCGGCTCATGAAGGAGGCGCGCCTCGGGGTGGGCGCGCAAAATGGCGGCGAGCTTTTGGCCTGCTGCATTCGACCGCTGCGCCAGATCGAGCCAGAGGCCATCCGACAGATAGCCTTGCATCTGCGCTGCCAAAAATCGGTGCTTCGAAAACAAGTGGCCCGCGCGTTTGCGGCGCAGTTCCATCTCGCGAGACAGGTACGGATCGAAGATCACGCAGGCCTCGACGCCAAGACAGCCGTTCTTTGTGCCGCCAAAGCTGACGGCATCTATGCCGGCTTTCCACGTCATTTCGGCGGCGGTGCAACCAAGCGCGGCGATGGCATTGGCGAAGCGCGCGCCGTCAAGGTGAACCTTGACGCCGTGGCTATGGGCGATATCGGTCAGGCTGCGGAGGTGCTCGAGCGTGTAGAGCGTGCCGGTTTCGGTCACTTGGGTGAGGGAAACCGGCCCTTTTTGCGGAACCATGATGCTGCGCGGGTCATGCGAGCCGAGTGCTGCGGCCAGCGCAGCTGGGTCCATCAGCCCTTGTTCGTCCTGCACATGAAGCAACTTGGCGCCGCCGGTGAAGAATTCGGGCGCATTGCACTCATCCTCGGTGATATGGGCGCAGGCGGTGCAGTGGATGGCGTCAAACGGCGTGGACAGCGACGCGAGGATGAGGCTGTTCGCGGCTGTGCCGGTGGCGACGAAATGGACGCTTGCTTCGGGCGCTTCGAAAACCTCGCGCACCATGTCTGCGGCCTTCGCCGTCAGGGGATCAGCACCATAGCTGGGGACATAGCCCGTGTTGGCGGCGATGATCGCGTCGAGCACTTTGGGGTGGGCGGGGCCGGTATTGTCGGAGGCGAAAGACATCAGAGCGGTTCCTCGATGATGTGATCTTCCCAATCGTCTTCGTCGATCTCGAACTCTGGCACAGTGCGGCCCTGCATGGAGACACCCGCGTCATGCACGCTTTGCGGATCGCCGGAGATCAGCGGGTGCCAGTCATAGAGGTCGCGGCCTTCGTAAACGAGGCGGTAGGCGCAGGTTTGTGGCAGCCAGTAAAGGTGCTCGGTGATCGTCGTGGGTGACAGGACGATACATTCGGGGATGAACTGGTGCCGGATCGGGTATTGAGAGCAGCGGCAGGTGCTATCGTCGAGCAGGCGGCAGGCGACGCGGGTGAGGGCGACCTCGCCGGTGTCTTCGTCTTCGAGCTTGTTGAGGCAGCATTTGCCGCAGCCGTCGCAGAGGGCCTCCCATTCAGCTTCGGTCATCTGGGCCATAGGGACGGTGGCCCAGAAGCGCTCGCGCAGGCCGGATGTAGCAGGTTTCTTAGACATTGGAGAGGATTTCACGGGCCTTATGGCAGTCCGCGTCCATCTGGGTGATGAGGGCATCGAGGTCGTCGAACCGCTCTTCGGGGCGGAGGTAATCGACCAGCGCGACAGAGAGCTCCGCGCCGTAGAGATCGCCCTTAAAATCAAAGATGAAGGTTTCGCAATTGGGGTGGTTCTCACCAAAGGTCGGGCGTACGCCGATGGAGGCTGCGCCGTTATAGGTGCCTTGATGCGGACCGCTGAGAATATCCACGCGGACGGCATAGACGCCGAATTTTGGCGGGTGCAGACCGGCGATGGACATATTGGCGGTGGGATAGCCAAGGTCGCGGCCGCGTTGGTCGCCGCGAATGACCTCGCCGTCGATCCGGTGCCAATGGCCGAGCATGGCGGCAGCGTCGCGGGGGCGGCCCTCCGACAGGGCATTGCGGATGGCGGTGGAGGACACCTCGCCGGCGGGGAGCGTCACCATCTCGGCAATGGAAACGCCGAAGCCGAACTCGGCGCCATAGGCTTGTAGGTCCGCAGCGGTGCCGGCGCGCCCTTTGCCAAAGCAGAAATCCGCACCGACGACGACATGTTTGAGCGCCAGACGTTCGTGCAGGATTTTACGGGCGAAATCAGCCGGTTCGAGGGCCGCGAGCGTTTCGTTGAAGGTGATCTCATAGAGCCGCTGGACGCCGATCTTTTGCATCCGGTGGGCTTTTGCCTCGGGGTTCATCAGGCGAAAAGGGGGGAGATCCGCACCGTGGACAGAGGCGAAATATTCGCGGGGATGCGGCTCGAATGTCATCACTCCGAGGGGGGCGGATAGGGCGGCAGCCGCCTTGCGCGTTTGGGCGATGACCTCTTGGTGACCGAGATGGACACCATCGAAATTGCCGATGGCGGCGACGGCGCCGCGGTCGGTCGGATCAAGATAGAGCGTGTCCCGTATGATGCGCATGAGCGATGCCTAGCGGCTCGCGCGGGGCTGCGCAAGCGGTGTGATCAGTCGAACTTGCGGCTTGGGGCGAGAACTGTGGCTTCGCCGATCAGAACTTTCTTGTTGCCAATCATGCAGCGGGTATCGAGCGAGACGCGGCGCTTGGAATGATCGATTGCTGTGACCTCAACCTCGGCCAAAACGACATCGCCGGGGCGGACGGGGGCGAGGAACTTTAGCGACTGGCCGAGATAGACCGTGCCATGACCGGGGAGCTGTTCGCCGATGACGGCGGAGATCAGGCCAGCGGTCAGCATGCCGTGGGCGATGCGGCCTTCGAAGATGGTGTCTTGCGCGTAGCTTTCATCAAGGTGAACGGGGTTTCTATCGGTCGATACCTCGGCGAAAAGTTCGATGTCGCGGTCGGTCACTTCCTTGCGGAGCGAGCGGTTCATCCCGATCTCGATATCCTCGATGCAGATCGTGCCTCTGGGGAAATTATCCAACATGACCTCATCCGTCGCGCAATAAATATCCTATTCAGCGAGATTAGGCGTAATTTAATTACTTTGCAAGTGCAGAAAAAGTTAAGCTAACGTAAATAGCCGATGGCATGGGCCGGTTCGACTTTTTCCTTTTTAATATAATCACTTAGCATGTCTGCGTCTGGTTGCGTATGGGTGCCGGTTTCGCAGGCGGCGAGGCCGCCGGTGATCATCAGGCTGTCGATCCCCTCTCCCAGCGCGCCGAGGATGTCGGTGCGAATCCCGTCGCCAATGGCAATGATACGCGGATCGGGTTTCGCCTCTGGGAGGGCATCGTACCGTTTGCGGGCGAGGTCGTAGATGGGGGGATGGGGCTTGCCGAAGTAGAGGCTCTCGCCGCCCATTTCGGTATAGAGTTCGGCCAGCGCGCCGGCGCACCACTCGCGGCTTTCGCCGCGATCCACGACCACATCGGGGTTGGCGCAGAGGAGCTTGAGCCCCTTCTGTTTGGCATAGAGAAAATCGGGGCGGTTCACGGCCGGATCGGCATGGGAATCGAATGGGCCGCAGCAGACGATGCCTTCGGCCTCTGCCAGCGGAACGCGCTGAATTTCAACGGGATTTTCGACGATCTTCAGGGGATCGAGGAAGGTGAGATCGCGCTCTTCGCCCATGAAATAGACCTTGCTGCCCACCACCCCGCGAAACAGCGCCAGACGCGCGGCATCGCCGGAGGTGGCGACGACATCCCATGCGTCATCAGGGATGCCGAAATGCGCCACTTGGCGCTCGACATCGGCGCGGGGGCGGGGGGCGTTCGTCACCAGAACGACGCGCCCGCCGGAGGCCCGAAACGCCTGCATCGCGGCCACGGCATCAGGGAAGGCACGCAGGCCGTTATGCATGCAGCCCCAGAGATCGACATAGGCGAGATCATAGGCGTCGGAGATCTCGGAAAAGCGGGAAATGATGCGGGTCATGGGGGCTCCTGAAACGGCGAAAACGGCGATGCACAAGTGATGCACAATCCATGCACATCCCATGCATATCGCACATGCAGCAAAATTGATGAATGGTTAATCGGTCTGGACGGCGTTTGCGAAAACTTTACAGTCCCTCGAAACAGCATTTTTAGGAGAGTTTCATGGCCATTTTGGAGGCACATCCCGCAATCGACCCGCAAAAGCTCGACAAGCTCGCCGAGGTGGCGGTGCATGTGGGGCTGAACCTGCAAGAGGGGCAGGATCTGGTGCTGACCGCGCCGCTGGAGGCGATGCCGCTGGTGCGGCGGATCGCGGCGGTGGCTTATCGCGCGGGTGCGGGGCTGGTGACGCCCTTGGTGCATGACGAGCAGGTGGTGCTGGCGCGGTTTGCGCATGGCAACGACGCGAGCTTTGACCGCGCGGCGAACTGGCTCTTTAACGGCATGGCGGAAGCCTATGACAACAATGCCGCGCGGATGAATATCTCGGGCGAGAATCCGGGGCTGTTGGCGGGGCAAGACCCCGAGAAGATCTCACGGATCGGCAAGGCGAACTCTATCGCCGGACGGCCTGCAATGGAGCGGATCACCGGCTTTAACATCAACTGGTCTATCGTGGCCTATCCGACGGTCGCTTGGGCAAGGAAGGTCTTCCCCGATGTGGATGAGGCTGCGGCGGTCGGCCAGTTGGCGGAGGCGATTTTTGCAGCCTCGCGGGTGAATGAGGTTTATCCGGTCGCCGCATGGGCCGAGCATGATGCGCGGCTGCATGCGCGGAAGGACTGGATGAACCAGCACAATTTCCAAGCGCTGCATTTCAAGGGGCCGGGCACCGATCTGACTGTGGGTCTGGCCGAGGGGCATAGCTGGAATGGCGGCTCGTCAATGGCGAAGAACGGCGTGGCATGTAACCCGAATATCCCGACAGAGGAGGTCTTTACCACGCCGCATGCGCAGCGGGTGGATGGCACGGTGCGGGCGAGCAAGCCCTTGGTGCATCAGGGTACGCTGATCGACGGGATCGAGGCGCGGTTCGAGGCAGGGCGGATCGTGGAAGTGACATGCGACAGCGGGCAGGATGTGTTCCGCAAGCTGATCGACACCGACGAGGGCGCGGCGCGGTTGGGCGAGGTGGCGCTGGTGCCGTTCTGCTCGCCGATCTCGGATACGGGTGTGCTGTTCTTCAACACGTTGTTCGACGAGAACGCCGCCTGCCATATTGCGCAGGGGCAGTGCTATTCGGAGTGCTTTGTCGAGGGCGTGAGCGGCGACAAGGATAAGATGGCGGCAGCTGGTGGCAACGAGAGCCTGATCCATGTGGACTGGATGATCGGCGGGCCGGGAACAGAGATCGACGGGATCAAGGCCGATGGCACGCGGGTGCCGGTGTTCCGCGATGGTGGCTGGGCCGCGTAAGGGCGGGATGCGGCGCGGTGAATTGCGGCGGCCTGAGCGCCGCCGTTTTGCATCGGGTGACGGGAGCTCTGCGTGGCTGCGTTATCCGGTTGTGAACCACAGGCGGAGAAAGAGCGCGGCGAAGACGGTTTCCGGCAGGATCGCCACGAAGATGCCAGCACCGGTCGCGCCACGGATCAGGTCGATGAGGCCCAGAATGATGAAGGCGATGAAGACCACTGCGAATGTTTGGATAACGGTTTTTCGAGTGGCGCTTGAGGGGAGATCGCGCACCGCGTAGGCTTGACCTGCCAGCCCTATCATAACAATGCCCGCGCGGCGTGCCATAACTGCGGTACCTGAGAGCGGCTCAAGGCCGAATGTTGTGGCAAAGACACCTGGCGCAGTCAGCAGGCCTGTGGCAAGTGCGAGGAAGAGGATGGCCGTTGCCAGTATGGTGTTGCGGTAGGTCATGGCTCCTCCTCAAATGAAAAGGGCCGCACGAGGCGGCCCGATCCGAAACTCTTAAACCGCGAGGTTCGGGATGATCTGCTTTTTGCGGCTCATGATGCCGGGCAGGACGACCGTATCGCCCGAAACGCTGGCGCCGAAGCTCTTTTCGGCGACGGTTTTCACCAGATCGTTGGGGACGAGGAGGGTGGCCTCTTCCTTGAGGATATCCACCACGAAGAGGAGTACCTGATCGACGCCATCCTCAGTGGCGACGGCGGGCATGGAGGCCATCAGGCTGTCTTTGCGGTCCATGACGATCTGCGGGGCGGTGGTTTCCAGCACGGAGACGCGGAAATTGGTGCCGCCGACTTCGTAGGCTTTCGAATCCATGCGGATCAGCTCGGCGTCAGAGAAGGCCGAGACATCGGATTTCGCGGCGAACATCTCGGCTGCGTAGTCAGCGATGTTGATGCCGAGATCGGCAGCGAGGCTTTCGGCCAGCGCGCGGTCTGTCTCGGTGGTGGTGGGGGAGCGGAATTCGAGCGTGTCGGACAGGATGCAGGAGAGCATCAGGCCCTTGATCGCGTCGGGCATTGCGCCGGCGTCTGCGCCCATCAGGCCGTGCATGACGGTGACGGTGCAGGCGAGCGGGCGGATCGTGATGTCGATCGGGCCTTTGGTTTCCAGCCCGCCGACGAGCTTGTGGTGGTCGATGATCGCGCGGACATCGGCGTTGTTGATGTTGGCGGGCAGTTCGGCGGGGTTGTTGGTGTCAACGATCACGCAGGGCTGATCATTGGCGACGTCCTCGATCACCGGCGGCAGGTCGAAGCCCCAGCGCTGGGCGACGAAGGTGGCTTCGGTGTTGGGCTGGCCGAGCAGGCGGGCCTCGGCAGCCTCGCCCTTATGGGAGAGATACCACGCCCAGATCAGCGGGGCACCGGTGGAATCGGTGTCGGGGGCTTTGTGGCCGAAAACGAGCGTCGTCATGATGTGTCCTTAGAAGAAGGAATGGAAATCGCGGGCCTTATAGGAAGGCGCGCGGCGGTTGTCACCCTGCCGCGCACGCAAAGCGGGCTTGCGCGACGAAATGGCCGCGCTGTCAGGCCCGCCGGACCAGATCCCAGCCGAGCGCCATCAGCCATTGGCCGAGCCGGACGCGCAGGCCTGTGCGGGGCGCGGGCAATGCGCGGCGCTGGAAGCGGGGATCGGCGGCGAGGGCGGCGAGCGCCGCGCGGCGGATCTCTGGCGGGGTGGTAACGACCGGAATCACCGCCGCATGTGGGCCATGTGGCGCGGTGGCGGGATCGGGCATCATCACCAGCACCACGGACGCACCACGGCGCGGCGCGGGTGGGCGGTCATGGTGGCGGGAATCGCTGGGGGAGGCTGCGGGGCCCATACGGTGATCGGCCACAAAGATCGGGGGATACATCGAACTGTCCTGAAAACGGGAGTGGCGCGAGGCCAGAAAGGGGGCGCGGGCTTGGTGGGATCACCAGGCGGTAAAGAAACATCCTAGATACATAGCGGCCTCTTTGCCCCGTTGGGGCATTCGATGGGGCTCTAATAGCAACCGGAGCGGGAGTCTCAAAGGAATTTTTCGCGGCGTTAAAAAACCATCACGACGGCGTGACTTTTTTTACCTCGAGTCTTCTTGACAGGCGGGGGCGACCTCCTTACCTATCCGCCGTTAGCACTCGCAGTGAGTGAGTGATAACACCTCCGCTCGGCGGAGGTTTTAGGAAACAACAGATAGCTGAGGAGCTACGAATATGGCTTTTAAACCGCTGCACGACCGCGTTCTGGTCCGCCGTGTGGAAAGCGACGAGAAAACCGCTGGCGGCCTGATCATCCCCGACAGCGCCAAGGAAAAGCCTGCTGAAGGCGAAATCGTTGCTTGTGGCGAAGGTGCCCGCAAGGATAGCGGTGAGCTGATCGCAATGGCTGTCAAGGCTGGCGACAAGGTGCTGTTTGGCAAATGGTCGGGCACTGAAGTCACCGTTGACGGTGAAGAACTGCTCATCATGAAGGAAAGCGACATCCTCGGGATCATCTCCTGAGCGACGGCTTCCACCTGAACAACTCAACTGATTTATAGACGAGGAAAGCTCAATGGCTAAGGACGTCAAATTCGATACCGATGCCCGCAACCGTATGCTTCGCGGCGTAAACACGCTTGCTGACGCGGTGAAGGTAACTCTCGGCCCGAAAGGCCGTAACGTGGTTCTGGACAAATCCTTCGGCGCACCGCGCATCACCAAGGACGGTGTTTCCGTGGCGAAGGAAATCGAACTGGAAGACAAGTTCGAGAACATGGGCGCGCAGATGGTGAAAGAAGTCGCCAGCCGCACCAATGACGAAGCCGGCGACGGCACCACCACTGCAACCGTTCTGGCTCAGGCCATCGTTAAAGAAGGCATGAAGTCGGTTGCTGCTGGCATGAACCCGATGGACCTCAAGCGCGGCATCGACCTCGCCACGGCTAAGGTTGTCGGCGCCATCAAAGCGGCTGCACGCCCGGTAAACGACAGCGCAGAAGTTGCGCAGGTTGGCACCATCTCCGCCAACGGCGAAGCTGAAATCGGCCGTCAGATCGCAGACGCGATGCAGAAGGTTGGCAACGAAGGCGTAATCACCGTCGAAGAAAACAAAGGCCTCGAAACCGAGACTGATGTTGTCGAAGGTATGCAGTTCGACCGTGGCTACCTGTCGCCCTACTTCGTGACCAACTCCGAGAAGATGATTGCGGATCTCGAAGACTGCATGATCCTGCTGCACGAGAAGAAGCTCTCCTCGCTCCAGCCGATGGTGCCGCTGCTCGAGTCGGTCATCCAGTCGCAGAAGCCGCTTCTGATCATCGCAGAAGACGTGGAAGGCGAAGCTCTTGCAACGCTCGTGGTCAACAAGCTGCGTGGCGGCCTGAAGATCGCTGCTGTGAAGGCACCGGGCTTTGGTGATCGTCGTAAGGCCATGTTGCAGGACATCGCGATCCTGACCGGTGGTCAGGTGATCTCCGAAGACCTCGGCATGAAACTCGAGAACGTCACCATCGACATGCTCGGCTCCGCCAAGAAAGTGACCATCTCCAAGGACGAAACCACCATCGTCGACGGTGCTGGCGACAAGGCAGAGATCGAAGCACGCGTTTCGCAGATCCGTGGCCAGATCGAGGAAACCTCCTCCGATTATGACCGTGAGAAGCTGCAAGAGCGCGTTGCCAAGCTCGCTGGCGGTGTTGCTGTCATCCGCGTTGGCGGCATGACCGAAGTTGAAGTGAAAGAGCGCAAGGACCGCGTTGATGACGCGCTGAACGCGACCCGTGCGGCCGTTCAGGAAGGCATCGTCGTCGGCGGTGGTGTTGCTCTGGTTCAGGGTGCGAAGGCGCTCGACGGTCTGGAAGGTGCAAACGCCGACCAGAACAACGGCATCAACATCGTTCGTAAGGCTCTGGAAGCTCCGCTGCGCCAGATCGCCGAGAACGCTGGCGTTGACGGTTCCGTCGTTGCTGGCAAGGTCCGTGAATCCTCTGACCTGAAGTTCGGCTACAACGCACAGACCGATGAATATGGCGACATGTTCAAGTTCGGCGTCATCGACCCTGCGAAGGTCGTGCGTACCGCTCTGGAAGACGCAGCATCCGTTGCTGGCCTGTTGATCACCACCGAAGCAATGGTGGCCGACAAGCCGCAGAAAGACGCTCCGGCCG
>Ga0181566_10004460_pt1 | contig 11382 bp, 6 predicted proteins | sample 101ome_15_FD_133762 | JGI IMG/M metagenome (GOLD analysis project Ga0181566, IMG submission 133762) | Coastal salt marsh microbial communities from the Groves Creek Marsh, Skidaway Island, Georgia - 101402AT metaG (megahit assembly) | ecosystem: Environmental > Aquatic > Marine > Intertidal zone... | reverse complement strand
TGGCGGGGGGTCCACGCGCGCCGCCGCGAAACCGCCGCCGGCGACGTCGGCGGAGGACGACGACGCATTTCTGGACGAACTCTTAGGCGAGTCGTGACACGTTTTGTGTGTGTCTACTGTGGTTGTCTAAGTGCACGACAACGGAGAGCTAGCTACGGATATCCGAACGAGATTCTCGGCGTCTCGTTCTTCGCTTCCACCCCGTTCTCGCTCATCCCCCCCTCCTTTGCCGTTCCGCCTCCGCCTCCGCGCGCCTCGCCTGTTCCTGCGCCTCTTGCTGTTGCATCTGCTGCGCGCGTTGCTGGAACTGCAGCGCGTTTTGCAGCTGCGCGTTTTGCTGCGGCGAGCCGTATTGCGCGTACGCCTGGAAGGTGTTGGACAGCGCCGCCGCGTTCGCCGCTTGGATGTTGTACTGCATCTGCGCCTGCGCGAGCTGGAGCCCGGTCATCCCCGCCGAGGACCACTTCGGCGCGCTCTGGCTCTGGAACACGGAAAACGCGGGCGAGCCTTGCCCCAGCGGCTGGGGGCGCCCTGGGAAGCCGGCGCTGGAGGCGGCGAAGTTCGCCGCCGCCGCCGCGTTGGCCACCGCGGCGGCGTTGGCGGCGGCAAACTGCGCCGCGGTGGGGTTGGGGTTTCCGCCCTGCGCAGCCGCGTTTGCGTTTGCATCCGCGCCGCCGTCGAACAAGAGATCGTCGCTGAAGTTCGGATCCCAGTCCGCTGGGTCGAGCGCGTCCTGCGACCGCTTCCGCTCGCCCATGCCCCCCGCGCCGCGGTCGCCGCTCGCGCCCGAGAGCGACCGCGCGTGCCCGTCGTGCTCCATCTCGCCGCCCCTAAACGCGCCGTCCTCCGGGGACCCAGCCTCCTCCTCCCCGACGCTGTGCAGCGCGAACCCGCGCGTCTTGGACAACGATCCTGGGGGCTGGACGAAGTGCGACGGCGACTGCTGCGACGATTGCGACCCGCCGCCCATCGCCAAAGTCTCGGGCGTCAGCCCCGGTTGGCCCTGGCGCGGCGCGAAGCCCACGACGCGCGCGTCGTTGACCCCCCCAACACTCCGCGGCCCCGCCCACGATCCCCCGGCAGCGCCGTGGCTGCTCGCCTGCGCGCCGAACTGCGCCGCCGCCAGGGGGTTGCCGAACCCGAACCCGTGCTGCGCCGGGCTCGCGGGGTACCCCGGCTGGAGTGTCGGCAACTGCACGGCCGCCGCCGCCGCCGCCGCCGCCGCGTGCTGCATCCCGGCGGCGAACCCGAGCGCGGACACCTGCGAGCTCGGCGGCGACTGACCGAAGTGCAGAGGATGTAAAGCCGCGCTGTTGAGCGCGTGCGGAGACATCCCGTACGGCAAAGCCTGGCCAGGGGCGCCGCCGAAGCTCGAACCGGGCGTTCCCGTGAAGCTCCCCGGCGCGAAGTGGCCGCCGCCGGTGGGCGTGCCCACGGGGAACCCGCCCGCGCCCGCCGCCGCCGCCGCCATCGCCATCGGGCTCGTCCCCATCGCCATCACCTGCTGCATCATCGCCTGCTGCTGCTGCACCATCTGCTGCTGCGCGGCTTGCTGCTGCGCCGCCGCCCGGCGCGCGTCCTGCGCCGCGGTGGGCGACGCGGCCGCGAGCGCCGCCGCGAGCCCGCCCGCCGCGCTCGCGCCCCCGCTCCGAATCTCCGGCGTCGCCGGCTCCGGCTCCGAGGCGACCACCCCGGGCGCCGGCGGCAGCGGCGCATTCTGGGACGCCTGGCCCTGCTTGGCGACCTTCGCCGCCGCGCGCGCCGCGGACTGCTCGCGCGCGACCTTGCTCGCCTTGTCGGTGGCGTCCGCAGCCAACTCCGGCGGCCCGGGGATAAACGGCAAACCCGCCGAAATCGCCGCCGCGCGAGCCGCCGCGTCCTCGATCAAAAACGGGTGGCCCATCGCCTGGTCCGGGGTCCACCGCTCAGTCGGCTCCGCCCTGAGCATGCCTTTGAGGAGGTCCAGGAGCGCGTCGCGCTCACTCTTTTCCGCGCGCAAAGCCTCGTCGCTCTGGTTCGGGGTGTACCCCGCGCTGCGCACGATGTCGTCCAAGCGGGTGTCCTTGAAGTACTTCTTCCCCACCGCCGCGCGCTTCCCGGACTTGCGCTCGAACTCGTCCACGGTCATCAGGCGGAACGAAGGGGGCGCTCTTCCGAAGTCATTCGCGTCGCTCATCGCCTGGGAGAGGCCGCCGGCGTTTTGGCCGGCGTCGGCGTCGACGCGGACGAAAAACTTTTTCGCGTTGCTCGCCGCCGCGAGCATTTTGTCCGGGGGCGGACCCAGGGTCTCGCATATCCGCGTCAGCAGGTTATGCTCCGAGGCGCCCGGGAAGAGGGGCAGACCCAAGAACAGCTCCGCGACGACACAACCCAGGCTCCACATGTCGATGGGCATGCCGTAGGGGGAGCCGAGGACGACCTCGGGGGATCGGTAGAATCGGCTCTGGATGTACTGGTACACCGTGCGGTTCTGGAAGCACGCGCTGCCGAAATCGATGAGCTTGATCTCCCCGGTATCCAAGCTCTTGACCAGGATGTTTTCCGGTTTCAAGTCGCAGTGAATGACGTCCGCCTGGCGCAACACTCTCAGCGCGCGCAGGAGCTGCTTGACGAACGTGCGCACGAGCTTCACGCTCAAGCCGCGAAAGTTGTTTTGCCGCAACAGCTCGTACAGGTTGACGTTCAGAACCTCAAACACGATGCACAGGTGCGAGCGGTGGACGAAGTGGTCCAGCATGCGCACGATGTGGTGCTCGTCCCGCTCGTCGCACTTGGTGTTGAGCATGTGCAGGATCCCGATCTCGACGTGCGCCTGGTGGAAGTACGCCGGGTGGTTCTTGATCACCTTCACCGCTGCCTGCCGCCCCGTGCCCTTCTGTCGACACCGAACCACCTGCCCGAACGTGCCACTGCCGAGAACGTCCCTGACCTCGAACTCGCCGCTCTTACCGTCATCCGCGGACAAAACGTCGCTCACGCTGATGATCAGGTCCTGGTTCTCGTTGTCCCACCCGCCGTTCCCGCCGGGCTCCGCGGGCTTTGTCAGACGTCTGCGCGGGTTGAGGTGGCTCGTGTACCCGAACTGCGGGTTACACCGCTTGTACGAGTCCGTGAGGTACACCGAAGCCGCCGCGATCACGCGCGATCCCCCGGGGCTCGTGCCCGGGGAGAAAGCGCCCTGGGCGCTCGAGGACGCGGACGCGCTCGCGCTCGCGCCCGAGCCCGCGCGCCGGCGAGATTCCTGGAAGCTGACGAACGCACCCGAGCGAACCGGCGCGTCGGACGAGTTCCCCATCGTCGCGTCCATCGCGTCGTCCCGGCGAATCGCGCGACGGAGACGCTAACGGAGTCCTCCCGCGACACTTACGCGACGGCCCTCCCCTCCCGCCTCGCCGGATCCGCGCGCGCACCACCCTCCGCGGGAGCGAGCGCCTAGGAAGCTCGAGAAAACCGAGCGCGGACGCGGACAGAGCAGACCTGCCTGAAAGAAATGGTCTCCCCCGCAGACCACGCGGCGACGCCACGGGGTCGCCCTGCGCCCGAGCCAAGTCCGCGTCGCCTCAGGAGGGATCAGTGAAGAGCCCGCCGTCGGTGCGCGCGTCCGCGTGTCGCGATGTGCGTCGAGCGCGGGACGAGCGCGCACGACCCCTCCCGTCGGCGACTGTCTGCGACGCGACCGCGAAGGTTTCGCGGGAACGCGGGCTCTGATTCGTCGGCGACGTTTGTGAAGCGGAGGGGTCGCCGGGTGTAAAAATGGCACTCTTTGTCCACTTGGGAGCAGTCACGGTCTTTTAACCAAAGATTCTCCGTTCGATTCTTTGTCGTCCGGCCGACCAACCGCGCACTTGTCGTGCCCTGCTGAGTGAGGTCTCTGCCACATCCGCGCCCTGGGCACGGCGGAAGACGCTCGGCACCTACGACACACCATTCAGTCACGCCCTTCAACCTCCAGACGCGGACGGTGCGGTGCCAGCGCGGTCGGACGTCCGCGGTCGGGCGCGATGCTCGCGCGGTCGACGGCGGACGCGGTTGGATGTTTCGCTCCGAGGCGCGCGCTCGCGCGCTCGCGCGGGCGTCTCTCCCCGCGAGCGTCGGCCGGGACGTCTCGGGACGCAGGGGTGGACGGCGCGTCGTCCCGACGGAAGCTTCGCGTCGCGCTCGCACCGCCTCGGCGCCCCGCCGCGAGGCGCGGCGGCGCTCGGCCGCGCCGGTCGTCCGCTCGCGGTGACGTGGAGACGGCGGACCGCCCGCGCGCTCCTCCAGCGATGCGCGAGGTCGAGGTCGTCGCGGTACCGGACGCGTCGCCGAGCGATTCGCCCCAAGGTTCGCACCCCGAGCGCGCCTCGTCGTTTGCTCCGCGCGCGACGCTCCTCCTCGTCCCTCTGCTTTGGGCGACGTACAACCCCGCGCTCAGGTTCATCTACGAGTCCGACGCGCCGCCCTCCCCCGCCGAGCTCACCGCCGTGCGCATGCTCGTCTCCCTCGTGCCCTTCTCCTTCGTCCTCGCGGACGTCGCGAGGGACGAGGCGCGCAAGCGCGAAGCCGCCGCGAAGGAGACGTCTCTCGCGGGGGACGAGACGGACCCCACCTCTTCTTCCCGGGACGTCTCGTTGCTTCTCCGCGCGGGCCTCGAGCTCGGCCTCGTGAACGCCGCGGCGACAGCGTTCCAGGCGTACGGCCTGGAGCTCACCTCCGCGACACGCGCCGGGTTCCTCCTCTCCACGATCAACGTCGCCGTGCCCCTCGGCGCCGCCGCCGCCGGCCAGCGCGTGTCCAAGGTCACCTGGATCGCCGTCGCGCTCGCAGCCGTCGGCGTGGCTGTCACGGAAGGCGCGTTCACGCCCGACGCGCTCGACGCCGCCGCGTCGGTTCCCGCCACCGGCGCGTCTTCCCTCGGCGACGCGTGCTGCCTGGCGGCGGCGGCGCTCTACTCCGCCTTCACCGTCCGTCTCGGCGTGCACGCCAGGCGGTGCGACGCCGCCGAGCTGAGCGCGTGCAAGGCGGCGGCGATGGCGGCGGCGTGCGTGGGGTGGTGGGTGGTGGAGTCAACGGGGGGGTCGGGGGCGTCCAGCGCGGACCCCAGCGTTCTGTTCGATTCCGCGCGGGGGGGGTTCGGGGTGGTGTGGGGCGCGGTGGTATACAGCGCGATCGCGCCCGGGGCGCTGGCGAACGTCATCCAGACTAAAGGACAAGCCGCCGTGCCCGCAGCGGAGGCGCAGCTCGTGTTCGCCACCACGCCCGTGTTCAACGCCGCGTTGGCGACCGCATTTCTGGGGGAGCGCCCGACGATCGAGACGCTCGTGGGGGGGTTGATCATCATCACAGCGAGCGTCGCGCCGAGCCTCTTCGAGGGAAGCGGCACGGAGGACGGCGCGACGACGGAATAGGAAATATGATAGCGCCGGCGGGGCTCCTCTCTCTAGCTACGAGTAGCTCGCCGTGTAGACCAAACGTAGTCACGACAACAGTCCCATAACGCGATTCGCGTTTTGCCGCTTCTCATCACGCCCGTCGGCGCCTCTTCTCGTCCCGCGCCTCTTCCGGCTCGGGGTCAACCGGCACGCCCTCGGCGTCTCTCGCGAGGGCATCCAACTTTTTATCCAACGCCAAACGAGCGTCTCGGATCGCCTCGCGCTCCCTCTCCGCGGCATCAGTGGCGGCGCGGAGCGCGGTGGAGGCCACCTCGATGATAGCCCCGACCTGAACGAGCTGTGCGGCGCGCGCGCCCGCGCCGGCGGAGACTCGGAGGAGCGCCGAGAGCGCAGCCGCGAATCGACCAAACGCGTCCCTTGAGAGACCGTCGTCGTCGCCGCCGCCGCCGCCTTCGTTCGCGCCCCCGAGCGGATCGTCCCCCGCGCCCTCACCCGCTCGCCTTCGCGCACGTTCCGCGTGTTCCTTCCCGCGGCGCGCGAGTTGCACGAGCGCCCTCGCGTCCACGCGCGCTTCGGGCTCGACGCCGTGTGCGAGTCTCTCGAGGGTCACCTTCGGGTGCAGCCTCGCGTCTCGCTCCGCCCCAGCGCGCCCTCGGATCTCGCGAAGGAGCACCGCGGCGTCCGCGGCTTGCCTCTCGAGGTCCGCGAGCTTGTGCGCGATGACCTTCGCCTGCAGTCCTAGCCGCTCGGACGTCGTCGTCTCCTCCGCGGGGGGCGCGGGTTTCGGGTGCCACCACGGGGGGGGCACCTCCGGGAGCGACTCTTGGTTTCCCTTTGCGCCCTTCAGGAGGTGGTCGTTGTGCACTACCAAACGCGCGGCGTAGCACTGCAGCCGGTCGATCTCCGCGCGGAGCGTCTCGCACTCCGCCGCGTGCATTTCCTCGAGCGCCTCCATCGCGAGGCGAGCGCGGAGGAAGTGTGACGGACGCGAGCGACGAGGGACCCCCGAGTGTCCGAGTTTCTCGGAGGAGCCGAAAGTTTACAAGTATCTCCCATAAGGTTACAAATACTGCCTACGCAATTATGATACTGTACTCCCTTGAATCCCGCTCGACCGTAGCCTCCGTTATCTCGGGCGCGGAGATTCCCCTTCATGTCTGGGGATTGCTCTCCTCGCGCCGTCACAAACATGTTGTTGTCTCCGCCGGACAATGTCCGTCCGTGCGGGGACAATCGCGGAGGCGGTGTTGGGGGCGCCGGAAAGACGACCGTCAGCTCGTCTTCTTAGCACCTCGATCAGCACGTCCCCTTCGGTTTTCCCAGCTTCAAGCGCCCGAGCGGCGGCACCAGCATCTGCGATCCGGACGCGGGCGGCGTTTGCGCCGGGGCGCTCACTGGCGTCTGAACCGGGACGCTCGATGTTTCCGCCGGTTTCGACGCCTCCGCCGCTGTCGCCTCGCCGCGCTCGGCCATCTCGACGGTGAGCGGCGCCGACTCCCTTTGTGTCGGCGTCATCGCGAGGAGTATCTCTCCGCGATTTTTCTCCTTCGATTGCTTCTCGTCCTCGGTCCCAGCGAGGACGGTCATGCCGTTGAGGATGACGACCATGGCCATTCCGACGTCCGCGGCGACGGCTTCCCACAAACCGGTGATCCCCGCCAGCGAGAGCGCCAAGACCGCGCCCTTGGCGATGAGAGAGAAGGCGATATTCTCGCGAATTTTCTTCAGACACAAGCGCCCGATGGCGATTGTCTCGGCGATCTTCGTGAGGTCGTTCGTGAGCAGGGCGACGTCCGCGGTCTCCATCGCCGCCGCCGACCCGGCGACGCCCATGGCGACGCCGACGTCCGCCGCGCCCAAGGCGGGGGCATCGTTCACGCCGTCCCCCACCATCGCGAGCGTGCCTCTGCCGAAGAACCGCGCGCGCATCGCGCCCGCAGTTTGAGCGGTTCGCTCCAGGCACTTGACGCGCCGAACGACGTCCTCCATCTTCGCCGCGGGCGTCAGCCCCGCCTTCACGTCACTCTCCGGCACGTCGCACGCCGCAGCGACGCGCCGCGCGGACCCGGCGTTGTCCCCCGTGAGAATCACAACCTCCGCTCCCATCGCTCGAAGGCGATCGACCGCGTCCTTGGCGGTGACCCTGATCGCGTCTTCGCACCGAAGCGCCCCGCTCGCCTCGCCGTCCACGCCAACCCAGATCACGGTCGCGCCCCCAGCCTCCCACCGCGCGGCGACAGACGCCAAAGCCGGGTCTTTCGTCTCCCATCCCCGGCGCTTCGCCAGTGCGGGTCCGCCCACCTCCACCAGCCGCCCGTCCACGTTCGCGCTGGCGCCCTCCCCTGGCAAGGTCTGGAAATCGCTCACTTCACACTGTTGCGCGGCGACGCGAATGGCAGACCCAGACCCCGCAAGGATCGCGCTCGCGACCGGGTGTGAGGCCCGGGACTCGATCGCGCACGCCCACCGGAGCATCGCGCCGACGCCGAGCGCCGGCCGCGGCTTGGCCTCCCCCCCGCCCTTCGCCGTCGCCAGCCGCGCGTCCGCGAGCGCAAATCGCCCCTCCGTCAGCGTCCCCGTCTTATCCACGCACACCGTCTTCAAGCGCCCGAGCCGCTCCAGGTGCGCGGAGCCCTTCACCAGCATCCCGCGCTTCGCCGCGCGCGTCAGGCCGCACACCGCGACAACGGGGGTGGACAGCACCAGGGCGCACGGGCACGCGACGACGAGCAGAACGCACGCGGTGTACGCGTACTTGGCGTCGGTTTTGCCGGCCATGTACGGCACGGTGGCGAGGAGCAACGCGGCGACGATCACGAGGGGGGTGTAGTGCTTCGCGAACGTCTCGACCGCGCGCTCGACGTTGCTCCTGGCCGCCTGCGCCTCCTCGACCATGCGGACCAGGCGCGCGACGGCAGAATCCGCGGCGGGGGCGGTGACCCGCACCTCCAGCACCCCGCCCTGGTTCACCGTCCCGCCGAACACCTCGCTCCCGACACTCTTCGGCACGGGGACGCTCTCGCCCGTGAGCGCGGCTTCGTCAACCGCGCTGCCCCCGCCGACAACGAACCCGTCCAGAGGGACTTTCTCCCCGGGGCGGACCAGCACAGTCTCGCCCACGCCGATGGTGTCCGCGGGCACCGTCTGCTCCGGGTCGTCGAGGCGCCGCGCGAACTCGGGTCGGAGCGCTAAGACGGCGCCCATCGCGCTCGACGCGCGGCCCATCGCCCTCGTCTCGAGCCACTCGGAGATCCCGAACAGCGCGACGACAGCGGCGGCCTCGCCAAACTCACCCAGAGCGACCGCGCCGCACACGGCGACGGTCATCAGCGCGTTGATGTCGACGACGCCGTTGCGGACACTCGCGACCGCCTTGGTGGCGATCTTCGGGAGGCCGATGGCGACCGCACCGAGCGCGACCCAGCGGAGGTGGTGCCAGTGTCCACCGACGTAGTGGAAGAGGGAGATGACGAGAAGCACGCAAGACGCGGTCACGGTAGCGGGCGGGCGGCGTGAGACGACATCGTCGTCGTCGTCGGGGTCGCCGAAGCAGCACGAGTACGCGTCTTCGGAAAACCCGCCCTTCCCGGGTTCCGCGTTTCCTTTACGAGCGGAAGACCTCTCCGTTTTCGCCCCGCCGGTGCTGAGCGAGGCCTGCAGCTTCGCGGCGTTCAGGGCATCCACGAGCGACGCGGGCGTGGCGATCGAGGCGGCGTGCTCGACGATGACCGTCTTGGTGGGGACGATCACTTTCACCGAACGCACCCCGGGCCGCTTCTCCAGGACGCCGCGAATCAGCGGCTCCTCGCTCGAGCAGCAGATCCCGAGAACCTTCATGCGCGTGTGCGCGGAGGCCTCGTCCCTACCCGTGCGGTCGTCCTCCATGGCCACGCGCACGTCGTCCGCGGTGACGAGTCCGAGCGGGCGCCGGTCAATCGAGTTTCGATCAAGCGCTCCTTCCGCTCCTTCCGCCGCGCCGCGAGACAATCTCCTCGCGTTGACGATGGGCGAGTACAGACCGCCGCCGAAGCCGACAGCGCTGGGATCCGTCGCGCCCACGAGCATTCGCACCTCGCCCGTGATCGCGCACGGCGCCAAAGTTTGCGGCGGGGTCCCCGAGGCAGAGCCGTTCGCGCCGTTTGCGCCGACCCTGCGCCTCGACACATTCAACGAGCCGTGATCGGAGACGCACGACTCGCCTTCGAAGGCGCCGCAGTCGTCCCCGCAAGCCTCGCGATCCTCCTCGGTCGCCACGTGCAAGAGGCGGTCGCCGACGACGAAGTCCACGTGGTTACCGTGGCGCACCGTCTCCGCGGTGTTGTCGATCAGAAATTGGCGCAAGGACGCAGGGGAGGCGGGGAGACCCAGCGCGGTGAGCTCGTCGGTCCGAACCGCCCTGGGAGGCGTGCGAGGCGGGGAAGATGTGCCGGGGTTCGCGTCGTTCGACAGCGACACGGGAGTCCATTCACCCTCCGCCGCCCCAGGGATTACGAGCTGACCCTCGATGAGGAACGCGTCCGTGGACCCGCGGCGTGCGACCCCCGCGGAGGGCTCCGCGGCGGACGAGGACCCCTCCCCAGATCTCGAAAAGTTATTATTCGACGCGGCCACCTCATCGGCGCTGAGGTGAATCACCGTGGGGTCGAGGCATATGCCCTGGTCCACGCACGGAGAGACCGTGCCGCACCCGGAGCACTCCTCCCCACCGTCGCCGGGAGAGGGCGTCATCTCGACGCGTAGTGCCGTGCGCGCCCGAGCGCCTGACTCTGACGACACCACACTACTTGGGATAGATATGACTAGCCTCGCGCGAACCGTTTTGAACCGCGCGTGCTTCGCGCGATCGAACCTGATGAGAATTTTGCCTGGGCGGGTCGGTCGGACACTGTACTGCTGGTCGGACTACGGTGCTGGGTTGCCGTCTCATCAACCCACTGCCGTCCGAACAATGGCTACTTCATAGCTCCTGCCCGCGCCGCCTTCCCTCCTCGCCCTGGGTCGCGATGGGCGGCCCGATGAGCGGGAGCAAGGCGCCCTTAGCGCCGGAGAAGGGCGTTTTCCCGCTCGACCACTTCGGGGAGTGTAAGCGCGTGATGCGCGCGTACCTCGGGTGCCTCAAGTCGCGCGGCGACGACGCGGCGAGGTGCCGCGATCTCTCGAAGAAGTACCTCGAGTGCCGAATGGAGCGCGAGCTCATGGCAAAGCAGCCGCTCGAGGAGCTGGGTTTCTCGGATACGTCCAAGGGTGTGGGCGTGGGCGCGAAACCCGCGAGAGAGGGTTCTCGTGGCGGCGGCGAAGACGCGAGACGGAAGCCCGCGGAGGGCTTCGTCGGGGGCGTTCGATCGGCGAAAGCGTTCAGTGCGAGTCGATCGTGACGTGAGGCGAGGTCGTCCACTTAGTCTCTAGCTTGTCTACACCGCTCTAGTCACGCGCGCCGAGGGATCGATCACCCGAGAAACCCCGCGTTTCCTCCTTCTGCGAACCCCGCGTTGTCCCCCGCTCCGAAGCCCACGTCGCCCCCCGCTCCGAAGCCCGCGCCCGCCGCGGGAAACTCCGGGAAACTTTGCGGCGGCACCGGCTCGATCGTGAGCGTCGTCGTCGCCGAGTATTCCGGCGCACCGCCGATCATACCCCCGAAGTCGATGGAGCCCACGGGCATGGGCGCCATCATGGGAGCCGCGTCGAGCGCGAGGTGACCGACACCCCCGGTCACCGCGGCGGGACCTCCGAGGTTGTGCACTCCCATCCCCCCGCGCGCCGCCGCCGCCGCCGAGTCGCCGCGCTCTCCCCCTCGCTCAGCCTCCCTCGCCTCCTTCTCCATGAGGCCCGCCGCGAGCTGCGTGGCCTTCTCGAGGTCCCCCCTAAACGCCTGCACGAACGATTCGCTCGCCGCGCCCATGGGCTTGAACGCGTTCGGAGGGACGAAGCACACCTTGGCGCACTGCTCGAGCGCCGCGTGGTGTCGCCCCGCGACCTCCGCGAGCGCGGCGAGGGGCCACCGCGAGGGGTC
>Ga0181566_10004459_pt1 | contig 11384 bp, 15 predicted proteins | sample 101ome_15_FD_133762 | JGI IMG/M metagenome (GOLD analysis project Ga0181566, IMG submission 133762) | Coastal salt marsh microbial communities from the Groves Creek Marsh, Skidaway Island, Georgia - 101402AT metaG (megahit assembly) | ecosystem: Environmental > Aquatic > Marine > Intertidal... | reverse complement strand
TGCGCGTTCGGTCAGATGTGAGGGAGCATGGGTAAGTGCGGTTGTGTAAGGCGCTTGATAGTGGGTGTGGGTGTTGTCTATGCTGGGATGGGATTTCTAAAAAGTGGTAAAAATGGATATTGGGACATTTTATATATATATCTTTTGGCTAAATATCCACTTTACCACTTTTTAAAAAGGTGAAGTAGGGCGCATCGGGCGTATACGTTAACACAGGAACTAAAATTCGTGAATCAGGCAGGCTTCTTTTTCACCAAGAACCACCTGCGGGTAACCACGAATGACGGACACCGCTCGAGATTTCATCTTTTTTAATTTTTCAATCTGCTTCTTGTCCATCCCAAGGTAGTTGTCTAATAAATATTTTAAAGCCCGAGACCCCGTGGTCTTTGCAAAAACAGTGATGATGTGAGCTTCAGAGAGCAGTATCTTAGTTTCTGCCCCGTTGGTTGGTGAATGAGTTGTGAAGCATAAGCTCACATTAAAATGGCGACCAATTTGTAGAATTGAGTTTACGATGGTCATGACTTTCTTTTTAATTCGAGAAGGAAACACGTCAACGTCATCAGCAATGACCAAGCTGTCTTTAAAATCGCCTGCTGAAAATTCTTCCATCATAAAATCAGGATGAAGCACGTTAATTCTTTTTGGCTTAAGTGAGTCAATGCTCTTGTCTTCCTCGATGGAGGATATCACAAAGATGTTACGCTTGGGAAATTGCTTCTTGTACTGCTTCACGTAGTTCGTGGTGAAATAAGATTTTCCAGAGCCAGACTGACCGCAAATATATATACACTGCCTCTCAGTTTTATTGTTAGGAGTAAGCTGGAGTGACTCGCTGTCTTTGCATTCAAATGTGCTGACTCCGTTTCTCGCTGCGTTCACGTTGTCCGTCACGTAGAGTTTTTGGTTCGTTTCTTTTCCATCTTTCATGATTGTGGCAATTAAGTTGCCTTCATTTTCAAGATTAAGGGACATATATATATTATAATAGATTATTTTTAAATTATAATAAATAGCGTTCAACTTTCAGGGCAAGTGATTGTTGAGGATCTCACTGAGCGATTCATCAGAGCATGTGTCAATCAACTGCCTTTCACCTGTGGTCTTCTGTTTCTTTCGGTACTCCCTCATGTAATTTTTCATGTACTCGCCTTTCGAGCAAGTCATCGGCTTGTTAAGATTCACCACAGAGCCTGCAAATGCATTTATAAAATTTAGCTCAGCAAGTTTTGAGTCGTCGACATTTAAAATATTATCTCTGAGGACACTCACCGAAAAGTTTCCATTTTCTAAAACTTTGACAGAACTGCATTTTGAGATGCCAGTTTTAAAAGATGATATGTGGGTATTCAGCCTGGCTGTTAGATTTGAAGTTGACCCGACATAGACTTTTCCAGTTACGTTGCACTTGATTGAGTAAATGAGGTAAGTTTTTGTAAATCCGGCAATTTGCATTATATATATAATAGTTTAGAAAAAAATCTAAAGGTTTTTATTTTTTAAAACGTAGATTTTTTTGAGCAATTTAAATTTTTATCTAATATACAATATAGTCTTATGAGTACCTTAAATCAACGGTTAACAGTATTAGAATTTTCCGGAAACGGATCAGGAACATCATCAACACCCCAGGTTTATTTCAAAGTAAACTCGAACTTATCAACAAATCAAGTATTTTCATCTGGAACTATCGCACAATTTAACAATATTGTTTTTTGTTATCCAAGCACAAGCGATTTTAACACCACAACTTATAAATATACAGTACCCGTTGATGGTATTTATCAATTTAGTTTTAGGTTGTACCCTAATTATCCAGGAAGCATCAATACTGACACGATTGCAAGATTCGCAATAAACAAAAACGGACAAGACGTTTCAGTCAGTGGCAGTCGATTAGGCAATATCGAAGCTACGACAATTCTAGAAAGTTGTTTGAGTGGAGATCTCATATGTATTCGGTGTTCTTTATCAAATACAAATCTTAATATGTATATGTCTTATTTGCATTCAGAGTTCACTGGACATTTAATTTCTACTCTATAATATTTAAATTTTTAAAAATGCCATTTTATTATAAATAAAAATCTCAGCCTTTTTAATATGGAGTTTTCTAGTAAGTGGTCTGGTGATTACGAGGAAATTTTAGAACAAATCAGAGTCAACTCAGTCAATCAAGCCACAATGCACAAAAAGAAATATTTCTTCTACATGCAACTCAACAAGTGGTTTCGAATTCCAACTATTATTCTTAGCTCAATAGGAAGTGTAGCGTCAGTCGGGCTCCAGTCTTATTTCAAACAGGAGCACGTGAGTGCTCTTACCTGCTTAATCAGCCTCACAGTAGGAATCATTAACTCAATTGAAATATTTTTAAAAATAAATGAAACAACGGAGCTTGAGCTAGAAACCAGCAAGCATTTTTATAATTTGGCAACCTACATTCACAAAGTGCTAGGCTTGAGCCATTTCAACCGGACAGCAAACGCCAAGGAAACTCTTGATGACATGTACAGGCGCTACGTTGAGCTCATGGAAAAATCAAATTTGATTTCATCCCAGTACAAGGACGTGTTGATAACACTTCCAAAAAAACAAAATAAATATATCACTTTTTCAAAAAAGCCATATACGTCTTCGTCGTCAAACTCATCCCTTAACTCGAACCCACTCACTGACGAGCACGAGGAAGCGAAACTTTAATGATCTGATTCCTCCTCAGAACTGCAATCAATTTTAGTTCTGCCCATTTTAATAATTATTTCTTTGTGCTGCTCTAAGATATTCATCTCGTCGAGATCAAACTGCTGTTTCTTTTCAACTAACTTTTCGAGAATGGTGCTGTACGCATATATTAATCTGTCGATGTTGCTTTGGTTGACGGTTACCATTATTTCTTCAAGAACTTTCATGTTATAATTTAATCTAGAAATTAATATTTTTAGATTAAAATAAATTGCGTTTAGTTAAATCGCTCAGCTGACTGAAAGTAGAGTGAGACTCTGTAGCGACCATAATCACTCACACCGCTTACTGTATCGCATTTTACTGTGATGAATCCCTTTTGCTTTAAAACTGGGGTGACTTTGAATAAGGATTGCTTGACAGATCCGGCTACTGTGAAGGTAGCTAGTTCATTTTGGACCGTGGAGTTTTCATTAAAGTGCTGGACATCAAATTTAATATTTACTCCGAGTTCAGTTGATTGACGGCAGAAACCAACTCCAACTAATTGGTAAGAAAATGGAATAGGAATAGCATTGTTAGGCTCGCATGGGACGCCGTTACCAGCACAGAACGGGTAAGAGGATGCGGAAAGAATACCATCAAATTCTAATGTGTGAGTAAATACCATTTTCTCATCAGCTTCAGCTCTATTTACTTCTTCTTATTCGATGGCTGCTGTGGTGGTTGTAACAGCAGCACCTAAATCTGTGTTTAATTGCACAATGTCATTTGTGTGAACAAGCTCAGCAGCAGTCGCACGAGTTACCTCAGCAGCTAAGTTCGAGGTGAGAGTTGCCTCGGCTCCTTCAGCACGGGCTTGTTCAGTTGAAACGGTGGAAGAAATTATATCCTCCGCATTGATTGCACGAGTTTGTTCAGCTGAAATACTTGCTGATAAATCAGCTTCAGCACCTTCAGCACGAATCACCTCAGCGTTAATGGCACTTGAATTTGCGACCTCGGCAGCTTGAGCACGGATAGTCTCAGCTGTGACTGCAGCAGATAAAGCACCCTCTTCAGCAGTCGCACGAGCCACTTCATCAGAAATTGCTGTGGCATTAACAGCCTCGGAAGCAGTCGCACGAGCCACTTCATCAGAAATCAAATTATAATTTACAAGCTCAGCAGCAGTGGCACGAGCCACTTCATCAGAAATCGCAGTGGCATTTACAAGCTCAGCAGCAAGGGCACGAGCCTCCTCATCATCTATTTTTTGTTGAAATTGAGTATTGTAATCAATGATGGCTTGGGCGTTGGATGCCACGTTTGCGGTAATAGTAGTAATTTGACCAGCTTGTGAAAGTGTGGTGGCATCTAGAGTAGAAATATTTGCAGCATTGGCTGTGGCACGGTCAGCAAGTGCCTTGATGTTGGCATCATCGTGTACGATATCTTTGTGGAACGCCACGGCTTCAGCGACATCAACAGTGAGGGATTGAACTGATGCAGTGAGTGTTTCTACGTCATTCGCAGAAGTTAAGATTCTTTGTTGAAGGGAAAGAGACATATATATATATTACCCGACAAAAAAACTATATGAAAAATTGAAATTATATATAATCTGAAGGTTTGATGGGCAAAAATCTAGATTTTTATAATTGAATTAAATCTAGATGGTTTACCCATTGAATAATTTTAAAATTATTCACAAAGCGCAGTATTTAGATTTCACAACTCTAAATAAATCTAGATTATAAAAAATTATCTAGATTTAATTATATGACCTATTTTTATTTACCGCCTGAATTAATAAATATCATAAAAGAGTACAGCATGCCACTTACAAAACCAGATTACAAACTGGGGTCTTTTATGATAAGGTCTCTAGTCTCAAATAATGACGTCATCTCGAGAAGCATCTTTGTAATATATATAAATTTGTGCTCTTCGGATAGTTCAGATATAAAATTATACGCAGATGTCTTAAATAATGGGGAGTAATTTCAACTCCACACACAACCGCCTTACATTTCAGAATTAATTATGTAGCCTTTTAACTTGCCATTGCATTGGCACCCACCTCGCATAACCCCTTTTCCAACTTTCATGTTTGGGTCGAGTCTTTCTCAGATCTTCATGTTGTGCTCTGCAACGGGGTCGTTGGTTGCTGCTGGGATGGTGATGTAGTGCTTCTTGCTCCAGCCAGGGTACAAAGTTTCATTCATCATTTTAGATGGCACCGACATCGCACTCACCACGTCTTTTGAGCTACGAATTATATATTGATTTTTTCCAAGGTGTTCTGATTTGGATGCAGGATTGAAACCAATTGAATTCTTGGACTCAGTTCCTAATAAGTGAGATAAAAGTCCACCTTGGGAATGTCCGATGGTGTTTACTTCCCAGCCTTGCGTTGATTTATATTTTTATGAACGGCATCTTGGACTGCCTTGGCTCGTTTGTATCGTGGAGTTAATTTATATGCGGCTATTCCAGCAGATGATGCATACACAGCGTTGTTCACCCAATCTGAGCCATACTTCTCCAAGCCAGTACCTCGATGAGTCACAATTACTTTTTTTTCGTCTTTTTTCACGTAGACCCGTGCAGTCATCTGGCTCATCAGTATCGACTTTTTACTTAGTTCTTCATCAAACGTGTAACCTAAAATAATTGGTTTAGGCGGATCTTCGTAGGATTCTTCAAGAAACGTTTGAATCTCACTGACCTTCATACTCCCTCCATAAAGCTTAACCATTTTGTATATATCATCTCAGAGAAAATAAATTATTCTAAAAATTATAAAAATCTACATTATGTTATATATGTCTGACTTTTTAGTTTCCATTTTTGATAAAAGAGACAAACCGATTTCTGAATCTTCAAGAAAGTTATATCAGAGAAACTTGGAAAAGCTCAACGACGAGAAGCCGGTCACCAGTCTTGGATTTTTGACCGACGTGAGCAAGATCATGCAAACCATTTCGAAATACAAGCCAACCACGCAAAGGTCTTTTATTATTTCAATTTGTACAGTTCTCAAGAACAACAATGAGAGCCTCTATCAAATCTACTTTGAAATTTTAAGTAAGATGAACAGCGACCTTAAGGTACATGTGGAAAAAACAGAAAAGCAGAAGGACAACTGGATGGGTGAGGATGAGATCACAAATATATATAGTAGCCTCAAAAAATCAGTACCAAAAAAAATAAAGAGCAAAGAAGACTTTGATGCAGTTCTAAACTTCATGATAATGTCGCTTTACGTACTTCAAGCCCCACGGAGAAACATAGACTACACCCTCATGAAGATCTCAAGCGATATGTCGGACAAGAAATATAATTATTTGGACCTCAAAAATAAAAAGTTCATTTTTAATAATTATAAGACTCAGGGCTCCTACCTAAGCACAGCTGTAGATGTCCCTGATGACCTGATGCGAGTCATCCTCATGTACGTAAAGGTCCATCCTGAATCCAAGAAACTTAAAAACAAAAAGTACAACATCCACTTTCTTTCAAACTTCTACGGGGAAAACATTGAAAAGTCAGCATCAATGACAAATATTTTAAATAAGATATTTGATAAAAAGATTGGAAGCTCGATGCTCAGGAACATGTACCTCACAAACAAGTACGGTTCAATGATGAAGGAAATGAAAGGGGACGTAAAGAGCATGGCTACATCCGTGGATACAGCAATGAATAATTATATCAAACAAGACTAAGTTTTTTTAAAAATTAAATTGATTTTAGCCAAATTCAATTTAATTGAAATATATATTAAGAGCTGTTATTGTACCCAGCACCGACTTTGTTATAACCCGAACCAGTGAGCTTGCGATATTCTGGTCCAGCTTTTTTCAGTGCATCAGAATACTTTAAATTGTGCTTATCAGCGAACTCCTTCACGAAGAGAATCCATTTAGAAGGAGGGCGTTTACCGCCTGTGAGTGCTTTTGACATTGCGTGACCATAAGGGTTTCTAGCAGCTTCATATTTATCATATCCGTATGAGGCGAGGTCAATTCCATCTTTAACAATATCTTTTTTGACAAACCCAGTCCACTTTTTTGCTTTGTTTAAACGATTGACTTTGCCTCCTTCAATAAATTTTTCGCGGCTTTCAACGTGAAGTTTTGGACTTCCTTTTGGTGGTGGTTTTTTTGGCATGCGACCGCTTCCACTTTTTTTAGTTATAATTTGGTGCTTTTCGAGGAGGTCAAGTATTTTTTTTGGTGGTCTCGTTTTGCGTGTGCCATTCACATACGCTTCGAGCATGGACTTTGCTTTACCTATTTCCTGTAAAGAGCCGCCTGAGATTCCAACTAAGGAGCTAACCATGTGAGGGAGATTTGGTTTTGATTGATTAAAAGCCATTAGATATATATATTAGACTATATATTATTTTCTTATACTAAAATTTAGTAATATTTGGCAAGTTTATCGTGAGCCATGGCTTTAAGTCCTTTTGCTGCAGAGTCAATGGCGCCGTCTGCTTTGTCATCAACGGCTCTGGCAATTCGCCCACGTTCAGATTTTAATAAACGACCAACTTCAGCTTTGCCTTGTTTATATATATTTCCACCAGACACTTTTTGGATATCATCATAATCAATGTTGGAGCTTCCTTTGGACTTGGCAGTGATGACTGCTTCCTTGGTAAGTAATCCAGACATGGTGCTTGAAGATCCTTGTTGAGTGACGAGTAAACCGGCATAGTTGGCGAGAATAACTAATTCGTAATCATCTATGTATGGTATTGGTTCATATGATACGGTCATTTGCAATGAAAATTGCCCGAGACTTGAAGCGGATAGCATGTCATCTAACCCTAAATCACGGGTGCAGTCAATTACCACCATGCTTCCAATTGTATTTAGACTTTGATTCCCAACTTGAACCATACCCTTAAATTCATTCCAAACTTGCTGGGAGCCATTGCGTCTGGACATGTGATAAAGGTCGCTTTGTTTCATGTCACTGAGAAGCCCAGCAACATTGTTAAAGGTCATATTAATCGAAGTTATTGGGGCGACAGTGTGGTTTGAATACATAGAATGGAGTGCAGTTGCTTTTGGGCGGATAGTAACATAAAGCTTATCGGGTATTTGACGAAGAGAAATGATATTGCTCATCTGATTATTGCTACCTGCGTAACTAAAAGGCAATTTATAAGGGACCATTTCGTCATATGGGATGACAGATTTTTTAGAGAGCTTTGCGTATTGAGAGGGATGTAATGAGTAGTATCTTAATACGACAACGGAATCCTCAGAGAGGGCTTGTGTAGAGACTGATGACGACACTACCACATCTACTGGAAGCTGATCAGTTCTTATATTGATGCATTTTTCAAAGGCTTGGTTGTATTGAAATGAAAGCTCAAGTTGGTTTACACCAGAGAAACAGCCATCATTTTCTTGCATGCTTACACAAGGCATGCCAATAATGGGCTCCTCAAAATTGATTTCCACCGCAATGTTAACATCCTCAGCGACTCCCCCCGTAGCTTGCTCAATTGTAAATGTATTTGTTACATCTTTCCTAGTGACACCAGTACCCGGAGTGAACTTAACGAACGCAGAGCCACGTCCAACTGTGTCACTGTCCTTTTCAGCATTGTTGAAATCTCCAAATGGATCAGCATTACCATAAGGTTCAAAATTACTAAATTCCATGTAGTACTTATCAATATAATTTGCAGTTCCTTGGCAATGCTTGCTAAGATATTTTTGGTCAAATTGCTTGAGGACGACATTAAGAATATCCTGGGTCTGGACGTTGACCTTACTGTTGTTTATGTTCATCGAAGCAGATTGAAGGGCTTGATTAAATGGAAAGGCAGCTGAAGCCAGTTCTACATCGTAATCATTAGCAAGATCATTTTAAAAATGAAGGTCAAATTTAAGGGTGCCACGGACGAGGATGTGGCGATCAATGAGGGTATTCTCAGAGGGGACGTTAATATTAAATAAAGTGTTTGACGCAGTGTTCGAGTTAAATTTGTAGGACTGCACTGTAGAGTGAGCAGGACCAGATTTAACGCCGACTGTGATGCTGTTGTTTGCGGTTTTAGAGATACGAGGATCTTCGATAAGAAAAGTTTGCACGCTTGACATTGGTATATATTAAACCTCACATATTTTTTTTTCTATATTATTTTTTAAGTTTTCTAAAGCATAATTTTAAACCAAAGTTTCCTCCACTATTTATTTTTAAAGGTATTAATCCGCCATCGACTTTCAGCCGGTAAAACACCTGAAAATTAATATGTTTTAATTCGTCCATGTCAAGCATGTTGATCCATCGGAAGTTCTTGGGTTCGAATATGATACCAGGCTTGCAGTTTCCTGCTCGAAAATCGCTCAGTTCCATTTCTATAATATTTGTGCTCCCTTCAGTGGTTTCCTTGCCTTCGATGTAGCTGTGATTTTGAGAAACAACAGATGGCTTAATTGGAAGGGTGTTCGATGTCAGAACGATGGACTCGACAGGAGACCAGCTTGTCAGCGTCTCGTAATCCTGGTAGATAATGAAGTGGTCTATTTTTGTTGCTTCTGTCTCAAGTGCGTCAGATGAAACGAACTTTGGAATAAGACTTATAACATTGGTGTTCTCAAAATTATTAAAGTTTATTTTGTGCAAGTCAACGGTTTTCACTTCTCTGGCATTTGTGGTGAAATTTATGGTATTCAAATTTAATGTTTTTTTGGTGAAGGGTAGCGAGTCAAACAATCGATAGAGCGGTGAGTTTAAATAAAAGGTGATTCCATTTGCTGCCGTAACGTTGAAATTTTTAGTCGGTGCATTCACATACGCCAAACTTGAATCTTTGTCAAAGATAAAATACGGAATCGGGTAGTCCGAAATTCCTGTTGCAGGGAAAATGAGATTCTGATCCGGAAAGTAGTCATTCACGACTTGTCTAAGTAAAAAAATGCACATTCTTATTGCCTCGTTCACGGACTTAAAAAAATTCTCATAATTATATATATTATAAAATCCACTCTTGTAATCCGCATATCCATTTTTGAAGGCAGGTGCAGTGATTCCGCTCACGGTTTCGTCTTGAGGAATAAACAAACAAGGGGCTGATGCGGAGTACAATTTACCCTCAATTAAAACTGATAACGTAATCTCATAAATAGTCTCAAGCTTCTGTTCATTTGTAGGTGACTGATTATATTTAATTATTGGAATGAAGGACGGAAGTGTCTTTGTGTCGAGTTTAAAATTTGTAATTGTCATGTCGTAGTCAGCAGTGTTTGTAATAACTGGATTGTTCCGGTCTTCGTTGAACTGCAGAGCAGGTTCGATGGTACTTGGCGTATGCTTTGAATCGTGATTGTTGATCAAGCAGGTGTAGTAAGTGTAATCGTATCTTGACATAATTTATATATATATATCTTGAACTAGAAATAAATTAAACTATTACTTTAAACTGGAACCAAAATACAAATGGTCTCATCCATTGTTAAGCCTGATGCCTTTTTCTGCTCCTTCATGTGCTTCATAAAGCTTTCCTTGTCTCTAGAGTTCACGAGGAATTGGTACACCCTGTAGACGCACCAACGACCGCAGGTTGCAATGTCTGTATTTTTAATGTTTTGATAAGCGAACGTGTTATATTTAAAATTGCCTGAACTACCCTTTATTGATTTTATCATCTTCCCAAGATCCTTGTTCCAGTCGTTTCCAAGATATTGATTCATAAATGCTGGGGTGAATTTGAGAATTTCTTTTGGTGAGTTACCGTAGGAGTCAAAGTACTCGAACTTGTCATCGTTTCGCATCAGCAAAGTCCAGTGTCCCTTGTTCTTTTCAGATTCCGTCAGAAGGAAAACAAAGTCCATGGTGTGAGGAAGGAGCTCATAAATATCAGCGTACTTTTCTAAGTTCGCAAAGGTTACGATCTTGGCATCCGGAAAAATGTTTAAGATATCAAAGTTGCTGACAAAATAAACGAGCTGGTCGTAATACTGAGATTTATTTATATCTTTCATTTGAGTTATATTAAAGTTAAGATTTTAATTTATCTAAGATATATATATATCATGATCAGCGTTCAAGACCTAGAAGGCAACGATGTTTTTGAAATGGCACGACTCTTTCAAAAGATGTACGAGAATGCGCTCGACGACTACACTGAAGTACTGCCCGCAGAAATATCCAATTTTGAAACTATACGTGAGAAAAACGTTGACTCGTTTAAAGAATTCGTGGTGCTTTTTAATAAAATAGTTGGTTACTCCGACGAGATCACATACACTGAGGGTCTCATTCCGCCTGGGGATTTTAGAGATGGCGTGTCTAGTGCTAAGCGACTTATAAAAGATTTAGATCCGTTGATCAGGGGAGCGGATGAAGCATCAAAAATCCTTGGTGATACTTCGAGACTTCTCCAAGGTAAGGATTATGATAATGATTGGAAAAAAGGATTCAAACAGACGATTGTTGATCGAATTAAGGCTTGGATCGATAATAACAAAAGAGCTTCTCGGAATCAAAAATATCAAAAAGTTGTTGATGAGCTAGAATATGTAAAAATGTTACAAATTGGAGGACCTGATGACTTTGTCAGATCGGACCTGAACAAAGATAGCAAATTATACAGTTCTCTGACAAAATTGAACGCCGCCATTATTGAAGCGAACGAGCAAATGAAGAAGCAGTTTGTTGCATGGAACACCAGTGTCCTCAGTGGCGAGATA
>Ga0181566_10004458_pt1 | contig 11384 bp, 13 predicted proteins | sample 101ome_15_FD_133762 | JGI IMG/M metagenome (GOLD analysis project Ga0181566, IMG submission 133762) | Coastal salt marsh microbial communities from the Groves Creek Marsh, Skidaway Island, Georgia - 101402AT metaG (megahit assembly) | ecosystem: Environmental > Aquatic > Marine > Intertidal... | reverse complement strand
GCAGAAGTTGCAAAACTTATGGTTGATGCTGGGCTGATTGTTATAACTGCTTTTATCTCACCATTTAGAGAAGATCGTCAGACAGCAAGAAACTTATTTGAAGATGGTGAATTTATAGAAGTTTTTGTTGATACTCCGTTCACAGTGGCGGAAGATCGCGACTCTAAGGGTCTTTATAAGCAAGCTAGGCTTGGTGATATAAAGAATTTTACAATTATGGATTCCCTATACGATGTTCCCGACAATCCTGATCTTGTTATCAGCCATGATAAAGAATCAATAAGCCAGTCTATCAATCGATTAATGGCACTTTTGCCTTAAGATGGTATTTGTTCTACAAGGGAGGTAGTGCAAAAAGATATGCAAAATTATAGATTGACCTCAAGCATAAAGAGAAGCCTCCTTAGGCTAGCAACTAATCTTCCTTTGAATATTAAGATGCTATTCAGGCATTACTCTATTTTAAGGTTTGAGTCAACACCAGAAAAGAGGTTAGAGTATATAAAAAAAGCTATTGGTCCAGATTGTAATAATATTATCGCTTTTGATTTGGGTGCCAATGTTGGAAATTTTGGCAATCTTTTAAAATCATCTTATAGTGGCTTATATCTGGTTGGATATGAGGCAAATTACGCCTTAAAGGATTATTTTTTGTATCGATCAAAGTACGACAGACTTTATTTTAAAGCTGTAACTAAAGACGGAAGAGGTGCCACTCTTAATATAGACGGCAACTCCGGATTTAATAAGGGTAGTGCATCTTCATTGGTGTTTAAACCTAAAAATATGACAGGACAAGTAGAAGTTCAGAGTGTGTCACTGATCGAAGTTTTTTGCAAAGAGGATTTAGATAAATACAGTCAAGTTATTGTGAAAATGGATATCGAGGGTTCAGAGATGGATCTGCTGAGTGATAAATTTTGGGATGAGCTAAGAGGTAAAAAAGTTATAGCTCTTGTTGAAGAGCATCCGTTTTTATTTTCGGAAAATAAAGTCAAGACGTACAAGTCTAAAGTTAAACGCTTTCGGAAATATATAGAAAAAAATGGAGGAGTTTATATTCAATGGGTGTAGGGCTTTATCCTTTTGGGATTTTAGTAGCCTCGTGGAGATATGTGTATATATCCATCTTGGCGTCTTTTATCTTTTTTTATGATCTTGATATTTTCTTACTTCAATCGATAATTTGGTTTGGCTTTTTTAGAGTCTTTCCTTTACTACCATTTGGCGGATATTTGTTAAGACGACTCAGCTGTGAAAATGATTCAACGGTATCTGTGCTTCCTATTGTAATACAGGTAGCAATTATTAATTTCGCATATCTTGCATATAACATTCAAGAGATATTTATTTTTTCATCTTGGCTAGGGATTTATGCGTCCCAGTATAACTATTCTGTTGGATACTACCAAGGATGTAAAAATATAAAGCCTGTCATATTTTTTAGAAAAATATTTGTCCATATACTCTCGTTGGCTATTCTGACAACTGTCTTTATAGTTGACTCAGAATTTACCATGTTGCTTGGAAATGCCATCCTTGCATTAATAGTTTTAACAAATCATTATTCAGGAATTAGACTGTCTTTTAGGCACAAGCTTTCAATGGATGTCGTGTTAATTTTTTACGCTCTTTCTCAGTCGGTTTGGATGTTGCTAGATCGTTTTATTATTGAACTAAGTGACTCAATACCTGGTGATGATAAATTTTTGTATGCAGTGGTGTCTTTATTGTCGACCGTTATTGTGACAGGTGTTAGTTCATTTATTGTTGTGCGTAAAGATTGGATTGTTAAGGTTGGCGACAACAACAAGACTATTCTACCTTTCGTATTTTTGTTGTTAATTAATTTTCTTTTGGCTTGTGTATTTATATGGCTGTTTGGATGGCTTTATTTTTCACCTATGTTTATTGCAGTCGCTTCCGTTGTTTCGATTGCTGCGAATACAAGGGTGTTTTCCAGTATTAAGCATACAACTTTGTTGCTTGTTTTTAATGTGAGTGCGATATTGGTTTTTTGTATCAAGTGGAAGTTAGGTGTGGATCTGGCATTTTTATTGCTAACTATGGTAGCTGCAAAATCAATAGCTCCGTTTTTATATTTAAAGTTTTCCCGTGTTAATTAGAAATATTGAAGGTATCAAGGAGTACGACGTTACTTCTAATCCAATTTTGGAGAAATCCAAAGTAACAGCAATGTTAAGATTGAGAAACGAGGCCCCAATGTTAAAAATTGTTGTTGAGTCTATTTGTCATAAATTCGATCAAATTCTACTATGTGTTCAAGGCTCTAGTGATAACACATTGGAGATATCTAAAGAATTAGAAAAGCGTTATGCAAATGTTAGAGCTGTTTTTTACCCATTCCAATCACTCCCAAATGGAGATGGATACAAGTATCAGTATGAGAATTCTGTCTATAGTAGAACGTATTTTTACAATTGGTGCTTAGGACAAGTCTTAACGGAGTATGTGTATAAGTGGGATGGGGATATGCTTCCACTGCCTGGATTTGGTCAGGTTATGAGAAATATGATCAAGCTCAATAAGTATTCTTATGATTATGGTGTAGACTTGGCCGCCAATGGTTTTTTTACAACCAATAGTGTTTTCACAGGAGTTGAGATTCGTTTGTTTAAGAAGAGAGAAGGGATTAGGTATGTGAACGGTGAAAGGTGTGAAAAATTAGGCATTAGCAGAAACTTGTTTGGATTGGCAGGACTATTTGACTGGATGACGCATAGAAAGGTCTCCAGTTCGCCGATTTATTTGCATTTTAAATGGTGCAAGCCAGAAGCCTACAGAGTTCAAGCGTGGCCTGTAAATTGGATAGAAGATAAGGGCTTTGTTGAAATAATGAAACGATCAAATTTTCTCCCTCTTGAATTTAGGCTGGATAGCAATACCATAAAAAAAGTGGAAAAGGTGGTACGATGCTTCATCGAAAAGTGAAAATATTGATTGGCTTGGCCTTTCCAGTCGGAGCTGCATGGTCTCTTGCAAAAAAAGGATTCTTAGTTATTCCCATTCCATTTAGACCCTATTCCAGGGTTGGTTTTAGTGTAAATAACGCCCCTTTTATTTTTAAAATTTTTGTTAATTTTTTTAGAGTTAGAGTTGCGACATGGGGTGGACGTATTTATATTCAGCTAAGGCAATTTAAGGGCCAGGTAACTTATTTTGAGGATGGTTTTTATCGATCCGAAGGCCACTGGAAAAATGTTAGAATTCCTGAGAGAGTGGCATATGAACATGGAGCGCCATACTTTCTTAATTCACAAGATAGCAGACTAACTAAGGCTATAGAGTCATCAGAGTGTTTTGACTTGCCTAAAGTTAAAAAAATGGCATTGTCTGAATTTAACGCTATCACGTCTGGCCGAGGAAAGTATGGGAGGTTTGCCTCTGGATTTTCAGGCAAACCAACTCCTGAGAAGGTTGTGGCGCTACAAGACGGCATGGATAGCCAAATAACACTATCGAAAAATTATAAAAGTTTGTATCCAATTTTTAAAGAATATATTAATACTCATCCGGTGTCGGCCATTCGAGGACATCCAAACAATGTGAACAAAAGTCTTTTATCAGGCTCGTTTTCCGACCTAAAGTCCAACGGTGTGAAGAACTTAGTGGTATACAATAGTACTTCTGGCCTGGAGGCAATTATTAACGGCATACCTGTGACTTACTATGGAGATTCGCCTGTACTTAGGATACTGGACTATGAAAATCTCGTCTTACCTGTGACCATAATTCCAACAGAGGAGGTTGTATGGAGGCTAACATTGGCGTTCTACGTTATTTATCCAATTTAATTGAGGCTTTTTATAGTTTTAACAATAGGGTTGTATTTGATGTTAAAAGTAGATCTATTTTCGTAGAAAACCCAAAGTGCGGGTCAACCACTATAAGGGCGGCGATTTTGCGCACTAAATATGGCAACAAAATAAAAAATGAGGAATTGCGTTCTATTAGTCGAAATCACTCATCATTTAAATCATTATCTTTAACAAATCAGCTAAAGTTTTTAATTCAAATTTTCCGTATATATAATTTTTATACCGTGTATTTTGTTATTCGGGAACCTGTATCTAGACTGGAAAGTGGGTACAGAGATAAAATATTGAATTATTCTAGCGCTGAGAGCGAGGCCTCTAAAGCTGTTTTTGACTCTTATCGATGTCAATTTAAGTCCTATTGTAGAGATAATAATTTTGACATAAGTCCCAATGCTTTTGTTAACTGGATTGTGGATTTCGATATATACAATATTCACTTTAGTCCACAGGGTGAAAATAGAATTCTTTCGTTATTCCCCAAGGTTGAATATGTAAATCTTAAAAAGTTAGATACTTTGCTAAACAGCCTTGGTTTAAATACTGATCGACATAAAAATAAGCGTAAAGGGGGTGGGTTGTCTACTGAAAGGATAGATATCGAAAAACTTCCAGAAAGATCCCAGAGGTGGCTTTACGCACAGATAAGTTGGTTTCAGGAAAAATGCAATGAATGACAAAACAATATATCTTGATGGTACCGCTAATGCTTTTGTGCCAGAAGTTCGAGCATACAAGAGGTATTTAGAGGAGCTTGGTTATCGCATTATTTTTCACGATGGCTTAATAAGGTCGAGAGAGTATTTGGCTGTTATTAAGTTTCCCTCAACCAGGTTGACTGGAGAGGTTAGGGCAGACAAGGTAATAGTTGATTTTAACAGCCTGTCAATTGGCCAATTTGGCCGCATTAAAGACGTGGTCAAACAGATTCATAATTTGAAGTATTCTAAAATTTTCTTTTTAAATTCATATGTAAGAGATGGCTTGCCATTACTAAAAGGAAAAAAATATTTAATTCGAGATATGGGGTGCAGTAGTGTGTTTTTTGACAAACCACTCACGTTAAAAAAAGAGTTTGATGTTTGTTATATAGGGTCTATTGATGATAGGCCTGGGCTCAAACAAGCCATAATAAAGTTGATAGGTTTGGGTTTTAGTGTGTGTGTAATGGGTGTATGCAACTCTGATACAAAGAAGTTGCTGCAAAGATTAGGTGTACGGTTTAAGCCGGCGGGCTCAGAATATGAAGTTCGACGCGTATTGGAAATAAGTCGGTTTGGCTTGAATTTTATTCCTGATATGCGGCCTTTCAATGGGCAAACTAGCACTAAATTGTTAGAGTATTGTGCATTTGGTCTTCCGGTTATTTCTAATAAATATTCGTGGGTTGAAGATTTTTGTGTGAAATACGGTATCTATGTCGTTTGGCTTGACGATATCTCCAACATTTTAAATGTTGACAGATGTGAAAATTCCCTCCCTTCAGGCGAATTTGAGTGGAATGCAATGTTTGATAGAATAGGTCTAGAGAGATTTATATTGTGCTAATTAATTCTTACCGATGACAATTCTTTGGATCGCTTCCTCCTTATTGCTTGTGGCTAACTTTTATAGGGGTAGATTTATTTCTATTATTGATTTAACTCTGCTTGTATCTTATTTTCATATATTTTTGAGACCCATTCTAAATTCATACTGTAATGTAGGGCAAATATATACACATCACAATGATTTTTATAATGAAATGACAATATTTGGCGGAGTCTTTATTGTTATGTTTCAATTAGGGATGCTGCTATCTGCGCGTCATCCTAAAGTCGTTGCTATTGATAAGAGTTTTTCCGACGTCGTATTATGGCCCATGCTGCAAAGGTTTTCAATTATTTCGTCGGCGATTGTGTTTCTGCTCTTGTTGTTTTGCTTTTATCTTTATGGAGCATCGTTTTTACCTTGGTTTAGAGATCCTGGAAGGTGGACTCAGCATTACCCATTTGCTGGAATTTCATTTTATCTGGCGAAAGTTATAGCGTATTACGCTATACCGTCTTTATGTGCTTTAATTGCCTTCTGTAAAAATAGTAAGTCTAGTATTGTTCTTTTAATTTTTCTATTTTTTGCCTTAATTGCTTTCGGAAAGCGCGGAGCTATAATCGCCCCGCTCTTGTTGTCTGTGTTTGCTGTAAGTTATCTGACAGCCTCAGGTTATGACCTTGTTCGTAAAGTTAACCTTTTATTTTTAGGTTTGTTGTTGCTAGCAATTTTTGGCGCATTATTTTCTAGAACTGGTATTTTTTCGGGAGGGTTTGATATTTGTACATTGAATAACATTGGGCAAGATTATGATTTAATTTGGCCGCTTGTTTACAACTTTGGAGAGCAGAATAGTTGGTCGATTATGCTAGCTTTCGAGGGCATCTACAACACTCTTCTATACAGTTTTGACCAAAGGATGGCTAACCAGTCTTACAACATTACAGATCTTCTAATGATGTCAAGCAATCTAGAAAATTATTCTGAAAATGGGTTCGGGGTCACCCCTTATTTTAGCCAGTTTTATTTTATTTTATTTGGATTTTCATCTTTAGTTGTTGCTTTTTTGATAGGGGTTTTGTGCAAAAGGGCTGAGCTTAAAGCCGGGCTTAGTTTGGCAAATGGGCGTCTAATCGGTATGGTTTTTTATATTTTTGTGATACATTTTTTTATGAGTGCCTGGGACTATAAAATTAAAGTATTGTTGCTAGAGTTGTTTTTTGTTTGGGTGTTGGTTTATTTTGCAAGATTTAAATTGGTGTTTTTAAGATGAGTAGAATTTTATTGGTCGGCAATAAAGGATCTTTGTTTGACAAAATATACAATCGCATAAAGTTAGACAGCAATATCCATCTATTTTCGATCAATATAAGTAGAGGCGACAATCTTTCGTTTATTTATAAGAAGTTTTGGAACGCAGTAAATTCATTTGTTTTTGATAAGATTATTTATATTGGAGGAGAGACTCGAGACAAGAGTCTAATGGAGTGTTTTAACTACCTTCTTCCAGTCAAAATGTTTAATTTTGCCAAGGCTAATAGAATTAGGTTTATTTATTTAAGCTCGTTATCTGTATACGAAAAGTCATATGATTTGCTAAAAAACCAGAAGATAGAAACATTGTCGGCAGATACACCATATGGATCTACCAAATTAAAACTGGAACAAGAAATTAGTCGCTCTAAGTACTTAAACTATGTTGGTATTAGACCAGCCTCTCTCTTTTCTGGAAAAGGAAGATCATCGATTGAGAGAGTGTTTTTTTTGTCAGAAAATAATTTTGTTTTTAAATATTTTCAATTTCCAGGATTAATTACTTATCTCCCAGTTGATGACCTGGTTGAGGAAGTATACGATAGTTCTGTTAATTACGATATTCAAGGGTTTGTTAATTTGGCTAGATATGTTCGCGTTTCCGATATTCAAAAAGGTGTGTCAAGGAGATATCGGGTGCCTGTTTTTATTCCCAATATCTGCTTAACAATTCTTCTCAAAATTCTTCCAGTTAGATTTGCAAATATTTTAAAAAGTTTATTTGGCGAGGTGCGCTATCCTTAAGTCAAAAAAAATAGCCATATTTGGATCTTTGTATGCTATTGAAAACTATATGAGCGACCACACAAGGGTTTTAAGAAAGATGGAAAGTGTGACCACCATCTCTACAGAGGAGTTGTTTCAAGGAAAGTTTAATCGAAGAGGTTATCTTCGTGTGTTGTTAGAAGTCTTTATCTTGCTAAATTATTTAAAAAATAGTAGTACTACGCATCTTATAACAGTTGGACCCAAATGTGGTTTTTTGGCAGTTTTATGCTCCTTCTTTTCTAAAGTTAAAATATTTCATTGGTTTACTGGACAGGTCTGGTCATCTCGAAAAAAGATTGTGAAAATTTCTTATTGGGCGGACAAAATCATTTTTATTTTAGCGCATCAGACCGGTTGTGACAGTCTTTCACAGAAGCATTTTTTAAGCAGCAATGCCAAAATTTTTACACTAGTCCCTGGCTTGGGTAGTATGGAGAGTGCTTCTCCTATTGGTAGAGAGGAAATTGAGAAAAAGCAAGAAAAAATAGTTAAAAAAAATAGCCTAAGGGTTGGGTTTCTAGGGAGGCTGACAAAAGAAAAAGGCATTGATTTTATTTATAATTTAGCCATTTATACTAGCAAGAACTATCCCGACAACAAAGTTACGTTCTTAATTTGTGGTCCTCATGATGAGTTTGGGGGTATTTCTAAGGCAGAGATTGACAAGTTTAATTCTTGTAATAATATTTGTTTAGAGGTTGGCTTTATTGATTCGTCATATTTCTTTTCCAAGATTGATGTGTTAATTATGCCCAGTTCTAGAGAGGGTTTTTGCTCTACAGTTCTTGAAGCGCAATCACATGGCGTCCCAGCTCTTGTAAGCAATATATACGGTCTTAAGGAGTCTAGTCTTGATGGTGTGACATCTTTAGGGTTTGATGTTGGAGATTTTGAAGTTGCTTCAGAGTATTTAGACTGGTTTTATAACGACAAGACCGTATTGTCCGCATTTTCATATAATGCAGTGCAATATTCAAAAAAATTTTCCAGAGAGAGGTACGATAGAAGCTTGAGCGACATTTATCGTATTTTTTTAAGTATATGAAAAGAATATTAGTAACAGGAGGGGCGGGCTATATAGGTTCGCACATATGCATAGAATTAATCAATGCTGGCTATAAGATTGTAGTGGTTGATAACTTATGCAATTCTTCATTGGAATCTTTGAAACGTGTAGAAGGTTTGCTTGGTTGCAATATTCCATTTCATAAGGTGGATATACGAAACAAGGCTGCATTGGTTCGAGTATTTCAACAATATTCAATCAATGGGGTGGTTCATTTGGCGGGATTAAAAGCCGTAGGGGAGTCGGTTGAGCGGCCAATTGCATATTATGATACCAATGTAGGGGGTAGTTTTATTTTGGCTGATGTGATGCGTGATTTTGATTGTAAGAAGATTGTCTTTAGCTCCTCTGCCACAGTGTATGGCGATCCACACAGTGTGCCCATTAAGGAAAATTTTCCATTGTCAGCTGTCAATCCATATGGTCGATCAAAGTTAATGATTGAGGAATTTCTGAGAGATGTATTCTTTTCGGACGATAGTTGGCATATAGCGCTGCTTAGGTATTTCAATCCTATTGGAGCACACAAAAGTGGTCTAATTGGCGAAGACCCAAAGGGCATTCCTAATAATTTGATGCCGTATATTTCACAAGTGGCAGTTGGCAAAATGAAAAGTCTCAGTGTTTTTGGTGGTGACTATAGTACGCCTGATGGGACAGGTATTCGAGATTATATTCATATAGTGGACTTGGCTAAGGGGCATGTCAAGGCTCTGAAAGCACTAGAAGAAAGGCCTCAGTTGATAGTTGTAAATTTAGGCACAGGTAATGGTTATTCAGTGCTTGACATGGTAAGAGCTTTTGAAAATGCCTCTGGAAAGAAGATTGCATACAAGATAGTGGCTAGGCGACCCGGTGATATTGCTATTTGTTACACTGATCCTGCGTATGCTAAAGAGAAGCTAGGGTGGGAGGCAGAATGCAATTTGGATGAAATGTGTCAAGACGCCTGGAGGTGGCAAAGTATGAATCCAGATGGATATTTAAAATGATTAAGCGCGCTTTTGATTTATTATTAGGGTGCGCGCTTTGTCTATTGTTGACCCCTTTGATGTTGTTGATTGGTGTTGTTATTCGTCTATCGTCTAAAGGACCAGTTTTATATTGGTCTGATAGAGTTGGTAAAAATAATAAAATATACAAGATGCCAAAGTTTCGATCAATGCTGGTTGAAACCCCGAGTGTGGCAACGCATTTACTGAATAATCCGGATGTTTACTTATCCCCTGTGGGCGGATTTCTACGTCACTCTAGCTTGGATGAGCTGCCACAATTGTTTTCAGTTTTAAAGGGCGATATGAGCCTTGTAGGGCCGAGACCTGCGCTTTTTAATCAAGAGGATTTGATCGCATTGCGTACCGAAAAAAAAGTGGATACTTTATTACCCGGCATTACAGGCTGGGCGCAGGTTAATGGCAGAGATGAATTAACGATTCCCAATAAAGTGAATCTAGATGTAGAGTATTTGAACAATCAATCTTTCTGGCTTGATATAAAAATACTGTGGCTGACTTTCTTGAAAGTTATTAAGCGTGATGGCGTGAGCCATTAATCAAATTGGTGCATTATCTCCCAATTGCTGTTACTCCAGCTTTGAAGATATCTTATTGCGCTGCTTTCCGATTTCCAACCACCTCTGAGCATAATTTTTTCCAAAGAGACATTCTGTTCCAGTAGGTCGATAGCCGCGCCAACTCTAAATGAATGTCCTGACAATTCTCCAATTTGACTTAAGTTTGCTTGCTTCTGAAGGTTTTTAAGGATTTGATTTATTGATGCGGGATTTAGAGACCTTTTCGGCAATAGGTTTCGTTTGAAACTTCTAAGCATGTAGCCATTATTCTGACAAATTGCTTGAGACCAATTCTCAATCATTTTAGACAACTCATTAGATATGGGGACAATCTTTCCTTGATTGTATTGATCAGTTTTTGAATGTTGAAGCAAGAGATTACCTCCAAAGTGTCGCAAAAAAATACTCTATTCAAAATAATGTATCATATTGAGCGTAATTAAGCTTGTAAAAAATTTTTGACAATGAAAGAAATTGAACAAATTGATGATGAAATAGACTTAAAAGAATTGGCACTAAAAATTTGGAATGGAAAATGGTTTGTTGTTTCTTTTGTTATAGCAGTTCTTCTTTCAATTTCGATATATGTGTCATTGGTTGACGAGGTTTTTGAGTCAGAAATTATTTTTGAGAGGCAGGTTCAAATAAGTTCTTTAAACAATAACAATGACAATAATGCAACTCTTAAGAAATTCTTTTACGATACAAAAAATTTCGAAAAGTGGAAAGATGCCTCAAAAAATCAACTCATTTCTTATCAAGACTTATCTGAAAGTTATATTGATATTGATAGCAAATTAAGTTACCTAAAAGATCAAAAAAATTTGGAAGTTTATTTCAGAGAACCAAAGAAGAAAGAAAAATTGTCGAAGTTTGTTATTCGTTCAAATGACCCAAAAAAAATTCAGGCTTATCAGAATTATTTAGATTTCTTAAACTCCTTGATCAAAAAAGAAATCCTGAGTGATTTAAATTTTAAAAAAGATTTAATTTCTGAATCGCAAAAAAAATCACAACAAGGTGAAAACTTTATCCTTGGAAATAGTCTAGATAAGGAGTCCCGACAAATTGAGTTTGATATGAGAAAAATTCAGATTGAAGATGTATTTCAATTTACTTCTCCAACAACGCCAAAACTAATTAAGCCAAAGAAAAAAATAATATTTTCCACAGGGACTATATTGGGTCTAATTTTAGGTGTTTTTATGCTCTTAATCAGAGAGTCATTATCATCAATAAGAAGTTCTTTTGTTTCTGACCATAAAACTTGAACATATTTCTAATAAAAATATTTAAT
>Ga0181566_10004454_pt1 | contig 11387 bp, 18 predicted proteins | sample 101ome_15_FD_133762 | JGI IMG/M metagenome (GOLD analysis project Ga0181566, IMG submission 133762) | Coastal salt marsh microbial communities from the Groves Creek Marsh, Skidaway Island, Georgia - 101402AT metaG (megahit assembly) | ecosystem: Environmental > Aquatic > Marine > Intertidal... | reverse complement strand
TCAATCAATTCATACATACTTCGCTCCTTTGTTCTTCATTGTGTTTATATAATAGCACATCAAATCCAATCTGTCAACCAAAATCTGCCTGTTTTTCTTCACTTAAAAAAGCAACCAAATCCTTTTTGTCTACATTGCCTAACAGTTCTTCAACCGCTGTCATGTCGCCGTTATTCACATCCTCTTGGATCTGGTCAAGAACAGCGTCGATTAAATCCTGCATCAGTTCAACCTTTCTTTGATCTGCTCTATTGTATTACCTTCAGTTGCATCCTTCACCGCAGATGCACCATCATTGATCCACTGCCTTAGGGTATCACCCCATTCAGCCAGTGTGTCAGGGGTAATCACGCCATAGCCAACGAGAGCGATCACAATGGCCGCTCCTATCAACATTCTAAGCATAAGCCTCCTCCTTGGTTAGCATGGTCGCAGGCACTCGCCACTTGCCGTTTGCCGTGTCAACCAATACATATTTTCTGTTAATCTTTACCACACGACCCTTGGTGTGTCCGTTTCGGCCTTCATAGGATACGGTGTCGCCCACCGCCAGTTGTCTGATTGTCTTGTTGCCGAGGAATGTTTGACGAAGCCTAATAGCATCAAAGAGGTCTCTGATCTCCTCCGTGCTGTCGATTCTGTTTATCGCTTCAATTGCCTGTTCAAATGCCTTCATAATATATCGCTCCTTTGTTCTAACTATATCTATAGTATATGTCCAAAAGCCCAATCTGTCAACCCCTAATTTGCATCCAAAATAGGGGCTCTTAACAGCGGGGTCTTAGGCTATTTCTTCAAACCGCCCATCATAAATGCCGCCATTCTAGCGTCCGGAATGTCGTCCTTAATATCACCCGTGTCAACGGAGTTAATCCAAGCATCAGCAAGGTAGTTCACAGCCGCCTTACGGCTAATTCTATTCCAGCCTAAGTTAAACAGCGTCAAGCCACTGAAGGTATAGACGCATCGCATCTTGTGTTCGTGTCGCTTGCCTCGTGATTTGAATTGAATTTCTTTAGAATCTTGCTGAGTGTCGCGAGCCTGCTTGACCATGTTATCGCAAATCATCTTCGCCAACTTCATACCTACCGGCTTGTCAGCATCCTTCTTAGCCTGCTCTTCAGCCCTCTTGCGTTCTTCTTCTGCCTTACGAGCCGCTTCACCTTTTTGGAACTCTGCTTCTAGTTCGTCCTTACGGCTTTCATATTCTTTTAGTTTGGCCAGTGCCACGCCATAGACTTCGTGGTTATGTGAGTGAACTTCGTAGTCACTGAACTCTTCGTATTCTCTACCCCAACGAGGGATCTCAATATCGAATCGCCATTCGTGCTTACCGTCACTCCATCTGTCATTTCGCTTGATGTGGAGGTCGATGGTTTCGTTGCGATAACCCTTTGCCTCCCACTTGATGTGGCCTTCGCCTTTCCAACCTATCTGTTGGAATGTGTCTTCGTGTGTAATCATATACGCTCCTTTGCCTTTGTTGCCTTATTATGTTATATTATACCTTCTATTATCCAAAATGTCAACCATTTTTTATTGCCAAGAATAGTGCTGATTTTGGCATAGAATCTAGTTGCACCACCTTCTCAGGAAATGGCAGTCCTTCATAACGGGTGTATCTCGTTGAACCCGGTAGAGGCTTGACCCTTACCCTGCTCTTGCATACCTTAACAATGGTTCCTATCCATTGGAAGTTGTGGGTAGTCCATACACAGGGTGACCCCACCTTGAATGGGGCTCCCAGCATATCTCTAAGTTCCTTATTCTCCATGTAGGGTCGCGTCCTTCTCGTAGATCACAGTCTGCCCAAAGGGTGCTTCTGCTCTCTCGTTGCCCTTAACAATAAACAGGGTGTCGCAATAGTTCTCATCACCCCAACTACCCCAAGGATAACCATCCGTAAACATGATGAACTTCTTGGGCTCAATGCCTTGTTCTTTCATAAAGTCCCAGTTCACCATAAACTCAGTGCCACCACCGCCTACGGGCTGGTAGTCTAATAGTTCGTCTACATTGTCCTGCGAAAACTCTGCATAACCAGCCACCTCAGTATCAAAGCACCATACCTTAATGTTGAAGTCCTCATACTGGTCCATGATGCCCTTGATCTCTGAGAAGAATGTCTTGGCATCGTCCATGCCAATCGAGCCACTCATGTCAACTGCCACAGCCACATCAATTGTCTCATCGTTCTTGACGCCCGGAAGGATAGCACCTGTATGCCAACCCTTACGACTAGGAGTAGTAAACGAATAATCGTTCTTGATGATAGACTGAATGTTCATTCTAAGGATCTCACGCCAGTTCATCTTGGCTTCAGTAAGTTCCTTAATCAGCCTCTGTATCGCCGCAGGAGTCTTACCAGCACCAGCCGCCGCGGCCGCCTGTATCATGCTCTCCTTAATCTCGTCCTTGATCTTCTGTCTTTCTTCCTTGGATAACTGAGGAGCCTTACCTCGTGTCTTACCGTCCTGCTCCTTGTCCTTGCCTTCCTTAGACTGTGAGCCGTCCTCGTTAATATGCTCGTCGAGTGTATCACCTAGTTGGTCAAGCAATTCGTCCAGCGTCATCTCACGGACATCTGCTTCTTCGTATAACTTGTCGTAGATCTCTTCCCAAGCAAGGCCTCTGTATTTAGAGTCTTGGCAAATCTCAACCTCAGTAATCTTGTCACCAATCTTCTCGTCTACAAGGATTTGGTTGATTGCGAAGTCCTGTGCAATATTGCAGAGTTGTCTATTACGGCTACCTGCTCTGCCAAAGTGGTCAAATACGCAATGACCAATCTCGTGGGCAAAGAGGAATTCTAATTTCTTTGTGGATAAACTTTCAACGAACTTGGTGTTATAGAAAAAGTCTCTGCCATTAGTTGCGGCAGTTTGGCACCATTCGTCGCTTTCGATCAACTTCATTCTTGTAGCCATATTGCCAAAGAACGGAGTCTTTAGAAGCAAACCAACTCTTGCGGTTGTCAACTTCTCTTCAATTGCATTCATATAATCGCTCCTTTTTCTAACTTTATGTATATATTATAGGTTCTTTTATCCGATTTGTCAACCCCTAATTTTCCATTATTTTTATAGGGTGAGTAGGGCGGCCTTAGACTCCGCCCTACTCGAATGACCGCTATGGTTGAGGTCAATCAGTCTCCATAGCGTTCATAACATACTTGCCGAATCGCTTGTGGAACTCATCAAATGAGTCCATCTTGGATGCGTCTAGGGGCAAGTCGTAGTTGGTAAGCGCCGTCTTGGCACCCATCACCACGAGTTCTGTTGGAAAGTTCTTCATCATGTAATTGAAGAACCTATCAGCCATCTTATCCCAATCTTTAACCTTCTTGTCTGCTCGTTCTTTTAGTTCGTAGCAAAGGCCAACGGTTAAGGAATACATGGCTGAGATCTCGGAAATTTCTAAGTTCTTAACCTTACCGTCAAGGATCTCTTCCGGCTTAGGAAGTTTAGAAGCAATCTTACGGTGTGCCATAAACTTCACAGCCAAGCCATCACCTATTGCACCACTTACCAAGTTAGTAAGAGATTCTGTATCGATCTCGTCATCGCTTACCAAGTCACTTACGAAACTCCAAGAACGCGGAGTAGCAAATGACTTCGAAGGGCTCTTAGGATCGTAGTCATACAAGTCCTGCTTGGCAAAACCTACATAACCTACAACCTCAGGGTGGATACCGTTTAGGGTAGCCCAATCCTGCCAGTCCTCAAAGTCTACCTTCATTTCAAGGTGGACGAAACGATTAGCCAACGGAGCAGGCATTCTGTAAGTCACACCCTTGTCTCCGTCTCTATTACCTGCGGCAACGATGTCAACACCGTCCGGCAGTTTATAAGTTCCAACCTTACGGTTAAGGATTAACTGATAGGCCGCCGCCTGCACCGCTGGAGGAGCCGAGTTAAGTTCGTCTAGGAACAGGATCGCTGTCGACTTAGGATCTGTAGGCAATTCTGCCGGTGGTGCCCAAGTCATTGTTCCTGCATTGGAATCAAAGTATGGAATGCCCTTGATGTCCGTAGGTTCCCAAAGGGCTAGTCGAACATCCACAACCTCACGGTCTGTGTCAGCACCAATCTGTGCCACGATGTCGGATTTACCAATGCCCGGAGGACCCCAAAGGAATACTGGACGCTTCTTTTTAATCGCGAATGCGATCGAAGTTTTAGCGGACTTCGGGCCGACTTGTCTTATACTGATATCGCTCATAATTGACCTCTTTCTGTTTGTCTAAGTTTGTATATATATAATAGCATCAACAATTCTATTTGTCAACCCCTAAATATACTCCATTTCGTAGCCCGGATCTTCGCCGAAGTCCTGCCACTCTTGCTCCCAACTAGGCTGGCCGTCATCTTCGTCCATAAACCTTTCGGAAAGTTCGTTAGCGTCGAGCATATCCGCCACATCGTCCTCGCTCATGTATTTGAGGGCCATTGTAGCCAGTTGCTCGTAAGTGATGAACCCGTCTTCTACAAGTTCAATTGCTTTATCTCTGTTTGACATAGTTCGCTCCTTAATTTCTAAGTATGTGTATATTATTGCATCTTTCTTCCAATTTGTCAACCCCTAAATGCAATTTATTTTGGATTATTTTGGCCAAAAAAATAGGGCCTCTTGTGGGCCCTACCCAAAAACTCTGGCTCCGGGAGCGAATCGGAAGATGCCGGTTTTTGTATCTGTGTGACTATTAGATAGTGTCTAAAGTCAAACCTTTTGCCTTAGCCGCATAACCAAGAGCAACGATTTCACGTGATGGTTTGCCCATTACGTATTCAGTTACCTTAACACCGTTACCGGCTGTTCTGCGGTTAGCATATACGGCATAACCGTTTTGACGAATGCGTGATACTTCTGCGCCTAGGTTACCTACGCCCATTTTCTTAGCCTTCGCTGATGTTAGTGAATCACCATTGTATAATGCTGAAAACACCTTAAAAGTTTTAGTCTTTGGATTAAAACGTTTCATATCTTCTCCTTTTAATAATAGCCGAGGTCGATTATTCTCCTCAGCGTGTTTACTATTATATTGGGTCCTAACTAAAAAGTCAAGACCCAATTTTTCCAAAATGCCTCTAAGCGGCATATCGTCCTGTCTTCATAACAGTCACCTCTGCCATTTCCTTCCAATTGTTAGGGAATGACTTACGAAGATCTGCAATCTTCAGAACTGTTCTGAGAGATAGTTCTCTCAACTTCTTCTTCTGATCGTCGATGAACCCAACGACCTCCTCTTCTTCACCGTTTTGGAAGTCATATGTATTCAACATACCGTCCTTAACGATCTGTTTGATACGGAGCACCTTCTCTCGTTCCGTATCCATCTGCAGATCAATATAGTGACATCTGGATTCCAGTGCCGCTAGGTGATCCTGCAATTTCTTGGACTTGACGTGATCGAACTTGATGTTGGTGATAAAGATAGCACCAGCCTTGAACTCGAACGAACCAGGCACGCCCTCTGCTCTCAGTTTGGATGAGTCTGTGTTCCAGTGGATTGTTCGTTTTGTCGAACTGTCCAGAGCCGCTTTCAGGATGTTCAAACTTAGGTCGTCCAATAGCACGGAGTCACAGTCATCGAACACGATCACATTGCCCTTGTCGGCATACTCGTATAATTTACAGTATAGACCAATGGCGGACATTGCACCCTTAACCACTTCATACTTTGGCTTGCGGCTGCCCAGTGTATTGAACAGGTCCTCCTTCTTCAGAACCTTATCAACACCAAATGACTTACCAACACCTGGAGGGCCCGTGACGATCATTGCTCGCACCGTGCCTTCTTTGGTTGCCTGGGTCATGTCCTCAAGGATATCAAATCGCTTACGAAGACGTTCAATGATCTCCTCATCGGTCTCGTCTCGCTTCTTAGTAGCCTTGGATTGGTCGATCAGTGTGAATGCATTTTGATCACACTTGATTCGAATGTTTCGAGTAGGAAAGCCTGGTTGGTATGACCCGTCCACTGTGACGTAGCCTGTCATATCAGAACCAACCTTCCAGTCCTCAACCAAAGGAAATTCCATACCCTTGACGTCAACTGCCTTGCCTCGGATATTGTAGAAACCTGGTTGGGTGAACTTAACTAGTTTTGACATATTCGCTCCTTTTTGTTTCATTGTTCTTACAGTATACAGTCGGGGTTAACATATGTCAACCCCTAATTTTAAATTAATTGAATTCGTATGTGTGTGGCACCTTTAGGCTCTTGCTTTCGCATACCGCCTTCAACTCTGCCCACACATCATTATAGTAGTCCGCCTTGGCACGTGCCTGGGCTACGGATATCTCACCGTCACAGTGAAGGTTTTCTGGACTCATCTTGCTGTCCAGATCGCTTGCAATGCGGTCCACATCCTTCTGGGTCATGTTCCCTATATTAATGGTCTTGTGGTTAGGGTTAAAGATCTTCTCCCAGGAATTATATGTGTCCAGGTAATTGCGTAGATCAAATGCTTTCATTTATCGCTCCTTATCTCTTAGTGTTCTTATACTATAGCACCAGGTGCTATCTGTGTCAACCCCTAAATGTAGAATTCACACGCATCCTCTGCTGCTGCAATGACGTCACCGTAGACCGCTTCACGAACCATGGTGTCAGTTGCTTCACCAAAGCCTACACCTGATGCGAGTTTTTGTAGTTCACGGTGTGCCCAGGTCCAGCCTGCTCGCGCACCATCCGCTGCTGCGATCTTGGCCCCTGCCTCCGCAATGCGTGTTACCAGGTGATCGCCTTCTGCTGTGAACATAAAATATGACATCTGTCGCTCCTTTTTAGTTAATATACGTATATTATAGACTCGCATGTGCTGCGTGTCAACCCCTTTTGGAAAATATTTTGGAAGAGCGAAAGAACGTGAAGAACAGTAGCCATGCCAGCCATGCCACACCGAGAGGCCCCTCCCCGTCACATGCACAGAGAGACCCACTACATATAGTGCCATTTGCTACAGTAACCCCACAACATCTAGTGTGCAATTGCGCAGCATACATTGCACAGTGTGCTGCAAAAAAACGGTTGCTATTTTGGAAAAACTGTAGTATATTAATAACATAGTAACAAAAAGGAGCGTAACAACATGCCTTACAATGCAAAAGTAGCAAAACCCGTATACTACAAACAAAACGTAACAACGTTTACACAACTGTTTAACAACATTATACGCTTACAATACGACTCGCGTATTAGTGGCAGCACAGCAGCGCAGTATATTGAAAATATGTTTAACAGTTATTTGCAGCATTCGCAAAATGTGCAAAAGCACATAACTCCTAGCGTTAAGCGCATAAAGCACGCAGTTTACGAGTAACGCTTACACACTAACAGCAGCATGTGCAGCAGTTGCATGTGCTGTTTCCCCACCTCTAAACGCAGCACGTTGAATGCACTGTTGATAACTTATTGATACCATTAAAGAAATTTAGGGTAACCCCTAACGTTGATTGGCGGTCTCCACCGGTTCCCAATCGGTGGTGCCCAGCATGCTTGTGTAGGTTAGTGGGCCCCTACAGCGGGGCCCCAGGGTGTGTTACATCGTCCAGTAACTTTCGCATGAAGGATCCATGTAGGCCGGCGTGTTAATGCTCTGGCGTATGGGGTTCTTCCTGTCCTTGTCCATCATGCTGTATACAGTTTCAAACCTTTCGATGTCTCTGTGATAGATTGATGCTTCAGCGATCGCATATTTAAATATAGGACGAGCAGTATCTTCATAACGCTCTGGGTAATACTTGCGGTCAAAATTTGATGCGTTACACTTGTCGTTGAACCACTTCTTGTCCATGCGTGTGACTGCTGCTTGTGCTGCTGCCATCGTCTTATACTCTGCCTTTAAATGGCGCTTGCCCTTGGTTGGGTTTGATGCTATCTTTGATGTCTTTTGATCGTATACGTAATACATAACCGCTCCTTATTTGTTTACTGTCCTTACAGTATACACTAATTGTGCCTGCCTGTCAACCCCTTTTTGGAAGAACAGGAAGATACGAAAAGTTATGAATGTGTGCAGCGGGGCCGGCACTGTATGCGCTGCGCAACACCCGCATGCTGCGCAGCACAGTTGTGTGTTACATGCCCCAGTAGTTGTCTACTACGTCGTGCGCCTCAATGCGTGCATTCTCGTTTAGTTTAAAAAACGCAGCATCCACGTCCTTGTAGTCTTCGTTAATTTCTGCTAGTTTGTCCACAGCGTCCTCGTAACTAGCACACGCAGCAGCAACTTCCCATGCGTTCTCGTCGTCGCCTGTGCCCTGTAGTTGTAGTATGTTTACTTGTAATAGCATAGTGTTCGCTCCTATATGCTGTTAGTGTAGTTACACTATAGCACAGTTTGTGCTACAGTGCAACCAAAATGTTGTGTTATGCTTTTGCTGCTTGTTCTGCTGCAATCTTCTCGTTCCATTCAGCAACTGCTTCGTAGTTCTCAGTTACAGCCACGCCCGCGTGTTGTGCTGCTGCAAGCCAAAAGTCGCCGTCTAGTTCCACGTCCATGTTAACGCAGCCCTCTTCCTGCATGCCCTGCTCGCTGTAGTCGTAGCTCAAAAACTCGCCCAGCAACTCCTCGTTAAAGTCACAGTGCTTAACAGTGTAAGCAACTAAGTTTTCTATAAAGCCCTCGTCCGTGTATATAAACCCGTCGCCAGTGCCTTCCTTCTTCATGCCGTTAATAAGCCCGCCCTTTTCCTCCAGCGTGTATTCTTCGCCGTCGTTCCACGTGCCGTCCTTGCCGCTACCGTCGTAATGCACCCAACCCGTAAGTCCACCACTCCAATACTCGTCGTCGTTGTCTCCGTCACTGTGTTCGTCCTTAGTAGCAAGCAGCGTCATCTCACTGCACTTAACGCCCTTCTTAGCCTTGCTCTCGCTCCATATGCTGTCGCCACTAGTCCATATGCGCTCCTTTTCCAAGTCCACGCTTACACGCACCGTGTGCTTAGTAGTGCTAGTGCCGTCCTCCCACGTGTCGTAGTCACGCTCTACGTCAAATGTAACGTTAGTGTTGTTAATAAACGCTCGTGCTGCGTCAAGTTGTTGCTGTGTGTATTTCATATGTTACGCTCCTTATGTGTGTGTTAGTATGTGTATAGTATATGCTCGTTTGTCCAAAATGTCAAGCACTTTTTTGCAGTGTGTGCTGCTTATGTGTCGCAGCACTCCCAGCAGTAGCTCATTGCTGCTTCCAAACTGTCAATGTTTTTTTGCTGTTCCGCAGTTAGCACACTTTCAACAGCACTAACAAACTTAAACAAGTCTGTTTGCCACTCTGTGTCTTCCATGCGTGCAACAAGTGCTTCCAACTCGTCAATGCTCACTTCCGCACTGTAAATTGTTTCACTTGTAAAGTATTTGCTAAACATAGCAACGTCTGCTGCACTTAGCCCATCTGTCATTATACCACTGTCGCAGTATGCGTGTGCAACGCCGCCCACAAATGTGCTTTCATAGTCGCCCGCACACTGTGCGTTCCACTGTTTAGCAAGTGCTGCTAGTTTGTTAAGTTGCTCGCTTGTAAAGTTAACGTTGCTGTATACGCTGTTTAGTTGTGTGTTTTGCATGTGTTACGCTCCTTTTTAGTATAGTATTAATATAGCATCGCCCGTCCAAAATGTCAAGCAAAAACGTGCAGCACATGCAACTTTTTTTGCTGCACGTGCTGCTACGTAGTTTACTGTGCTGCAAACTGTTTCCAATAACTAGCACAGTTGTGCCAATTTATGTTGTATGTTAAGTTGTAGTTTGCATGCTGCATGCAGAATGCATAGCGTTGCTGTAGTGGTGTGGCTGCAAATGCAGCGTATAGTTGTTGCAGTGTTGTATACATGTGTAGTTCGCTCCTCTATTGTTACTACAGTATACACTCGCCCGTCCAAAATGTCAACCCAAAATGTTAACTATTTTAAAAATATTTCTAGTGCATATGCTGCTACACTGAGGTGGGCAATTGCTGCCAACCCCCACCTCACCGTGTTAAGCAGCAGCACCGTTACTAGTTCATGCATGCCCTTCAACCCTTCTTCTTGCGCCCACGCTGCTTCTTAAACTTCTCAACAACGTCCTCGCTGCGCATGCCCGGTGGGCATATGGTGATCTTGTTACCAGCCGCCAGCCATTCCTCAACGGTCTGGACCCGCATGGTGTCATTCTGGTTCTCTGTCTTCTTCCTGGTTCTTGCCATACTACATCCTTATAATAGGCCACCCTCCCCACACGTTATGCATGGGGAGGATTTGGTGCGAACGCCCGGAGTCGAACCGGGATGGCCCAGGGCCGAGGGATTTTAAGTCCCTTGTGTCTACCAATTCCACCACGCTCGCAAAAGTGGCCTGCCCGGAGGGATTCGAACCCCCGACCCACGGCTTAGAAGGCCGTTGCTCTATCCTGCTGAGCTACGGGCAGTTTGTTAACTGTTATGTGTATAATAGCACAGTGACCCCACCCTGTCAACTATTAAATGCCCCTTTGATGGTATTGATTCCCGCCCTTGATAACCGTTTATTGAACTCATTGACCCCACCCTGATTGACGGGGATTTGTGTTGAAATGATGTTGATTTGAACAGTAACCTAGATACTAGTAGCGTATGCACACGCATATACGTATACACACGCAAACCCTGCAGCGGGGCCTAGTATACCGTAGTGCCAGAACCCTAGTAGCATAGTGTAGATACCTTATGGTAGAGCGTAGACAGTGTAGGGAACCGTTAAGCCAGTTCTGACTATTAGGGGGTAGTTGACACTGTTAAAAGGGCCACTCTTGGATGGTTCATGTTGAACACATAGTAGGCATGCGTGTATAGTGCATACACAATGCGTGCATATGCGCACGATCCTGCAGCGGGGCCTATGCTAAGTCACTGTTTTTCATGGTGATTATTCAGATTAATTCCACCGTTTGAGTCATATGAGCAAGGTTTGGTATAGTTTCGCTATGTCCAAACGGTTCAAAAGAGCAAGGTATTGGAGGCATGCAAAAAATACTCCACCAAACGATTCAAACAATTGAATTTTTTGAGTCAAACAATTTATTTTTTTGATTCAAATAATTGATTTTTTTGGGCCGAATAATTCTATTATTTGAACCATACAGCACAGTAGCCCCTCACCCTGCACTATACTACGCTAGTGTAGATCAGGGTCTCTGCCCAATCCTGTTACGGTAGGATGCTCACGCTTTACTATGGTGTAGTTAAGTATTTGGAAGTGCTGCACGTATGTGTATGCTTCTTCCTCACTCGAAAAGCCACTCTCCAGTATGGTATTACTAGCCGTGTCCACTATGTCATATGTGTATCTCATGGTGAAGTATTTACGGTGTTCCACCCGAGTATTATATGCTACTATGTTCTATATGCCGTAATTGTCAGGATCAT
>Ga0181566_10004448_pt1 | contig 11393 bp, 21 predicted proteins | sample 101ome_15_FD_133762 | JGI IMG/M metagenome (GOLD analysis project Ga0181566, IMG submission 133762) | Coastal salt marsh microbial communities from the Groves Creek Marsh, Skidaway Island, Georgia - 101402AT metaG (megahit assembly) | ecosystem: Environmental > Aquatic > Marine > Intertidal... | reverse complement strand
TAAGTGGTAGCCAGTTATATATGCATCAAGGTGATAAATTATTAGGTTATATAGAAGCAACAATGAGTTTGGATGTAACTATTTCTTTAGAGGAATACTACGATCCACTAAGAGGTTAATATGGCACTTGCAAAAAGTCAAAGATCATTAAAAGCATGGGGCAAACAGAAATGGAGAACGAAATCTGGCAAGAAATCTTCGGAGACTGGAGAAAGATATTTACCAGAGAAGGCCATCAAGTCAATGTCGGCTTCAGAATACGCAAGGACAACAGCAGCAAAAAGAAAAGGTAAAGCACAAGGTAAACAATTTGTTAAACAACCAAAAGGTATAGCTAAAAAAACAGCTAAATATAGGAGATATAAATAATGCCAGGATATATGATGAAACCTAAGAAAGGTAAGAAAGTAATGGGTAAAAGAAAAAAATTAGACATGGACAAAGATGGTAAACTTACTAAGAAAGACTTTGCTATGTTAAGAAACAAAAAGAAAAAGACTAAAGTATAATGGCTAAAACACCTGCATGGCAACGTAAAGAAGGTAAGAATCCCTCTGGAGGTTTAAATGCTAAAGGGCGTGCTTCATACAATCGTGCAACTGGGGGTAACTTAAAAGCCCCTAGTAAGAAAGTTGGCAATAAGAGACGTGCTAGCTTTTGTGCAAGGATGAAAGGAATGAAGAAGAAACTTACTTCTAAAAAAACTGCTAATGATCCTAATTCAAGAATTAATAAAGCACTTAGGGCTTGGAATTGTTAGTGTATTTTTATTTATAGAAATTTGTATGGCTGATATAGGTAAAACAAAAGAGTTTATGAATCTAGTTAAGGAAGTTCGTAATGAATATCCAGAAGATTCTATTGAAAGAAAAATACCTATATCTTTTGTAGCTACTGTAGCTGCTACAGAGACAGGCAATTTTCAATTTAAAGATGCACCTACTGCAAAAGCTGCTAATAATTTTTTTGGCATGCATGCTGACTCTAATTATATAAAACAAAATCCTAAAGGATTCTTAACCACTACAGGTGGTGCTAATTTAAGAAAGTTTGCAGATAGCAAAGATAGTATAAGAAGTTTTTTACAGTTAATAACTACAAGTGATCGTTACAAACCTGTAATAGATTCATCAGATAAAGTAGAAGAAATGTTTAAAGGTATGAGCCCATATGCAGAGAATCCTAATTATGTAAACTTACTTTCAAATGTTTATAAAGATAGAATTAAACCAATAATAGAAACAGAAAATATGTTGGTACCAAAAAGAAAACCTTTGAATCAACAAATGGATTATTTACAATAAAAAAGGGGAGCCGTATAGACTCCCCATTCACAGGCAACAGCAAGGCATACAGAGTATTTACTCTGGGTGCCTTTTTTTTTGGTCTGATTGATATAGAGATCTATCACCCCATCTTTTAGACCATAAATAACTATTAAATCTAGAAGTATATCTCTCAATAAATTCCATAATTATATTATGCCAGAATAATCTTCTAAACTTTTTGTATAAGTTGTTTGATATCATCTTGTAACTTTCTCCCGACAGCATTAGCATGATTAATTACAGCAGCACATAGATTACCATGATATGGATATCCTCTTAATGCTTCTCTAACTTTACCTACAGGTTTACCACCATAATCAATCACAATAGCATTATCTTTATTTAGACCAATCTTTAATTCAAACAATATACCAGTGTACTTATCTAAATTATTTTTTTCTGACATCGTTTCCTCCATCAGTATTGACAGGTGTTAGTGTAGATAAAGAGTTCATAATCTTAACTACTTCACCATATGGTCTTGTCATTAAATATCTCATAATATCCATTAGTTGTTCTGAATTTATAAAATATGTTTTTGATGTTTGAGGTGTTACTTTTTGTTTTTCTTCAGCCATTTATCCTCCTATTAAAATGGTATATCGTCTTCATTTGGATAGTGTTTATCAATCATATTTAATTTATCTTCTGCAGATGCTATAGCTTCTAACTGTTTATCTATCTCATGTACAAACTGTGGGTGCTCCCCTATACCTACAGATTTATTTAGATAAACTTCTATAGTAACTTTAGCTACACTTATATCTGCTTCATACTTTTTTCTAAGTGCTTCCATAAATGCATCTCTCATTATTGCCCTCCTTTAAATTGATAGTATTTATCTTCTACTAATTCCTCATCACTAAGATAAGGATTAGACTTAGCAGATTCAGATTCTCTTGCATCTCTAATAGTTTGATTCAAAGTTCTACCCTGTTTCAAACAACCTGCAACAAAATCTTCTACCTGTATTATTGCCTGCTTTACTTGTCCCATATTTCTACCTCGTTTATTAGTTTATTCAAATACCAGTTTGCTTTCTTTAGATCTTGTAAAGGATTACCTTTAAACTTAAATCTACCAACATACTTAATTATGTTACCTTTTAGATAACCTGCAAACTCATCACTAGTCATATAATCTTTTATAACTTCAATAGTTTCTCTATTGCCTTGTTTATAATGATTAGGATGATTCACAGGATCATCTGTACCAACAGCATAATTATCTTCAGACTCAAGAATGTATTTATTACCATTATACATTATCTCTTTTTTAGCTTCTGCCATACTCTCTCCTAATAGTTTTAATATCAATTGTCTCAAGATTATAATTACCATCTTTAACTTCTCTCTTAACAATCAAACCACTCCACCACATATGCTGAGTATCTCTTGCAAAATGCTCATCATGATTTAGATAACACCCTGCTGATAATCCATGTAGCTTTTTACCATTTGGTAGTGTAGATATAGCATAATCTAACAAATGGCTATGACCCACTGTAGCAGAAACTTTATGTTTTGTCAATAGAGTTCTGCCAATATTTTCTCCAGATATAGCTGATCCCATAATACCAGAAGGAAAGTGATGTGCATAGTGAATACCATCTACAACTTTCATTTGCTTGTAAGGTACTTCTTGCCAACCATACTTCTTAAATTGTAGATCAGATATTTTCATAGTACCATCTAACTCTGGGTTTTCATCCACGAATCTATCAATTCTATCTTCATGATTACCATGTAGCATTATCTTCCTAGGTTTATGTTTACCTAAACCTTTATTAAATAAAGCTAATGCTTCATGTGAATGCTGCATATCTTTCTGATATCGTCTGCCTTCAAATGATTTCTTTGCTCTATCATAAGTAGATAAAGAATCCATACTACAAAAATCACCCATACATATTACATGAGTAACTTTAAAATCTGCAGCTAGTCTACCTGCCCATAAGAATCTATCATTGCTTGCTTTGGGTGTGCAATGAGGGTCACCCATAACTAAGTGTGTTGCCATTAGTTTAACTCCTTGTCTCGTTTCTTTTTTAAGTATTCAAGAAAATCAATAACATTAGATTCGTCATCAAATTCTGCAACAGAACTTATAGACATAGTATTGTTTTTCTTTTTATCTTCCGCAAAACCACGGAGGCCCCATAGAAACGTTGAATGAGGGTCAGTAGTTGCCATCTTTATCATGCCTCTAGCAATAGTAGAGCATAATTCGTATTGTTCCGTGGTCATTTTAGATTTACTATCCATTATTATACCACAATTAAAACCTTTTTGCCAAGGTGTAATCATAACTTTGATTGCATTTATAGAGTTAATTTTATCTTTCTTTTTCATCTTTTACCCAAATATTATCACTCCAATATTTATTTACATTATCACTATTATATTCAATAACTTTATGTTCAAAACCTCTCTTCATACTTTTTTTACCAAAATATTCTGCTTTCTTCTCGTCATCAAATATATGATTACTAAATAGTCTGTAATCATTATCTTTTTTATTTTTAAAAATCACAAAATATAAATGCATATTATAAAAATTAAAAGAGTCAATGGTGAATAGACCCCTCAAACTATCCACCACTAAACTCTTCGGCTTTCTCCCTTGGATTTGTAACAGAAGTGTACCAAACCCATTTAGGATTCTTGCCTTTCGATTGCTGTTGCGGTAACAACTGCAATTTATCGCTTCCCCAACAAGGAAGTTTGTATGGGCAATAAGAACACACAAAGCCCAAAACTCTATTACCAGTAGGTTTACTTCTAAAAGTTTCAGCTACATCATCATAACATCTTTTAAAAGGTTTACCTTCTTTGATTGCTTTTACATTATTTTTAGCTGCATCTAATGCTTTATTTTTATACTCACTATGCTGTTGTGGAGTTTCACAAACAGTCCATTCACCTGTTGATTTATTAATAACTATCCAACCACCAAAGTTTTTCTTCTGGCTTTCTCCATATAAAAATCCCTGTGACGCATAACCAAAGGAATCTTCTTTGACAACTTCAGTAAAACCTCCTGCTTCACCAAACTTTTTTTCAAAGGAATAAGGTGACGCACTCTTAATATCCCATATTTTCTCATCGATCTCAACATCTTGTCTACCCTCAATTGAGTCTCCATTAAACTTGTATGTAACTTTTTTCTGCTCATTTTTAATATCTACTCCTGCTGATTTCATTACAAATATAGCTAGTGCTTCAATAAGATCTCCAAAAGTATTTCTCATTTTATTATTGTAAGGTTGCCCCTCACCTTTAATACCTTTAGCTTCCATCTGTAATTGGCACAATGGTCTACCTACATTTGACATTCTTAATTCAAACTTAGAACTTCTCTCTTCTTGAAACTGTTTTAGTAAGGCGTTTTTACACGCCTCACCAAACTCCTCAACAAGTTTCTCATCTAGCTTAGATGGTTTTTTAGATACTGAATCTAAGTATTGTTGTACTTTTAAAAGTATAGTATTCATTACGAAGCTAATACTTTTTCTGGTGCATCATCAATATCCTCAACAATCTCTGCATCTATCTTATCTGATACATTAGATTGTTTTGACTTAGCACTGTTGTACAAATCTATTACTTCAGCATTTTCAATATCAATAGACTCTTGAAAGACTTTTAATGTTTCCATATCGTCTTCAGATAATTGTAAATTAGAATCTGCATTTACACCTATCTCTGGTACATAGAATACATTACCACCTTTCTTTTGTCTTTTAGTATCAAGAGAAAAAGTACAATTAAACATTAGTTTCTTTCTTTTTTTCAATTGATCTAAGGCAGATGTTACAGGAGTAAAAGCTGTTCCAGTAACTCTATATAACACTGGTAGATTTTCTACGGCATGCGGCTCACCTTGTGCAGTTTTACCATCTTTAAAAGATAATAAACCATACACTAACTTATAACATCGGATAGTCCTCTGATGCTCTAATTGCTCTGGAGTAAGATTAGATCTTTCCTTGTAAGGTATCTTACCACATTTAGTTCCACCTAATATATCTAGAGCTTCCTCTTTCCAACTTTTAAATATAATAGATCTATTTATGTACTCACCTTTCTCTGCATCGTAATGCATATATTGCATTGCACTGATAAAAGGTCTCAACGTTGCAGGTTTGGCATAAACATTTTGCCCTACACTTGCATCGAAGGTATAGAAGTGACCAACTGGTAATTGATTACCATCGTCATCTTCTGGTGTACGATTGATCGCTAGTCTAGGTATGTTACTACCTGTACTAGACCCATCGTCTTGTCCTATAACTTGCATTATCTGCTCATCGGACATTGTATTTATGTTTGTTAATTTATTGTCAGACATTTGTCCTCCTTTATTGTTGATTTGTTATACCACATTTTTTATAATTTGTCAAGTGTTATTTTGTTATATTGTATAATATATTTATTATAACAAATGACACATAAAAACATGACATAATAAATAAAGTGTCCTCTAACATATTGTAGTTTCTCCATCTATTATTTTTACTTCTAGCCCATCAGCATTTGCAAAGTAATCCCACTCTGATAAAAACTCATGGTCTTTGTTTATGTACAATGTAGTTGGTTCTATTACACACTGATCTTTTAATGCAGTATATTCTAGATAAGCTGAGTACTCTTCGTCAGAATATTCATCCATTGTCTCAAGTGCTTCTATTTCTTTGGCCATTATGCCTCCTCTACTTTATCTGTTTTAACATTTTCCATACCCATCTCTTCTCTTTCACTATCATCACCCCATTCACCTTTTTCAAATTTATCTTTAGCTTCTTCTGGTGAATTAGCTTCTATAGTTCTATACTCCCACACATCTGCAGTGTAGTGGACTTTATATGTTTTAGTCATTGGTGACCTCCTTCATGTTTAACCAATCATATCCTATTTTAAGTTCTGTGTCAAGTGGAACATTAAAATCAATATTGTAATACTGTTTAAGTGCAGGTATTACATCTGCTGTGCCCTGTTTAAATATTTTACTCATCACATCTTCTTCACCAGGATAAACATCAGCCACAATAGAATCATGAACTGTATTTACAAGTAAACTTTTTACTCCTTTTTCTTTCATTAGTTTATATATATTTATACAAGCTAAAGGTACAATGTCAGCTGTTGCAAAACCTTGTACAGGATAATTTTTTATTTGTGTTCCATATGTAGATCCACCCCAAGGTGTTCTTTCTGCATAAGGAAAAGCATACTCTCTACCAGTTGGTAATTTGATTTGTTTAAATCTTATTGCCTCACTTTGTAGTTTTTCATGCCAAGTTTTTATATCTTTATACTTTTCTAAAAATTTAGTGTAGTATCTTTTTTCATCTTCTGTACCAGTTACACCACCATATAAAGGTTTAAATGTATGTGCCTTCGCATCTTGCCTTGATACACCTATGATGTCAGCAGTGTATTGGTGTACATCTATTTTATTTTTTATATCCTCCATACCTTGTGAATCTTGTGCAAGATAAACTGCAGTTCTAAATTCTAATTGTGCAAAGTCTATCTCAAGTATACTGCCTTTTTCAAATCTAGATGTAACAACTTTTCTAATGGGGAATGTCTTACCTCTAGGTTGATTTTGAAAGTTAGGATCACGACTAGATAATCTACCAGTTGCAGTAACTGCTTGCATAAACTTAGGATGCAAGAAACCTTTTTCATTTGTAAAACTTTTTAATCCTTCTACAAATGTATTTAGATATGTATCAACTGCATTGTGCCTTACAACTGAGTCAATAAATTCTTTGAACTCACCTTCTGCTTCAGCTGCAATTTTATTCAATGTAATCTTGTCTGTTCTAAAACCAGACTCTGAAACATCATATACACTTCTAGGTCTTTGTCTAAATCCTGCAACCTTTGCCATTGGTGTATAGATATATCCATCACCATCACAATCAGAACACTTGGTATAGTTTTTAAATGGACTTCCATCTTTTTTTATTTTTTTAATTACACCTTTACCATGACAACCTATGCATTGTTCAGCTACAGTTCTATGTATCACTTCTGTATTATCTGCAACTAGATTTCTAAACTGTTGTCTTGAATAATTTGGTCTTCTTTTATTTTTGCCTGTATTTTTATCAACGCCAACATTAAATATCTTTGCCCAATTTTTTTTATCTTTTGGTTTCATAGAATATATTAACCAGGATAATTGTTCTGGACTAGATAAATTAATTTTAGTATCGCCCATTTGTTCATACACAATCTTATCTATCTTTTGTTTTAGATATGCAAACTCTGCTCTAAATTCTTTTTCAACATTATTTAAATCTTCTAAATTAATATTGATACCATTTCTTTCCATTTCAGATAGCACAATTAAAAACTCATTCATCATCTTTGCTGTCATTAATAGACCTTTGTTCTTTGTTAATTTAAAGTCAGCCATTTGAGAATCAAATAATCTTCTAGTTATCTGTACATCAATCTTACCATATTCCTCTACAACATCTGCAGGTATGTTTTCAAAAGATACACCTCTGTCCATCCATTCTTTGATAGCACTATCTTTAGATCCTATCTTTCTTCTACGGCAAGACATCTCTAATGTTAAACTTTTTCTTAAACCTCTGTTTAATATATACTCTCCTAGCATAGTGTCATATACCTTGCCATTGTATTTAAAACCAGATTCTAATAGCCACATCAAATCAAATTTAATATTGTGACCTACCAATAGAGTTGTTTTATCTAGTGTCTCTTGTATTTTGTGATAGCAACCCTCATCTATTCTCTCGCTATGATTTGTAAAATAATACTCATCACCGAAATAAGAGTTTAAACCTACACTTACTAATATATTATCCTCATGAAATGGTGATGGATCATACCCACCATTCTCTGTTTTTTGATATGATGTTTCTACGTCTACTGTTGTAATCATGCTTCGTACCTACTTATTTCCTTTCTAATGGTGCACACGGGTTCACCATGATAACCATTTATTTTGTTTTTACTTACGCATAAAGTTCTAGTTCTATCTGAAGGATCTGAATTAGTATTCTTACCTATACCAATAATTAAATCAGCTTCAGCAGCTTTACCAGTTTTAGAGTTTTCCATTTGGTCAAATGAAATACTATTCCTATTGTGTGCATCAGCAGATGCTTGAGATATAGCAATAACTGCACAGTTTCTTCTCTTTGCAATCTCTCTTGTAGCTGTGTATATCTGTCTTAATTTTTCATCTGTTCTAGCATATGTACCTGCTACATTTATTTTATCTAACTGATCTATCACAATAATATCTGGTGTATTTTTTTCACAATGTGCATCTATATCATCCATTGACCAATCTACTGTATCAAACATGGATATATTATCTTTTATTTCATTCCAATGTGATTGAGCAGTATCTAAATTATCTACTATTTCTTCTCTTGTCATGCTAGTAAAACAAGATATTGCTCTCATTTGTGTACGAACAGCAGGCTCTTCATTAATAAACGCATGTATCTTCGCACCCTGTTCAGCAAAACCATTTGGCCCTGCACACAGACTAACCCAGAAAGCAGTTTTACCTGTCTCTGGTCTAGCAAATGCAATCATCAGATTGCCACCACCTATACCTCCAATATTATTTTTTAGTATTGGGATATTAAATTTCCATTTAGATGTTGTAGATAGAGAAGTTAGCACATCATTTATATCGTGAGTAATTGCAGGTGCTTTATCCTCATCAATACCATGTTTATGTTTTTCTATCATGGTTACTATCTCATTAAAATTTGCTTCTTTACCATTAAATATTTCAGTAGACTCTATAGCTATTCTTTGTGCAAGATCTCTGTCAGATAAGATACGCATAATATCTTTTGCTATCTCTTTGCTAGGTTCCTGTACCTCTTTTATATCTTCTACTAACTCACTAAATTTTTCTTTTGCAGCACGAGTTAACGCAGGATTAAATATGGTAGTGTGTAAAGAATATAACTCATCAACTTTTATATCTTCTTCATACTTCTCATGTGCCTTTTGTATTGTATCATACAAAGAACTTATATCTCCTCCAAATACTGTTGGAGATAGTGTGCCTTTGTATTGTGTATAAAATTTTTTATTAAGCATAAGCCTAATCATTTGTTTTTCTATCATCTACCCTCTCTTTCTATAAAATCTTTTACAGGTCTGTGTTCGTAATTATCTGAGTTACCTTTACTGTAAAATAATTCTCTAATTTGTTCTGTGTTGTAGTATTTTAAGTCATCTTCTAAAGGTTTAACAATTATATTTTCAAACCCAGATGATCTTAAATCTTTTGCCATATCATATGCTTTTGTTGTAGCATCTCTATCTAAACATATATATAAATTTTTATATGGTTTTAAGTGTGACTTCTGTACATCTTTTAATTTTGTACCCATGATTGCTATACCAGTTAATATATTTGATACTGCACAAGCTGATGGACAATCCTCTACAATTACTGCATCATTACACTCGCCACATTTAAATGGAACATCTTTATTACCATACATAAACCATTTAGGAAATGTATTCTTATCAAGTGCCCTACCTACTGCACCAACTATCTTATGTGATATTCTATTTTTAACTAAGAATACAACTCTATTTTGTTTTACATCATATTTAAAATCTGCTCTGCCCCATGACCAAGACTCCCAACAATTATTATTTGATAGCCAACGCATAGCTTTTTCATTTGAGTATATTGATTGAAAACTATCTGGTATTTTAAAATTAACATCTTCTATATGTAATTCTTTATTACCATGAAATACTCTCTCTACATATTGCATATTTTTTTCTCCTTGTTTTTTGCCTTTAGCACTACATGAAGCATGAAAGCAATACCAGTTTAGATTACCCTCTGTGGTATCTACAGAGAAAGTATTTCTACCATTACAAAATGGGCAATCCATTCTGGTTTGTATATCTGATTGTAAAGATAAACCCTCTACTACTGCTAGCTGTTGTTTATAGTTCAAAGTACAACTCTCTCTGCTTTTATTTCTTCGTATGTAATTAGATACTTATCTTCAGATAAAAATTCATTAGGTTCAATCTTCATCAGATTGTGATTTAAATATTCAGCTACGTTATTTTCTATCTCTTGATATGTTGGCTCTTTCTCGAATGGTATTATTGCTGTTGCTTCTATTCCTAGTCCTGTTAGTCTTATTTTGTATTTTTTCATCATGATTTTCCTTACCATAGTTTGACTTGTTTGTCAAGTCATTTTGTTTTTTTAATTGCTTATAATAGTTTGGGTGCTTAAAAACAAATGTCATTGGTTATAAACATCTAATATACTTTCATCCCACAAATCTACACTGTAAGATTTTCCGTTTAACTCAAAAGAGAACTGAGTTCCTTTTCCTTCAAGATAATCATCTTGCCCATTTAATGTGCCTCCCATTTCATTTTCTATTTTATTTATTAATTGTTTTCCTATTTCATTTGGTGTCATCTTTTTTCTCCTCATAGTGGTTTATGATTTTTTTTATTTGATCTAATTTTACTATTGCATAAGGCTCAAATAATTTGCATACTTTTAATGAATCTCTAAAACAACATGACCATCTCCATTGATCTTTCCATTTTGTTTTTGCAGATGGTGGTGTTTTTTTTGTTTTAGGTCTAACTGTTCCTACGCCTAATATTTTGTGCATGTAATCAATAACATATTTATTAGTCATAGCAACTTCCATTCTTATTATCCAACATTTATATGGTCTTGGTTTTTTAGACCACCTACGAAAATATTGTTTATATGTTATACTTCCCTCTCCATCAAATAAACCTGCGAGATAGCTAATTTTTTCTTTATCCATTAATGTTCCTTGTAACTTACTTGTTTAACTTTATGATCCCAACAAGCACGGCAACTACCACACTCATTGTTATTTAAATATGCACGACACTCTTTACCCTTGTGCCTTTTATCTTTATGCACACCAGATGTCCACTTCCAAAACTTAGGAATAGCACCATCAACTTTAGTAGCAGATACACGAAGACATAAATTTTTAGGAACATCTTCCTCTTTTATTTTATTTATTAT
>Ga0181566_10004447_pt1 | contig 11394 bp, 5 predicted proteins | sample 101ome_15_FD_133762 | JGI IMG/M metagenome (GOLD analysis project Ga0181566, IMG submission 133762) | Coastal salt marsh microbial communities from the Groves Creek Marsh, Skidaway Island, Georgia - 101402AT metaG (megahit assembly) | ecosystem: Environmental > Aquatic > Marine > Intertidal zone... | reverse complement strand
CACCAATCGTTGCAATCTTAATTTTATTCGCCATGATATAACCCCGCTGTGCGACCTTTGAATACAAGGCGCGATTTTAATCCGACCATCGAACGGCCAGCGCGATGCCGATCTTAAGACGCCGCAGTCACTAGGTAGAGTTCCCCTACGTAGATCTGCTGCTTACTCAGCCATCTCTAAGTGAAGAATAGGGACGTCCGAATAAGCAGTGCAAGCACTTCACAAGATGAGGTTGGTCTCGAGGGCGGTCAGTGGACCCCGGACAAGGGCCCCACAAAAAAAGCGACCGAGTGCATATATGCACTCGGTCGCTTTTTATCTAACCCTGTTGCTGTGCGTATTTAACGATCTGACATCGGCACGTATCCGCGCTGCGTAGCGCCCGTGTATACCTGACGGGGACGACTAATCTTGGTGAACTTAGTCTCTTCGTGCCACTGAGCAATCCACCCGGGCATGCGGCCAATCGCAAACATCACGGTAAACATTTCCTTTGGTATGCCTATCGCCCGCAGGATAACGCCGCTGTAGAAGTCGACGTTGGGATACAGCTTGCGCGATACAAAATAATCATCTTCGAGGGCAGCCGCCTCTAGTTCTTCGGCCATGGACAGCATGGGATCATCGATGCTGAGCTTTGCCAATACGTCGTTGCAGATGCCCTTAATGATCTTCGCACGTGGGTCAAAGTTCTTGTAGACGCGGTGACCAAACCCCATCAGACGGATGCCATTCTTCTTGTCTTTGATCTGCCCGACAAAATCTTTCACCGACAGTCCTTCATCGAGCATGCTGTCGAGCATATCCACTACGGCTACATTGGCACCACCGTGCAGCGGACCCCACAGCGCAGAGACCCCTGCTGCCACCGATGCAAATAGGTTTGCCTCACTGCTTCCGACCATGCGCACGGTCGACGTCGAACAGTTTTGCTCGTGATCGGCGTGCAGCAACAAAATCGTGTCCAGAGCACGCACGATCACCGGATCAGGGTCATAATCTTTGTACGGATCGCTGAACATCATGTGCAAAAAGTTAGCGCTGTACTTTTTGTCGGGATGTGGGTAGGTGATGTTATAGCCCAGCGCGTGTCGATGGGAAAAAGCCGCGATGGTGCGCACTTTAGCCATGATGCGCGCTACGGCCTCTTGAAAGGAATTATCATCCGTGATATCGAGAAGCTGCGGGTGAAAACAGCTCAGGGCATTGAGCACGGAAGACAGTACTGCCATAGGCGGCGATTTCGGGGGAAAAAAGTCGAAGTGACGGCGAATGCCTTCATGCAGCATTTGATGGCCCGTCAGCAGATCGCTGAAGCTCTGTAGCTGCTCTTGAGTGGGAAGCTCGCCCCAAATGAGCAGGTAAGCCGTCTCGATAAAGGAGCTTTTTTCCGCCAGTTCTTCAATCGGGTAGCCGCGGTAGCGCAGGATGCCCTTTTCGCCATCAATAAACGTTATATCGCTCTTGCACGAACCGGTATTTCCATAGCCCTGATCCAGCGTGATATATCCCGTCTCTGCGCGCAATTTCGAAACGTCAATCGCCCGCTCCCCTTCTGATCCGACAATAATGGGTAGCTCGACGCTTTTGCCGTCAACTTGTAGTTTCGCTGTATCGGTCATAGCCGGTTCTCCTTTTCTTCAGCAGGCACCTCAACAGAGGTAGCTCAAAGATAGTATACTCACTTGACGACCCTGTCAACATCGCTCTACTGCACCGGCTCGCGCCCCGCAACGGCCTGCTCACACTGGACTTTTTGACGGGCAAACGCTTAGATTGAACACGCGCAATTTCTCGTTTTCCGATCGACTATTCTATGCTACGGTTGCTCTTTCTCGTTCTCCTTCTACCCATCGCACACGCATGGGCTCGCCCTCTGCTGAACGTGGAGAAAAGCAGCGGCGAAGGCATCCTGCTCGAAGTAAACTTCCCCGCTTCATACGATATCGCGCAAACGACACCCCGTGGAATGGCTCGCATCGACTCAGCGCAGTTGCCCTTCCTCAGCCGTCTCTTTGGAGCTCCTCCTGGCGCACAGATCAACGTGCGCGTTCGCCAAGCCGAATACGAAGAGTTCGAGCGCGTCGAGTGGGACGGCAACAGTCCAACAGACCTCGTTTCCAGCCGCCCGCTTGGCCTGCTCCGCGGCGTTGAAGCACACGCACTCGTCGTTTCACCCTACCAGTATGACGAGCGGCGAAATGCACTCCGCGTCTATACGCGGCTGCGCATAGAGATTCGCTTTACAGGCGGTCGACAGGCCAAACGCACGCTGCCCACAGCGCCCTCCGCAGCTCCTTATCGCGCTTTCTTAAACGCCGTACAGGCCCCTTATTTCGCGCGCGAAAGACCGAGTCCCAAGGGAACGGCAGCACGCTGGTACGACGCTGAACGCCCTTGGGTGAAAGTCATCGTAGACGCAGATGGCATTCACCAAATCGACTACAGCTGGCTGGAGCGCTTCTCCTCGGTAGATGCCATTGACCCACAAACGCTACAGCTGTTTCACGCGGGCCAAGAGCAGCCCGTCTACGTCGCAGGCGAAGCAGATAAACGATTTGACGAGAGCGACTTCTTGCTCTTTTACGGACAGTTTCGCCGCGGGACAGGGCAACACGAAAATCTCTACGGTAAAGACAACACCTACTGGCTAACCTGGGGTGGTTCACGCGGCCTCCGCTACGCAGAAAAGAGTGCAGCACCCAACTCGAGTTACCCACAGACCGATTCGTTCTGGCACGTTGCCCACTTCCAGCGAGACCTCATCTTTGATGCGTTGGTCTCTGCGCCCGACGCCGAACGGGACCACTGGTTTTGGACCTTAAACAACAAGCCGCTCACCGCCACAAAAGTCGACGTGCCCTCCTCCGCTGAGTTTCCCGGTGACCTACCCCATCCAGACCTCGATCGGGCGTATGATGCACACATCCGCGTAGCCCTGCACGGCGCTTCCGATCTGGGACACCACACCGTGCTCAAGCTAAATGCTCGCGAAGTCTTGGTGGATACCGTATGGGGCACGTCCGGGAACGGTATGATCGACTTCCTGGGCGAGTTTAGCGTCGATCGAAGTCATCTTAAAGACGGTCGTAACCGCATCTTATTACAGGTTTTCGCCGATCAGGCAAAGTTTGATCTGATGTGGTTTAACTGGTTCGAAATTGGCTACTTTCGTCGCTACGTTTCACACCTAGGCTATCTCGAAGCGGCGCACCCGGCCTCAGAAGGGCATCAAATTTCTGCACAAAAATTTACTCACCCGCACGTAGAGATCTTCGAGCTCAACAGCGGCGCGCGCCTAATCGACGCTGCCATAAGTGAAGACGGAGACCTGTACACCGCGACGTTTGCAGACCGCGCAGAGCGAGATGCGCGCTACGTCATGGCAGATAGCACCACGTTTCTGACTCCGAAAGGCAGACTCGACGCCCATTCTGATTGGCGCACTTTTTCTGGCGCCGACCTGCTCGTCTTGGCCCATCCGCGTCATATGAACGCCGCCGAACGCTTAGCCGAACATCGTCGCACGGCCGGCTTGAGCGCCGTTGCCATATCGAGCCAGGATATATACGACGAGTTCAACCATGGGCTGATGGATGCCGAGGCCATTGCCGCATTTATAGAGCACGCCTATGCAAACTGGCCGCTACAGCCGCGCTACGTCGTCCTGCTTGGCGATGATACTTGGGACTATCGAAACATCATAGGCGGCGGCCGACCCAACGTAGTTCCCAGCCTCTACTATCAATCCCGCGGACGCGGACTGGCGCCGAGCGATTTCCTCTACGCACTGGTCGACGGCGACGACCTGCTGCCCGATCTCTCTATCGGACGCCTGCCCGCCTCTTCGGCAAGAGAGGCCGAGGCCATTGTAGACAAGATCATCTCCTACGACACGCCCGCGCCGGGGCCTTGGCGCACGCGGGCTCTATTTGTCGCCAACTATCATCCGAAAGACCTCTTTTCCGAGCCGAGCGACTCGCTAATAGCGCGCTATGTCAAACCAACGGGCCTTCAGCCTATTAGAGTCTACAATGCCGACGAACAGGCCATACCCAACCCAACCGGCCGCGCCTTCACTCAGGCCCTTAACGAAGGTGCGCTCCTCATAAACTTTAACGGACACGGCAGTCCCGGCACCATGCAGTCTCTATTTACGCTTAGCCTACCGGACTGGGGCTACATGGGCCAGGTGCAAAACGGCCAGCGTCTGCCCCTCGTGCTGGCACTCTCCTGCCTAAACGGCCTCTTCGCCAATCCAGTCGTCGAGGGAATTGCCGAGGCGTTTGTCAGAAGCCGCGACGGCGGAGCCATAGCCTATATCTCGGCCAGTGCGAAGAGCTTTGTCGCGCAGAATGACTTGCTGAGCGACCGATTTTACGACGCGCTCTTCGCTTCCGAGCCCACTTCTTTCGGTCCGGCACTCGACGTGGCTAAAGCGCAGGTCCTAGCCGCCCATCCAAGCTGGATCGACGCCGCACTCACCATGCAGCTCTTGGGCGATCCGACACAGGAATTAGCGCTGCCCGCTGCACCGGACTACGCCGCACAGCTCTTGGCCGTTGACGCAGATCCCGTTCAGGGCCACAGCACAGTAGAAATCCATACAACGCTGGCAAACTACGGGCGATTAGGCGCCGACAGCGTGCGCGTTGAACTACTAGCCTATCCGGATGACGAGGCCTTGCCAGATACGCTACAGAGCTTTCTAACGCCTCCCTTCAGCGGAGAGCGCACGCTGTCCTTTAGCTGGCCGACCGGTGCACGACGCGGCACTTGGCGTCTGGTATTGACACTGGACGGCGACAAACGACTACCGGAACTGGACGAAGGGAATAACGTACTCGAACAGCAGGTGGACATTCGCGCACCGCTTGTGGCTGAACCCATCTATCCGGCTGACAACGCAGCTCTAAGCGCTGATTCACTCCGCTTAGAGGCCATCGTACCGCACGATGCGGATGCGTTGTTTTGTGAATTTGAATTCGCTTCTACGCCCGACTTTGGAGACGCGATGCGTTCTCCGCTCGTAGCAGTGGAGAACGGCTTGGCGGTGTATGGGCCGGTATGGGAAGACGATGCGACCTACTTTTGGCGCGTGCGTCTTTACGCGGACGCAACGCCCGGCATCTGGAGCTCTACTCGGTCACTGCACACGGCGAACGGACCCGTTTGGAGTCAGCGCACCGTTCAGCTCCTGCACAGCGCGGGCACCCGATTTGAACTGCGCGACGACGCGCTGAGACTATCGTCTACGCCCCTTCCCTTACGACCCGACAGCACTACGCGGGAAGACGGTTTTACCGTGCGCGACCACGCGGGTTCCGGCATAGTAGTCACCGACGGAACTTGGCTCTATGCCAAGCGCTGGTATAACGACGACTCTACTATTTATCCGGGTAATGACTACTTCACGCGCATTGGAACCGGTTTAAACGACACGTTTCGAAGCGGTAATTTTGGAGCCGTTGGCGACTCGACGACGGCTGGCATCTCGGCGACCTACCACAGCGACGGATACATATACAACGAGAGCGGTAAGGCCTATGAGCTCGAGCGGCTCTCTCTGCAAACGGGCACACTCGACACCGTATCCGTGCCAGATGGCCTACTGGAATGGAAATTTGGCCGCGTTGAAGACGGACATTCTCTCATCACTTCTGACGGAACCTACGTTTACAACGTCTCTATGAGCACCCCCAAAGGCGCGCGCAACGCCTGGAACGTGCGCGTCTTTGATCCGGCCCAGTCATGGGATCTGGTGCGAGAATTTACCTCACCGCCAACCGAGAATGGGTTCACCTTCGAGTGGACCGACGGCATCCTCGCCGACGGCAGATACCTGTACTTTATAGAATGGCAGGGCCAGCAACGCATTCGAATGGTCGATGCGCAAGACGGCACCTTCGTAGATGAGTGGCAAAGCGATCAAGACGTAACGCGCATCATCACCGGACAGTACGACTGGGTAAACAACAAAGTGTGGCTGGGCGACCTGTTGAGCTCGGCCGTGTTCCGCTACACGGGTGCCGAACGCATTGGCGAGGGATCCTTTGTTTCTCAGCCCATCGGTCCCGTCGCCCGATGGAACGCGCTGCAGTTTGCGGGAAACAACGTGCGCGTTGATGTCGAGGTCCCGGCGGAAGGTCAGCAGTGGCTAGCGCCCGAGGCGCTGCGCGGTCTATCACCCGAGAGGATCGACCTATCAACGCTCGATGCAACCGTCTACCCGCAGGTGCGTCTGCGCGCTTACTTTGATTCACCCGAGGCCGCATTGACAGATTGGTCCATCGATTTTGTACCGCGCCCATCGCTGGAAATCGTGCGCGCTGAGGGACGCGATCAAGCCGGTAGTCTCAGCGTCGAAATCAGCGTGCGCAATCGATCGGATCGCACTGTAAACGACGCCGTGCTATACTTGGAACAGAGCGATCTAAGCATGCCGCTGCGGCAAACCGCCTTACCGTCTATAGAGCGCGGACAGACGCTTACCGTTGCCGTAGATAGCCTAACGCTCCCCTCGCGGAACGCCCATCTATTTGCCGAGGTTCTCAGCGGGCAGCCCGACGCCAACCCCGAAGACAATCGCCTGCCAGTCGTTCTGCTTGTCGAAGGGCGGCTCCCCGTAGAAATTGCTCTCTGGCCGGAAGGAAGCCCCTTTATCAGCGGCGATCCGCTGCGCAGCGGTCAGGGTCTGCTCGTATCTGCCGCCGACTTGCCCAACGCAGATATCGAGGTCCGCATAGATGGCCAAGTCGTCACACCCGATTCGCTCATCGACGCCTATCCAGCTCCTCCTCGCCTCCTGTTCCGTCCTTCGCTGGCTCCGGGTGCGCACCATATAGAAGCCCAGCTCGTGCGCGACAATCAACCCTTGGGCACGACAGATCTGTCTTTTTACGTCGACGACGCACTGCGCATACGCAATGCGCTGCTCTTTCCGCATCCAGTCACTCAAGAAACGCATTTCACGTATGTGCTTTCGCACCCAGCGTTGATCGAGATCGTAATCTTCAGCCTCAGTGGAAAACATATTAGGCGATTGGGCCCCTTTGAACAGCAGGCAGGCTTTGGGCAAACTGGCTGGGACGGACGCGACGGGGGAGGTCGGCGCTTGGCCAATGGAACCTACCTTTACCGCATTGTCGCTGAGAATGCTGAAAGAAACGAGGCCGTGTTCCGCGGCACGCTGCTAATTGCCCGCTAAGCAGCACCTTTACGCGGGGCGTGCTGGCCGTTATTCTATGCGTCGAACGCAGCACATCAACGCGAGGTTGCGCCGATGTCTTTCGCCTTTTCCGACCAGCATATTGAAGAGTATCGCACGCTAGGCTATACCGTTTTCCGCCAGATCGTGCCGCCCGCGCTGCTGACCGACCTGCGGCGTTCAAGCGACGCAGCGCGGCTCATAGCGCGCAGACAGAACGGACCGCAGACCCAACGCCTGCAGCCCGTCGGGAACGTTGAGATCGACCAACAGCCCTTTATAGATTACGCAGAGTTGCCAACGCTTAAAGACGCTATTCACAGACTGCTTTCCCCCGGTCACAGCCACGGCAACCGAGACGTGATGGGCATCTTACTCGAACCGGCTGAACATCCCTACTGCACTCCGTGGCACCGCGACTGGCGCGACAACGTCAGCGGACTCGATTTAAATAGTTGGAACGAGCACATGCTCGACGATCAATACTTTAACCAGGTCAACTGCCCCCTCTACGCAGATTCCTGCACGTGGGTCGTTCCTGGATCTCACCTCCGCCACGACCTGCCGCGCGAGATAGAGCGCTTTCCAGAGCGACCCATTGCAACCCCCTCATTAGACGATAAAAGCGATTCCGAGCGAGAATACGCGTGTTTAGACTACGCGCTCAGCATGCCCGGCGCCGTGCAAATACACCTCGATGCAGGCGATTTTTGCCTGTACCGCAACACGCTGTGGCATCTGGGCAACTACGTGCCCTACCGCATCCGCGCAACGCTGCACGACGCCGTAGACACCGAAGATTTTGCCGCGTGGCGGAGCCAAGCGCTGAGCCAAGCGACAAGACGTAGAGAAGAGGGATTGGGCATGGAGAATCCAAACGCGTGAAGGGGCTCCGTTGGATCGATCGCATTCCGATAGGAGGCCTGGCGATTGCAGCCCTCCTGCTCGGCCTAGCGCCATTTCATCCTCAGCCTCATTTGGCAGAGAAGGTTGGCATGCTTTGGCAGGGCACGCTAAGCCGGCCCATAGACATATTCGACCTTTTTTTTCACGGTGCGCCGACGGTACTGCTGGTCGTGCGCCTGCTCCGCAGGCGAAGAGGGTTGACGTCGGAGGAAAGCTGCGCAGACCGTTCGGCTTGATGCAAAAGGGCGAGGGCCGCAACGCAGACACATCGCCCCTCCGCGCTATTCCCGGTAGCCGCGCATCCAGTCTATTTCCATGCGGAATGGACGCTCGTCCTTGTCACTGATAATAAAGCCCAGCGTTTGCACGCGACGACCGTTGATGGGAGGATAGCTATTGGGGCGCCAGCCGCGGATAGACAGAGCCATCTGTTCGAAGGGAACGCGCACGGTCTCCCACTCCTCCGGTGCCGTAAATGCGTACTGCCACGACCCCTGCGAATTGTCCATGCTGGCGAGCATTGCGTATCTGCGTCCGTCGCCGCGGACCCGCATTTCAATGCCATCGTAGCCGGCCAGCGATGCGGTGGGCACGCGCGTGCGCACCGAACTAAAGCCTCCGTTATTACGCATGGAGAGGCGTCCGGCAAATACGCCAAACCCCTCGTCGCTAGCCATCCAGCCACCCTGCGAAACGCCGCCCATGACGTTGTCGTTAACGACGTACCACGCACCGCCGTTGCCGGCTGATAAATCGAGCGCAAATGAACCCATTGGCGATCCTCCTTCTCTTCCAACGCGAGCGTAGACATCGTCCAGCGCATAGCGCAGCGTCCACGCGCTTTCCTCTGCACTCTGGCCGACTGCCGTCTGCAGCGCTCGCTGGATAGGCTCTAGGTCGACCGAAGCGTCGACAAAGAGCTCTATGGAGCGAAGCGCCGTGCGATATACGGCCGCGCAGGCCTCGGGCTGTCCTCCATTATACAGCGGCACGCCCATGCGAATCGATTCCTCAATAAGCTGACGAATCGACTCGTTCTCCGATGCTTCCATTTCGTCGGCCTCAGCCGGCACGCTCGCAGCGGACAGACACATAGAGAGCAGCGCAGCACCCAATGCGAGACGTGAAAGCGTATTCTTCAAAGATGCTTCATTCATAGAACTATGCCCCGTTTGCCCGTATGTAAAGCAACTCAAATACCCAAACGAATATTCTGCGTTGATCAGAAACGGCAAGGGATTCGACAAAATATCCCACAGATTCTATATGTCCTTGTGCTTATGGAAGCTGTTAAATTTGAAGACGATAAAATCAATACCGTGGGATAATACGCTACTTACGGTTTGCGTAGTATCATACTATTAAAGAATCTTGCAGCTATAAATACCTTGTATCCGTGAACATCTTTTCACAAAAAACACTATTAATACAGTATGTCAGTGTTTTATCTGTTCTTAGCCAAATCCTGTATAAAACTCCAATCTTCTGCGTAGTAATTAAGTACTTCCTGGTTTTGTTGTTCTGAAAACCGGATGGGGCGATCGGAGACAAAGGCCAACCATTCTTGGCAAATGCGACGCGGGTCAATTCGTAAGTGCATAGTATACTTATTCGTGAGAGGAAGTAGACCATCGGGATTAAATTGCGAATGACTGAACCGATTTATATACCGCAACAGTGCCCCTTGGTAGTACCCCACACCTTTATTTCTTAAGTGAAATTTTATCTCATCAACCGATGGAGGAGTACCCCCCATATAGCCTTGCAGATCTGAGAGAAAGTTCGGTAAGTCATCTCTCAATTCTTCCTGAGTGTATATGAAGGGAGCATGTTGGAAATACTCACTCACAAATTCTACAATGGGGCGAAATAAAAAATCTTCCTTCGAGAGAAATCCATCATTCTCCCTGATGCTACAAAAGTCACTCAGGGGCAACGTCCCTCCTCCATGGAGGTACTGTTTATACATTGAAATGATAAAACTATTATGCCTGCGGAATCCTATGATAACTCGAGCATCGGGAAAAAAAGAACTGAGATTTTTAATCGAACGGTGTTTCTCCTCTAGCAAGTCTCCATCAAGGCAGCGTGCTCTAAGTATATTGCCTGCTAGTGACTCTTTTGAGATCAAGTAGTTCTCATCTCCTTTTGCAGCAACCAAACTTTCCAAATTACTGTATCGAATGTAATGGATATCATTCCAACGGGGGAAAATCTGATTCTGAAGAAAGGAAGTACCTGTTTTTGGAAGTCCGATATGCAGAAAGAACATAGAACCCTTCGGTCTTAAATAAGAATTACTCGTTAACAAATATCTGATAAATAACTACATCTCTTTGGGATGCAAGTAATTGATATAATTTCCTTCAGTCCATACTTACAGATATGCAACGATTTATTAGGAGTTATAAATCGATTGACGGAATAAATCCCGGAGCGCGCAGTGCCTGGGTTCCCCGCTCAAACGCGTGCGCCAAAGCAATGAGCTTGGGCTCACTCCAGGCTCCGGCGAAGAATGAAAGACCAACGGGCAATTCGTGAACAAATCCGGCCGGCACAGTAATATGCGGATAGCCCGACACGGCGGCCGGGCTCGAACACCCGCCCCCGTAATGGTCTCCGTTGACCAAGTCGATACTCCAAGCGGGGCCGCCCGTCGGAGCGACAATGGCGTCGAGCTGATATTTGGCGAGCGCCGCATCTATGCCGTCTTCGCGCGACAGGCGATGGTTTTTAGCGAGGGCGTCCCTATATGCTCGGTCGCTCAGCGGTCCTTTTTGCTGCGCCTGCAAAAAAATCTCCTGACCAAAGTAGGGCATTACGCGCGCGGCATTAGCGACGTTAAATTCGATCAACTCTGCCAGCGACCTAGGCCACGTGCCCGACTTCATATTCGCCAAATACGCGTTGAGATCCGCCTTGAATTCGTAGAGCAGCACCTCGTATTCGCTCCCGTCATACGCACTTGAGGTTGGTAAATCAATCGGATCAATAATCTCCGCTCCGAGGTGACGCAGGGCCGCAATACTCTCTTCCATCAGGGCATCTACGCGTCCGTCAAAGCCAAAAAAGTTGCGCGCTATCCCCAGGCGAGCCCCTCGCAGTGCTCCCTCATCTAAGTACTGCAGATAGTCTATCGCGGACGGACTTGAAGCCGTTGCGCTGTCGCGGCGATCGCTCCCAGTCATCGCTCCCAGCAGCGCTGCAACGTCGGCCACGCTGCGGCCCATCGGGCCGGCCGTATCCTGACTGTGGGCAATGGGAATGATACCGGAGCGACT
>Ga0181566_10004441_pt1 | contig 11399 bp, 2 predicted proteins | sample 101ome_15_FD_133762 | JGI IMG/M metagenome (GOLD analysis project Ga0181566, IMG submission 133762) | Coastal salt marsh microbial communities from the Groves Creek Marsh, Skidaway Island, Georgia - 101402AT metaG (megahit assembly) | ecosystem: Environmental > Aquatic > Marine > Intertidal zone... | reverse complement strand
GTTAATGGGGTTGTAAGCGAAGGGATGGTTTAGGATCCTGAAATATAACAAATTGAGAACTTTTATATTGTTGATGAATCAACAGCAAATGCATTTTTTACAAATATAGTGGATTTATAAACTGAGATTTTACTTGCAGACATCTTAAAAGCAAAAACTCAGATTATGCAACAGCTTTTATCAGAGTTCAATCGCAGTACTAATATTATGAAAAGTTTTTTACAGGGAAAATTTGATAAAACGTTTGGTAAAGACTCACTAATACCTGAAGAAAATATTAAGAAAATTAATGAAGAAATGGTTAATTTGAATTTAGCAACAAATGAGCAGGATATTCAGTTTGGGCTACAACGACTTACCATGCTTGGAGTGCCTCCAAATATTGTTAAAATTATAAAAGAAAAAAAAGAAAAAGAAGCGAAGGATTTGCTTGAAGCGACTCAATCAATCAAAGAGGTGTTTGGCGCTGAATTATCAAATGCTGCTTTAGGAATTATTCAGACAGGTATTTTAAATGGAAAATCTAAGAATAATATTCAAGCAGATTTAGAGAAACTTATAGGAGACAATCAGGGTGGTCAAGATAAAAAAATAGAGAAGATTATCGATAATATTACGATGAATGACACTGGAGTCAAACGTTCTGAGGATCCAATTAGAGACGATTATAAAGATCAAGGTGTATTACAACGGGGGCGGGCGATATTAAAATTTGGAGGCATAGCAGCAGGGTTTGCCCTTTTAGCGTCTCCATTAACATTTGCTGTAGGTATAAAAGCAGCTTCAGATAGGTTTCCGCAATTAGGATTAACAAAGGGGGGAGCTTCTAGTTTGGGAACCATTGGTAGTAGTGTGAGAAATAGCTTACCAGATATGCCTAGTCAACTGAAACCTGCAGCAAAGTTTTCTGCTGGACTTATGAAAACTGGAGCAAAGTTTTCTGCTGGACTTATTGCTGATTTAGGCCAATTAACCTTTGGGATACTAGCATTTGCAACAGATATTTTTAAAGGTAAATTCGGGGCCTCTTTAGGAGAAGGGGTGTCAGATCTTGTAAATCATGTTAGTGGCTATAAAGAAGGATTAGGCTTTCAAGATAGATTTATTAATGCACCCTTTTACGACTTTAAAAACTCTATAAGATCTTCATATACTTTAAGAGCTTTAAGTTCCGTAAGCGATAAAGATTTAAATTCCTTAGATTCAGATTCTAAAATCACTTCGAATTCTTCTGCTAATGAAGGCTCTTATCAAGATAATGATACTCATAAAAATCGTAGTAAAAATCAAAAGCGTGAGGATGAAAAACGTCAGCAACAACGTGTAATGATAGAAAATCAAATAAATGCACGCTTTGATCGCTTAAGAGATATTGATAACAGAAGTTCATTAGATAACTATATTAGTTTCAAACAAATAGAACAATTGCAAAAACTTAAAGAGGCTTATAAAGATATCAATATAGATAATACTACAGATGTAAAAGAGAAAAAACTTCTTGAAAACATTAAAAATTTATTAGAAAAACCAATATTAACAAAAAATGAGTTTCAAGAATTGGCTTTATTACAAGCCCAATTAACGGGTGGAGATGTTGATGCAACAGAAAAGCCAACACCACTTGAAGAAAGCAAACAGAAGAGAGAACTCAAACAAGATAAAGCCCAGCGAGATGATGAAGAAAAAAAGAAAGAAGAGACAGCTATTTCTGAAACGTATGATAATAGTAGTTCAATTTTGAGTGAAGCAAATTTAGCTATTTTAAAAGAATCACAAGCTAAGCAAGATGGTAGAAAAAATATTCAAGATTGGTTACAAGGCGCTAGCGATAGTACTGATAGTGAAGTTTCAGCGGAAGATGATGGAGTTGTTTCAGTAAGAAATTTTCGAAGTGTGGGTTTAGATCCAGATCGTCCATCTACTCCCCCTCCTCGAATTCCTTTTCCTTCTAGATCTGATTCTAGATCTGATTCTGACAGTGTATCATCACCTCCATCACCTTTTGGAATAGTTTCCGGTTTTTTTGCGAATCAAGTTAAAGAAGCAGTTGAAGAGATTGGTACGCCCGTAATTAAGTTGGTTACAGATGTTAGTAATCTTGTTACTGGGCAACCCGCTTCTAGTAATCAAACTCTAAACATTGTTAAACAACAAAGACCTAATATCAGCGAACAAGAGAGTAATGAAATAAAAACACGAATGGGTTATATAGATACACTTTACTTTAATAAGACTCAAGATAAGCAAGTAAAATCAAAGACAAGAGAATACAAAATAGATGAGACCATATTTGCAACATCCGGAGTAACTCCAGCTAATGCTTTTAGTGTTCGTAAAGATAGGACATTACGTGATTTTCTTAATCAAAGATTCAACTCTAAACTCAGCCCTAGAAGTAGAGATTTTTCATTTAGTCAATTTCAAGATTTACTTTCCTTGCAAGTTCTTGATGATATTACATTTGATGATTTGTTAACAATAGAAGAAGCAGATAGTGGATCAAATTCTCAACTTTTTGAAAAGTTAAATACTATTTCCGATGATACTCAACAAAAGAAAGTTATTGATTTTCTTAATACTATTTTAAAGTTTTCTCAAAGAGATACTGGTGATAGTCAAAAAATTAAAGTTTATAGAGATGATTATATGTTAAATGAAGAAACAAAAACCTTACGAGATTTTGTTTTAAGAAAAAACAAACCTAACTTTATCCAAATTAATCCTGAACAGATCGTAAGTGAACGTGCTATTAGAAGAGAGTTAATAGTATCAGAAGAAAATTTTAGCCCTCAAGGTCTTGATTCTGATTCTGAGTTGGGTGGAGAAGACTCAGCTTCTATAAATGGTGATCAGGTCAAGATAGATGGAGATTTTACACAACATTTTATCGGTCCTGAAAGGATAGAGGGTCGATTGTTTGCGAAAGGAGAAATCCCAATTGATTATAATGATGATGACTCAGATAGCGTTTTTGATATAAGCTCTGATTCTGATTCGGAGATAGGGGATGATTTTGATTTAGATTCTATTGATGATGACACTAGTGATGAAGACAGTATTCTTAGTGATAGTGATAATGATAGTATTTCTGGATTTGATTCTGATTCTGATTCTGAAGAAGGCAGCATCACCCCATCACAACCACCACAACCCATGGGGATTCAAGCTTTGAAAGAAAAATTAAAACAAAACAATGTACTCACATTGGATGTGAGTTCTCCATTTGCTAATGATCTTCAATTAATACTAACAGCCAGAGAAGCAGAGTTACCTTTATCATTACTTACAAGTTTGGGAGCAAAAGGTGATTTTGAAAAGTCAACCTCGTTCCCTTTTTCTAACTTGAGGAAAGGTAACTTTTTTCCTACTCTTAGAAAATATTTTAGCAGTGATAAAACACCTTCATCAGATACCTATAAAGAAGAAGAAAGAAAAATAATAAAAGCAAATGTAAGTGGAGAATTTTTAAGTCCCTTAACAGGCGTTTTTCTGCCACATGATTTAAGAAATGCAGAAATTAAAGGCGTAAGTTTATTAAACAAAGAAAAAGTAAAAAACTTTCAATTTCTACGAAATGGTGTGTCGGATAGTGCTTTAAATCGTGCTCATGCAATTTATGGTATTGCGGCTGATGACAGCTTTAATGATACCCGTTCTAAAGTCTTGGCTGGAGTTGTTAGGTCTCACGATATTGCTCGTAATACAGGATCGGAACCTCAATCTTCAAGCTTAAGTGATTATGTGGGACTAAGAGTTAATGCTGTAAACAAATCAGAACAACAAATTCAGAATAGTATTATTAATAAACCTAATCGACGTACAAAAGATATTGATGATGCTGTAGAACAACGTCAGAAAAATGTAGCGAATATTTTGAGAGATGTTTATAACTTGTTAGATAGCGATATTACGAATGAGCAAGATGGGGATGTTGGGAAACTTGCAGCAATTTATTTACTTGAAGTACAGCGTTTATCTGGGGATAGAGGTTTGTTTGAAGAAATTTTAGATACAATTAATGATCGCGATAGCCAATTATTTAATAATATTTCACAAAATTTACAACGTTTAACAGCAGGATCGTATAACAATGTAATGTCATTAAAAAGTGTCCAAGATAAATTAAACCCTATTATGGATTCATCTAGTAAGGAAAATTTAAAATATAACTTTGGGCTTAAGCCAGGGATGTCTAGAGCATTAACAATGTATCGTGATGAGTTTTCATCTAACTCAGATTTAAATAAAACTATTAAGGATTTAAATAATATTTTAGCTATGTCTAATCAAGAATTAAATAATTTAATTCAGAGCCAAGCCAATTTAAACGACCAAATCATGAAGTTAGAAGAAGATTTTAAAAATGATAAAAATTTAACAGATCTATTGAATCAAGTAAAAATAAAGCTTCAGCGTTTAGAAGACATAGACGTTACGTTATCAGGAGATATTTTTCAAAAAATAGATAGTCAAGACAGTATTGAATCTATAAAAAACCAAGGATTAAAACCACAACTAACACTAAATACACAATCGTTTGTAGATCCTGAAAGACGAAAGCAGTTATTAAGTGAGGATAATAAAAGTGCTGAAGAAAAGAATCAAGATTTAGTTGAATTAAAAAATAGCTTTCTCTTATTTTTAAATCAATCAGAAAAAACATTAAGTAACATCATTAAAGAGATTGAGGGTGAAGAAGATGAAGGAATTGATTTTGCAAAAAAGATTATTGGAGTTGCTACAAAGCAGGAAGCAGAATTAATACAAAGTGCGCTACGGGGTTCTAAAAGATTGGATCCAGAGATACAAGCTGGCACTGATGAAAAACCTGCTCAATTTTTGGATGATATCAAAGATAGCTTATCTCAGACGGCCATAATGGTAAGTCGTCTAGATACTCCCTCAGCAGATAGGGTATTATCTTATCCAAATGTACTAGGTACTAAAACGCTTGAAGATCAAATTTTAGAAAATCTAGCGGCATCCAGTTTGGTAAAAAATTCAGCAACAGAATCTCAAGTTAAAGAGATATTAATAGATATAGCAGAAAAGTTAGCTGGAGAAACAAGGGACATCGAACAAGTTGCTTCTAGATTAAAAAAAGTTGCAGAAAAATTTGTTAAAAAAGTTCGAGAAATTGATAGTGTAAATGAGGAAATTAAAGAAGATACGATTCAACGTATGCAAAAACGTTTTGAAGATCGAGTTGAAGGAACTCAAAAAAATCGAAGGATCGAAATTGAAGATAAAGTCAAAGAAGGCTTTAATTTTGCAGTTGGAATTCCAATTGCACAATCTACAGTTCAACGAGATATTTCTAATTTATTGGAAAGAGAAAGAGGCTTAAGAATTGATGCTGGAAATAAAGGCAGAGATACAGCTAAAGCCGTTCTGGCTATTAGTGACGCTAATCAACAGGTAGCTATGATAAATGCTGCAGGAAATACTGTTTTGGCACCAAATGCGCCAGATAAATATGCACGCCTTTTAAGATTCAATGTTTTTTTAAAGGGGGTTTCTAAGCAATTAATAGAAAGTGCTACAGAAAATGATTCAGAAAATATTTCTAGAAGTAAAACTGCTGTAGATACTCTTAAAGAAATGCTGAACAATGAACTATTTAGTGCTGAAAAGTTAAATGTTGAAAATTTAGAAGCCGAAATTAATAAAATTAATATTGAAAGTGATATTACAATAGAAAATCAAGTAAAATTAGCTATGTTAGAACTTTATAAACAAGCTCTAGATATTCTTGATTTTACAAGTGGTAGTATTGATTTTTTAACTAGTCGCCAAGATATTACTGAACAAGGTCTTAAAGAGTATGAACAACGTTTTTCAACAGACGTACCAGGTTTTAAAGAAAGCTTAAAGGACAATACAAACCTTGCAATTATAAAACAAGGGATTAAAACGTCAGCGTCTTCATTAACATTTGATAAAAGAAAAGAATTTTTAAATGCAGTTAATGAGGTTGATTATGAGCAAAATAAAGTTTCTGCTGGATTTGTTACAAGAATTAATAATGCTTTAAAATTAGCTATTATAAATCCAACACAAGGTGCAAAAGAAATGGCTTTGGAGTTGCGTTTATTAAATTATGAAGAAAACTTAGAATCGCGAGATAACCTAAAAGATTCATTAGAAATTGCTTTAGATACTACATATCATGATTCTAATATTCAACTAAAACATCAGTTAAAGTTTTTAGAAAAATTAAAATCTGAGGGACAAGAATATCAAGGTATAAACATTCCTGATAATTTAACTCAGATAGAGTCTAATCCAAGAGAGATTTCTGTAATCATAAACGAAAGTATAAATACTCTTTCACAGCCAGACGTTTCAAAAGATGCTCTTAAGGAAGCTATTAAGGTACATGATCATTTTAAGAATACTGGGCTACCGAGAGATTTAAAGAGATTAAAAGAGACCATTATAGGAAAAATAGATTCTATGTCAGATGCAGACATAGATTCAAATCTTAAATTTTTTAAACTTACCGATGAGTTAACAGAAAAAATGTATAAGAATGAAGATTTGGGGGATAGTTTAGATAACATTGATTATGTTGGTTTAACACCGAGTCAACAAATTTTTCACCAGAGTCTAATAAATTATAAGCAACAAAAAGAGAATCTAAATCTTCAGAGCTTATTTGATTCAAGTCAAATTAAATATGTATCAGATGATATAATAATGAATAAACTTGATGAATTAATGAGGCAATCTGAAATTAATAATTCAGAAAACCTAAAAGTTTTATTATCAAAAATCGATGATAGTGCTAATAGGTATACAATTTTAGAAAAAGTGATAGATGAAATAGACAAAGATAAATTAGAAGAAAAATTATTTTCAAGTCCTGATTTTATTTTTCAAGATATACTTAAGCAAACGGATGATTCTAATAATACGTTACGAGAAAAGTTGTTTAATAAAATCAAAGATTTTTATCCTAAAAATCCATCAGTTAGCAAAGCATTTTTAGAAGGTCAGCCTGATTCTGATGCTTTTTCTAAACATTCAACATTAAATATATTTACATTTTTAATGTCTCATGAGGGCCAGCCTGAGTCAGGCAAGAGAAATCAGCTGAAAAAAAATAGAGAGATAATTACACAATTAAAAGACTTGTATACAAAAGATAAGTTAAAGCCAAAGGATATGGTTAAGTATCTTAGGGCAACGATGGAAGCATTTCCTCATTTAAATGAGGATCCAAATAATATTTATAATATTGAGCCGTTACAAGAAATTTTAAAACATGATCTTGCTAAAAATAGCGGTGAATTATTTAAAGAATTTTTTAGAAAATCAGGTAGTGAAAAAATAGATATTCGTTTATTAAAATCGGCTGCTGTTCATATGCTTTCGGGTACGTCTCGTCAAAATACGCGCGATCGTTTTATTAATACCTGTCGATCTTTATATTCAGAGTCATTATCACTTGGTAATAAAGTAGATGGTAAACATTTTTCTGACTTTATTAGGTCTTTAAAAGAAGATTTTTCAACTCTCGGGCTCGATTTCTATAGAGACGTTGAAGATAATCTTAGGCAGACATTACCTATGGGTGCAAAGGCTGGCAGAAATCTTGCTGGTATTCCTGAGTTAATTAAAGATTTAAATTCAATTTATCAGGCACCTCCCAAGCATGCTTATGTAGATCTAAACACATTAAATTTATCTCAGGAGGGTTTAGAAGATTTTAATACGCTTGGATTTACTGAAGATGGCTTTATAACTCATAAATTTATGGGTTTAATGAATAATAAAGTAGAATTTGACAATCAGATTCAAGCTTACCCGTCTCTAAATACAAACTCTAGTCATATTTTTGATACATTAAAAGATGCTTGTCAGCAGGCTAATCAGGTAGATTCAATAAAGAGTATGATAAAATCATCTATTGAAGCAAAATTTTCAAATATTCTCGATGATTCTCTGGTTTCAGAATTTACTGATGATCTTTTTAAAGAAGATCAATTTCATTGCCCATTTCCAAGAGCGTATGTTCATGCGTTTATACAAAAGCATAAAATTCAAATAGATTCACTTAAAACATTAAGTGCTGAATTAATAAGTTTGAAAAAAAAGATAGGAAATCAATCGGAGGGATATATTAGACAGATTGAAGATTCTGATGCTCAAATCTTAACAGATGAATCATTGATTCAGTACAAAAAAGCTTATAATAGCCCAATTAATCCTACGATGGGTTATGCTAGTGATTATTTTATTACGGATTCAATAACAAATGAAAATAGAGTTGATATTATTAATCATTTTGCTACTAAGGATGTAGAAGGAAAATGCAAAGATAATCTGCATTATTGGCTAAATTCTATGGGAGAAAAAAATCTTGTCGATTTATTATCAAATCAAAGACTTTCTGTTAAAGGACGCCAGTTTTTATTAGATAACTATTTTTATACAGAAAGGGGCAGGGCGTTAGTTAAAGATCATCTCAAAAAAAGAGAGGGTTTGGTGAAACATCTTGATAAAGAATTAGCTAATTTTGATCAAATAGATAATCAAATAGAAAATACAATTGATTTAAAAAGCAATCAAATATCTGAAGATTTAAATAAAGATATAGGCTCCATCAAAGAAACTGTTTTAAAACAACTTTTAAATTGGAAATCTAAAGATGATTTTACAGCGATATTTAATCAAATTAAAGACGATATAGACAAAGAGATCATATCTTCATATTTAGGACTTACAACTCATCAAAAACAAATTAAAAAAATTGAATTATTGGGGTTAGCTATAAATATGATCCGTGTGTTAACGGAGGATAATATTCTTGCAAGAGCAGATAATGGAGGTTCTTTTTTAGATGAACTTAAGAAAGAAATATCACATAAAGAAAATTTGATTGATTGGATAGATTCCATAGTAGAACTATCAGCCGAAGAACTTTCGAAACTATCAGACCAAGAAAAAATAGATCTGAATACTGAGAAACATTATGTTATAGATGCGTTTGAGCTCGGGTGTAAGGATGATAAATCAGAATTTTTTTGTAGGGTTGAAAAAGTTCCTCGAGTTCAAACACAGCAAGATGTTTTAAGTCCTTTACCTCCATCAGATCCATCAGATCCACAAGGGTTGCACCGGTTAATGGAACATGCATCAGCTTCTCATAAATCAGCTCAATCACCCACTCCAACACCATCTACACCCCGAACCCCATCATAATAACGACGTATTTCTAGGTTATGAGTTTAATAGTTTGATTAAGGCTTGAGGTGTAGGAGAGTCTAATAATTTAATAGGTGATTGTGTTGTGCTTTTTAATTTTTTGTACGTTGTTTTCCCAATGGCAATCGCTGTTTTAGGGTGTGGCCATGATGTTTGTGTAAAAACACTTTCGACTGCAGATGGGCTAAAAAACACAAGAATATCGTCGCTACGAATAGTTAGATAATCACAGGATCGTAAGCGTGTCGTATAAAGATCATGGTGGTATACATGGGCTCCTTTTTTTTGAGCAATATCATTTAATGTTTTCATGGCTAGTGTTGATGTTGGATATAAAATAGTTTTGTTTTTAAGTTTGTTTTCAGGAATACACGTTAAGATAGTCTCTTGATAGGGGTTAGTTGCTATATAGTTTGCTAGCAAGCCTAGCGTTTTTAAGGTTTCACCTATCGGTTTTGTAAGTGAAACAATACTTTTGTTATGTAGAGCTCTACTATCTAAGGACATGCTAAGAAGAGCCTGCATAAAAAAATAAACCGCATTTTTAGAAGTAAATAAAATAATATCACTTTGTTTAATAATCTCAGGCGTGAGTTGATGATTGGGGTTATACTCAGTTGTAATTACAGGGGCATGTACCACATCATATCCATGAGTTGTTAGCGGTTGTATCCATTCGTTACAATCTCCGGTGTTCCTACATAAAATAACGCGTTGTGAAAGGGCTGTTTTTTTAAACCACTCACAGGTTTTTGCACAATGTACGACCTCCCCAATAACTAATAAAATAGGTGTTGGAAGTGGGGTAGTTTTGGCATCTTCTACAATGTTTCCAAGAGTAGAATAGAGATCTTGTTGGTTTGGCGTTGTTGTTTGAGATAGTAATGCAATGGGGGTGCTTGGTGATAGATGATTTGTTTGTAGCAGTGTAGTGACAATAGATTCTAAATGATGATATCCCATTAAGCAGACAAGGGTATCGGTTTTTGGAATATCTTTAATTGGGGTTCCTTGCAAGGTAGTACCGGTAATAAACGTAACAGATCGAGATAGATTTCGATGTGTTAAGGGAATTCCTGCATAGCCAGGCCCTGCAATTGCCGAACTTACTCCAGGAATTACACTATATGTAATCCCGTGACTTGTAAGCCATTCCATTTCTTCGCCAAGTCTTCCAAAAATAAAAGGGTCGCCTCCTTTAAGACGAACAACGATTGCTTCTTTTTTGGCAAAATCAAGTAATTGCTGGTTAATTTCAGCTTGAGTTTTAGAGTGTTTTCCTTTGGATTTTCCAACATGAATAATTGTTGAATCAGGTTTGCAAACAGAAAGTAAACTCGGATGGGCAAGTTGGTCAGTTAAAACAACATCGGCTTGTTTTAAAATGGCCAAGCCTTTAATTGTAATTAATTCCGGATCACCAGGGCCTGCCCCAATAAAATATACGATGCCGTTTTGTTTCATAAGCTTATATTTAGTGATGTTTTAATATCCGTACTTAATTTTTTAATTTTTTCCATAAGTGTATTATGATTACCATGAATTATACGGTGATTAAACGTAGCGCAGGTTGCATCCGACCAGCAGGCATGAAGTGAAATGGTTTCTGCTTCTTTGGTAGCATAGATACCTAAAGGGTAATCACAACTAATACCGATAGTTTCAATAACAGCTTGTTCATACAAAGACAACTCTCGTTGACTAGGAGAGTCTAATTTATTTAGGTAGGGATCTAAATGCGTGTCTGAGCGTTTACTTTGAATTACAACTACCCCTTGTCCTGGTGCAGGAGTGATACATGTAGGATCACAAATCATGCTAATTTCAGACTCTCTGTTTAGACGTATTAATCCTGCACTAGCAAGCATTACGCCATCGGCATAGCCATCCAAGCATTTTTGGATACGCGTATCAATGTTGCCTCGAATAGGTTTGATGATAATATCCGGTCGATAGTGGTTTAGAAGTAATTTTCGTCTTAAGCTAGAGGTGGCTATTGTAATTTTTTCTGGGAGTTGATCTAAGGAGTGAGCCTTGGTGTTATTCGCCATGATAATACAGTCAGTAACGGCCTCTGCGTGGCAAAAAGCACTTAGTGTTGTGTCTGGATGTAAATGAGAGGTCACATCTTTTAAACAGTGTACGGCACAATCGATGGTTCCTTTAAGCAATTCATCTTCGATAGCTTT
>Ga0181566_10004440_pt1 | contig 11400 bp, 21 predicted proteins | sample 101ome_15_FD_133762 | JGI IMG/M metagenome (GOLD analysis project Ga0181566, IMG submission 133762) | Coastal salt marsh microbial communities from the Groves Creek Marsh, Skidaway Island, Georgia - 101402AT metaG (megahit assembly) | ecosystem: Environmental > Aquatic > Marine > Intertidal... | reverse complement strand
CTAAGGTATTAGGAACAGACGAAGCATTTAGTTTGGCTGCAAAAATTCTTGATATAACAGACGATATAGCATACCCGATGGAATTTCCACGTGTGGTACATATGAAAGGCGCCGTACAGAATTTCCCCTCACCGTCACCTAATGTAACAGATAAGGTAGGGTTTTATCTAAATACCAACGGTGAAATTAAAATAGGAAATTACCAACAAACAGATATTGTTCATTATACTGAAAAAGAATTATTAAAAGATAGTGACATACGATTATTGGAAGAAATAGCGTGGAAGATCAACTAGAAAACTTTGACGAATGGTTGGCTAATTTTGAATACGTTGAGCCTGAATATGCCGCCAAGTATAATACCACAACAGGAACCTTTATAAGTATTGGCCCAGCATCTGCATTTGAAGGCGAACCTAATGTCATACCTATTAAAAAAGAATTATTAATAGACATTGACGACGGAAAAGTGAAAATGCATCAGTGTGTTGTTGATCCTTTTACACAAAAAATAAACATTATTTCTAAAACTCGATCAGCAGAAAAAGAGCTAATCCTTTACCAAATACCTGTTGTCCGATTTGGAGGCGCTGAGATATCAGAAGTATATTTAACATATAATAAATTAACAAAGGTGCTAGATATTGAATTATCTCAAATTTACAAAGGGACTAAACGATTTTTTGAGCAAGATCAACAAAGATCTTTATATATTAAGCCTACAACAGAGATAAATTTTTTCGTATGCGACAAAAACGATCCGCACGTTATACATAAACTTATTAGATTTCCTATACAGGAAATAGTTGGAAATAAAAAATCAATAGTAATTGACAACCTTCCTGATAAGTTCAGTATATACACTAAAAAAGTTTTTAAAAAATATTTGTTAGAGATTATAGATGAAAATAGCGGAATTTGATGTAGTATTTCTTTCGTACGACGAGCCTAACGCAGAAGAGCATTATGCTGATTTATGTAGTAAAGTGCCGTGGGCAAAGCGGGTACACGGAGTTAAAGGTTCAGACCACGCACATAAAATGGCAGCAGAAATGAGCGAAACAGATTGGTTTATAACTGTAGATGCTGATAATATCGTAAGACACGACTTCTTTAATTTAGAACTCGATATGAGCGATCCTAAGATACAAGTTTATGGATGGTGTGGCCGCAATAGTATTAACGGGCTACGTTATGGAAACGGCGGATTAAAAATTTGGAAGAAGGATTTCGTCCTTAATATGCGTACACACGAAAACGCAGATAGCGAGAGAGCACAGGTTGATTTTTGTTGGGAAGATGGATATCGTAACTTTCCAAAAGTATACAGTGATAGTATTATAACAGGTAGTCCGTTTCAGGCTTGGCGTGCTGGCTTCCGTGAAGGTGTTAAAATGACATTGTTAGATGGCGTTAAAGTTCCACCACAGGAAATTACCAAACATATTTGGTGGCACAACACACATAGATTAAAACAATGGGCAACAGTTGGTTCACACGCAGAGAATGGTATATATGCTATCTTAGGCGCACGACAAGGCGCATATATGACGAATTGTACAGACTGGGACTACGTACAAGTTAGAGACTTTGAAGTGCTTAGAGACGTTTATAATGCGTCTGTGACACCTATTACTAACGTTGAAGAAGAAGTAAAAGAATTAGGCGAAAAAATTAAAATAGAGTTAGGATTAGATTGGCCATATTTAGAACCAGACCAAAGCAAATACATTTTGGAGTTGTATGACGAAACAATTTCTTTAAACGAAACATATTATAGGATGCCTGATGATTTATGATCTGTTTTATATTAGCAGAGGTGAAATAGATAACGAACGTTGGCAAACGTTCAAGTCACGATTCCCTACTGCTCAGCGAATAGATAATTTAAAAGGTTACTCCGATTTAAAAAAAGAATCGTTTACTAAAATGTTTTGGGCAGTCTGGGATGATGTAATAGTTGCAGATGATTTTGATTTTTCTTATAGGGCAACACAATGGGACGATCACTATGTTCACGTTTTTAAAAATGGAGAACATTACGATGGATTGTGTTTATTCTCTAAAAAAACAGATATAACAGAACGAGAGTTTAAAAATAGATTTTATGTTAATAAAAAAGAAATTGACATAGTTGCAACTATTCCTGTCGGTGTAGAATACGATATTGTTTTTATTAGTTACGAAGAACCAAATGCTCAAAAAAATTATGATGATTTATTAACACGTTTTCCGAGAGCAAAACGTGTACACGGTGTAAAAGGAATTCACCAGGCACATATCGCAGCAGCAACAATAGCAGAAACTGATATGTTTTATGTTGTAGACGGTGACGCACAAATTGTAGATGATTTTAATTTTGATTATCACGTATTGGCTTGGGATTACGATACTGTACACGTTTGGCGTAGTCGTAACCCTATTAATGATTTAGAATACGGTTACGGTGGAGTAAAACTACTACCAAGAATTTCTACATTAAATATGAGAACAGATACTGCTGATATGACTACAAGTATTAGTAATAGATTTAAAGCAGTAGAAGAAGTAGCAAACGTAACGATGTTTAACACAGATTCATTTAATACCTGGAAGAGCGCATTTAGAGAATGTGTTAAGTTATCGAGTAAAACTATTAGAGGTCAAGTTGATGAGGAAACAGAACGAAGATTGGATATATGGACGTCCGTCGGGCACGAGCAAGAATACGGCACTGACGCAATCAGGGGAGCCATTGCTGGCCGCGATTTTGGTATTAGCAATTGCGATAATATTGATAACCTTAGGAAGATAAATGATTTTGATTGGTTAAAAGAAGTATTTCAAAGAGATGAATAATAAAGATACAAAAAAGAAATTAGATGATATTAGTTCTTCATTTTGTTTAGCAAAATGGAAGCAAGTAACTCTGCATCTACAAAACGGGCATAATCATAGTTGTCACCATCCTGATACACATTTAGTATCAATAGAAGAAATACAAAAAGATCCAAGTGCTTTACATAATTCTAGTTTTAAAAAAGGTATTAGGCAACAGATGTTAGACGGTATTCGCCCACCCGAATGTGAGTATTGTTGGCGGGTAGAAGATGCCGCAATTAAGCAAAAACAAGAGATTTTTAGCGATAGAGTTATTAAAAGCGGTAATCAATGGGCATCTCCATATTTTAACGAGTGTTTAGATGCAGGATCAATTGATAACATTGATCCGTCATATGTAGAAGTTAGTTTTTCTAATGTTTGTAACTTTAAATGTGCTTACTGTGCTCCTCATATAAGTTCTAAATGGATGGAAGAAATAAAAGAATTTGGACCTTATAATACCACTTTTAAGTTTAACGATTTAGATCATATAAACGAAAATAATAAATTACCTATTCCTAATTCTGAAGATAATCCTTACGTAGAAGCATTTTGGAAATGGTGGCCTGAATTATATCCTAAATTACATACCTTCAGGATTACAGGCGGCGAACCACTACTCACCAAGAATACATTTAAGGTTTTAGATTGGATTATAGAAAATCCCCAACCTAACTTAAATCTTGCTATTAATAGTAACTTATGTGTACCTCAAAAGAATTTTGATCAGTTTATCGAAAAAGCAAAAATAATACAAGACAAAAAACATATCAATAGATTCGAGTTATTTACAAGTGCAGAAGCACACGATAAAAAAGCAGAATATATTAGAACAGGATTAAATTATAACGAATGGTTTGATAATTGTGATAGATTTTTATCAGAAGTTCCTAATAGTAAGATTGTTGTTATGGCAACATACAATCTTTTATCTATAACCTCATTTAAAAGATTTTTAATAGACATAATGGATTTAAAAAGGAAACACGGTACACATAAAATGAATATAGATATTCCGTATCTTAATCACCCGAGATTCCTTTCGATAGAAATTGCAACCCCCGATTTCTTACATTATATAGAGGAACAAGTTGAGTTTATGAAAAATTATTCTGAACTGTTTCATTCTTACGAAATAGATCGTATAGAGAGAATAAAAAATATGTTTGAAGCAAAATCTAATGAAAGTACTCATTTCCAAAAAGATTTTGTTATATTTGTCGACGAGTATGATCGTAGAAGGGGAACTAAATTTTTAGAAATTTTTCCTGAAATGGAAAGTTTTTATAAAACAATTAAAGAAGATTTTTAGTTTTATTTTTTATATCTTTTTTAAGCAATTCAACGTCCATATCAAAATCTAAATTTTGTATTTCATTTTTATATTCGTCGATCATTTCAAGAAGTGCTTCCGCAACAGCCTCGGGTGGATTAGATGTTAATTGTGTTTTAACATCAACTTCCCACTCTCGGCCGTCTTGAAAGTTTATGCGCATCTTGTCCATATATACAACTGGCATTGTATCTACGTAAAGATCTTCAAACACCTCGGGCCATTTTTCCACAAGGTGTTTTGGTGGTTTAAAAAAACGCTTATCAGGCACTTGCCTTCGCCGCTGCCTTTTTAGTTGTTTTCTTTTTAGGTGGATCTAATTCATCTGCTTCTTTACGCATACGTGATGCTTCTTTAAATAATGAATCTGCTTGACTGCGTAAAGATCTTGCTAGGTCTGTATCAGAAAGAACACCGTCACTTGCTGGCGCAGGCGCTGCTTCGCCGCTTGGTAAAGTTTCTGTATCGCCAGAACCTTCTTTCGGCGCACCACTAACAAGTGTATAGAGTGTATCAACAGTAACACCTCTTTGATCAGCGATTAGTTTATTGAGTTCGTCTAGTTGAATTTCTGTTGTTGGAGTAGGATTCATAACTACATTTTCTGTAGGTACCTTGGTTAAACGTCCTTCTCTTTGTAAAGTTTCTAGCATATTTCTACCATCGGGCAAACGTCTAGTAAACATAATCTCACCAAACTCAAATGCTTCTTGTGCTTGTTCAGTCTCAACTAATTTCATAATTGAATCGTGATAAGAATCTGGTAATTGTGCAGCATTGATAACTAATGCTTGACTAGATTCATTTGGAACGGTTCTAAATGCTACAAGTACTTTTACACCTGTATTTTTAATTTTACCGATGTGTTTCATTGTTTTGGCCATATTAAGCCTCCTTTTGTTGTTCAGCAACAGCCTCTAAGAATGAAGTAAGTTTATTAAATGCTTTACCTACTGATTCTAGTTCGTTTGCTTTGAACGCTCCTCTTTGTGACGCAACTTCGATGATGCTTCTTAGACCCTGTAAATCACTAACATTAAGTTCAGGACCTGCTTGTTGCTCTTGTGCTGCTTCTTGTGCAGGTGCTGCTGCTGGCGCTGCTGCTTCTGCTTCTACTGCTTGATTTTCTTCTGCCATTTAGTTTCTCCTTAAATATGGACACGCTAACATAAAATATGTTAGTTCTTTTTCTTCTTCAAAGCCTATAAAAGTACCAATTCTCAATTTTCCTTCATAATCAATAGAAGGTGTATGAGAAATAAAGTATCTTCCTTTAAGTTTAGATTTGATCCAATTCACAATATCGTAATCAAATCGTTCACTGTCAGATACCTTTGTCTTAGCGAAATGTGGATGAATAACCCCCACTTCTCTTTCTTTTAACACGTCTATAGGATTAAGATCTAACATTGTGAAAATATTTATATGTGATTAATTTTCTACTGGGTATTCTTGGCGAACACGTTTTGCCATTGCTTTTGAATAACCCATTTTTTTAACATCGCCACTAAACAGATATAATTCAAATGCTGCTTTCTCTCGCATAACAGTTATGTACTTTTTAGTGATGTAAAAAGGCGATTCGATAAAGTTATCGAGCCACACTAATATCTGCGGAGTGATTGCGAGTTCTTTTGGAAATTTAATTTTATAGGTTTTTATACCTGCTTCTTTTTCTATAAAGTCAAGTGCAGGTTTAGTTAATCTAAGTCCGCCTTCGTCTTTGCTACGAACGTTCCACCACCACTTTATACGGTATTCATTTATAACTTGTTCGTTGGCTGGTATATCAGCGGCTTGAAGAAATACCTTAGTGTATTGATCCTTTACGTCCATTCACTCTTCTACCACTCCGTCTGTTAAACGATAAACAGCGAAGTCCTCTGTTTTAAACATTGCGTTAAGTTTCTTAGCAAGATTTCTTGCGTGACCTGGATTAGAGAATGATACCTTTTTATACTTAGGACCGGGATAACTAGCAAGTAGACTACCGCTCTTCAAATTGAAAGGCTTACCTTGATAGAACACCGCCCAGATTGCTTCACTCTCTAGTATCTGTTCTATTTTATAGGTTTCTCTGTTTGCGTGCTCCAGAATAACCGTTGGCTTAGGTCTACTCATATACGTATTAATTCCTAGTTAACTACGTATATTTATCCGATTTAGAAACCGCCGCCGTCGAATTTAACGTCTATGTTACCTGTTGATTCCTTTATTTCCTGTAGTGTTTGATGCATTTCTGCAACAGTTTTACCTAAACGAGCAGTTAATATAGCAAGTTCTGCTGTTAAGTCACGTGCTTCTTGAATAGTTATACGTATATCGCGTTGTTGGCTACGCTCAGCCGATTGTATACGTTGTATTAACTTTTCAATAGTAGGAAGTGTTGTAGGTAGGTTATTTGTTGACACTAGATAATACCTGTCTCATTTCCATTTCAGTTTTAAAAGGGCCCTTATATGGATAACGTTGAATTGTAATTAACTTAGGACAAAACGACTTAACCCAACCCTTTTCAAACTTAATTGTATAGTAACCTGCACAATAAAGACTTTTCGAATCTTTGCTTTTTGTAAACAAAGGAAGTTTACGTTGTATATCAAACATTGAATTATGCGGCTTAACACTTGACGGGTAACCGTGTACTTCTAAAGGTTCGGAATCATCTGCTTCTTTTACAATCTTAGCAACAAAAAAGTCTTTACCAAATTGTTTCTTTAAACTTTCTTTGGTTTTAAAAAATTTAATACCGTTCTTGTTACTAAGTACAAAACGATTTTCTTCGTCTTTGCGTAGAGTAGCGAAACGAACTCCGTCGTCGCCTTCTATAATCCAAAACTTTTCATCGATAATTGGTTTAGCGTGTAAATCATTCATACTCCGTACCTCGCATTTAATGGTTCTGCATAACTTTGTGCCTGATCGCTAATTTTTTGCAAATCGTACAAGTTACAGAACTTGATTAATCTAATGCCTACTTGACTAATATCTTTAGGATCAGTAGTCGCAGCAGCAATTGTTTCAGCAATTTTAACTTTAATATCATCTGGTTGTGCAGATAAATCAATTAATTGCTTATTACGCTCGTAATCTTCAAGAACACGATGTTCTTTACCTTCGTGATCTGTCCAACGTTGTAGCATTAAGTTATTCCAAGCAAATCCTTTAGTATTTTTATCTTCGAATGCTTCTAAAAGACCTACTTTGTTCTTTGTACCTTTTTTACGTACACCTGGATAAGCAGAGAATACGTTATCACTACTATCGCCACGCATACATTTTTCAAATAACATCCATTTAGGATCTACTTCTTTAGGCAGTTTAGTCTTTTTATCAAGAACCGGTTCACCTTTCTTGTCAAAGAAACCTTCGTGTGTAGTAGTTACTTCTTGTACACCGTTATATAGTTTTACATTAGGTGCTATTAATTGTTGAAAATCTGTATCTGTACTAATTATTACGTGATCGTCTTCTGGATGACTTTGAACCCATCCTGCAATTAAGTCATCTGCTTCTAATTCTGAATGACGTAATACAGTACAGTTTGTTTTATCGTTAATAAAATCTTTAAACGTGTCAAATGCTTCCCAAAATACTTCATCTTCTTCTTGTTCTGCTTCTGTAAGAGCAGCACGTGCCTCGGAGCGGTTACGTTTATAAGGCTCGTAAAAGTCTTTACGCCACGAACGACCTTCTAAACAAAATACTACGTGACTGCCTTGGAAGTCTTGCCACGCCTTGCGTACAGAGTTTAGTGTAATATGGAAAGCCATACCAAGTTTGATATCTGCGTCGCCGCGGATAACGTGTCTAGCACGGAAGAATGTATTTGCTGTATCTACTATAATATAATTCATTAATTGTCACGCTTAACTGCATTAATATCCAATGATCCTGTATCAACAGGGCCGCCATAATCACCATCTACTACAACATTAGCACATAGTTCTCGGAACCAACGATCTACAATTTCTTCTTCAGGGTCGTCGTTAGTACCATATCCTTCATTTATTAATTGTACTATAAAATACTTGTTCCAGTCAAGTTCAAAAAAGCCATTTCGGATATTTTCAGAGTTAACGTGAGTTTCTAAAACTCCTACCCACGGTTCTTTCTTACGAGTTGCTGCTCCTTTTGGATCTACTTTCTTTTGTTTGCTATTAACTTCCGATTCTCTTTCTTCTAACTCGGCTTCCTTTTTATCAATACCGAATATTTTTTTAATAAAATTCATTATACTAACCCCATTGCTACTAAAAAGCCAAATACATTAACTACACTAAAGTAAGTTACAAGCATCATTGGCCAAGCAATCTTACGTCTATAGTAAGCATAGATTGCTGTTATCGAACCTATAAAGAAAAATGGATATACTACTCTCATATCCGGAGCATCTGCTGTCGCAGCAAGTGTTGCACTCGCTCCTACAGTAAACACAAAACTTACAAGTTCAAAAAAGAATGCTACCTTATCGGTTTCATAACTATGTAACCAAAAACTTTTAATCTTATTTAGTACCATCCCATTGCCCTACCAAAGCCAAATACGTGTAAAAATGCAAAGTATGTTGTCATTACCAATGGCCATCCTGCACCTCTACGAATGAATGCTGCAATACTAAACACTGCTCCTGTAAAACTTACAGGATAAATTAAATGCATTGGTGGATGTTGTGCTGTCATTGAAATCCAAGTCATAGAGACAAAAACAGCCGCACTAGCAACTGTTTCATAATAAAATGCTCTACGGTCAGAAGTATAACTTCTAATCCAAAACTGTTTTACTTTTTCCCAAAGGCTCATTAAGTTCCCCATTCGTTTTTAAATAACGGAACCTGTAATCTATCTGAATAACGATATCCCATCTTCATAGCAAGGTCTGCAATTTTACGATTGTTCTCGTTGTACACACCTTCAGTACCGCCTAACGGCATAAAGTATGCAGGACCATAAAATCCAGCCGCTCTATATAATTTAACCATCTCGTGTGCTTCTTCTGCATCTTGCTCATTAGCAACAACAAATTTAAGATATGTGTAACCCATTTCTTCATAACTTGCTACGACAGAAGGTTTGATAGCATCTTCAAACTTCTCACCACTACAACTTAGTTTAGGACTAACACTAAATGTAATGTTATGCCAACCACCACCTGCAAAACCTGCTCTCATTGAAGACCAGTTTAATAAGAACAAACGAAAATCTCTTTCGATTTCTTGTGTTCCGTTAGTTTCAAAAGTGATCTCGGTTAATCCTAACATATCTTCGTGATCTAATAAATCTGGATATGCACGTTGCCAGCCTAATAAAGGCTCGCCGCCTGTAATAACAAGATGCTCATCTTCCCAGTACTTGTTAGGAAGTATGCTAACAATTTTCTCCGCTACTTCGTCTGTTGACATTTTCGGAGAAAGGTGTTTAAATTTTGGATGCCAACTTGCATAACTGTCACAACCTACGTCTACAATAGGAAGTTCTTCGTATGTCTTATAGTTGTCTATATCTAACGCAATTTCATCAGGCCTAGTACTTAGTTCGCCTTTAGGCATACCAAATCCACCGCATTTAAAATTGCATCCAAATGTACGTAAGAAAACAGAAGGTACGCCCATATAACGTCCTTCACCTTGAATACTGTAAAACAGTTCCGCTACTTTTAAATTACTCATTGTATTATTATACCTTCTCTAATCTTTTTTGTCAATCTTTTTGAGTGTCCAGTTTTCATTAACTTTCTCCCAGTTTAGATCATCGCCAATATCCCAACCTAAACGAGAAAGCAACTTCTCGGGCAAAGGCAAAACTAAATCACCGGTTTCGGGATCTTCTTCTACTTGTACTGTCCAGCGGTCGGTCACTTACTTTTTACCTACTTCGTTCGCTATTGCTTCTTCGTGACCTTTAGCCATTTGTGACATTGCTTGCATTGTTGCATTTACTCTTGAACCATTTTGAAATGCTTTTAGTTGTGCTACAATATACTCTGGTGTCTTGTCATTAAGAGCAGGAGCACTTGCACCTACACCATTTGCACCGTGGCAACCAATACAACCTAATGCTGAATACATACTTGCATTTGCTTTAGGTGTAGCAAACAATCCTACGATCGCGATACAAATCACCAAGAATGTAAAAAACATTTGTGTGCTTCTTGCGGTTCTATTATAGGCTACGTGACCATAACTCTTTTTCGATGTAAAAGTATCAAATTTCATATCATTCTCCTTTATTGTTTATTAAGTTTTTTAAGAAAATCGCTTGACCAATCAATTGCATTGTTATCGGGGTCTCCTGCTTCTAATGCATCTAAGTCCGGACGTTTCTTACCGTTTAAGTAACGTTTCTTTCCTTTATGGTTACCACTTTCGGTATCAACACCTGAAATATAATGACCGCCTTTATGACCTTCTATTTTTCCTTTAGTTGGCATTCCTTCTCCTTATTTTGTCCACCAATCCTCATACGGAAAATCAACCCAAACATCCTCTTCTGCTTTGTTAATTTCCGTTCCTACAAAATCCATTTTAGCATTACATTCACTTGCTAGATTATCAAACATAACAGCAAACTTTACGTTACCGTTCCATACATCTTCCCAACTCGGATCATCAGGCATACAGGTACTCTGCCAGTCATTTATAATCCAATTAAATGTTGCACCCGTGTCGTTGATGTCATCTACAATAAGAATATTTTTATAATTATCAGTTAACGATAATAATTCGTCCGCCGCAGTAAAGATACCTTCAATGTTATCTTGTTCAACTTCGATTTCTTGTTTAGGATATCCAAATGCATCTTCGCTCATCCAGCAATTAGTTTCTGGTCCTTGTTCAGCATTAACGTCACGTAAACTAACACCTAGGGCGTGCATAGGAACATCAAAGTAATGACTAATCATTTTAGCAGGTAGTAGTCCGCCTCTTGTAATTCCTACAATATAATCTGGTTCCCAACCTGATAAACTAATATCTCTACAAATCTTGCTTACTAAAGATTGTAGTTCGTTCCAACTAACTGTGCGCTTTTTCATAACGTTCCTTTAAATATTGTTCGTGTTGTACCCACTCGCCATTGCGAATGAATCCCCATTCTCTTAGGTGTGGGCCTGGTATAAAAAGTGTCCATACATCAGTATTAGGCTCCAATTCAATACGGTGAAGACTACGAGGAGTGCAGAACCTAAAGTGTCCAGGCCTCCTCCAT
>Ga0181566_10004439_pt1 | contig 11401 bp, 9 predicted proteins | sample 101ome_15_FD_133762 | JGI IMG/M metagenome (GOLD analysis project Ga0181566, IMG submission 133762) | Coastal salt marsh microbial communities from the Groves Creek Marsh, Skidaway Island, Georgia - 101402AT metaG (megahit assembly) | ecosystem: Environmental > Aquatic > Marine > Intertidal zone... | reverse complement strand
GGTCGGCGTCCCCCACGATGACACTGAGACCCTTGCTGTCAAGCTGGCCGACAAGATCTGGAACCTGCGGATCTTCGACGATGCCGATGGGGTGATGAACCGCAGCGCAGCCGATGACGGTCTCGAGGTGCTCGTGGTCAGTCAGTTCACACTGTATGGCGACACTCGCAGGGGACGCCGCCCGGGGTACTCCGATGCCGCCCGTCCCGAGTTCGCCGAGCCGCTCGTCGAGGTGGTCGTCGATGCGTTACGGGCCAGTGGTGCCGTCGTCGAGACCGGACGCTTCCGGACCGAGATGGCGGTCGCTCTGGTCAATGACGGGCCGGTCACGCTCCTGATCGAGGTGTGAGTCGGTTCGGCCCGGTCGCCAGGCCACGGCCAGCGCCACTACTCCGAAGACGATCATGGGCCAGGCGCCCCACCGGACCGCAAGGGTCGTGCCGCTGCGCAGTTCGATCGTGTCGTACAGCACCTTCTGCTCGCTGATGGCCGTGCGTTGTTCGACGTGACCGTCGGGGTGCACGACGGCTGAGAAGCCGGTGGGTGCGGCTTGGAGGACCCAGCGGTCGGTCTCGATCGCTCGGAGACGGCTCGATGCCACCTGTTGGGTCTGCACGATCGTGAGCCAGTAGCTCGATCCGTTGGTGGGATTGAGGAGTGCCTGACCGCCGTTGCCGATCGCGTCTCGGGCGCGATGGTCGAAGAACACCTCCCAGGAGATGACGACCCCGAATCGGCCGATGTCGGTGTCGAGCACGGCCGGCTCGGTGCCGGGCCGGACGTCGCGAGACGGCAGTTCGTCGGAGAAGCGTTCGATCATCGAACGCAGCGGCACGAACTCGCCGAAGGGGACCAGACGCACCTTGTCGTAGCGATCGGTCACCGTGCCGTCGGGCGATTGCGCGATCGAATAGTTGGCGTTCGCACGACCGTCGTCGGTGCGTCGGAACCAGCCGCTGATGACGACAGCGTCGACGTCGGCGGCGTGCTGGGTGAGCCGTTCGGTTGCCTCGGTGATGCCGAGCAGCGGGTCGGTGCACCGGTCAGGGGTCGGCCGCTCGTCGGGGGCGGGGTGGACGACATCCTCGGGCCAGAGCACAAGGTCGACACGACGGTCGATCGATGCACTGGCTTCCATGTGCCGCTCGAATACGGCGCGGGTCTCGCAAATGTCGGCTCGGGTGTTCTGGGGCCCGCCGCCCTGCACCACGGCAACATCGATCGTGCCGATGGTTTTGGTGGCGTTGCCGGCGAGGTTGCCCCCGATCGTGCCAAGGGCAAGGGCGGTGGCAATTCCCAGTGCCGGCAGCCATCGGCGTTCGAAGAGGTCGGCCACACCGACGCCGGCAAGGGCGACGAGCCCGGCCAGCAGTGGCGAGCCGAAGAGTCGGGCGCTCAGCGCCCATGGTGTCCCGACGCCGATCATGGCGTAGGTCGCGATGGGTGTGCCGCCGAACGGATAGTTCCAGCGAAGCAACTCGATCAGAACGAGCGCCCCGACGAAGGCGCACCGTCGGGTCCACCCGTCATCGGCGGGGGTGGCGGCGCCGATGACGCCGGTCAACGCGGCGAAGATGAGCACGGCGATCGGCCATCCCGGGGCGGTGAGGTCGACCATCCACAGGGTGGCAGGCGTCGCCCATGCCAGGCCGACTATGGCCGAAAGGCCGAAACGATGACGCGCCGACGAGACCCGTACGAGCCGGAACCAGATGGCGATGCCGAGCAGCGCCAGTGGTCCCCAACCCCACGGCGGAAGCCCTGCGGCGATCAGCAGACCGGACGCAACGGCCTGAGTTCGGCGATTCGTCATCACCTGGCGTTTCGCGGCCGATGCACAGCCGCGAGGCTAGCGACCTAGACCTTCTTGCCGCAGACGGGCCATGGCTGACGACCGCGTTCGCTCCACAGGGCCCGGGTCATGGCGTCTTGCCACCATGATTCGACGTTGATCGGGTCGATGCCGGTGAGCCAGGGAAAGTGCCGGCCGGCGACGTCGTCCCAGGTGGTCTGGTCGAACTGGTAGGCGCCGCGGTAGGTGCCAGACGGCGAGATCGCTCGATAGTTGTCGGTCGACTCGCACATCCGGAGCCGAAGCAGTTCGTCGGACGACAGCACCTCGCGGGTCGGGGCGGTCGACTCGAGGTACAGCGCCATTTCCTGGGGGGTGCAGGCCGAACCGATCAGCATGACGCCCACGGCGAACGCGGCAAGGCGGATTCGGATGCTCATGAGGGGTTCCTCCTCGGGCAGGGGCCCGATCGAGCGTCTGTTCTGGCGATCCGTTCTCACGACCGCTGGTCGTGGGCAGGGGGCGGGCGAATCACCGACGCCAATAAGCTCACGAAAAGCTACGCCGTGTTTGTCACACAATCGCAACATTGTGGCAGACGTCACAGCGACGTGACGGGCGCTGCGGGAAGAGGTCGTGACGGTTCGAGCCGAGGAACGTCCCGAACTGGTAGGCGATCGACCTACTCGGCGCCGGCCAGACGGCCCTGCCGCACGCAGGCGGGAAGTCCGAGTCCGCGCATCTGTGCACCGGTCAACCTGACACCGGGCATGGAGACTGCGAGCTTGTCGTCGAGGGCGTCGCAGCGATCGAGATGACCGGGCCGGTACTGGGGGAGCGATTGCTTCCACGGGGTCAGACGCACGATCGGTTCGCCGCGAAGGCCCACCGTCTCGGCGAGTTCGGCACAGAGCTGGGCGACAAGCTTCTCGGGAGTCAGCTCGAGCCACCGCAGATCGTCGGTGCGGCCCGCCGACACCCGCAGGATCGCATGGGTGCCGTCGTCGTAGTGGGCCCACTTCGACGATGCCCACGAGCACGCCGTCATCAGCAGACCCTCGGTGCGCGGTACGAGAAACCCCGACCCGTCGAGTGGGGGCTCGATGTTGGCCCTGTCGATCACGAAGGTGACGAGGACTGCGGCGCCGTAGGCGAGTTCGCGGAGGAGGGAAGCAGCGTCGGGCGCATGGGGCGAGACGAGATCGGCGCTGACCCAGGCGGGGGTCGCAAGCACAACGCGGTCGGCCGGATAGCTCGCAGCTTCGGTGCGCACCAACCAGCGGGTGCCGTCGCGTTCGAGTCGCCCGACGGCCTCGCCGGTTCGAACTCGATCGCCGAGTGTGGTGTGGAGGGCGTCGATGATGCGACGGTTCCCGCCGCTCACACCGTTGAACACCGGTCCGGCAGCAGCTGCCTGCGCCTCACTCACCTGTCTGCGGAGCGCGTCCCGCAGCGAGCCACCGACCCTCGCGGCGGCGGCGAGTTGGGCTGCGCCGGCGTCGATCGACAAACCGTCGGCGTTACCTGCGTTGATCCCGCCGAGCAGCGGGTCGATCAGGCGTTCGAAGACCTCGTCACCGACACGGGGTCGCAAGACCTCTCCCACCGATGCATCCGCGACGAGTGGCGCGGCAACCGTGTCGATCCGCGCCGCAAAATCGGTGACCCCGGCCTCGGACACGATGCCGCTGACTGCGACGGCATCGACGTCGAACGGGACGCCGAGCACCGATGGTGAGGGGATGCTGCGCAGTCCGCCGTGCGCCCAGATGAACGCCTGCGCACCGGTGGGCGACACGAGGTCGTTGCCGAGCCCGAGTTCGTGGCACAGATCGACGACCTCGGGCTGGCGAGCCAGGAAGCCGTCGGCGGCCATGTCGACCGGAAAGGGGAGGGCGGCACCGTCGACGAAGCCAGAGTCGATCTTGCCACCGACGCGACCGGTCGCCTCCAACACCGTCACATCCCGTCCGAGACGGGCGGCCTCGTGGGCTGCGGCAAGGCCGGAGATGCCTCCGCCCACGACCACGACCCGGTCGCTCACGGGGTCTCGGATGCTCTGTGGTCGACGGTGCCCTCCTGGTGGACCACCCGAACGACCTCGGCAAGGACGTCGGGATCGGTCGCCGGCATCACCCCGTGGCCGAGGTTGAACACGTGACCGGGGTGCCCGGCGTTTGCCGCGAGCACGTCGCGAGCGGCGTCGCAGGCGATCTCGACGCCGGCGAAGGCGACGGTGGGGTCGAGGTTGCCCTGCAGTGCTGTGCCGTCGCCGACCCGTTCACGGGCGGCCCCGAGCGGAACCCGCCAGTCGACACCGACGACGTCAGCCCCGGTGGCTGCGATCTGTGGGAGCAGTTCACCGGTGGTCACGCCGAAATGGATGCGGGGCACGCCGGTGTCGGCGATCGCGTCGAGCACTTTCTGGCTGTGCGGGAAGACGTAGCGCTGGTACTGCGCCGGGCTGAGCGATCCTGCCCACGAATCGAAGAGTTGGACCGCCGAGGCACCGTTGTCGATCTGGCTGCGAAGTGAGGTGATCGCCAGGTCGGCGAGGCGGTCACACAGGGCGTGCCAGAGCCCCTCGTTGGCGAACATCATTGCCTTGGTGTTCACATAGTCGCGGCTCGGGCGACCTTCGATCAGGTAGGACGCGACGGTGAAGGGTGCCCCGGCGAACCCGATGAGCGGCCGGTCGAGTTCGGCGACAAGTTGCCGGACGGTCTCGAGCACGTACGGCGTGTCGGCTTCGGGGTCGAGTGGACGGAGACGGGTGAGGTCGTCCTCGTGGCGGAATGGTTTCTCCACCTCGGGACCGACACCGGGGGTGACGGTGAGGCCGAATCCGATCGCATGGGCGGGAACGACGATGTCGGAGTAGAGAATTGCTGCGTCGACGTCGTAGCGGCGGATCGGTTGCAGTGTGATCTCGGTCGACAGGTCCGGGTCGGCGATCGCATCGAGAATGGTGCCGCTGCCGCGAATGGCACGGTATTCCGGCAGCGACCGCCCGGCCTGACGCATGAACCACACCGGGACCCGGTCGTGGGGAAGTCCCCGGCAGGCCCGGATGAAGGGATGGTCGTCGAACCGCTCGTGCACGACGTCGAGGCTACCGGTGCAGGGTGAGTCAACGAGGAGGTGGGAGGCTCGTACGATGCGGGCCATGCGGCGCATCCCCCTCGTCACGATTGCAGTTGGGGTGATGGGGTTGGTCGGGTGTGGCACGGTGTCGGTCGAGACCACGACCGGCTCCGACGTCGGCAAGGTCGGGATCGAGGCGGCACCGAGCCCAGGTGCTGGTGCTGTGGTCGAGACGACTGCACCGGTCTCGACCACCAGTTGGGCGCCGAATCTGCCCGAGGGGAGGGTGTCTCCCGGCGGTGACGAAGGCGAGACCGAGCCGTCCGGCTCACCCGATGCCGTCCCGAGCGACTCGACCACGACGGGTGCGCCGACGGTCTCGACGACGACCGGGGCACCTGGGGGTCAACCGACCACGACGCTGAGCCCCACAACAACGACGACCACGGCGACGACGGTGCCGCTCGAATACCACGAGGTGGGCCACATCCAGTTCGCATGGGCCGGGGATCTCGCTGTCCTCTTGCCCGTCGCTCGATACGAGACGGTCGGGTTCCACGAGTCGGGCCACGACGGCGCTTTTCAACTCGACGTCGTGGGAATCACCGACTGGGTGACGCTGGCGTCGCGCGGGCGGGGGACCGGGTCACGCACAGCCGCCGACATCGTGGTGCCCCCCGACGAAGCGATCATCGCTCCCGTCACCGGTGTGGTGATCCGCGCCGGGACCTACACGCTCTACTGCGACCACTCCGACAACTTCGTGGTGATCGAACCTGCGGGCCGTCCCGGCTGGGAACTGAAGATCTTCCACTTCGAAGGTCTGGCGGTCGGTGTGGGCGACAACGTCGTTGCCGGCACGACGATGATCGGTTCGTCGGGTCGGGTGCTGCCCTTCGAGTCACAGGTCGACGAGTTCACCGCCGAGCCGTCGAACGCGCACGTTCATCTCGAGGTGATCGACACATCGATTCCCGACCGCCCCAGCACCGGAGGCGGTTGCTAGCGGATCACTTGGCGGCGGTGCCGAGGATCGCTCGGATGCCGTCGCCGTCTCGACCGGCGAGCACTCGCTCGGTGGCGGCGCGCCCGGCTTGGCAGGCCCGACGACGCAGCGTGTCGTCGGTTCGCGACAGTTCGGCCAGCTCGGGTTCGGCCGGCTCGATGACGACGACTGCGGTGCCTCTGCTTCGGATCTCGGCGACTTCACTGTCGAGTTTGTTGCTGAACCACGAACGCTCCGCATCGCCGGTCCAGCTGCGAGCGTCCGGGGTTGCCGTCTTGACCGACGAGATGATCACGAGGTCGAACCCGAGCGTGGCGACCAGATCGGCGTTGGTCGACGAGTGGACGGCACCGTCGATGTACTCCCGACTGCCGATCGTGGTCGGTGTGTAGATCGCTGGGATGGCAGATGACGCCTGCGATGCCTGACCCGGCGTCCCACGAACGTCGTCTCGCCCGAAGACGATCCGCTTCCCGTCGTTTGTTCGTACGGCAACGATCCACAGGGGTTGCGCCGGCCAGCCGTCGGGAAGGAGTTCGTCGATGCGGGTGGCGATCGCCTCGCCACTGCGGGTGCCGTTGGGGAGCAGTCCGAACGCAACCCGAACGGGATCGATGCTCCACGGGGGCCACGCAGCGCGCAGAGCCATCTTCGGCGATGATGGCACGAGCGCTCGGTCGGCAATCGGCTCGGCGTAGGGCGTCACGATTCGGCTCGTGATCGCCTGACCGTCGGGTGTGAGTTCGCGGCCCAGGTGCCGGTTCTCGACGTCGCCCGGGGCAAGACCGGCGCGCAGTGCCGTCGAAGTGAACGATCCGGCGGAGGTGCCCACCAGCAATTCGGCTGTGCGGGCGTCGAACTGGGCGTGCTCGGCGAGCGCGCCGACGACGCCGCTGTGCCATGGGTCGCCCTTCGGGCCACCAGCACTGAAAACGACGCCGACCGAGACCATGCAGGCAGGGTACCGAGCCGATCCGGCGAGGCGTTTCGTCCAGTCCGGATCGAGTCCAGATCTCGCTAGGCTCGTCTGTTCCCCTTCTGAGGAAAGTCCGTGTCGGAGCGTCATCCCGAACTCGATGCCGAGCAGGCGTACCTCGATTGGGCGTACGCGTGCCTGGAAGACGCCAGAGAACGCGCTGCGGGGGTCACCAGCGGCTACGAACCCCAGCGGGGTGGTACCGAGCAGCATCGTCATGAGCGCGAGTCCATCGTGGAGGTGGCCGTGCAGCGGCTCACCCAACTGAACCTCGGCGATCGGGCGCTCGTCTTTGGTCGCATCGACCTCGAAGGGACGGGCGAAGCCTTCTACATCGGTCGTCTCGGAGTCTGGGATCGCACGCAGGATCCGGTGGTCGTCGACTGGCGGGCACCGATCGCCGAGCCGTTCTATCGGGCGACGGGACGCGAATCGATGGGCATCGAGCGACGGCGGCACTTCGCCACGCGCGGCCGCACGCTGCTCGGGATCGACGACGAATTGTTCGGCGAGCTCGCCTCGGGAACGGCTGAGGGAGAGGTGCGGGGGCAGGGGGCGCTGGTCGCCGCCATCGAAGCGTCGCGTACCGGCCGCCTGGGCGACATCGTCGCCACGATCCAGGGCGAGCAAGACGAGATCATCCGCGCCCCGATGGCCGGTGTTCTGCTGGTGCAGGGTGGGCCGGGGACGGGCAAGACCGTTGTGGCACTGCACCGCGCCGCCTACTTGCTCTACACCCACCGGTTCCCGCTCGAGGGTCAGGGCGTGCTCGTTGTCGGCCCCAACCGGTTGTTCCTCGCCTACATCGAGCAGGTGCTGCCGTCGCTCGGTGAGGCCGGAGTCGAGATCGCCGTGCTCGGTGACCTGTTGCGGCCGAGGGTGCGGGTCGACCGCCTCGACGACGAAGCGACCGCAGCCGTGAAGGGCGATCTCCGCATGACCAAGGTGCTCGCAAAGGCGGTCGATGATCGCGAGCGGCCCCTTCGCGAAGACCTTCATGTCGGCTTCGGTGTGCAACGCCTGCGCCTCACCGTGGGCGACTCCCGAGCGATCATCCGAGAGGCCCGACGGCGGTCGCGGGGCCACAATTCCGGCCGCAAGATCGTGGAAGAACTGGTCTTTGCGAAGCTGGCGGCGAGTGCTCGCAAGCCGGTCGAGGCCGCTGCGGTGCGGGAGCGGTTGCGTGGCGAGTTGCCCCTGCGTGAAGCCCTCGAATGGATGTGGCCGGTCCTGACCCCGGCCCACCTGCTCCACGACCTCTTCGGATCCACGGCGCTGCTTCGCTCGGCAAATCGGGCCGGCAAGGGCGCAACGTTCACCGACGACGAGATCGTGCGGCTGTATCGGCCTCGTTCGACACATGCCGAAGCTGTCATCTGGCGGTTCTCCGACGTGCCGTTGCTCGACGAGGCACGAGCGCTGCTCGGCTATCGACCCGGCAAACGGGACGAAGACGCCGTTCGTACGTACGGCCACATCTGTATCGACGAGGCCCAGGATCTCTCACCGATGGAGCTCCGCATGGTCGGACGACGCTCGCTGCACGGTTCGATGACCGTGGTCGGCGACATCGCGCAGGCCACCGGGGCGTGGGCCAACGACGGGTGGGACAACGTTCTCGACCGACTGCCCCGCAAGCGCGAGGTGCAACGTCGGGAACTGTCGATCGGCTATCGGATCCCGGGTCCGGCCATGACGCTCGCCAACCGAGTGCTGCCCCATGCTGCGCCGGGCCTTCGGCCCCCTCGACCGGTGCGTAACGACGGCGATCCCCCCACGATTCGCCGGCTCGAACGTCTGGCTGACGGTCTTGTCGATGTGGTGTTGTCGGAACTCGAAGCGGTTGGCGAGGGCAATGTCGCCGTGATCGTGCCCGACTCGCTCGTCACGGCGGTCAATGCTGTGTTCGAGTCGGCTGCCATCGCGATCGGTGGTGCCAACCGGCACGGTCTCGACCAGCGGGTCACCCTGGTGCCGGTTCGGCTTGTGAAGGGCCTCGAGGTCGACGCAGCTGTCGTGGTCGAACCGGCGCGGATCATCGAGGAGGAAGTGCAGGGGGTTCGATCGCTGTACGTTGCGCTCACGCGGGCCACAAAACGAATCGCGGTCGTGCATGTCGATCCGCTTCCTGCGATGCTGCGCGAATGACGGACACGGCAAACCCTCCGTACGACGTGTCGCTGTTGCCGCCCGCCGGTGATGCGCCTCGATGTGCCGTGCACACGGCATCGATTGCCGTCGATCCGGCCGGTTCGGCGCTGCATGTCGACGAAGTGATGATGATCGATGTGCCGTTGCCGTGGCCCAAACCGGTGTGGGCAGCCGATGGGTTCACCCATGTGCCTGAAGCCGTCCTGGCTGCCGGCGACAACGGTCGCCGGGTGCGGGCACTGGCGGCGGTGCCGCTCGACGATGGTGTTCGGCGCATCGTTGCCTACGAACGTGTCGATGGGCTCGGCCCGATGGTGCGTCACGAGTGGCACGCCCCCGAGGACGAGATCCCCGCCTTGGCCGACCGGCTCGTGCGGGCCGGCGTGGGCGCCGGTGACCACGCTCTGGTCGATGGGGGATCGGGTCGTCGTGAGGTCGCCATCTGTGCGCAGGGCTCACATGACGTCTGTTGCGGTGCCGACGGGATGCGGCTTGTCAACGACGTGCGCGAGGCTCGGCCGGGCCTGTCGATCCGGGTGGTGAGCCATACCGGTGGGCATCGCTTTGCCCCGACCGGCCTGACCTTTCCCGATGGCCGCATGTGGGGGTTCGTTTCCGTCGAGGAGATGGTCCGCATCGTTGACCGAGTTGGCTCACCGGCCACCGTCGTCGATCGTTGTCGGGGCTGGATGGGAACCGAACCCGTGGGTCAGGTTGCCGAGCGGGCCGTGTTCGCTGCGGTCGACGACTGGTCGGTCGACGACGTGGTCCGCACGGTCGAGGTGCGCGACAGCTCGGAGGGCTGGGCATGCGTGGTCCGGCTCGAGGGGCGGGTGTTCGATGTCGAGGTCGTGCCGGGACGGGCAGTGCCCTCGATTGCCTGCAGGGCCGACGGTGGCCTGCCGGCGAAGCCGGGTCGAGAGTTCCGGGTGGTGTCCGTGGCCCAACGGTGACCGTCCCGCCGTTCGACTGCCAGGCGGGTTGCTGTTTCGGCTCAGTCCCGTTCGGCGGGTTGCCGGTGTGAAGTGATCAAGGGTGCTGCCGATAGCGTGTAAAGCATGCCTGACACGGCGCTGACTCCGAAAGGGTTCTCGGTCGACTCGGTTTGCGTTCGTCTTGCCGGCGGTGACGTGCTTCGTGGGGTCGATCTGCGCGCCGACCCTGGGCAACAACTCGCTGTGCTCGGCCCGAGTGGCTGCGGCAAGACCACGCTGCTGCGGGCCCTGGCCGGCTTGCAGTCGATCGATGCTGGTGAGATTGCCATCGGTGAGCGGGTCGTGGCGTCTGCTTCGAAACATCTTGCAGCGGAGGATCGTGGCGTCGGCCTGGTGTTCCAGGACTGGGCGCTGTTCCCTCATCTGACGGTTGCGGCCAATGTGGCCTACGGCCTTCCCGCTGGTGTGCGCGGTCGCTGGTCGTTCGGTCGTCGGGGCCAGGCCCGCATGCGCTCGTCGGTGCAGCACCTCCTCGACATGGTCGGTATCGGTGAACTTGCCGACCGGATGCCTGGTTCGCTGTCGGGTGGCCAACAGCAGCGGGTTGCGCTCGCTCGTGCCCTCGCCCCTGCCCCCTCGGTTTTGCTTCTCGACGAGCCGTTTTCGAGCCTCGACACCAGCCTGCGGACCTCGCTGCGCACAGAGGTGGCCGCACTGTTGCGAGAACTTGCGATCACTGCGGTCTTCGTCACCCATGATCAGGATGAGGCGTTCGTGCTCGGTGACGAGGTTGCGGTGATGTGCGACGGTGTGGTCGTCCAACAGGCCCCACCCGCCGAGCTGTACGCCCATCCAGCCACGCCGTGGTTGGCCCGGTTCGTCGGAGATGCCGATGTGCTCGCCGGTGAGGGTCGGGGCGACAGCGCAACGACGGCGATCGGGCAGGTGCCGTTGGAGGCGATGACCGTCGGCGGAGTCGATGTCCTGGTTCGTCCCGAAGACGTCGTGCTCGAGTCGGGAGGTGACACCATCGTGTGTGCGGTCGAGTACTACGGCCACGATGCGGTGACCTCGGTGCGGACGTCGTCGGGTGATGTGGTGCGCAGCCGTACGACGGGCGCTCCGGCGTTTGCGGTGGGGGATCGGGTGTCGGTACGTCACTCGGGGGTGAAGAGCATCGCCTTCCCTCGTACAGTGTGACAGATGTCATCTATTAGGCACACCTAACAACAGCTACCGTTCGTCTCCATGCTCAGCACGTTTCGCCTGCGTTCCGGCCTGCTTGCCCTCGCCCTGCTCGTGAGTGCATGCGGTGCCGGCGAGGCAACCGGTGACGACGGCGGCACGATCACCGTCTACTCCGGGCGTAGCGAAGATCTCATCGGGCCCTTGCTCGAGGCCTTCACTGCCGAGACAGGGATCGAGGTCGAGGCGCGCTTCGGTGATTCGGCCGAGCT
>Ga0181566_10004426_pt1 | contig 11411 bp, 8 predicted proteins | sample 101ome_15_FD_133762 | JGI IMG/M metagenome (GOLD analysis project Ga0181566, IMG submission 133762) | Coastal salt marsh microbial communities from the Groves Creek Marsh, Skidaway Island, Georgia - 101402AT metaG (megahit assembly) | ecosystem: Environmental > Aquatic > Marine > Intertidal zone... | reverse complement strand
GTTGCGCGTGGACATCAACAGCCCGCTTGACCCGGCCACCAAGACGTTTCTTGACGACACAAGGATTCGCGCCATCTTGCCCACGCTGAGGAGACTGTCGAAAGCCAAGGTCATCCTTTTGGCGCACCAATCCCGCCCGGGCCGCAACGATTTCACCAGCACCTTGGGCCACGCCCGTGAACTGGGCCGACTCATCGGGCGCCCGGTGAAGTGGGTCAACGACATTCACGGCCCCAAAGCCATGGCAGCCATTGAAGCCATGGAAGCCGGCCAGTTGTTGATGCTCAACAACGTTCGAATGGACGAAGAAGAAGCCACCATGAAAGGCGACATCGCCGCCATGGCCGATACCCAACTCGTTCAACGGCTCTCGAGCGTCGCTGACATGTACGTTAACGACGCCTTCGCCTGTGCGCATCGGTCTGCGCCCTCCGTGGTTGGCTTTGCCAGCACCTTGCCGTGCGTGGCGGGCGAATTGATGAACAACGAATTGAGCAAGTTGGACCAGGCCCTTGAATCGCCGAAGCGTCCGTGCCTTGCCGTGTTGGGCGGCGTGAAGGTGGACGATTCCATCGAAGTGGCCGAGAACATGCTGCGCAACAACATCGCCGATGCCCTGTGGCCCACCGGCGGGGTGGCCAACCTGTTGCTTGACCTGGCCGGCTACGACATCGGTGAAGGCAACCGTGAATTCCTCAAGAGCCAAATCGGCGACCACTGGCAAGCCACCGTGAAACGAGCCAAGGAACTCATCAACGACCACGGCAACAAAATCCATCTCCCCGTTGACTTGGCGGCCAACATCGAAGGGAATCGAGTGGATGTCAGCATCGATGACTTCCCGTTGGAGGCACCCTTCCACGACCTCGGCATTCAATCCGTCCGCCACCTCTCCTCGGCCATCAAGGGAGCCGGGACCGTGATCCTCAACGGCCCCGCTGGTGTCTTTGAGAACAACGATTTCGCGCTCGGTACCATCGAGATGCTCAACGCTTGCGCCGAATCCTCAGGCTTCGCCGTGATGGGCGGAGGCCACACGGCCACGCTGGTGGCCAAGCGAGGGTTGGCCAGCAAAATGGGCCACGTCTCCACCGGTGGAGGGGCCTGCTTGGATTACATTGCCGGCCGGCCGCTGCCCGGCGTGGTGGCCCTTGAACAAAGCGCCGTGGCCTTCGGCGTTGACATCAAGATCAAGCACGACGCATGAGGAGCCACTGGGGAGACTCGAACTCCCGACCTTCTGATTACGAATCAGATGCTCTACCAACTAAGCCACAGTGGCGGCAACCTGCCGCTGTCCCAATCAAACATAAGACCCTCGGTTCAAACCTCAGCGTTCTTGAAGCATGGACAGCAGGCCTTACCATGAGCGAAGCCCCTCCTGTTCGCTACCGAAACACGGTCCTCTACGACCGCGGTGGGCAGCGCACCTCGGGGGACGTCCTCCTCCACGCCGACGGTTCGTGGACGCCCTCAAACGGTGACGAAGACGTCATGGAGGACATCGACGGCTCAAAGCGCCTCATCACGCGGAGTTTCCAAAATTGGCACACGCACCTCGCCATGCAGTTGAACGCCCGGGACTTCAGTGACGGCTTCCCGTTGCATCGGTGGTTGAACGAAGCCATTTTCCCCACCGAATCGCGCATCACGCCCGAGTACGTCCGCATGGGCAGCCGTTGCGCAGCGGCTGAAATGATTCGCACCGGCAGCAGTTTTGCAGCGGACATGTACTTCTTTCCCCACGTGACGGGCCAGGTCCTCAACGACGCCGGGTTGCGTGGATTGGTCGGTGGACCCGTCAGCGACTCGGCCTTGCCCAGTCACCCCGATGCACAATCCGCCCTCAGCGAGTTGGACGGCTTGATGGCTGAAAACAACGACGAGGCGTTGGTGCAATACGCCATCGCCACGCATTCGGTGTATTTGTGCAGCGAAGAGACGCTTCGAAAAGCCTCGGCGTTGGCGGAAAGACGGCAGGCGCGTCTGCACATCCACGTCAGTGAAACCCGCAAAGAAGTGGCCGACTGCCACCGAGAAACGGGCATGTACCCCGTTGAATACCTGAACAGCATTGACTTCTTCCAACCCGGTACGATTTGCGCCCACGCTTCATGGGTCAAGAAAAACGAAATCCGCTTGCTCAAAGAGCACGAAGCCACCGCCGTCCACTGCCCCTCTTCAAACATGAAACTGGCGTGTGGAGGAACGCTGTCCCTACCCGCCTACATGGAAGCCGGCGTGGACGTGCGTCTTGGAACGGACGGCGCAGCGTCCTCGGGCAACGGTCTGAACATGCAAGGCGAGGCTCGGCTGGCCAGCCTTGTTCAACGTCACGACCATTGGGATGCGACGCTGCTGCCCGCCGTGGACGCCATGGACCTCGCCACCAAGGGCAGTCGGGACTGGGCGGTGTGGGACCTGAACGACGTTCGCATGCGACCGCGGGGCCGGTCGGACAACCGTCATTTGGCCAACCTCATCTACAACGGAGCCGATTGCCTTGACCTTTGGGTGAACGGGCAGGCGCTGCGCCGAAACGGAACCACGTTGACCCTCGACGAAGGGGCGATTCTCGACGAAATCGACGACGCCGTGTCGACCTATTATGACGGTGTTGAGTGACTCACTCCACGCGTGAATACGCCAAACCACCGATGCCGATGAGGGCGAACACGAAGTAGGTAGCAAAACCGGCTTTGAGGTCAAGGCTGTAGGTCAAGTCCACGGTCGTTCCCTCGGGCAGGCCGTCCTGGTTCAAGGTCCCGATGCCGGCGAAGTACGTGCCTTTCTCCACCTCCCACACCAAGCCGTCCTGACCGTTGTTGCCCGACGCCACCACGTCCGTGTCAAACGGGCCGCAGGAATTGGAACCGCCTTGATTGAACAGCCCCGGAGGTTGGGATTCACAGGTGTTCTTCTCGTCCTCGTCGGCGATGACAACGTAAACATCGTCGCGGTCCCACTTCAGCGTCAACGTGGCGGACACAAAGACGGCCAAGCTCTGCTCGGGAAGCGGGTCGTCGGCAAAGAACGTGCGTTCGGGAAAGGTGGGGGTGGTGATGTCGGTGATCTCACCCTCGACGGTGAAACCCACCGTGCCGACCAGCACGAGCAGGACGGCCACGCCAACCATGCTGTAGCCGATGATCTCCTGTTTTCGCATTCGCTCGACCTCACATGAAGAAGAAGGCGATGCCCAAGATGGCGTAGCACGCCAGCAACATCACGCCCTCCAACCAGTTGGTTTTCCCGTCGGCCAAGATGGCCACGGTGATGAACACCGAGACGAAGGTGGCCGCCGTTTCCAGCAAGCCAAACTCGAGGGGCAGGCCGACGCCGAGAATCCAGCCCAAGAGCACCATCACCGGAGCGACAAACAAGGCAATTTGCACGCTGCTGCCAATGGCGATGGCGATGGAGAGGTCCATCTTGTCTTTCCCGGCCACCAAGACCGCTGTAAAGTGCTCCGCCGCATTGCCGAAGAACGGAAGCAACACCACACCGATGAACAATTCTGGAAGGTGCCATGCTTCGACCGTGGTCTCCAAACTGTGAACGAGAACGTGGGCCATCCACCCCACGAAAACGGTGGCGAGGATGAGCAAACTCCACGCGTCTTTCACGCTGAGTTGGGGGTCCTCATGCTCGCCGTGACCTCCGGACTCAAACGCAGAGGCATGGGTTTTGAGTTGAAACACCAATGAACACCCGTAGATGACCAGGAGAATCACCGCCGTGGCATAGGACAGGTTGAGCACGTCAGCCGACGAACCTCCGCTGTGGTGGAACGCCGATGGCACGATGAAGGCCACAAACGCCATCACCAACAACGCCCCGTTCATCTGTCCGCTCTGGGAGGCAAAATCCTGCTCGTTGTGTTTCAGGCCGCCGTACAACATCGCCAAACCGAGCACCAGCAACAAGTTACCGAGGATTGAACCAATCAGGGAGGCCTGGGTCACCGTCACCATCGTTTCGACCAAGTCGGGATTTTGGGAAGCGGCGTACAACGCCATCCCGGCGATGATCATCTCCACGGCGTTGCCAAACGTGGCGTTGAGCAAGCCCCCGACGGCTTCACCGGTTCGCAAAGCGATTTCCTCGGTCGCCTTGCCCATCAAGAAGGCCAGCGGAGCGATGGCCACCATGGAAAACACAAACGCCATCTGGAGGTTGTGGCTGAACTCGAAATACAGCGTCAACGGGACCGCCAACAGCAACCAGTTGAGCTTGTTGTGCAACGGATTCAAACTGTCGAGCAAACTTTGGGGATACGCCTGGTTTGGGTTGCCGTGATGGTCGTCATGAACGGCGGATTCACTCATGGTGGCCAAGGCTCCTTTGATGGCGAGGTGAAACCCCTCAATCGTCGTCGGACGCTCGCTTGACGGCACGACGCTTCACGGGCGCTTTGCGAGGCGCTGCACGACGACCCACGGCGCGACGAACGGGCTTCTTCTTGGGCTCGTCATCGTCGTCATCGTCGTCGTCATCGTCATCGTCATCGTCATCGTCATCGTCGTCATCGTCGTCCTCTTCGGGTTCTTCGACCTTCTTCTTGCGACGACGTTCCTTTCGCTGAACGACGTTGATGGCAAACGGATCGTCGTCATCGTCTTCGGGAGCCGATTTCGCCTCATCCTTCTTTTCGTCCTTCTTCTCGTCATCGGCAGGGGCTGCTGCGGCACCGGTCCCGGTGACGGCGTCCATGTCGAGGTCCTGGCTGGTGCCAATGAACTCCGACATCCACGATTCGTCGTCCTCGTCGTCGTCGCCGCGCTTCTTCTTCTTGGGGCCCGACATGCCCACTTGGATGATCATCAAGGAGACGATGATGGCCAAGAGGTTCACCGCAGCGATGATCCACACCACCACGTAGGGTGGGTCAGCAAAGCCGGGGGTGATGGTCTCGGGCTCCACCGGATCCTTCAGGTCTTCTTCATAGTTGCAAACGGTGGTGCCGTCCAATCGGTTGCGACAGAAATCAACGACAAACTCAACACGCGTCTGGACTTCGTTGCCCGCACCGTCGGTGGCGCGCACGGTGATGGCGTGACGACCGGATTCGAAGTTCCCGGCCGTGACCTCCATGTTCGCCGAAAGGGAGCGGTTGTTGCCGTCGAGGTCGGTAATGCCGGTCAGGTCGGCCCAGGGCGTGGAGACCGGTGAACCGGTCACGCCGCCGAAGTGGTAGGTGAATCGGTACTGGAAGGACGTGACGACCACGTCGTCGGTGGCTCCAGCGAGCACGTTGATTCGGTTCCCGTAGAGGTATTTTGAACCGTCCGAAGCGGGGGTGGGCGAGAAAATGCTCACCACGGGCAATTGAGCGTCGATGGAAAGGTGTTCCCACGATTGCACCACTTCATTGCTGGATTCGTCTTCCATGGTGACTCGAATGACCATGTCGCCCGCATCGGTGTTGGAGAGGATGCTGAAATCGTAGGTGTACAGCGGTCCGATGTCGGGGTTGTTGCGGTTATCGTTGAGCACGGCCAAGGGCTCCTCGTCGTTGGTCAGGACGCCACCGTTCGACGTCGTGATGTTGATGCTGGGCGTGGTACCGAGGTCTTCGTTCACCTGGACGCGGAAGCTGTACTGACCGGCAACCAAGGTGGTGCTGTCGTAAGGCGAGCCGTCCCCGTCAACCACCGTCAGGGTGGCGTTGGGAAGCAGCGTGTCTTCAGCGACCTTGAAGGCGTTTCCACCAAGACCCGCGAAAATTTCGCCGTTGAAATTCCCCCATTCGTCGGTGATGGTCACGGCGTACCACACGTTTCGGTCAACGTCGCTCGGGATGTTGAACTCGCGTGTGATGGTGTCGCCGGTCTCCACGGAGGTCTCGATGTTGTCGAGCACCGGTTCCCAACCGTCCGATTCGATGGTGGACAGGTCGTTCTCGTTCTCCCCAAAGGGCGATCCGTAATGTCGCCAGATGGCGTAGGTTTCGTTGGTTTCATCCTCGTTGAACCACTCGAGGCTGACGAGGTTCATTGAACCGATGGAGTAAGCGTTCTTGATGCGAGCGGGGTTGGGCGCCAACGTGTCCTCAAAGGGCACCTGGAAGTAATTTTGAACCAGGTTGGTGTAGTGATACGTCCCGTTCACGTTCCCGTACAGGGCCTCGGAGGTCACGAAATAGAACGAGTTGGTACGATACACCCCGTCGGGTACCTCGGCGTCAAACGTGCCGACGCCGTCGCTGACCGTGCCGAGGTAGGTGACGGTCTCGTTCTCCACAAACTGACCGGTGTTGACGCGATAGGAAGAATACCAGACGTGGTACACTTCGCCTTCGATGCCAAGTTGGTCGTTCCACGTCACTCGGGTGGTTCGGTCGCCGATGAATTCAGCGTGAACGTTGGTTGGCTCGGCGATCCATCCGTAGAAAGCGTTCTCTTCGATGGCGTTGGTGCACGAATCACCGGTGGTGTCCGTGTTGATGACGCCCGTGGCGTCAACCGTCACCACGCAGTAGTAGGAATAGCCGAGGAAGCCTTGAGGCACCTGAACCTGGTAGGAGTTGATGCCTTCCAGGATGCCGGACACGACCAGCTCAACGTCGTTGCGCAGAATGGTGGCGAAGGGTTGGTCCGAGCGGTACACACGGTAGGTCTCGCCGGTTTCCGCAGCGACATCACCCCAACTGATGTTGGTGTACCCCGTGCCGTCCTCGGGGTTGGGCACGAATTCCGCGGCGAGCAGGATGGGTTGGTCGGGCGGGCGGTTGTCCTCGGTCACCGGCCCAACGGTGTTTTGGCCGACGAAACGAAGGTCTTCGTAATCTTGGCCTGGACCAAACCAGTTTGGTAGCAGATAGGTGATGGAATAGTAACTCTCCTGTTGGGTGTTGGGCGGGATCTCAACCACGTAGGTCGTGTCGGTGCTGTTCACGGTGGCGATGGGCGTGGTGGTCACGGGCAAGAACACGCCGTTGCTGCGGTCGATGGCATAGGGCGTTTGCCAAATCCGAATCTGCAAGGCATCGGGACCGGTCGTCGGGTGGACCGAATTGATGGAGTTGTAATTCAGCCAGTTGAGGGTGGTTTGGCTCGTGGCGGGGTCAAAGAGAGCCGAGATGATGAACGGCGTTTGCACCGGTTGGGTGATTTCTTCAACCGGCGTGTAGAGGTGCGACCCGTTGAACAGGAGTTCAGCGGCTTCCGTCCCGTTGGACAACATGGTGGTGATGGCGTAGTAAAACGAGCCGTTGGTGCCCGGCGGGACCGGGTACTCGACGACGTGGCCCGGATGGGTGTTTTCGTCGCAGTTCATCGGGTTGCCACCCGCCGAACCGGAATCGCAAGCCGCCACCGTGGCGAAGGGCGTCAGCGAGGCGAGGTTTGAAGCGTTGATCACCGAGGTGTGACGATAGACCTTGTAGGTGGCGCTGAACAGGGCGTTGAGCACGTTGATGTTGGTGGATTCCAGATTCGTCCACGTGAGGGTGGTGGTTTCGGTGGAGCTGTTGAAGGCGGCTTCGATGTGCTGCGCCTGCAAATTGGCGGGAAGACCGAGGTTTGCATCGGCCGCTGCGGGGGTGAGCGGTGCCAAGGCGAGGAGCATCACCGCCACGAGGAAGACGGCGCGCAAAGTTCCGTTTTGTTCAGCCGTAGGACTACCCATCAACGCATATGTCGCCTTCGTCCGTTATGACTATGTCGCTTTGCGGGTGTCAAAAACCGCGATACGAGGCGGGATTTTCGCTCGCCATTACACCGCACCATCGTCCGTTTTTCGGACGTTGGGCTGAGGCAACGGGTCGGCTTCGTCCAAGGCTTGAATCTCGGAGCGGGCTTGCGCAAAGCGAACCAAAAACGTCCAGATGCCCCCCAGGGCCGAGACGAACACGACGAGGCTCATCGGATTGACGTTGATGTGGTCGTACGGCCCGGGATACACGACCGCGCTGGACCATCCCACGATGAGCATGGCCCCCATCACCACCAGAGAAAGCAGGGTCAGCACGGTCCGGTCGGCGCGAGAAAAACCACGATAGTTCCGGGCACCCGCCACGGCTTGGGCCTGCGTGCCCATGTAGGAGCCGAGCAGGGTCAGAAACGCTGCAGCGAAACCCAAGGTGATGTCGCCCACGAAGACCGAAGCGCTGATGCAAACCACCCAGGTAGCGTCAAGCAAACGGTCGATGGTGTGGTCAAGGTAGTCGCCCCAACGGGTGACCTCGCCTTTGGCTCGGGCAAGCGAGCCGTCCAAACCGTCAAACAACATGGCCAAGGCGATCATGAGCGCCCCTCCAAGCAACCATCCGCCACCCGAAGCGCTGTTAGGGGCGTACATCGCAAGCACCCCGCCAGCCACACCGAACGGCAACGCCATCCACGTGACGGTGGCGGGTGAAAAACGATGGAAGGTTCGCAAAACGGGCTGAAGGCCCGCTTCCCACTGGCGACGCATCTTCTCAAGAGCCATGGGTCAACCACCAAAGAAGGGGTGTTATGGTTTGTGGAGGCCTTGCGTTTCAAGACCGCGATTCTGCCAGCCAATCAATGGCACTGAGCACCCCGTCCGCGAGGGGTTCACTGGGCAAACCTTGCGTCACCCATTCCTGCACGGCGTCGCTCAGCGCTCGGTCATCAAGGCGCCCGCTGTCCAACTCCAACACCGGAATCTCGATTTCAAACTCGAGCAGTTCTGACCACGCTCCGGCCATCATTTCCCATTCCACGTTGGCGCGGATTTTCGGCTCGTGGTAGCCTCGCTGCTCAAGTCGCTGGCGGAGCAAACCGGGTTCACAGCGCAACATCACCACGCCGTCAACTTCCAAGAAATGCGAGAGATGCCCGTCCACGGCGTGCAGGCCGTCCATCGGCCCTTCCCAGGCCTCGGCCAGACGGTGAATGTCAATGGGAGCCGCCCCATCCACCGCATCCGTTTCGCCCAAGCAGCCGTGTTGTTCGGCCAACGCCGCCAACGGGTGCACCGTCCAACCGAGCCGAGCCAACCGGTCGCAAAGGTGGGTCTTGCCCGTGCCCGGCGTACCGCTCACGGCAAGAAGACGACGCTCCGTCATGGAGCCGGGTCGGCGCCGCTGGTATCTAAATGGCAAGCAGGGCTCGCGTTGCACAGGAGCAAAGCCTCCATAGGCCCCAGCATGCTCTGCCCGATTGTTCCCCATGTTCGGCATGCAAGACCCTTCCCAAACCCTGCTCCAAATTGAGCGGTACGTGGCCGAGGGTCGATTGGAGCTTTCCGAAGTGATGGCCACGCAGTTCTGCGACCTGATGCTGTCCAACAAAAAGCGTGACCCTCAGCAGCAAATCTTCCTGCTCAAAGGCCTGCGTTTGATGTGCGACGTATACCTGCTTCGAGACAAGGCAGACCAGAGCATGAAAGCCATCAAGCGCATGCACAACGAACGCAAGGCGCTGGTGAAGGTGCTGGAGAAGCATGCTCCGCAGATGTTGGCCACCATGCAACCCGAACACGAGGACCACCTGCGAGCAGGCCGGTTGTTGGCCGCCGCCGGCAAAGGAAAAGCAGCGGCCAAAGCTTTTGCGCGATGTGAAAAACTGGCACCCGGCCACCTGGCAGCGGCTCAGGCCGCAGTGGAAACCCTTCCCACCAAAGCTCACGTTCAACGCCTCGTTTCGGCCGTTCAAGCCGCCGGTGACGTGATTTCCACCAACGGCCGTTTCGTCCTTCAGCCCAACGGGTCACCCGAGGTCGACCTGAACCGTGTGGTCGCTGCCCTCACCCACGCTGCTTCAACGGTCACCGGTCTGGCCCCCTTGTGCGAACAGGAAACACAGCGCCTTCTGGCTCAGCAAACCGCTATCCTCGCAGGAGAACAAGCCGCCAACGCCCGACTCCAAACGGCGCTGGACAGCTTGCAGCCCAAGCACGACTACTATCAGTATGGATGATGGTAGCGAGGGATGGATTTGAACCATCGATCTCCGGGTTATGAGCCCGACGGGATATCCAGACTACCCCACCTCGCTAACCCCACCGCCACGGTTCACCGCTTTCAAACCACCGTTGGTGAAATCATCCAAAAACGGGTGGTTTGATGAGGTGGAAGCCCACCCTTGGGTCATGCGAGCCGGCCAGGTCCATGCCTTCGGCCTGTTCGCCCTGTTGTTGACAACAAGCCTCGCAGGGTGCCTCGCCCCCGATGATGACGAGGTCGCACAACCCATCGCGATGAACGTGCATTACGACACCACATCGGGGACCCTGACCGAGCGGGTGCAAAACAACGCGGTTCTCTCGCAAACAGGTGTCGAATTGGCGTTTGATTTCGCACGGGTGACCTCCAAGGCAGGCTCGATGAAGACGTTCACGCTCGACCCGGGCGACGATGAAGACGGTTCAAACGCCGTCACGGTGAACGCCAATGACCAAGCCGAACTCACCTACACGTACCTCACCCACGGGTTGTTCACCGTGGTGCTCAGCGCCACCGATGAGAGCGGGAACGAAGCCTCCATCAGCTTGACCGTTCGCATCGATAAGGAAATCGATTGGACGCAGACCAACACCGATGACCCCGACAGCATGGTCATCTCCACGGTTCCCGATTGCGCGTGCCCGACGCCCCAGAAGATTGACCTCTCCTCCACCATCAGCAACCCCAACGAACTGGTGCCCGGGACGCAGGTGACGGCGACGTGGCACTTGAACGACCCTGAGGGTGAGGAACAGGCGTTCCACACCGAGCAGATCGGGGACGGCCAGGAAGCGGCGTGGACGCACGCTCAGTACAACATAGAGAAGGGAGCGTGGAGTCTTGAGGTCACCATTGATTCGGGCAACGATTCCATCAACCTTCATCATGTGGTGAGCGTGCGTTATGAGGCCCTCGAATCCGAACCGAACCCCCTCGTTCTAGAGAACTCGGGCCCGGAAACAAGTTCACTTTCAGTTTTGAAAAATGAGAACGAAAAGTGAATTTTCGCACCACGTCGGACCGTCATCGGAATCGAAAGGTGGTGTGACCACCGAAATTCAACCCGAGCCCTCCTTCGTCCCTTGATATACAGAAGGCCGATGAGTTCGGTCTGAAGGGATGAAGAATGCCAGCCAAAACGAAGAAGAACGTCAAAATCGAAGTTGAAAAGAATGAAGCACCGGAGGAGGAGGTTGTGACTCCAATGACCGAGGAAGAGGAGGTCCAATTGACCATCGAAGACCTGCCAGGCGTCGGACCAGCCACCGCCGAGAAGCTTCGCGAAGCCGGATTTGAGGAATTGCTAGCCCTCGCCGTGATGTCGCCCGGTGACCTCGCTGAAGAGGCAGAGTTGGGCGAGGCGGTCTCTGCCAAGATCATCGCTGCAGCCAAAAAAATGGCCAACATCGGCGGATTCGTCTCCGGCGATGCGTTGCTGGAGCGACGTCGCGAAGTTCAGAAACTCTCCTCCAAGGTGCAATCCATTGACGACCTCTTG
>Ga0181566_10004423_pt1 | contig 11416 bp, 11 predicted proteins | sample 101ome_15_FD_133762 | JGI IMG/M metagenome (GOLD analysis project Ga0181566, IMG submission 133762) | Coastal salt marsh microbial communities from the Groves Creek Marsh, Skidaway Island, Georgia - 101402AT metaG (megahit assembly) | ecosystem: Environmental > Aquatic > Marine > Intertidal... | reverse complement strand
CAAGTTTACCGGTGATCAGTTGTCTAAGACTCCAAACCATAGGAGAAATAGCGACAATTTTTCCGATTACGGCGAGTCCAAAACCCTTGCTCGCTAGTAGCAGAGAAAATATACCCCAAACAATAGCGTCATTAAGGTTGTTGATCAATCCGGCTTGAGTAATACTGCCGAGATTTGGATGCTTCCATGAGGTCGCTAAAATAGATGCGCTATAGGGGTGGCCTTTGATGTGTGTTGCTCTACTTCGATAAATCCCTTCGTATCTCTAACAAACAACAGGCTCAGGGTTAATCCAATAAGTGAAAACACAATTCCGAGATAAAATGGATAGGGGCGTATCCCGTATTCACCTGCAATAACTCCGGTGAGTAAGGCTGCCAATCCGACCGAAACATAGCCTATGGATTCGTTTATTCCCATGGCTAAACCTCTGCTTTTAGGACCAACTAAGTCTATCTTCATGATTACAGTACTGCTCCAAGTCAACCCTTGATTGATACCAAGTAAAATATTTGCCCCGATGATCCAATTCCAGTTCGTAGCATAGATCAGGAGAAGGGGGACAGGGAGTGCAACAATCCAACCTAGGATAAGTAATCGCTTGCGCCCGAGTCTATTGGAGTAAAGACCAGTGAAGAAGTTACTTAAGGCCTTGGTTATACCAAATACAATTATAAAAGAGAGCAAGGCAGATTTAGCGGTGATATTAAATTCAGAAACTGCTAATTCGGGGATGATGCTGCGTTCTATCCCTATCATTCCCCCCACAAATCCGTTGACCAGAACAAGCAGAAGAAATTGTCGAAAATTTTCACGTAAACCTTGCTTGTAGGTATTCATGAAGAGGTTGTTATCGTTTATGAGAACTACTTACCGATACAGAAACTCGAAAAGATGGATCCTAAAATATCGTCGTTTGTGACTACCCCTGTGATTTCTCCAAGGTGGTGTATAATACTCCTTAAGGGAATAGCGAGCAGATCTTGGCTTGCTCCCTTTTCTAACTCTTCTTCTAGCGTGTAGATTTCGTTTAATCCGGCCTGTAGCGATTGAAAATGCCTGCTATTGGTTAAAATTGTGGCGTCTCCAGCAGATGCGCCTTCTAATACTCTTGTAGATATTCTTTCTTTTAAGGCCTCAATATTTTGGCCTTCTTTTGCTGAAATTTCAATGCACTCGTAGGGATTCAAAGCAGGGACATCTATGTTTTGAGAGAGGTCACTTTTGTTTAAAACAATTAAAGTGCGCTCTGGGGTCAAGATCTTAGGCTCGAGGGCTAAGGCTTCTGTGTTTGGAGCAGAAGCATCGATCACATAAACGATTAAATGGGCGTTTTGGGCACGTTCAATGCTTCGCTCTATTCCCATTTTTTCAACATGATTCGAAGTATTGCGAATTCCAGCGGTATCAATGAGTCTAAAACGAATGCCATTAAGGGTTAAGAACTCTTCAACAGTGTCTCTGGTGGTACCGGCCTCGTCACTCACTAAGGCGCGTTCTTCGTTCAATAAGGAATTAAGCAAGGTAGATTTTCCGGCGTTAGGAGCTCCTATGATAGCGATTGGGATACCTTGTTTAATGACATTGCCTAAAGCGAATGAATCGAGAAGCTGTTTGATAGTTACTTTTAACGTTCTGAGGAGCTCCTTTAAGCTTGAATAGTCAGCAAATTCAACGTCTTCACCAGAAAAGTCCAGTTCTAACTCAATCATTGAGGCAAAGTGAAGAAGCTGCTCTCTTATGTTGCTCAGACTGGTTGCGAATCCTCCGCGCATTTGTTCTATTGCTATGCGGTGTTCGGCGGCGCTTTCAGATGCGATTAGATCTGCAACAGCCTCTGCTTCAGAAAGCTTCATTTTACCGTTTTTAAAGGCTCTAAAAGTGAATTCACCGGGTTGCGCCACGCGGCACGCTTTTGTGGCGACAAATAGATTCAAAATCTGTTGTTGAATGAAGATAGATCCGTGGCAGGCAATTTCAACTACATTTTCTCCAGTATACGACCGAGGGGCTCTAAAAACACTTACTAGCACCTCGTCAATAATTCTCTCCTTATCGTAGAGATCACCTAGATGAATACTATGCGATGGTACTTCGACAAGCGAGGTCTTTGAGCGTGCTTTAAAATGCTGATCTGCAAGGGTGATCGCGTCATCGCCTGAAATTCGTATGACCGCTATGGCGCCTACACCTTGGGCTGTGGCAAGAGCAATGATGGTATCTTGAGCACCATTCATTTAAAACCTTCTAGGCGTTGAGCATTACAGGCATCACAAGCATGGTGATCTGTTCTCCTGGATCAAGATGATCTAACGGCGTCAATAGTCCTGCGCGATTTGGAAGGCTCATGGCTAATTGAACCTCGTCACAGTCTAAGGCGCTTAGCATTTCACTAAGGAACCTAGAATTGAATCCGATCTGAAGGTCATCTCCTTGATAGGTGCAATTCAGGCGCTCATCGGCCTTGTTGCTGTAGTCAACATCTTCTGCAGAAATTTGGATTTCTGCTCCTGCCATTTTGAGACGTATTTGATGGGTAGTGCGATTAGAGAAAATAGAAACTCTTCGCACAGAGCTCAAAAATTGTGTTCTTGAAACGCTTAGAATATTTGGGTTTTCTTTAGGGATAACAGCCTCATAATTAGGATATTTCCCGTCTATGAGACGGCTAATGATCTCGATATTTTCAAATGCAAAGCTCGCGTTGTTTTCATTGTAGGTTAAGGAAACCTCTGATTCGCTACCGGTTAATATACCCTTAAGCAGGTTTAGCGGTTTTTTAGGCATAATAAATTCGGCTTGTACGGAGGCCTGAATGTCAGTTCTCTCATATTTTACAAGTTTATGAGCGTCTGTTGCAACAAAAGTGACACCATTAGGGGTACACTGAAAGAAAACTCCACTCATAACTGGTCTTAGATCGTCGTTTCCAGCTGCAAAAAGGGTCTTACTAATTGCTGTTGCGAGAATGTCTCCTTGAAGTTTTAGTGAAGAAGAAGCGTCAATAGCAATTGGTTTTGGGAAATCTTCCCCAGAAACACTAGCTAGCGCATACTTACCGTTAGAGGCACTAATTTCTACTGTGCCATTGTCTTCTAAAACGAAGGTTAAAGGCTGCTCTGGAAAGGTTTTGAGCATGTCTAAAAGAAGTTTCGCCGGAAGGGCGATCACTCCCTTATCCGTAGAGCTTACTTCTATATTCGCTGATATAGTCGTCTCTAGATCTGAGGCGATTAAGCGCAGCTGATTTTCACTTAAATCAAATAGAACGTGATCTAAAATAGGTAAGGTATTATTGGTTGCAATAACGCCTCCTAATATCTGGAGGTACTCCTTTAAATAGGTACTAGAAACTATAAACTTCATAACACAAATATATCCTAATTCGCTTCTTTTTTTCCGCTACTGAAAATCAGTTATAAACAAGAGGTCAACACGCGTCCCTAACTCCAAACCCAACAGTGAAACGACTGATCCAGTTACTTGAGGAACAGATCCATACACTGATAATTGTAAATGATTACTTGAATTAAAAAGAGCCAATAATTCACCCTCTGCTGCATTTCTTTTCTTAGTAGATCTAATCAATTTTGCTGCAAAGGACTGGAAGCTGTTTTCAATTCCTTGTATCGAATGGGTTCTGGCCTTAATCACAATTGCTCGATCGTTACGTCGGGCTTCAACATCTTCTTTTTTGATGTTAGTGACCGCATTGCCGAAATGATCGATATAGATCACTTCTCCTTCAATGCGACTCGCGTCTTCAGAAAGTCGCGATTGACGAGATTGAAGTTGAATAATTTCGTCCGTTTCACTACCGAGAACAGATAATACACCCTCATTAGAGAGGTGTGCTGCTGCTCGCGTCAAAACATCTAATTCATGAAACCCTGTGAGAGGTTTAAAGACTTCAATGATTCTAATTTCATCGATGGCTTCTGAAGAGACTATTTCAGGAATAATCCCATTGTCTGGGGCAATGAAAAAGCGCTTATGGGCAAGCACGGCGATGAACCGATTGATAGGTATCAAAGTGTTGTTTATGGCTATGAGGTGCACGCTTCCTTCTGGAAAATCTAAAAAGCTAGAACGGACCAAATAAGCAGCGGCCGTTATGTTAAAGTGGTCCACCTCATTCGAGATATCAACAATAGAGCTTTCAGGAGCGTATTTAAGCAGAGCTGCCTTGATTCGGGCGACGTAATGATCTTTGGTTCCAAAGTCTGAGGTGAGAGTAATTACGCCCATTCAATTGTTGATACTTTTGTCCATGGCCAAGAGGTATTTTGGCTATGTTTGTTTGTAGTAAAATTAGTGAAAAGATATTTTGAACGAACTTCTTATTGAGCTCACTGATATTAGTGCGCAAGACTTTTTTGGTCTAGAGAATGAAACAGTAAGTCTATTAAAGAAATACTATCCCAAACTCAAAATAGTGGCACGCGGCAACAAGCTCAAGGCTTACGGAGACGAGGAAGAGCTTGAAGCGTTTGACGCTCACTTTGATCAATTGACGTCTCATTTTGCCAAATACAATAAACTTGACGAAAATAATATTGAGCGCATCCTCAGTGGTGAGAACACTGTAAACGACGGAAGTGCTTCAGGTACATCGGTAGATGATTTGGTTTTAGTTCACGGGGTTAATGGCCGCAAGATTAAGGCACAGACCCTGAACCAGAAACGTTTGGTTGAAGCTGTACTTAAAAATGACATGGTTTTTGCTATAGGCCCCGCAGGTACGGGTAAGACTTATACTGGGGTAGCCATGGCAGTAAGGGCTCTCAAAGAAAAGCAAGTACGACGTATCATTTTAACCCGTCCGGCAGTAGAGGCAGGAGAAAATTTAGGTTTTCTACCAGGTGACCTGAAAGAGAAGCTCGATCCTTATATGCAACCGCTATACGACGCGTTGCGTGACATGATAGCACCTGAGAAATTACAGAATTACCTAGAAACAGGAGTGATACAGATTGCCCCTATGGCTTTTATGCGCGGTCGTACCCTAGACGACGCCTTTGTAATTCTCGATGAGGCTCAGAACACAACGCATGCGCAGATGAAGATGTTCTTGACGCGTATGGGTAAAAATGCCAAGTTCTTACTGACCGGTGATCCCGGGCAAATTGACTTGCCAAGGAGGGTTATTTCGGGATTGAAAGAAGCCCTTTTGGTGCTGAATAAGATCGATGGAATTTCAATTATATACCTTGACGACAAAGATGTAATACGCCATCGACTCGTGAAGAAAGTAATCGATGCCTATAAGAACATTGAGCATCAAAACTAAAGATTTATGAAGGCTGTTAACACCCTAATGCATACGGATTTTTCATTTCAAGGTCAGCAATCCGTTTACCGCGGCAAGGTTAGGGAAGTATATACACTTGAAAACGATTTACTCGTAATGGTCGCCACAGACCGTTTATCTGCCTTTGATGTCGTAATGCCTAAGGGTATCCCTTACAAAGGTCAAATTCTAAATCAGATTGCGACAAAGATGCTCCATTACACTTCGGAGAGTGTTCCGAATTGGCTAATCGCTTCACCCGATCCGAATGTGGCCATCGGAAGGGCCTGTGAGCCAGTGAAAATTGAAATGGTGATTCGAGGCTACTTGGCTGGTCATGCGGCACGAGAATACGCTGCGGGAAAGCGCAGCTTGTGCGGAGTAGAGATGCCAAATGGAATGCGCGAGAACGATGCGTTTGAAAGACCTATTATTACTCCGGCTACCAAGGCGGAGCAGGGTGAGCATGATGAAGATATTTCAGTAGATGGCATTTTAGAACGTGGCCTGGTGTCTGAAAAGGATTATCAAACTCTTGAACGCTATACGCGTCTTCTTTTTGAAAAAGGAAGCGCCCTAGCCAAGGCCGCAGGCTTGATTTTAGTGGATACGAAGTATGAGTTCGGACGCACGGCTGATGGAGAGCTCGTACTCATTGATGAGGTACATACCCCAGATTCATCTCGCTATTTTTATGCCGACACTTATGAAGAACTTCAACGTAAAGGCGAGCCTCAAAAACAACTCTCAAAAGAATTTGTTCGCCGATGGCTCATCGATCAGGGTTTTCAGGGTAAGCCAGGTCAAGCAGTCCCTGAAATGTCTGACACTTACATCGAAGGAGTTTCTAACAGATATATAGAATTGTACGAGGCGATACTTCAAGAAAGCTTTGACAAGGCCGACACCTCAGATCTGCATCACAGGATTGAGAAAAATGTGAATGAATTTTTAGCATCCTATTAGTTTATCTTCTTCAGCTACATAAATTTGTTTTTTTTAGATTTTTCTAACGAATCTCTTTAATTCTCAGATAAATAGCTTTCTTTTGCAGTAGATTTTTAAATTATGAATGGTACAGTAAAATTTTTCAATGAAACCAAAGGTTTTGGTTTTATCACTAACGACGAAACTGGCGAAGACGTTTTCGTTCACGTAACTGCTTTAAGAGGCCTAACTATTAAAGAAGGAGACGCTGTTTCTTACAGCGAGGAACAAGGTAAAAAAGGTCTTCAAGCTGCGAATATAGAAATGCTATAAACGACTAATATATTTGCTTAACAAAAGGCAGTCCATAAAGGACTGCCTTTTTTGTTTTATGCACTTCTGTTGTTTTATGAATTACCGCTCTCCCTCTGCGTGGGTGAGCGATGAGTCCCTAGGGAAGAAGCTTACATCAAAAACAACCACTAGCTGTGCTGTGCACCGCTAGCTGCCTTTTTATTTACAGATAGGTTCAAGCACGCTCGACCTATCTGTAAATAAAAAACCACCTTGTTCTTCGAACAAAGTGGTTGTTTTTGTTGTAGCGAGGGGGGGAATTGAACCCCCGACCTCAGGGTTATGAATCCTGCGCTCTAACCGCCTGAGCTACCTCGCCTCACGGTTTCTAAAGTGGCTGCAAATATAAAGAGTAATTTTTTTTAATCTCTACTTTTTGGTTAAATTGCTCAAAAGCCTAATGCTATATTATGAGCGCTAAGACGAAGTTTGAGATGGAATTTGTTTTTCAGGCATCTCCACAACTTTTATATCAATATATTTCAACGGCTTCAGGCCTTTCTGAATGGTACGCTGATAACGTTAATTCGAGAAGTGAGAAGTTTACCTTTATTTGGGATGAAAATGAAGAGGAGGCTATTTTACTTAAAAAGAAGTCAGATCAATACGTTCGTTTTCAATGGAGCCATGCAGATAGTCCAGAGGAGTATTTCGAGCTGCGTATTGTTGTTGATGAAATCACAAAAGATGTTTCCCTCTTTGTAACCGATTTTGCTGAGGAAGATGAAGTGGAGGAGTCCAAAATGCTCTGGGAAAATCAAATCGATGATCTTAAGCACGTACTAGGTTCTGCGTAAATACCTCTAATTTCCTATGGTGCTCAATGTAAATGGGGTCTTGATCTCTGAATCGGATCCTTATTTTTCTTTTTCTCAGTTTATCGCCAATTCTTCCGTAGCCATTGAAGAAAGACTTTTCTTCGATTCAGGAGAATGCGAAGATTTTGAACGTCATTACTTTGGGATTATGACTTCTATGCGTATCTACAAGCGACGCATTCCAATGGAGTATACCCCTGAGTTTGTTGAGGAAGAGATTAGAAAGACTTTAGAGGCGAATGATGTCAATAAGAGAGTTCTTGTTCATTTCTACGTTTCCCTATCTGAAAATCACACCCCTTTATTTTTAGTGGCTTTAGAACTTTTGAAGTCAAATCATTGGGTGATGAGGTCGATGGGAGAAATTGACCTTTTTAAAGAATTTTATTGGTCTGACGATTTTTTGAATGGGGTTAAAACTCCTTCTTCTCCTATTCATAGTGTAGCCAAGGCGTATTGCAATGATCACGGTTACGAAGATTGTTTTATTCTTAATGCTCGTAAAGAGGTAGTGATGACCTTAAATGGTTATGTAGTTCTGCGCTTTGGTAATACCCTTAAAACTCCTTCTGAAAAATCAGGAGTGTATAGAGAAACCTTGAGAGGTCGTTTCATAGAATCAATCAAAGAAATAGAAGACTATACCCTTGAAGAAACTGAAATGAACCCCTTTGATGTGCAACGTGCAGACGAGTTGATCATTGTAAGTCCAGATAAAGGCTTGATAGGGGTAGAGCGTTTCAGAAAAACAACCTATATCCATCAAGCAGTAGATGCTATCTCAGCTGTACTTCAGTAAAAGATAAGTTTAGACCAAAAAAAAGCGCCAAAAAAGGCGCTTTAATTTCAACTTTTTATGGTTGTATTAGTTTACTGCAGATGACAATTCAGCTCCTGCTTTAAACTTCACTACATTTTTAGCAGCGATTTTGATCGTTGCACCAGTTTGTGGGTTTCTTCCTTCTCTTGCGCTTCTCTTAGATACAGACCAAGATCCGAAACCTACTAAAGAAACACGTCCACCTTTTTTCAAAGATCCTTCGATGTTTCCTAAGAAAGATTCTAATGCTTTTTTTGCAGCAGCTTTTGTGATACCGGCATCAGCAGCCATCGCATCGATTAATTCAGTTTTGTTCATAGTAAATTAATTTTAAGGGTTATTGTTTGATAACGCACTCAAATATAGTCGGAAATCCCTGTAAATGGCCTATTTACGGGGTTTTGCTTCTATTTTGTTAATAAGTTTAATGGTTTATTAACATTTATTGCCTTAAAAACGGACTTTTTGAACACTTAAAAGAGCTCGACGCCTTGATTTAAGCGATGTCCGTTGAGAAAATCTTTGACAAAAACTGCCTTTTTTGCGGGAAATTGCCACTTAAGAATCTCTACTGAACCTTGGTTTAACCCCAAAAAGATTTTTCCATCCTCTTCAAGCAATGCGTGCTTTTTTAATTGATGTTTCGAAGATTCTTGAGCTTCATAGATTTTTATCGGCACCTTAGTTTCACCGTCTTTCAATAGCGCCTGTGCGCCGGGATATGGATCTAAGCTTCTAATCAAAGCGCAAAAACTTGAAGGCGAAAGATTCAGATCGATTCGCGTATTCTCTTTGGTGAGTTTTGGAGCCTCTTTGAGATGTGCAGTGTTGTCTTGGGTTAGAGGAGTCAGTTTATTTTGAGCGAGCCCTTCTATAGTCTGCGCTATGAGTTTTGGTCCCAGCTCCATGAGGCGGTCATGGAGTGCTGCAGCGTTGTCTCTAGGAGTGATGGCGCATTTAGTTTGTAACAATATTCCACCTGTGTCTATTTGTTCGTCTATTAAAAAAGTACTTAGTCCTGTCTCTGTCTCTTGATTTCGTATTGCCCACTGTATGGGTGCTGCACCTCTGTAATTTGGTAAAAGAGAGGCGTGAAGGTTAAACGTGCCTAGGCGAGCAGCTTCCCAAACAACCTTAGGTAACATTCTGAAGGCCACTACCACCGCGCAATCTATCTCCAATTCACGGTACCTTTTGATAAAAGCTTCGGCCTTTAAGTTTTCTGGCTGTTCAATATTCAGTTTATGTTCTAAGGCGACTTTTTTGACCGCAGAAGCTTGAAGGTTCTTACCACGTCCTGCAGGTCGGTCTGGAGCTGTGATTACCACAGTAATTGTAAATCCTTCAGTGACAAGAAAATTCAATTGATGAGCGGCAAACTCCGGAGTCCCAAAAAATGCAATTTTTAGCGCTTTGGCATTCATTTAGAATAAAATTTAGCCTCATGATTAACGGCGATTAATCCTTCGGATTCTAATTCGCCTAGAAGTATTTTTAAGTGCTGAGGACTGCAATCAAAGGTACTAATGAAGTCCATAAAGCTTCGCGGTGTCGAACAAAATCTTAGAAGATCTTCTTGCGTAACAATAGACGCTGTGCAGAAATCACAAATTCCACACGCCTTCGTTTCTTGGCCAAAATGCTCGGCGATTAGCTGCATCGCACATTGGTTTTGGTTTTCTAGAAAATCTTGCATTTTGTTCGCGTGGTCTTGACGCAATTCGATGTAGGGTTGTTGATGAGTTCGAAGCAATTTCTTTACGAACTGATCCTCGCGCGGTACAGCCCAATGAATCGTATAAATATCAGTCGTTGGGATCAATTTTATTTTCGATCGTTTTGCCGCCGACTCAGCGGCCTTTAGCATTTTTAGAGAGGTAAAACGATACCTAAATGTTGGATGCTTACTATCGTGGAACTTTTGTGAAAGCGCTCTGAAAAGTAGATCGTCGTCCCCTTGATCCTTGTTCCCAAAGCCAGAGGGTTCAAATGTTATAAGCCATTCTTTTTTTGTGGTCTCTCCGAATTGTAGAATGCCATATTTTTCAAGAGATCGAATGCCTAAATACCAATCTCGTGGTTTTATTCCAGCCTTATGCGCACTTTCTGACAACCCCAAAGTGTACGTTTGGTCAGGATGTTCTCCTGCTGCAATTTGAAATAGACCCACCAGTTTCTTGTAGATGTCATAGAGTTGATCGACGGTAGGATAAGATTCGGATGCGGTTTCGGCAAATCCAAGAATACGCTCTTCTTCAGAGATTAATAGGGCTGTAGCATTCTCTTGATCACGACCTGCACGTCCGATCTCTTGGTAGTATTGTTCGAGACTTTCAGGTATATCATAATGAACCACTAGTCTCACGTCTTGTCTATCGATACCCATCCCGAAAGCGCTGGTACAAACCATGATAGGGTGTGTAGCTGTGGTGAAGTACTTTAGCCGCTTTGATTTCTCTTCAGGACTAAGTCCTGCGTGGTAATAAGAGCAATCATATCCTTCTGTTTTTAGTTGGTGACTCAGTTTTTCGGCCTTAGAACGACTTCTTACGTAGATCAATATGCATTTTTGAACATTTTGCTTTAATGCGATATCCAATAGAAGGTCTTTGTTGACATGGTAGTGCCGTTTAATAGAGAGCGCAGTACGGACGACTGGACCAATAAATTCTTGAGCATCATTGAGGAGTAGGTTAGAATGAATATCCTCGACTACTTTTGGTGTAGCCGTAGCTGTAAGCGCTAGTATGGGTAGCTTATTCATTAGGGCCCTAAAGGTTCCAATTGAACGATAAGAAGGTCTAAAGTCATGTCCCCATTGAGATATGCAGTGCGCTTCATCTACTGCTAAAAATGAGAGTTCAATATGTGCTAATCGGTTACTTACCAGTGGATTTTGAAGACGCTCTGGGGCCATAAAGACAATTTTATAATCCCCGTAACTGATATTGTCTAAGCGTTGAACTAGGGTGTCTTCGCTCATAGGTCCGAATAATCCGAGGGCCTTAACACCCTTAGTTTTCAACTCTGTCAGTTGATCTTCCATAAGCGCGACCAAAGGCGAAACGACCACGCAAACTCCTGGCAATAGTAAGGCAGGAAGCTGATAACAAAGAGACTTACCGGCGCCCGTTGACAATACCGCCAGCGTATCTTTCTTATGTAATACGGATTGAATGATCTCAGACTGCAGTGGTCTTAATTGAT
>Ga0181566_10004419_pt1 | contig 11420 bp, 7 predicted proteins | sample 101ome_15_FD_133762 | JGI IMG/M metagenome (GOLD analysis project Ga0181566, IMG submission 133762) | Coastal salt marsh microbial communities from the Groves Creek Marsh, Skidaway Island, Georgia - 101402AT metaG (megahit assembly) | ecosystem: Environmental > Aquatic > Marine > Intertidal zone... | reverse complement strand
GCTCCATCCATTCGAGGATGGTTCGGAAGGGCTTCGGCCCGGAAGGGAGGTCTGGTAGTTCAGTTGGTTAGAATACCTGCCTGTCACGCAGGGGGTCGCGAGTTCGAGTCTCGTCCAGACCGCAAAAGCCTCAGCAAATGCTGGGGCTTTTTCGTGCCTGGAGGTGTCGTAGAGCATTTGATTGAAGAAGGGTCGTTCGCCGGTGCAATTGTGCCGTGAATGCACTATTGTTGCCGATTCAAATTTCTTTCCATGAATCCTGCATCGCGGCGCTTTGAGCGCGTTGTTCAGCAGATATTGGAGCGAGACAGAGCCGTGATTGACGGCTTTTTCCCAGACCAAATCCTCTCTTCCCTTCGGGACCGAATTGCCCAATTGCAGGCAGAAGACGCACTGCGTCCCGCGGCTGTAGGGGCTGCGGGTCAGAAGGAAGTGCATACGGAGATTCGATCCGACTTCATCCGTTGGTGGCCCGATGCACCGGAGCTTCCTGCCGAGCGCGACTTTCTCGGAGAGGTGGAGGCGTTGGCTTCCTATTTGAACCAAACCTGTTTCACAGGAATCCGAAGGTGGGAATTCATGTACGCTGTCTACCCACCAGGCGCGTATTACGAGAGGCATGTGGACGATTTCAAGAGCAAAAACGCACGCAAGTTTTCTATGGTCACTTACCTGAACGAGGCATGGCAACCCGGGCAAGGAGGTGAGCTGGTGCTCTACGATGTGGCGGGACGACCGAGCGAGACGGTGGATCCGTTGTTTGGGCGAACTGTGATCTTTTCGAGTCCTCAAGTCGAGCACGAGGTGCTCCCCGCTGTGGCTGACCGGTGGTCCGTGACGGGGTGGTTGAGGTGAACCGAACGTGTGTGATCTCCTGACGCCACCGACTAGGCGCATCATCAGAATTCAACGCCTCCTTCGAAGTACCTTCGCTCCACGTTGGAACCGTGAACCCTGCAGCTGCAGTTTTGTTCAAGCGTTAAACCTACCCACATGGCCCACCTCAACTGGAACACTGTCAAGGAATACGACGAGATCACCTTCAAGGAGCTCAACGGCGTGGCTCGGATTGCCTTCAACCGCCCCGAAGTGCGCAACGCGTTCACTCCCAAGACGGTGGACGAGCTCTGGGAAGCGCTCATCCATTGCCACGAGAGCCAGGACATCGGGGTGGTGTTGATCACGGGTGAAGGACCGTCTTCCAAGGACGGCGGCTGGGCCTTTTGTAGCGGTGGAGACCAAAACGTCCGCTCCAACACTGGTTACAAGGGGGAGAACGGCGTCAACCGCTTTAACATCCTCGACGTCCAGCGTCAAATCCGGTTCATGAACAAGGTGGTCATCGCCGTCGTTCCCGGATGGGCGGTCGGCGGCGGCCACAGCCTTCACGTGGTCTGCGACATGACGATTGCGAGCAAGGAGCACGCCGTGTTCAAGCAGACCGACGCGGACGTGGCGAGCTTCGACGGGGGGTTCGGCTCAGCGTACCTCGCACGCCAAGTGGGCCAAAAGCGCGCCCGCGAAATCTTCTTTCTCGGCGCCTCCTACTCGGCCCAAGAGGCCTACGAAATGGGCATGGTCAACGCGGTCGTGCCGCACGCCGAACTTGAGCGAGTTGCCTACAACTGGGCGCAGGAAATCTTGACGAAAAGTCCCACGGCGATCAAGATGTTGAAGTTTGGGTTCAACCTCATTGACGACGGCCTTGTCGGCCAGCAGATCTATGCAGGAGAGGCGACACGCCTGGCTTACGGCACTGAAGAAGCCAAGGAGGGGCGTGATGCGTTCCTCGAAAAGCGGCCGCGCGATTTCTCGCGGTTCCCCAAGTTCCCGTGACGTGCATGCATGAATCCGGGACGTCTTGTCCAAGGTTATACATCTTTATCTTGGTCGGCCTCTGAAGAGGCGGTATTTTCCGGGACCATGTTGCGCTCGGTACTCGCTTCAGTCAGCTTGAGTGGCATCGTTGCCACGAGTTCATTGTCCCAAGATTCAGCTCCGTTTCTGTCCCGAACAGAGGCGTTTCATGTGGTGACGGACAACATGGAAGGGTTTTGGGGTCCTGGGATGAGTGCGGTGGATGTCAACGGCGACGGTTGGGACGACCTGACCTTCGGGGATTTCTTTGGCGGGGTAAAGCTTTTCTTGAATACCGAAACCGCGTTTGAAGGGCATGACCTCGATTTGGGAATTGAGGGCGAATGCGAGGTAAAAGGGGTCGTTTGGGGAGATGTGGACAACGACGGCGATCAAGACTTGTTCTTGGGGTGCCGTGGAAATCGCAACAGGTTTTTCCTGAACCAAGGAGACCTTAGTCTGGTCGATGTTTCAGAATCCTGTGGACTGAATTCACTCAGCACGAGTTCGTGGGGCGGAGCTTGGGTCGATTTCAACCGAGACGGGCAATTGGATTTGCTGGTGGCGAATTACACGAGCCCTTACGATTACCCCAACGAACTTTATTTCGGGAACGGAGACGGCACGTTTGAGGAGCAAGACGTGGTGGCCCTTGGAATGCTTCCTGTTGCGCGTGCGTCGTGGCAGCACCATTGGCTTGATTTCACGGGCGACGACGTGTTGGACACGTACGTCATCAACGACCGTTTCAACGACAACGAGGCCTACATCGGAGTCGCGGCCACGGTTGGAATGCCCGACTCGCTTTCCGCCCTGCCCGACAGCGTGGGATTGAATGTGTCGGGTGACATCATGGGCGATGCCTGGCTCGACTGCAACCTGGACGGAAAACTTGAGGTGTACCTCACGAACAGCGAACCTCACGGCAATGTGTTGATGCAATTGACAGACAGTGGGGTGTACGCCAACAAATCTGCTGAACTGGGGCTGGAATTGCACCGACAAAGTTGGAACGTCTCTGCAGGGGATTGGGACAACGACGGGTGGGAAGACTTGTACGTGTCCACAAGCAACTGGACCTATTACAACGTGGGGGTGTTTCAGGTCGATCCCGTCGACAATGCCATCTTTCGAAATGTCGGAGGCACGTGGTCTTCTTGGGCGGAGGTTACCCCGGAATTGGACGTTCAGTCTTTCACTCACAGCACGATGGATTGGAATCGGGATGGTTTTTTGGATGTGGCAGTCTACACGTGCGATTCGGTGGCTTCCATGCTTGAAGGCATCCCCAACGCCAACAACTGGCTCGACGTGGTGCCGACAGGCACCCTGTCCAACCTAGATGGAATCGGCTTGATTCTGCACGCCTACACCACCGATGCTGGGGGGGCAGTGGTCAAGCGAACCCGGCAACTGGCGGCAGGGGAGAGCTTTATGACCCAGCGGGCCCGCCGACTTCACTTCGGGCTGGGCGCGACTTCGTCGGTGGATTCCTTGAACGCCATTTGGCCATCTGGGACGACAGAGTGGTTGTACGATGTCCCTGTCAACCACCACCTGTCGTGGGTAGAAGGATCCACAACAGCGATGAATCCGGGCTGTACTTACGTGGGAGCCTGCAATTACGACGCTTTTGCGGCCTCCGACGACGGCAGCTGCGACTTGTCCTGCCTCGTGCCCGAATGTCCCGATTTGTCAATCGCCTGCGGACCAGGCACCCATTGGGAGGAAATTTTGCAACAATGCCTGCCCAACGAGGTGTGTTGGCACGATTCCGACCAAGACGGCAACATCACGACTCAGGATTTGCTCGGGTTGTTGTCGGTGTACGGCAACGTTTGTCCTTGAGCTGTGGGGAGTCGCGAAGGCTTTCTCATTTTTGTGTCATGAATGGACGATTTCTTTTTGCGGCGAGCATGGCTTGCCTGACGGCCCTCACGTGCAAGGTGTCAGCCCAAACCTCGTTGGACGACATGTCAAAGAAGGCGGGGGACGTCCCTTACGTTCTTGAAATCGTTGCCGAGGCTGCGCATCAAGCGGGGCTCACTCGCTACCTCGTTTCGGTGCGCTTGCCTGCAGGCGACAGGGTCAGTTCCATCTACGGCACGAACGTGCACCCCATGACCCTGCGCGCTCCTGGAGGCGTCTTCAACAGCCCGTACAACGGGAGTTGGTCTGCTTCGGGCATGAATCCCAAGTTCTTCGAAATCATGCCGGACATGGGGGACGACACGTTTGCCACCGTTGGAATCACCACGGGGGCGAAAATCAGCGGGGTGGAGGGAGCCGAGGACCCCACCATGGTTCAAGACCCAGGCGCGCCTTGGGACGCCTTCTTTACAGAGGACGGAGAGACGGACTTGGCCATTGACACCCACACGGGAGGAGCTTGGTTCGTCCTGCGCACAGCTGCGAACGGGGAGCCGGTCGACGGCAAGGTGCTTCTCATGCAGGTCACGACGGCTGGCACGCTGTCGGGCGCAATCAACGTTCAAATCTTCCCCGGAAGCGAAGATTACGACCAGCTGCGATGCCGTTTTGAATTTGACGGCACGGGCGAGTTTCCGGGCGCGATCGTCGAGTAATTCGCCTTTTCACGGCACGTTGAATGCCTCCTCAACGGCCACATAGAAGCGTTCAGCAGGTTTCGCCGAAGGCGCTTAACACGGCCAAGACATCCGAAACCGTGACGGCACCGTCGCCGTCGAGGTCGGTCAGAGGGTTGCATCCCGAGGCGCAGCCAAAGTCCGACAACACCAACAAGACGTCCGACACTTCAATGGCGCCGTTGCCGTTGATGTCGGCAGGACATAGAACACACGAGGTTGGTCCGAAGTACGCATTGCCCGTGGTTGCGGTGCAGGTCGGTTCGTCGTCAAACGACGCCACGAGGTTGACCCACGTGCCGTTGGCAGGCAACGTTACCGTTTCAGTGAGGCTGTTTCCAACTACCGGATAAGAAATGCCGTTGACGGTAAGGCCACCGGTCTCGGGGTTGCCGACCCAATTGGCTTGAAGGGTAATGTCGTACGTGTTGGTTTCCGGGTCACACGCCGTTCCGCCCGTGATTGCAAGGTTCGTGATGGCGCACGGCACGTCTTGACCAGCCCACGTCTGCACCCCGTATTCCCCCGTCCCGATGTAACTGTAGGGTGGGAGGTCGTCGATGTACGCACTTCCGCCACCAGGCCAAACCACGTCGAGTTCGTCGTACTGCAAGAAATAAATGTTGGCCGGGGCGTTGGGTCCCCATTGCACGTAATCGTATACCAGGTTGGTCGGAAGAAAGAGCATCAACCAGTCCCCAGACAACCCCTCTGCCCAAGAGATTTGCACCGTCTCCCCTGGGTCAACGACCAGGTTTTGGCCTTGCGTCACCAAGCTTGTCAGGGGCACGTACCCTGACGGCGCCAAGAACCCCCAATTGTCAAGTTGCCCTGGACAGTCCGCCTCGTTCCGGATGCGCAGGATGTTGGCGTCGGGGTCGACGTACACCATTCGGAATTGACCGCAACAGGGGTCCCTGCGTGTAAAGGCATTGACCTTGGTCAAGGCACATCCTTCGTCCGAAGTAAAGTAGGCGGTGACGTTGACGCTCTGGCCGTCGGCAGGCTGGCCCACGAGGTTTACGGCCTGCGGGCTTGAGCTGATGGTTTTCTGCTCTCCGTTCACAATAAGCCAACCGTCCGCCGGGGCGTAATCGTGGGAAACGATCAGCTGCTGGGTGTAGGTCAGAGTGAGGGGGTCGCATGCTTGTTGGTTGCCCGCGGTGATGTTGGTGATGGCGCACTCGGGCGGCGTCCAGCCTTCACAGGCCCCGTAGCAACCGGCGGACGACATGCTCGGAATCAGCGCGTTTTGCTCCACAATGGGGTGGAACTGCAGCACCTTGGGAGTGGAAGTGATGTGGCAGTAACTCATGATGGTCCCGTTGCTCACGGCGGGCCCGTTGCTGCAGCCTCCCTCGGCAGAGTAGCAGTTGTCAATCGCCCCGCCTGGCCACCCGCACCAATGCGTGTGGTTGGCGCCGAAGTTGTGCCCCAATTCATGCGAGACCACGTCAAGGTTCCACGAGTAACTGTTGATGTTGGTGGACGTGCTTCCAGACATGGCGGAGCTGAACCCGTAGGCGTACGAGCCGCAATTGACTCCGAGCCACGCGATGCCGCCTGTCCCCGTGTTCCCGCGCTTCGACATCAAGTGCGTCACGTCGCGCTGGATGGCGTCCAAACTGGCCGTCGTTTCCCACGTGTTGCGAAAGCTGTCAAGCATCCCTCCAGCGTCGTTGGTGTAATTCGCCATGGGGTCGGGCGACTGCCAAATGTGCACGTAACTCGCGGTGAGAAAGACGAGCCCATTCAGTTCTTGGGTGTAAATCGCCGACACGCCTGCCAATTGAGCCAAGGCCCAATCCGTCGCATTGGCCATGTTGTTGTACGTCAGGTAAGTGTAGTTGTCAATGTCGATGGCAACTTCCACACACCCGCCGCCTCCAGACCTTGTGGCCAACTCTGCGCCGTTCAGCTCAGTGCGGTCTAGGTCGGACTCTTGCACGCCACATTCAAAGGGAGCGAGGTTGATGCGGCGGTTGAAATCCATTATGGCGTAAGCGTTGCCGTCGATTTGGGCCAAATCGTATTGTTGGCCATCGTGGAAAAAACTCGCCAAGACGTGATCTTGCATGAAAGTCAGTGTGCCCACCGGATTGCCCTCAAAATGCATCTTGAACGTTTGCAACTGAGGAACGTATTCATGCTCCTCGAATCCGCGTTCTGAAGTCATGCCCACGGTAAGCACCGCCGGATGCACGAAAAACCGCTCCAACTGGAAGGACATGTAATCCGGGGATTCTGTCGAACTGCCTGTTGGCAGGGGAAGAGCAAGGTCAAATGCGTCCAAGTCGGCGCTGCGCATAGACTCGAAGACCGACAAATCAAGCAGGACGAGGGTTGCATCTCCAGGTCGTTCGACCTCGCGACCGAGTGCGGCTTGGTGGCTCTGACGAGCCGCAAAAGGAGCCTCGAGAAAAAGTTGGAACTCGCCGGCAGCGTCACGTTGGGCCTGCATCGGCATAGACACAAACGACAAGGACACGACGAGGGCGCTTAGGCAAGAGACCAGGTGGGACTGAGGCAAGTTTCGAATCATGGCAAAATCTTCAATGGGCGTGCACTTCTACCAAAGCATACACATAGGACAAACGCGCGGTTCACTCTGAGGTTGCTCAACAGGGATTCCCAAAGGCTGAAAGGACCACGAGCACGTCGCTGACGGTCACTGCATTGTCACCGTCGACGTCGTATTGGCAATTGGTGTTCGCACAACCGAATTCAGAGAGCACCGCAAGCACATCGGCCACAGAAATGACGCCGTCCTGGTTGACGTCCTCCGGGCATGTGGGCGGAACTTCTTCGTCGGGATCGAGGACTCCGTTGCAGTTGTTGTCGTTGCCAACGGCAGTGCCGGGTGCTCCTGGATACATCGTGGAGTTGGCGTCGTTGCAATCTCCGTCAAGAACCACGGTTCCGGCCGGGACGATTGAGCCGCAGAAGTAGGTCGCAAAGTACTGGCCGTAGCCGTCGCCGTCGCTGTCGAAGTAGGCGGCGGTTCCAAGGTCGCAGGTGCCGTTGTCCAAGGTGGCGGTCGCGTCGTAGTTGCACGCTTCAGGGTCGGTGCAACCGCCCAGCGAAGGAGGCCCAGAACACACGCCGTTTAAGCTGACGACCACGTCGTAATTCACGCCGCCTGAGCTTGTCCACCCGTTGATCAAGTTGATGCTCCATTCGCCATCTCCCGTGATGTTGAATGGCGTCAAGTCTACGGTGTGGGTGTAGGTTCCGGACGCCGATACGTTCCACGCTGCAGGCCACCCCAGCGAGCCGAGCGAGCATCCCGTGCTCACGTTGTAGCCACCGATGCCGATGCATGCCCCGTCCGGAGCGCCAATCTCCATCAACAAGTCGCCAGCCCAGCTTCCGTCTCCGGCGGTGTTGGTCCAAACGAGCGTGATGTCTGCCGTGGTCAACGTTCCGGTCCCAGAAATGGAAGTGGCTGAAGCCTGACTGGCTCCAAGGGTGGCGACGTGCGCGAGGTCTGTGACGCAGTCGCAGGGGTACCCCGCGGGAGGGTAGGTGCATGAGCCGTCGTCGTAAATCGCATCCTGAAAGTAATTGCACGCCAAGGCGTCCGTACATCCGGTGCAACTTGCCCCGCCGCCTGCACATTCTCCACATACGTCGATGACGCCGCACGAGCCGTCGTCCTGCACCGCATCGGGGTCGTAGTTGCAGGCCTCAGGGTCCGTGCAACCGTAGGAGCCGCAGGAGGTTTCAATGGCTGCGCAATTCCCGTGGCAGTAGCCCTGGCTTTGGATGGTGGGGAACAATGCGGACTGCTCCACGACAGGGTGGAATTGCAAGACTTTGCCGACGTTGAGGTGGCAGTAGCTCATGATGGTTCCTGCGCTGGTGGACGGGCCGTCTGAGCAGCCTCCTTCCGCGCCGTAGCAATTGTCGATGGCGCCGCCTGTCGCTCCGTTCGGGTGGTCTGGACCTCCAGGCCATCCGCACCAGTGCGTGTGGTTGGCGCCGAAATTGTGCCCAAGTTCGTGCGACACCACGTCCAAATTCCACGCATAATTGGGAAGAGGGTCGAAGTCGCTTTGGTTGGTCATTCCTGCGCTGAACCCAAACCCGTAGTTTGAATTGCACACCACGCTGAGGTAAGCAATTCCCCCGGTGCCTGAATCGGGGCGTTTGGTCATCAAGTGCACCAAATCCCAATTGGCGCTCGACAACACGGCGTTGCCTGCACTCCATTCGCTCCGAAACTGGTCCAACATGGTGCCTGCGTCGTTCACGGTGTTCGCCCACGGCTCTGGAATTTCCCAAACGTTGACGTACGAAGCCTGAAGCGTAATCAAGTCGTTCAGTTCGTTTCGGTAAATCTGGTCGACCCCTGCCAGAACCCCCAAAGCCCAGTCGATTGCACCGTAGCAATCGGCAAACGTGTTGAAGGTGTAATTGTCAATGTCCAACCCAATCTCCACGCACTGAGGCACGAGGCTTTGTTGGCTGTTGAGTTGGTTGGGTTCGATGGCGTCTTCGCGATCTTGGACGGCGCAAGAAAATCCGCTCGTGCTCGGGCTTTTGTTGATGTCAAAAAGCACGTAGTCCTCGGTCACTCCGTTTCGTTCGGAGTCGTTTAGCGCAGGGCGGATTTCCCATTGCGCTCCGGCGACGTACATGGTGGCTTGAAGGTGATCGTTGAAAAACACTGCTGTCCCGGTAACCCGCTCTGCCGATGGACTAGGGGTGAGCGCAGACATGAGCTCGTACGTGACAATGTTCGGGATGTAGTGTTCCTGAATTGTGCCTTGCGCCGTGCTGCGAGAGATGACAAAATCGTCGCTGAGGTTGCAGAATTGGTTGAACTCGAGCTCGACAACGCCAACTCCCGGGAAATCAAGCTCCAACTCGAGCACCCCGGGGCGCTCGCTGTGCACTTGCGAAAATTGCTCGACATCCAGCTTTAGACCTCGGGTGTCTTCGGTTTTGAGCGTGGCCGATTTAAGCGGGGTTTTCGCCTTGGAGAAAAGGGGGGAGGACGGAGCGGATTGCCCCATCAAAGCGAAGTGCATGACCGAAGCGAGCACAAATGAGAATGCGTGGCGCATGTGGAATTGGTTTGCCTAAAAATACGGAAACCCCTCTTGGGATGACACATATGACTTTTCGAGGGCTGTGTGCGACGTTACAAGGGGAGTTGAGAACTTCACCGTTTCTGACGTTCATGCCAATTCAACGTGCGCGTTTGGACGTTCTCGAACACGTTCCCCCAAAACAAATTCAAGTCCCCAGAATGCCAGTTCTCGCGTTGCAACATTCGACCTCCCAACACATGCGGTGATTTCAACCAAAGCACACCTGGACGAACCTGACGTGCGGAAATGGCATGAGCCTTCGAGAGCTTGTAAGTTGGTAGAACGACGCCTCGGTGCGCATCTCGACAAGCGTCCAATTCACCATTCTCAACTGCATCATCGGCCTCGCAATCGCTCCCCCAAAGCACAGGGTGTGTGCAGAGCAACGACTCCGAATCGGGCTTCAATTGTTTTTGGGTTAGCCAATCCGGAAGGTACCCCTCGCCGTAGGACATCCACGTACACAGGCACCCCAAATCCCCGGGTTCTTTGCATGTCTCAATTTCTTGGAATTCGGAAGCGTACATGTCCATCCCAGGAAGGTAGGCGGCGACCAACTGGCCGCGATACCTCGACCCTTCAATGACCTCCTGGAGCAACGTCCGACCGTGAAAGGATCCTTGGCTGTGACCAGCCAAGACAAACGGCCGTCCATGGTTCCAGTGTGCCATGTAGTGGAGAAAGGCACGTTTCACATCGCTGTAGGCCAAATCCACTGCCGCCCAACTCAACGAATCGCCACGACGAAAAACTCGGATGTGAGCTTGCCTGTAGCGGGGCACAAACACACGACCTGCCCCAGAAAAAGCCGAAGCCTGATGTCGCACGGGCCACCGGTCCACTTCAGCGTTCATCGTTTCGTCCTGAACATCTGCGTTCCATCGGTCGCCGTCAAGAAGCATGGTCGGGTGAATGAAGAACACGTCGGCCTGAAGCGAATCTGGCAGCCGGCTCAGCCGTTGATTCTTTCGACCCTTGGGCCACTCAAGGTGTGCCGCGAAGTCGTCTCCTGCGAGACGAATGTTTGCCTCGTGCACAGAGGTGCCGGCCCAGTTCGCAGAAAGCGCGTAGTCCGGGGCTTCAGGCACAGGTTCCAAACTCGAGGTTGCCGCAGTTTCACTTTGGGCATCTTCGGCCGGCATTTCAGGAAACGGGATGATTTGGCATCCCAAATCGGTTTGCCAGCTCCAAAGAATACACGAAAGCACCGCCCTGAAAACGAACGCGGCCAGCTTTTCCAAAAATGTTGTCTGCATGGCAAATGATTGAGATGCTCAATTGCGAGCAAAGAAATTTTCGTTTCTACAGTGCAAGACGTTCTGATTGCTACGTCTGAATGATTTCTGATTCAAGGGAGCAACACTTGTTTGAGCGCTATTGTTGCGTGTCGCTCGAATGTCTGCAGAGCAGATTGTCGTTGATTTTGAAATGAGTGGCATTGCTGGACTTCAAAAGTTGAGAACATCCTCAAGCTAGATGTAGCGTGTTGTTTGTCGAATCTTTGGTCTCATTAGTCGATTCTTAATTATGGTTTGACTATCTTTTCGACCTGTAAAACTGTAAAGTATCGAACATGAATCGTTTGCGTTCAATTTCTTTGTCCTTGGTTTGTGCCGCGAGCGCCTTTTTGGCCATTGGTTCTGCAAAGGCACAATATTCGTTGACGGTGGAGTCAGCACCTGCAGTGACTGCGGGCCTCACGACTTACCGCTTCTATGTGGACATGCAAGATGCCTCCGACCGCATGAGTGCCGTGTTTGGCAACGACCAAAACAACCTCATTGTCAGCGCTCCCGACGGCGCCTTCAACAGTGCGTTCAACTCTTCGTGGAACGCTTCAGGCATCAACCCCGCGTTCTTG
>Ga0181566_10004418_pt1 | contig 11423 bp, 12 predicted proteins | sample 101ome_15_FD_133762 | JGI IMG/M metagenome (GOLD analysis project Ga0181566, IMG submission 133762) | Coastal salt marsh microbial communities from the Groves Creek Marsh, Skidaway Island, Georgia - 101402AT metaG (megahit assembly) | ecosystem: Environmental > Aquatic > Marine > Intertidal... | reverse complement strand
TTCTCCGATCTCCCGAAAGTTCAGCTGATCGTCGTAATACATGGACAAAATGCGCTGCTCTCTCAGGGGCAGGCGCTGAATTTCCCTGGCCAGGGCCGCCTTGAACCCCTCTCTTTGTGCTGTTTCCGCAGGGGAATCCGCATCGGAGGCGGTAGCGGCGGGGGCCTCGCCAGGGGGACAAATGGCCTCATAACTCACAAGCTTGGTTGCCGCCACATCACGAAGTGCGGCGTGATAGCTTTTTTCATCGAGCTGGAGTTCCTCCATCACCTCTCGGTCCCGGGGCGCGCGACCCAGCCGGTTCTCCAACGAGCGAACGGCTTCCGCAAAGGCCCTTCCCTTGCGATTCACGGATCGAGGGGTCCAATCCATGGGGCGGACTTCGTCAATCATTGCGCCGCGTATTCGTATCCCTGCAAAAGTTTCAAAGGAAGCTCCGTGCTCAGGGCTGAACTTTCGGGCAGCCTCAAGCAGCCCAATAATTCCTGCCTGTATAAGATCGTCGAGCTCCACCGTGGGGGGTAGGCGCTGAGCAAGATGGAGCGCGATACGCTTCACAAAAGGCGCGTATTCCCTCACAAGTCGGGCTTCGAGGGCCTTACGCCCCTCCCGGGCGCTGATCTGGTAGCGATCTATTGGATGAGCCACGACCTAGCCTCCTGCCACCAGCCGCTCTAGGAAGAATTCAACGCCTCCCCAGGGCTGCTCCCTCAACCGCTGGTGCTGAACTTTCTTTGCAATCTCACGAAAGGCCCGCGCCGAGCGGGAGGCAGGGTAGGCTTCGAGGACGGGTTTTTGCATTTGGACGGCCCGTCGCAGGTAATCGTCTAGAGGCACATCGCCTAAGTGCGTTAAGCGAACGTCAAGGAATCGACTGCAGACCCCCTCCAGCTTTGAAAAGAGCGCCTTTCCCCTTGCGCCATTGGGGACCTGATTACAAAGCACGTTGAAGCGGTCAACGCGCTGCTCCTGGGAGAGCACCTTTATAAGCGCATAGGCGTCGGTCAGGGAGGCGGGCTCATCGCAGACCACCACGATGACCTCCTGAGCGGCGCGGGTGAACATGATCACTGATTCCGCAATCCCCGCCGCGACGTCAATGATTAGGACGTCGAGGGGGTCCTCGAGCTCGCTAAAGGCGTGAATTAATCCAGCATTTTCTGCCGGGGTGAGGTTCGCCAGCCGGGTCACACCCGATGACGCTGGGACCAGCTGAACCCCAGCCGGCGCGGCGCAAATGATCTCGGAAAGGGTTTTTTCCCCGGAAAGCACGTGCGAGAGATTTCCCTTCGGCGTCACGCCTAGCAGCAAATCGGCGTTGGCCATGGCGAGATCCGCGTCAAGAAGCATCACCTTCTGATTTGCTCTCGCGAGGGCCACGGAAAGATTGATCGAAACGCTCGTTTTGCCGACGCCTCCCTTTCCGCTGCACACCGCGATGGTTCGTACAGGCCGAGGCGCGACCGTGGTCGATAGGGCACCCTCACGCATAATTAACCTCCCGGGGGGTAAAGGGTTCGGCGGCGATCGTTTCGCTGTGAGTCGCAGAGCGGGGGTGTTCCGATTGGAAAGACTCGTCATCCAGCGCGGTCATCCTGGCGATAAGCGCCTTAGGACGGGGCGGATGGAGGGCGTCGGGATCAAGACCAGGACCGTCGGTGCAGAACGCCAGGGGAAGGCCGCAGGCGGTAACAGAGGCCAGCGCTTCTCCCAGGGCAGCCGTTTCGTCGAGCTTCGTGAGAACGCACCCTTGAGGCCGGAGCGCGCCATAGCGACGAATCGTTGCTTCGAGCGTCGATCGTTGAGCGGGCGCGGCGAGAACCAGGAGCGGGATGAGCTCCTGGAATTCGGCCAGGAATCTTGCCTGATCCGACAGCCGGGGATCACGATGACCGAGACCTTCCGTGTCCACGATTACAAGACGGCGGTCACTCACATCGACCAGCGCGGAGCGAAGGCTATCTTTGCCGCTGACGGCCAGGGTATAGATTCCAAGGCTGGCCGCTCGGTCAAGGAGCTCCCGCTCCATACTCACTCGATTTCGATCCGCGCCAATAAGCGCTACCGAGGTTCGGCCATGGCGGGCACTAAAGGCCGCTGCGATTTTTAACGCCGTGCTGGTTTTGCCGACACCGGTCGGCCCCATTAGTGCGATGGAGCCTCCGTGGCTAAGAATGTTCCTCTCAACAACGGGAATCCTCTCGGCCAGTTGCCCGTACAAGAGATCGAGTGCCTCGCTTGCAGAAACACCAGCAGGGAGCCGCTCAACCAAGCGGCGCGCGAGGGAGGAATCGACGGCCATGCGTTCTAATCGTTCGATGAGCGCTGCGCGCTCCGGCTCGCAGCGCGCAAACTCCTTTTTGTTTAAGTTGCCGAGCTCGCGGGCTAGGAGGGCTTTTAAATCGGCCATTTCACTTGCAAGAGACTCTAGGGTGACCGCTTTTCTAGTGAGCGAAGGGGGCGACCGGTAGGCTGATGCCGGCTTGAGCTTCTGGGCACCAAGGATTGGCCGCTTCTCGGAGTCTGCGGCCTTTTCAGAAAGGCCCTTTCCCTGCGCATCGATGCGTTGAACGATTCGCTCGAAGCCCTCCTCGACGGACTTATCAGAGAGAGAGGACCGGCCTGTGCCGCGGGGCTGGGGCTCCACCTGGAAGGTTCGCGTGGTGCTTTGCGCCTTCAAGGTTTCCGCGCTGGCATCTAGGGCAATGAAGACCTCAACGCCTTCGTCGGTGGGCTTCGTCGACAGAATGACCGCTTCTGGGCCGAACTGGTCCCGGACTTTCCGAATCGCTTGGCGCATATCCGGCGCAGAAATTCGTTTTACCTTCATCTTTAGTCACTCCTTTGACTAAGAGGTTGCTGCTCCCGACCCAAGGGTTGCGACAATTTCAAGTTGCTTGTTATCGGGAATTTCGTTGTAAGAAAGTACGTGGAGACGCTCAACCACGGGGCGTAGCCAGCGAGATACCCAGGTACGAAGGCCTGGCTGGACCACAAGAACAACCGGTCGATCCTGATCCTCTAGACGGCGCGCTTCTTCCCGGAGCTCCGTCTGAACCGCCTCCGCCAGCGCGGGTTCAATGGGCATCCCCCCCCCGCCCTGGGCAGTAGCGGACTGAAGCATTTGCTCCAGGGAGGGGTCCAAGGTAATCAAGGGAAGATTGGCGGAGCTGCCGCAGATTAGATGCCCCAAGTGGCGGGCCAAGGCAGCTCGGACGGATGCGGTTAGCGTGTCCGGATCCTGATGGGTACCCGAAGACTCAAGAAGCGAACTTGCGATTGTCCGAAGATCTCGCAGGGACACCCCCTCAGAAAGCAGGTTCTGGAATACCCGGGTAATCACAGAAATGGACAAGGCCTTGGGCGTCAGTTCCTCCACAAGCTTCGGCGCAATCTTCTTCAGCTGATCGATAAGGGCTTGAGCGTCTTCAAAGGTAAATATCTCGTGTGCATGCTTATGGACCACGGTCGCAAGATGGGTGGAAACCACCGTTCCCGGATCGACGACGGTGTAGCCGAGCCCCTGGGCCTCCTCGCGCTGTTCGGGATCGATCCAGACGGCGGCAAGACCAAAGGACGGATCTCGGGTCGCCTCACCCTCCAGGTCCCCAAAAACCTTTCCAGGATTGATAGCAAGCTCTTTCTCGGGGTAGATCTCCCCAGACGCAACGGGCACACCATTGATCTGAATGCCATAGGACGTTGGGGGCAACTCAAGGTTGTCTCTGATGTGCACGGGCTGGACGAGAAAGCCAAGCTCCGAGGATAGTTTCTTCCGAACTCCCTTGATTTGAGAGGTGAGCTGCCCTCCCTGGCTTCTCTCCACCATAGGGATGAGGCGATAGCCCACCTCCAGACTAAGGACGTCAACCACCTCGAGCTCTGACCAGTCGAGCTCCGCACCTTCCGCCGTATCGCCTTCCCCCGCCTGCATAGCAAGCGCCTTACTAGAGGCAGGGCGGCCTGCCGCACTTTTTGCGGGTTTTAGCCCGCTGGCCACTCCCTCGGGGAGGATTTCAACCTGTACACGCTGTGCCCGTCGCCATGCTCCGTACCCTAGTACTCCAGCGATCGAGAGAAAGACAAGATTTGGCATCCCGGGCACTAGACCGAGGCCGGCCATTACCGCCGCGGTCACTCCGAGGGTTCTCGGACTCTGTATCAACTGGCCGGCCAGCTGCTCTCCCATGTCCTCGCTCGACGACACGCGAGTCACGATGATTGCGGTGGCGGTCGATAGGAGGAGGGAGGGAATCTGCGCCGCGAGACCATCCCCGATGGCAAGCAAGGTGTATTGCTGGGCTGCCTCGCCTACGTCGAGGCCATGCTGGGCCATGCCTACGATGAGCCCTCCGAGGATATTGATCCCCGTGATGAGCAAACCCGCTATCGCATCCCCCCGGACAAATTTCGACGCGCCATCCATCGCGCCATAGAAGTCCGATTCCCGAGCAACCTCTTCGCGACGGGCCCTCGCCTCCTCGTGGGTTAAAAGCCCGGCGTTAAGATCGGCATCAATCGCCATCTGCTTCCCAGGCATGGCATCTAGAGTGAACCGCGCCGTTACCTCGGATACGCGTCCCGCGCCCTTTGTGACCACAACAAAATTAATAATGATCAGAATGGCAAAGACGATTAGACCAACCGCATAGTTGCCCCCGATCACGAACTCGCCGAAGGCTTCAATCACCTTTCCTGCCGCGGCCCCGCCGGAATGTCCCTCCAGTAGGACGACCCGGGTAGACGCGATGTTAAGGGCGAGGCGCAGGAGGGTTGCCAATAGAAGCACGGTGGGGAATGCGCTGAAATCTAAGGGCCGCGCGCTATAAACGCTTGCCAAGACCACCACAATGGCGAGGGCAATATTGAAGGTAAACAGCAGATCCAGGAAAAGGGGAGAGAGCGGAAGCGCGACCATTGACAGCATGGCCAGCAGCAAAACTGGCGCACCGAGGCCGCGAAGGGAGGCCGCGGCAAAAAGGTTGGAGGTCTGGTTCACGAAACGCATCCCTGCTTTCAAGTGATCATCGCCAAGTCATTTATTTGGCGCATCGGGTCCTAGATAGGAGAAAGCAAGGAACGTGCCTAGATTTAGCATAGCCGGGCTTAGGCGGCGGGAGGCCCTAGCCTACGTCGGGGCCTGGATCCATCTCGTCCGGCACCGGCACCGCCTGGGGCGCGCTGGGCCAAGCCGCACCCATGCTTTTCGCTGAGCGTAGGCGGTAAACATAGGCGAGCACCTGTGCCACCGCGAGGTAGAGCGTGGGGGGTATTTCCTGTTCAAGCCGAGTGTGGGCAAACAGCGCCCGGGCCAGGGGCGGCAATTCAAGGCGAGGAACACCATGCGCTTCGGCCCTCTCCCTAATCGCAAGGGCCAGCAGATCCTTGCCCTTTGCCACCACCCGAGGCGCACCGCGCTGGGCCTCATACTTGAGCGCCACCGCGTAGTGGCTCGGGTTTGTAACAACGACATCTGCGGTGGGAACCGCCTCCATCATTCTTTGCTGGGACATCTCACGTTGGAGCTGGCGAATTCTGGCTTTAACTTCTGGACGGCCCTCCGTTTCCTTGAATTCGTCCCGAATTTCCTGACGCGTCATACGAAGCTGCTTGTTGTGCTGCCAAAGCTGAAACGGAACGTCGATTGCCGCGATTAAAATCGTCGCGGCCGAGACGCCCAGGAGAGTCAGCCCGGAAAGCCACGCCGTCCGGGCGATAGCGGCCTCCAAGGACAACGCAGATAGGGTGAGCAGCGCGTCGAGCTGAGATCGAAGAACAAGAAAAGCCACAAAGCCCACCAGCAAGAATTTCGCCAGCGCCTTCAACAACTCCATGAGCCCTCGGGGTCCAAATAGACGCGCGAGGCCCTTGATGGGGTCGAGTTTGCTGAGCTTCGGCGCAATCGCCTCAAGGGAAAAGGACCAGCCGCCGAGGGCGACGGGGGAAAGGGCTGCCATAACCATCAGTAAAAGGGAGAGAGGCGCCACCACCCAGGCAGCCTCCTTTAAAAGCCTTCCCAATTGGATGATCCCCGCACCGTCAAGGAACACCATCCGCCGATCTAGGGAAAACCCCTCTCGAAAAATATTTAGAAGCCCTTCCATCATATACCCGGACAGGAACAACAAGCCCCCGCCGCCTCCAAGAAGCAAGACCGTCGTCGTTAGCTCTCGGGACCGGGGAACCTGACCTTTCTCCCGGGCCTGCTCTCTCCTTCGAGGGGTTGCCTCTTCTGTCCGGTCCTGGCCCGTATCCTGCTCAGCCATGGGTCAACCTGGGCGCAAAAAGTGCCCCAGCCCCCTGAAGCCTCATAGCAGGAGTGCCTCCATCAGCCGAAACGCATCCGCAAGCACTTCAATAAAGCCGTCGATGACGGCTGGAAGCGTGGCCACAATAATCCCAAGGCCCGCAAGGATCATGATCGGAAAACCAATGGCAAACAGATTTAGCTGGGGCGCCGTACGCGTGACCACTCCAAAGGCAAGGTTAATCATTAACAGTGTGGCCACGGCGGGCAGCGCTAGGAGAACCGCATACCCGTACATTTCCGCACCCCACCAGGCGAGCCGACCGAAGCTTTCCGGATTCAACCCGTCAAACCCCTGGGGAAGGGTTCTAAAGCTGGCATTCAGAGCTTCTATCACCAGACCATGGCCACCGAGGGAAAGGAAAACCAAGGTTCCCAAAATGCCGTAGAACTGAGCGACCACCGGCACCGACAAGCCATTGTTTGGATCGTTTATCGAGGCAAAGCCCAGGCCCATGCCCAGCGCGATGTTCTCGCCGGCCTGGGATAGGACGGAGAACGCAAGCGAGATAGCAAATCCCATCATCGCTCCGACCACGATCTCCTGGGCGCCGACAATAAGCCCCGGAAGCGTAAATGGATCCAGGGGCCCAAGCTTTTCGAGGAAGGGGGCGACTAGGAAGGCCACTGCCGCCGCCAAGAGAACCCGAACGGGTACGGGCATCGCTCGCGCCGAAAACACTGGGGAGGCATAGAAAAGCGCCGACGCCCGAAGAAACGGGCCTAGGGCAAGGAGCAAGCTTTGGAAAATCTCGTCGATGACAAGAATCATGTTCCCTACCCAATGAGAAAGGGAATTCTTTCGTAAAGCGCCTGCGTAAACTCTACGAGCATTGCCAGCATCCAGGGTCCCGCAAGGACAAGCGCAACGCCCATGCCAATCATTTTTGGGATAAAGGACAAGGTCATTTCTTGGATTTGAGTCGCTGCCTGAAGCATGCCTATGAGCAGACCCAGAATGAGTGCGGTCATCAGGATTGGGGCGCATACCCACATTGTGACCTCTAGCGCTTCCTGGGCAATCTCCATGACGGCGTTGTAGTCCATTAGCGCTATCCCGCGACAAAGCTTGAGGCGAGCGTGCTCATGAGAAGCGCCCAGCCATCAACCAGCACAAAGAGCATCAATTTAAAGGGCAGCGAAATGATGAGCGGCGACAGCATCACCATACCCATGGACATCAATACGGACGCCACTACCAAATCGATTACGAGGAAAGGAATCAGGATTAAAAAGGCAATTTGGAAGGCCGTCTTCAGCTCGCTGGTTACGAAGGCCGGGACCAAAAGCGTCAGCGGCACCTCCTCCGGCGTTGAAAACTGCGCCCCGCCCGAAAGATCAGCGAAGAGGGAGAGATCGGACTCCCGGGTCTGCGTGAGCATGAAGGCGCGAAAGGGGGCCACAGTCCGATCAATAGCTGTTTCCATCGAAATACTATCGGAGAGATAGGGGGAAGCCCCTTCATCCCAGGCTTTAGTGACGACCGGCGACATAATGAAAAGCGTCAAGAAAAGCGCGAGGCCAACAAGAATTTGGTTTGAAGGCGTTTGCTGTGTGCCAAGACCTTGACGTAGAACGGCAAGCACAATCAGAACCCGAGTGAACGCGGTTGTTGTCATCAATATCCCGGGAAGCACGGTGAGCAGCGTCATCGCCGCCAACACCTGGAGCTTCAGGGAATAGACCACCGATTCCCCCTCACCTGGGCGAGAGGTCACGAGTTCCAATTCGGCAGCGCCAGCAAGGAGCGGTGCCAAGGCAAGCACAGCCAAAAGACCGGCTGCGGCAAGCTTTCCAAAGATGGCGAAGCACCGCGGGGAGCGCGGTGCTCGTTCTGAGTCGAGAGACGGAGACACAGATTACTCGGCCAGGCCGAGGGGCTTCGCTTCCCATCCTTTCTCAAGAACCTTATTGCTTGCGCCTTCCTCTCCGCCGTTCGCGGGGACGGAAAGGGCAAAGCCGAGGGCCAAGACCAGCAAAACTGAGGCAAATTGACTCATGAGGGAACCTCCTCCTCCGATTGATGCCAGTGATGGATCGAGTGCACTCGCCCCGTTCCAACACCAAGCAAAAAATGTTGTTGTTCAACACAGACATGGACCAGACGTTCCCGCGGTCCAAGGTTACGCGTCTCCAGAATTTGGATTTTTCCCGACCCGGAACCCGGGCCGAAGCCACTCCTCTTTAAGAACAGCACTAATCCAAAAAACAGGCTAAGAACGATGGCGAGCCCCACCACTAGGCGAAGCACGCTGGGGGTTGCCTGCGGCTTCGACGGGCGGGGGGATAGGACGGGACGGCTCGCCTCTTCTTCTGTCGAAAGCTCTGCGACCGGGGCTTTCCCAGGGGATTCGAGCTTGGATGACTCGGACGCTGCAGCGGGCAAGGAGGCTGTCAGGATTGGGGCGAAGAAGAGCAGCCCGCTCAAAAGACCCAATCTGATCCCAGCTAGGCTCGGCTTCATCGGAGTCGTCGTAACCGTTCAGCGGGACTGATTACATCCGTGAGGCGAATGCCGTAGTTATCATTCACGACGACGACTTCACCCTGGGCAATCAAGGTCCCGTTGACCAGTACGTCTAAGGGCTCGCCGGCGATTCGGTCAAGCTCCACCACGGATCCTTGGGTCAGCTGAAGCAGACTGCGGATGGGAATTCGTCCCTGCCCGATTTCCACGCAAACGGTGACGGGTATATCGAGAACGAAGTCTAGGCTCCTTACCTCTCCTTCTGCGGGCTCCGTTCCCTCCGTAAACGCCTCAGGCGCGTATTCCGTCGTTGAATTTTCGTTTTCGTCAGTCATTTTCTTCTCGCTAGCGCCGGGTTTGCGTGAGATCTACGGTCGTACTGTCAAAGCTCGGAAGAGGCGCTTTGACCTCGGCTATGCGAAGGGCATTTTTTTCGTTAGAGACGCCGAAAGTGCCCGTCGCGAGGGGGAGGCCTTCGGAAATGAGGTCGAAGGATTGGGGCATTTCTATGGGAAGAATTTGGCCCACCTTCCAGCCTAATAGCTTCGCAAGGTCTGATTTAAATCGGGTCAGTTCGCAACGTATGGGGAGCGTTATTTCCCTGACGTGATAGTTAAGGGCATTTTTCCAACGCTCACCGGAACCATCTTCCGAAGCCTGCACGGGGCTATCCAGCGTGCTTCTGATGGGCTCGAGCATGCTGTAGGGAAGCGCGATGTGTACGTATCCAGGCTCTCCAGAGTCGAGCTCAAGATAAAAGGTCGATACCACCACCGCTTCCTTTGGGCTTAGGATGTTCGCCGAGCGCCGGTGTACCTCAGCGTGAGAGTACTCAAACTCGACCTCCGCAACGGGTTTCCAAGCCTCGGAAAGCAATTGGCAGATCGCTGACGAAAGCTCTTTGATGAGGCGGTTTTCCATGCCCGTGAAGTCCCGTCCCTCCACCTTGGTGTAGAGAGCGCCCCGTCCGCCGTAGTAGTAGTCAACGAGCTGGTAGATAAGCCTTGGATCAAAGGCGAGGATTCCGTAACCGCGGAGCGGAACCACCCGAACAACGTTCAGTGCCGTCGGAACGTAAAGGCCATAGATATAGTCGGCAAAGCTCTTTCGGGAGATGCCTTCGATTTCAACACCGACGGTTCGCCTGAAAAGGCCAAATATGATTTCCCGGAGGCCCCGCCCAACGCGCTCATTGATTGATTCGAGCGCCGGAAAGGTACTCCGGACCACCCTGGCCATATTAGCGATATCAACGTCTCGGGCTTCCCCAGCGGAGATCGCTTGGTCATCAAGGCCCTCCAGGTCCATGCCAAGGAGAGCATCGACCTCTTCTTGGGATAGGATGTCCTTGTTAGCCATGGCTACTGCATCACCAAGTTGGTGAGGAGCACGTCTTCAACCCCGAAGGCTTCTCCCGTTTCTGGATCCTGGAAGGGCTCGATCCGTTCCTGCGCGGTTTCTAGAATGATCTGGCGAAGGGCTTCCCGACCCTCTGGGGTGCGAAGCGCCTCCGGGTCTTCAGCGCCCAGTTTAATGATGAGATCGTTTCGGAGCCGAGGCTCACCTGCCGCAAGCGCTTTGAGCGTCTCCTCATGGCGCGCCATGACGGAGAACGAGAGCTGGAGGTACTTTGGTCCGCCGCGGCTATCAAGAGTTATGAGGAGCGCCTTAGACAGCTCAAAATATTGTGCAGGCGGCAGGGGCCGAGGTGCCTCGGCCTCTTCTGTTTTTTCCTCGCCCTGGGTGGGTAAGAGGAAGAAGTAAGCCGCGGCCACAGCCCCTCCACCAGCGAGGAGAGCGGTCGTAAGAATAACAAGAAGCAAAGCAGGTAATTTCAAGGCGATCTCTCCGTGATCTATTTCGACAGTCTTTGTCCTGATGACGCCGGTCTTTGGACTTCCGGGCTCTCCTTCTAGCGGCTTCCTCCCGTTCTACTTCGAAAGGCCTACACACCTTTTGCAATGCTCTTTGCAATGCTTGGGCCAATTTTTAACGCGTTTTAACTAATTGATTATTAATGATTTTCCAAGGAGCTCCGCGGGCGCCAAAAAGATGACTACTTAGGCTCGAAGATCTAAGCGTCTACTGGATGATTTTTTGACGTCCTCTGCTTCGCCGCTCTCCTCCGGCGCCTCTCCGAGAGCCATCCGCTCCGATGAGCCGCGACCGCCCCTAGAGTTCTTGCTGTGCTCCTGCCCCACAAAGCCCTCCTGCAGAGTGAGACCCAGGGCCTCCAATTGCTCCCTCAGGCGAGGCAGGGCACCCTCGATGGCCTCCCTCGCGGCCCCCTGGGCGGTCGAAAACACAACCCGCACCTCATCGCCGGCCAGGGATACCTTGACGTTCAGGCGTCCAAGCTCGGGGGGATCGAGACGTAATTCCACGACCTTCAACTGTCCAGGCTCAAGATCGTCGAATTGCTGCATCAGATCCTGGGCTAGCGTTGTCACCGTCCGTCCGTCGACGGCTCTCGCCGGAGAGATTGTCCTGAGATCTGCCCCCTGCGCTGGATTTTCCACCGTTAGATACACGTCAGGGCCTGTCCGCTTGGCCTCCGCGATAGGGCCGCTGCCGTCCGTTACGCTCACCTCTGCAAATGAGCTGACACCTGCGCTTTCCCGCCCAGGGGCCTTCGGAACTGCGCTATCC
>Ga0181566_10004417_pt1 | contig 11423 bp, 11 predicted proteins | sample 101ome_15_FD_133762 | JGI IMG/M metagenome (GOLD analysis project Ga0181566, IMG submission 133762) | Coastal salt marsh microbial communities from the Groves Creek Marsh, Skidaway Island, Georgia - 101402AT metaG (megahit assembly) | ecosystem: Environmental > Aquatic > Marine > Intertidal... | reverse complement strand
GGATCTTTCAGCTGAAGTTCCTCACGACGAGTGCGCGCATAGCGCTTCGCCTGCTTGTAGTCTTCAAATTGATCTTGCAGTTCTATGTCTTTGATCTTGCCATTGGTGCCTTTGCTAAGGTGAAATACAAAATACGGCATAAATGTGACTCTTACTAATGATAGATTAGGGCACATTAGAGCATTGATTATGTATCTTGAAAATATTCATGTCAGGATAAATTCATAATAATAGGCCTGCATGTTTATGGATCTGGGTGTACACCATCAGTGTTATTGACAGCTATGGAAGATTTTTAAATGATAGCGTGATGAATGAAAGTTATATCGCAGTAGCCAAATTATCCGAGCTCAAACCCGGCCACACCAAAAAAATCTGTTTCCCAGATCATGGCCCTATACTTCTAGCCAATGTAGATGGACAAATCTACGCGGTGGATGACACCTGCACACATGAAGACTCATCTCTATCTCTGGGCTGCCTGCGTGAAGATAAGATTAAGTGCACTTTACATGGTAGTTGGTTCAGCGTAGTGACAGGCCAACCCTCTGAAGAGCCAGCTGATGAACCATTACGCTGCTATCCTGTTAAGCTTGATGATCAAACCATCCTTATTAATCTCACACCTAAACGCTAGTCCCCCTCGTTATCTGCCTATAGCGCCGATTCAAAGGTAAGCAAGCTATCTTTGAATGCTTCAATTGCAGTCAGTATTTGCACAAAAAATGCGCGTGCTTGCGCTGAGGCAGTGCTTGTTTGATCAGTATTTTCAAACCTTTTGCATAGCAACCATTGCCAGAACCCTCGCCTTGCCCTAATAGATCCTGATTATCAACAGATATAGCTTGTGTCCTGCTGGCATTGATAAAGCTGGCATCGAATTTGCAAATCCATGAGGTAATGACAATTTTTATGGAGCTCTATAATGAAATATCTATCGTTGGCCATACTTAGCTTGCTGGCGTCCACACCCAGCTATGCGTGTGATGACATCAAAACCACTCAAGCCATCGTTGAATATGTTTGTGATTATTCTTTGGTAAGTGACACTCAATGCAAAGTTTGGTCGCAAGATGTCAAAGAGATGAAAACCAATCAGCGCATAATTGCTGATTCGTTCATCGCTTGGAAAAAAGACTTTCAGCAGATGGACGAAATATTTTCAGGCAGCCAGCTCAACTAAGTCCGAGTCAATTAAGTCTGACTCGACTAAGTTATGACTCTGAGTGTGTCGCCAGCTAGGCACCTTTCGACACTCCACATGCAAACAAAAAAAGGCGCTTGATGCGCCTTTTTTATGACTGGTTTTTATTGGTCTAGACTAGCACTGTTGAGTGCCATGATAGAGATTCACCACATGACGCGCTTCAGCAAAAAATAACCAACGCTCGGTTACCACACCAGCAAAAGCACTCAATAAAGCCACCACATAAGCGGTAGTCACAGAAAGTGTTGATAAACTCATCCACACCATAATGGCAGGTAGAGCAAAGGCGAAGATAGCCACCACCCATCGTAAGGCAATCAGACGCGTACGCGCCACTTGATAACCAAACTCATCAGTTAAGAAGGTGCCCGCTGTGTGGCCCACATCCAGCAACCGAACCACGCTACTGGTGAAAGATGTTGCGGTATTAATGGTAGACCCTGCAGGTGCGCCCACCCAAAAAAAGTACACACACTTAGAAAGTGCTGCTAATCCAATGATATAAGCACTGGTGGTAATGACGCCTTGCGTCATGCCTTCACCCATAGAAGCCACCAAGGCATAAATGATCGCGCCTAACATTACGCCCAGTAAGATATAATTCACTGGCGTTAGCGCGTTGTTCCACTGACGGATAGTCTTGAGGCATGCGTATATCATACCGGTAGAGAAGACCGTGGTAATCGCCCATACCGCCGCCAATATCGCACTTACAGTCAGAGCAGCACCCGCGACGCCACTCCATACGAAATACAAATAAGCTAACGCAATAGGATAAAACAAAATCGCTAACAAACCCTCGCGCGCTAACCACGATGTACGCACACGGCTGATCGCGCGCCATGCGTTTTTAGGATTCGCCAAGTGAAATGTCGATGAGATTAGTCCTGCAGTAATCAAGGCTAATGCGATGCCTGATGAGAGTAATATTTGCTCTGAATTCATTACCTGATGCTCCGATAGAGCATGGTAAAGAGCGGTAATGGCAAACAAACCATAACCGGCACCAGAAGTTACCGTAAAAAATATAACTGAAAATGCTGGATGCATTGCTTTTCCTTATTGTTCTTATTACGTAGAGAATTAACGTGAAACCAGACGGTTAACCCAATCTTTCACCTTGCTGATCGGATTAGTATCGTTAACGTATTTCTGTACGTTAGTTTTTGCTCGTGGTGGTAAGTATTTATTTACCGGCTCATAACCCATTTCTGGCATCAACGATTCACCCCCACGCTCACGTGATATGACAGATACTTCAGAGTTAGGATCATCAAAGTCACCAAAATAACGAGCATGAGATGGGCACGTCAGCACACAAGCAGGCTTGCGCTCATCTTCCGGAAGGTTGTCATCATAGATGCGATCAACACATAAGGTGCATTTCTTCATGACACCTTCTTCACGGTCCAACTCACGCGCACCGTAAGGACAAGCCCACGCACAGTAATTACATCCCATGCATTTGTCTTGATCGACTAAAACAATACCATCTTCTTCACGTTTGTAAGAAGCACCTGTAGGACAGACCGTAACACATGCTGCATCTTCACAGTGCATACATGACATTGGGAAGTGAACAGTTTTATTGTTGGGATAATCACCCACCTCATAGTTGCGAATACGATTAAACCAAACACCTGTCGGATCCTTACCATAAGGCTCTAAATCTGATAGCGGCCCGGTCGTACCTGAGGTATTCCATTGTTTACATGCGACCGCACAGGCGTTGCATCCCACACATGTATCTAAATCAATAACCAATCCTAATTTCATTATTTACTTCCTTTTGTGTCGCCACGCATCAAAATATCTTTGAAAGATCGGTGTAAACCCACCGGCTTATGTGTGTGATATTGCAATGTATCAACTGAGGCTTTAGCGTCAGGCAGAGATTTCACAGCGTCAAAAGTCGGCCATGTGCCTACTTCACCCTCAGCGGCAGGATAGACTTTTACCTGCAAGTCATACCATGCTGCCTGCCCTGTGACAGGATCAGAATTAGTGATTGGACGCGAACCATCTTTCTCTGGAAGATGCTCATTAATAAGATGATTCAATAAGAAACCATCATTGGATTCATTGGCATCATGTTTTAGACCCCAAGCGCCCTTTTGCTTACCAATGGCATTCCATGTCCATAGGGTATTTTCCTCTACCCCTTCCATGAGCTTTGCTTGCACTCGGATCTTACCGGTCTTTGACTCCACCCAAATCCATGACATATCTTCAATGCCCATAGACTCAGCTTTAGCACGATTCATATACATGAAGTTCTGCGCGAGAATCTGACGCAACCATGCATTTTGAGAATCCCATGAGTGATACATCATCATCGGGCGTTGCGTGATGGCATAAAACGGATATTCCTCACTGGAGGTTTGCGATTGCTCCAATGGTTGATAATACTCTGGGAACGGTGTGAAGTATTTTTTCAAACGTTCTTGATCGAATTTATTTGTCGGCTGTGGCCCATCGTAAAGACCTTGCCCTGCTAGACGGAATTTTTGTAAAGACTCTGAATATAACTCCATCACGATAGGCTCATCTTTACCAATGAATCCGGCCTCTTTGGCGAACTCCAAGTATCCCTTATTAGCAAAACGGTAGTAACGATGTTCTGGTGGTAAGTGATACTCAAAGAAACACTCATTTTCTACATATGCTTCCCATTGTTTTGGATTAGGCTCACCGCGCAGACTTTTCTCACCATCTTTACCACGCCATCCCGCAAGGAAACCCATGCCGGGTGCTTTTTCGTAATTAACGATGAAATCTTTGTAATCTGCATACTTGGCAGAACCATCTTCATTTTTGAAGGCTGGAAAATCTAGGCGTGTGGCCAAGTCCACGAGTACTTCTTGCCATGAGCGCACATCACGTCCAGTTTCAACAATCGGTGCACGTATTGCATCGCATACTGCGTGAGGCTCAGAGATAGGACGATCCAGTATTGAGATCGTGTCGTATCTTTCCAGATAGGTTGTATCTGGTAACACCAAATCAGCAAAAGCTGTCATCTCAGAGTGGAACGCATCAGCGACCACTAAGAATGGTAATTTATATTGACCATTTTCATCTTTGGCACACAACATATCGCGCACATTAGATGTGTTCATAGTCGAGTTCCAGCTCATGTTAGCCATAAACAGAATCAACGTATCAATGGGATACGGGTCACCATTAACAGCATTAGTAATCACCATATGCATCAAACCATGGTTCGCGATTGGCGCTTCCCACGAATAGGCTTTATCAATACGTAATGGATTACCATCATCGTCGATAACTAAGTCTTCAGGGCTGGTAGGAAATCCTAACGGTGGACTCTTTAAAGGCTCACCAGCAGCTTGCGGTTTGGCCGGCTTAATGGGCGGCACCACATGTCTTGGAAAAGGTGGCTTGGCCAAATGGCCTCCTGGACAGTCCACACTTCCCAATAATACTTGCAAAATATGGATGGCACGACAAGTTTGGAAACCATTGGAATGTGCTGCAATACCACGCATAGCATGCATAGATACTGGGCGTCCGATAAATTTATCATGCTTACGACCGGCCCAATCTGTCCATTCCGTATTGATTTCGATGGTCTCTTCAAATGCCACATGAGCCATTTCTAGTGCCATGCGCTCTATAGACTCAGCATCTACACCGGTAATTTTGGCAGCATTTTCAGGCGAGTATTCATCACTCAAATAAGCTTCTGCCATAGCCGTGAAGGCGGTTTTAACCGATTTGCCTTCTGGTGTTGTGTATTCTCCAAACAGAGCAGGTTTGATATCCGCTTGATTGGCATCCACAAAGGTTTCTTTTTCCATGTCCCACGCTTGCGGTTTATCATCTGCATCACGGTAGAACATGCCGTCACCGGCTTCACCTGGTGTATTCATGATCAAATAAGGTGAGTTGGTGTAACGAACGATAAATTCCCAATCAAATAAATCGTTCTTCAATAGCACATGCACCATAGACAATGCCAACATGGCATCTGTGCCCGGTTTGATCGGTATCCATTCATCTGCAATCGCTTGATAACCCGTTCGCACTGGATTAATGGAAACAAACTTAGCTCCACGACGTTTGATCTTTTCTAGCCCAATCTTGATGGGATTAGATGAATGATCTTCCGCCACTCCCCATAACATGAAGTATTTAGTGTGTTCCCAGTCAGGATCACCAAACTCCCAAAATGCATGACCGATTGTATATAAACCACCGGCGGCCATGTTAACTGAACAAAAACCGCCATGCGCTGCCCAGTTGATAGTGCCGAATTGAGTGGCCCAAAAACCAGTTAAGGCTTGCATTTGGTCACGGCCAGTAAAGAAGGCCAGCTTTTTCGGATCAGTCTGACGTATTTTGGCGAGACGCTCTGTCAGGTAATCAAGAGCTACATCCCAAGAGACTGGTTCAAAATCACTCTCCCCACGCTCAGCGCCTTTTTTGCGCATCATAGGCTGTGTTAATTTCGCTGGAGAGTTCTGCTTCATGATGCCCGCGTTGCCTTTGGCACACAGCACACCTTTATTGATGGGATGATTTTTATTGCCCTGAATGAAACGTATTTCTTCGCCTTCTAGGGTCACTTTTATGCCACATCGACAAGCACACATATAACAAGTTGTGTATTTATGTTCTTGCTGATCGTGATCTTCAAATTGGGGTAAAGTCGCTGACACCGAAATTCCTTTTTGCTTGATGAAGCATTGTTATTAGGCCTCTAAATGAGAATCTTTATCAATAACAATGGCTCGAATATTGGTGGCGATACACTACCTGTTCGTGCCATTCATTTCAAATTAAACAGGCAAATTTAAACCTAAAAATCCGCATTAAAGATGTATAGTGTTTGCACTGATGCAAGCCTCCTTGTTACATTGAGTCATAAAGCTATCATTGCACCGATACGAATGAGTATTTTATGGAACATTACACTCAATTAACCCAATTAATCGCACTCACCATGGGTGTGGCATGGGCCAGCGGCATCAATTTATATGCCACGTTATTGAGCCTAGGTTTGATGAGTCAAATGGGCTATGTCGAGCTGCCAGTAGAACTCACGGTATTATCTGATCCTTTGGTAATCATGGCCTCAGGGCTCATGTATATGGTGGAATTTGTCGCTGACAAAACCCCAGGAGTAGACTCCAGCTGGGACGCTATTCACACTTTCATCCGTATCCCCGCTGGCGCCTTATTAGCAGCAGGGATGGTCGGCGAAGTCGGTTTAGCCGCTGAATTAGCCGCCGCTATTGTAGGAGGCACTATCACCAGTGGCGCGCATTTAACCAAAGCCAGCTCGCGTCTGATCATCAATACCTCACCGGAACCCGTATCTAACTGGACCGCTTCATTTGCAGAGGACATCGCGGTATTTGCAGGTTTATGGGCAGCACTCAATCATCCCATATTATTTTTAGTGCTACTGATCGTATTTATTATATTTGTTGTTTATATGTTGCCAAGATTATTCAGGGCGATAAAAACTTTACTTGCCAAAGTCAGCAGTTTATTTTCGGCGCGTAAATCTACCGCTATAGATGAACAAGATATTCAATAATATATAACCCTGTCTACTCCAACAGGTTTGTTCTCTATAATCATCACTCAAGCTACAATGAGTGCTTTTCACACAAGGACAAAATCATGTCGTCTAACTGGATTGACGCAAAAGTCATCGAAAATATTCACTGGACAGATACCCTCTATTCACTCAAGGTTGAAGGAGATATCGGTGACTATGAAGCAGGTCAATTCGGTCGTCTAGGCCTGATGATAGATGATGAGATCATCGGTCGACCCTATTCTTTTGTCAGCAGCCCAGACGAAGACTTTTATGAGTTCTATTCCATAGATGTCGCAGAGGGACAGTTATCTCCCCGCTTAGCACAACTCAAAGCTGGCGATCATATCTATCTCGGTAAAAAAGCCAATGGATTTTTAGTACTCAGTGAAATCCCTGAAGCTGACGATCTATGGATGTTATCAACTGGCACTGGCATCGGGCCTTTTTTATCTATTCTTAAAACCCAACGCCCTTGGGAACGTTTTAAAAAATGTGTTCTAGTACATGCTGTACGCACTGCCTCGGAACTGACTTATCAGCCATTAATCGAAAGCTTTAAACAACAACATCCTGATCAATTTGAATACGTGCCATTTGTCAGTCGTGAAAAAACTGATTATGCCTTACCTGGCAGAATTCCTGCTGCTATAAAAAATGGCAAATTAGAAAAGCATGCCGGTGTGAATATCGAAGATGGCAAATCTCAGATCATGCTATGTGGCAACCCAGACATGGTTAAAGATGCTCGTGAGATGCTTGAGAAACGTGGTCTAACTAAAAATCTACGCCGCACTCCGGGCAGTATTAGTACAGAGAACTATTGGTAGCAGTCCAGCGCCATCACATCCTAGAGTAGCTGACATGTTGTCCCTGTGCCTGCACCTACAGCCCGCCAATCATCCACGCATAGATTCACCGTCATCACGGTTGCCGGTGCAAAAGGGGCGATATAAGATCCCATCAACTGTTCACAACAAGCGGTTAAACCCGGATTGTGCGCCACCATAGCCACATGATTCACTTGATTATCTAATTGGCTGATGGCCTTGATCAAGACTATCGCAGTAGCACAATATAAATCATCACGGATAAATATAATCTCATCGGAACATTGAAGTTGTTGATTTAACAATCTCATCGTCTGCAGCGTTCTCAATGAATCACTCGCGTGTATTTGATCAAATACCACACCACTGCGCTTGAGCTTTAGCGCCACATGACCAGCATGCTCCACCCCCTGCTCACTCAGTGGACGCTGATGATCGCTACCATAAAGATTAAAAACTGCCTCAGCATGACGAATCAATGTAATCGTTTTATCCATTCAAAATACTCTACCCATATTGTTGGCCTTACTACCTGCACTTTTATTGTAACCAATCATAGAATCTGTAAGATAGACGCACAGCAGGAATGCAGAATTTCACCCTAAAATTAATACAACAAGGAACTTTTAATATGTCAGAACGAATTGTTATGCGCGTTGGCGAATCTTTAATCGCAGGTGGCCCTCCCGGCACAGCCGCTGAACCTGAAGTCATCATCGGAGAACTAGACGGCCCAGTTGGAACAGCTTTTGCCACTTTACTCGGCGATCAAGTCAAAGGACATTCACGTGTACTTGCAATCATGAATACTGATATTCAAGTTCGCCCATCGACGCTGATGGTAAGTAAAGTGACTGTTAAGGATGAGCGCTATACCAACATTCTCATGGGCACAGTGCAAGGTGCCATCGCTAATGGAGTCCTTGATGCCGTGCGCAATGGTGACATCCCAAAAGAAAAAGCTAATGATTTAGGTATTATTGTTTCCGTTTGGCTAAACCCTATGGTCGCTAAAGACGACAACTTAGATCACGCCATATTATTTGACATCCATCGTCGCGCCATGGCCAGCGCCATCCACAAAGCGATGAATAATGAGCCTGATATTGATTACTTACTGGAACACCAAGAAGAAATCACTCACAAGTACTATCAAATGGGATTGGATGGAAAAATTTAATCCTCGTCGCTGCGAGGAGACCTATCTCCTCGCAGGTGGTACCACCCCGCACCTTCCTGTATGACTGGCATGATGATGCGCGCATTAACCTTATTGTTCGTTTTCTCACTGATCAGCGCATGCAGCATTGATCAGCAAGCACCACAAATATTGGGTAACACCATGGGCACGACCTATAGCGTGCAATGGCATCCTCAAAACATTTCAGCCTCTGAACTCAAACAAACCATTGAAACACGCTTAATAGCAATCAATCAGGTCATGTCGACTTATGATGCTCAATCACAGCTCAGTCAATTCAATGCCTCACGTGAGACTGGCTGGCATGCTGTAGATACAAGTCTGGCGGCCATCGTGTTACAGGCACAAGATATCACTCAAAAAAGTCTTGGCGCTTTTGATATTAGTGTTGGCCCCTTAGTAAACCTTTGGGGTTTTGGCCCTGATCAAACAGAATTTGGTTTTCCTACCCCTACCGAAATCAATATCGCAATGCGCAGTGTTGGCAGCCAATATTTACAAGCACGTCTGCAACCGCCCGCATTAAACAAAAACATCAAAGATCTGTATGTGGATTTATCAGCCATTGCGAAAGGCTATGGGGTGGACGAAATTGCTCGTATCATGGATCAGGCCGGTGTAGAAAATTACATGGTAGAAGTGGGGGGTGAAGTTAAATGTAAAGGCGTGGGCTATCACGGTGATGCCTGGCGCATTGGCATAGAGGCGCCCAATATGTTGCGTGGTGAAGTTGAGCAAATACTCTCATTAGATAATATTGCAGTTGCTACCTCAGGAGATTACCGTAATTTCTTTGAACATGAAGGACAGACTTACTCACACACTATTCATCCACACACAGGATATCCCGTTCAACATAATCTCGGTTCAGTCACTGTTGCTCATGAATCAGCCGCCATTGCCGATGCATGGGCAACCGCCTTGCTAGTACTTGGCCCCACGCAAGCCCTTGAAGTAGCTGCTCAGCAAGGATTAGCTGTCCTTCTGATAACCCGAGAACAAAAAGGATATAAGACCACCGTTAATTCCTATATGCGTGATTATCTGTTAGCCCCTTAATTCACACACTCACAATCCTTAATCATTACAATCGCACCAGGCTTATACTGGGTTCACCTTTTCAATGCTCTTTAAATTGATATTTTAATGAATCACTCGCATATCTTTCCACAAACCACCTCTGAAACGACGATAAAAAACCACGCCGTAAACCATTACGTGTAAAGTGATAATCATCCATAACCCTATCACATTGGCAGGCATATATTTCACGTACACATAACTGGGCAAGACCATTAACAACACAGAAATAATAAAGCTCATTTTCATAATGAAGCGGGTATCGCCAGCTCCTTCTAGAGCACCCAAAAAAATTAAAAAAGTAGCATCAAAAAGTCCGAAAAAAGCCACAAACCTCAATAATACAATTACCAAAGCCAAACTATCATGCTGATCGAATTCTCCTGCCTGTAAATATGGCCAAATGAACAGGCCAGGCACAAAAATATACAATATGCCTAAAACCGTAAAAAACACTAATCCTAGATGCAAGGTTGACCACGTGGCACGTTCAGCAAGTTGCACATTATTGCTTCCTAAGTGCTGCCCCACTAGCACCGAGGCGGCAATCATTAATCCCATCATCGGCAAAAAAGATAATGCATTAATATTAAATGCGATGTTGCTTGCGATCAGGCTGACATTGCCTAGCATTCCAACAATCATTAAAAAAGCAGTAAAAGCACTCATATCAATGAACAATCTCAGACCATTGGGAAATCCAAAATACACCAAGCGATTAAACAAAGACTGATTAAAAGCGTAATGTTTGAGGGTATTAAAACGTTTTTGGTTATGCGGCATGAGGATCAACGCCACATAGATAATCACACCAACAGCAATCGCGATATTAGTCGCCAGCGCTGCCCCCTTAATCCCCATACTTGGTAAACCCAAATGACCGAAAATCAAAACATAATCCAGTGATAGATTAATGAGCATAATCACTACGCTAACCCACATCACCACGTAGGCACGCCCTAAACCAGAAAAGAAACTGGATAAGGTGTTGTTTAACACACCAAATATCGCCGCATACATAAGTGTTCTGAAATACTCAATTTCCAGCACTAATATTTGTGGTTCATGCCCAGTCCAATTAAAAATAACATCTGCAAAATAATAAGCCGGAATGATGACTAACAATGATAATAAACTTAAATACACACCCTGCCACATAATGGCACCAATCTTGCCATCCTGTTGAGCACCATGATATTGCGCTACAAAAGTATTCACATAGACAGCCGTGCCAGCAAACAAACACACTACTGCGAAACTTGCCATACCAGCTGGTAACGAGGCTGCAATCGCATCAGAGGAGTACCAAGTTAAAAACACTCGATCCATAAAAAATAAAATACTCCATGCCCCTGTGCTTAACACCATGGGCATGGCAATCGCTAATACTTCTCTATATCCAGCCGGTTGATGCCAGCGCTGCACTAACCTAGCGGGTAACACGTCGAGTGATATGGTTAGTAATTTTACCAATATGCTCGACTTCACACTCAACCACATCACCAGGCATCAAATATTCAGGAGGTGTGCGCGCAT
>Ga0181566_10004411_pt1 | contig 11428 bp, 8 predicted proteins | sample 101ome_15_FD_133762 | JGI IMG/M metagenome (GOLD analysis project Ga0181566, IMG submission 133762) | Coastal salt marsh microbial communities from the Groves Creek Marsh, Skidaway Island, Georgia - 101402AT metaG (megahit assembly) | ecosystem: Environmental > Aquatic > Marine > Intertidal zone... | reverse complement strand
TGGTGGCGATGTAAAGGATGGAGGAGGTGTCGGAAAAGCCGTTGACAATGTTGGAGGGAAGACCGGCAATCAATCGGCCGTTGCCAAATTGGTCCGTGGCCGGGTCAAAGCGTTGGACGCCGGGAGGGCTGCCTCCGTCGCCGGCCAACCCGATGACGAGTTGGTTGTTGTACGTGTGCATCGTGTCGAATTTCCCGTGCAACGACCCCGAAATGGCTGAAATCGTTCGGGTTTGGGTGTCAAGTTTGTACATGCCGTCGGGGTTCGAGGCGATGTAGAGGGAGGTTCCTTGCAGATGCAAGTCGTTGGCGACGGTGTTCCCGGGAAGGGTCCATCCGTACTGCCATTCCACGGTGCCGTTGGGCAGGAAGGTGCCTTGCAGAAGTCCTGTTCCGCTTGCACCGCCGTTGCCCACGCCAAACTGGGGACCGCCTCCGGTCGCCGCCCAAACATGAGTGTTGTTGGCCACCATGGCCGAAACCTGTCCGCTCACCAAGCCGGGCAAGTCAACGAGTTTCTGCATGCCAGAGGAGGAAAGCGTGGAGACATGGCTGTAGCCTGAAGCGCCACCGGCTTGACCGATCAACCACTGTGAGTTGCTGGCTTGCCACTGGAATGAGGTCACGGAGGAACCGCCGCCGTAGACTTGGGCTTGCAGCGCCGTGGCACCGTTGGCGACCAAGGTGGAATAGCCGCCTCCAATCACGTTGGAGCCCGAGGCCCCGATGCCGTGTCCCACGAGCAGTTGCGTGCCGGAGTGAGCCAATCCGTCGTACCACACCCGGTCGCTGGGGAGGGTGTGGCTGGAGGTGGTCAGGCTCGAGAGGAAGGCGTTTGACACGTAACTGTAGCGAGAGATGGGCTGGTTATCGTTGTAGTAACCGATGTAGAGGGTGTCTTGGGCGTCGCAAGTGACCGAGGCAGGGGCAAAACCGTCGAGTTGGCTGCGGTCAAAGTCGGACTGCACGGATGCGTTTTGGAGGTCAATTCGTGCGATGCCACCGTTGCCATTGTACATGGCGATGTTCAGTAAACCACCGCACATTTCCATCGAGATGGGATAGCCATCGGGGATGTTTGTGTTGGAGTCTGCAGCGTAAGCGGTCCAAGCGCCTGCTGAGTTTCGGTGCGAGATGACGCCTTCAATGAAGCCACCAAAGTTGTTGAATCGGGCTCCGCCGACCACCAGGTTGGAACCGTCGGTCCACAATTCGTAAAATTGGCTTCCAGCGTTGTTTGGCAGTCCGTTGCCCGCCTCCCACTTCGAGTTCCATTGATTGGTGGATTCGTTGTACCGGAGAATCCCTGACTCGGTCGCAAAGAGGGTCTCTCCGCTGTGCTCAACGATGCCTCGGATGGGCATGTCAAAGGTGGTCCACGAGTTGACCAGCGAGAGGTTCGCATCGTACAACTCCAGCTTCAATTCACCCCACGCCACCCACGTGTTGCCGTTGGAGGATTCGTAGGCCGTGACGCGCTCAATGGACCCGGTGGGCAGGATGTTGGGTGCAAAGGTCGAGGTGACGGTGTTCCACCGGGCGATGCCGCCCGACCCGTCAGCGTTCCACCATTGTCCCGAGACCACGCTCACCAGCAATTCATCTCCAGCCAGTTCCATTTTCACGATGTCCCCGCCGTTCTCGCCGACCTGTGCGCCCATGTCGAGGTTGCTGGGTGCGGTGAAATTCACGAGGTCCAAACGACTGACTTCGTCGCTTGCGGTGCTGGCGTGATAGTAGAGGATGTTGTTGTGAACGATCAAATCGTGCGGGTCGCCGTTGGCGTTGTAAAGGACGCTGTTCGTCTCGATGTCGTAGGCTTCGGCGCCCGTCGTGACGTTGATCAGTTGGAAACCGTCACCTCCACCGACCCAAAGGAGGTTGGGGCGAATGTCGGCGACCAGGCCCGTGACATCGTCGTTCCCTCCGTCGAGGACCCCGTTGTCTTCGTTGAACGGCGTGAGCCATTGGTTGGAGGTGATGTTGTAGCGCAGCACCCCCAGACCTTCGGTGCCGATGTAAGCGATGTCACCCATGATTTCGACCACTGCGTTGCCGGTTTGGGTTCCTTCGCCCCAGTTCGTGTCGTGCTGGAAGTTGGATTTCGTCACCAGGCCAACCCCGGAATTGGTGCCGCCGTAGACGTAAGTGGCGTCAACGCCGACGCTGTACGTGGCCCAATTGGGCATGCCGTCGTAGACGTTCTGACAATCATCAACGGCCATGGTCGATAAGGTGTACTTGCACAGTCCGATGTTGGTTCCAGCGTAGAGCGAACCCCCATCGATGGCGAAATCAAAGAATTGTTGCGGTCGCGTCTGCCATGAACTGCCTTGGCCAAAGTTCGTGGCTTGTTGACCGTCCCACTTCCGGGCGCCTTGCAAGGTGCCGATGTACAAATTCGACCCGTCCGATTCGAGGGCGTAAATTTGGTCGGATGGCAACACGCCGCCTCGGTTCGCAGCGGTGAGCGGGGAGAGAATTTCTCCCGTGCTCATGTCTTTTCGTGCGACGCCGTATCCTTGGAGCCCAAGATGCAGCACGCTGCCCACCATGGCGACCGGGGCTTCGTTGACCCCGTTCACGCCCGTTGAACCCCACGGCTCAAGCCAGGTGTCGTTGGCGATATCGTAGCGCAACACCCCGCTGTTTTCCGTTGCCACGTAGGCTTTGTCACCGAAGAGGGCGACATCGCCCACGAAGGAGGTCGGCAAGCCGTTGGTGGTGTCGTAGGAGGTGCATCCGCTGGTGGCTCTTTCAAAAACAACGAACACGCCGCTGTCAAGGGTCATGACCACCGTGTCTTGGTTCACATCAAGGCTCAAAACGGCCGACGTGGAAGGGTAGCACCCGTTGGTTCCGTCAAACGTCGTGATGACCTGTCCGTTGCTGTCCAATTCTTTGACCAAAGGTTGGGACCCCAGAGCGGCGAAGAGGGTGTCCGAGGTGACCGTTTGCGAACCCGGGCCCGTGACGAGTCCTTCCACGTCGTCATTGAGCACCGTCCAAGGCGTGAGCCACACGGTGTTGGCAATGTCATAGCGCAACAGGCCCGTGCCGTCGCCGGTGCCGATGTAGAGGACGTTGTCAAGCTCTGCCACCGCGGTCATGTCGTTGGTCGCAGGGCCGCTGGCGAGGATGAGGTTGTCCTCGAGGAGAGGGGTTTGGCCCGGAACCAGATGCGCCAGGCTTCCGCTGCCATCGTCGACCAGCAGCGAGGTCGAGGAGGGTGCAGCCGGTCCGACGGCATCCCACACGATGAGGGATTCACCGTTGCCGACGAGGTTGAAGTCGCTCAAAGCGTAGGTGGTGGAGAAGACACCGTTGGTGACGTTGTAGGTGTGGAGTGAATCGCCGTTGAGAATGTACAACGTGGTGCCGACGCGCTGGAGCCCGCCGATGGTGTTGCTGTTCAACCAGTTGGCCGACGTCCATGTCGAAAGCCAAAAGCCCGAGACGTAATCAAAGCGGCCAACCCCGGTGTCGCTTGAGCCAAGCAGCAACTGGTTTCCGGACACTTCCATGGCCACCACGTTGTCGGAATGGAGGCTGTTGGCCGTGCTCCATGTTGAGAGCGGCTGGCCGTTGGCGGTGTTGAACCGAAGAACGCCTGCTCCAGCAACGGCCGCATACACGATGCCGTTGACTTCGGCCATGGCCAACGCTTCCGTGGGTGTGTCACTGCTGGTGACCGACACTTCGGGGTTCCAAGCGCTTCCCGTCCAGGAATACAGGCCCGATCCGTCGGCGCCAAACACGTCGCCCGAGGACGTCACCAGGAACGTGTCCATGGTAGCGGTGCGCAACGGGGTTTGGACGCTGCTGTCGGCGAGCGAGAGGGCGCGGAAGGTGCCGTCTCCCAAGAGCAGGTGAAGCACGTTGCTCCCGTCCACCTCGAGGTCCACCACACCGCCTTCAGCCGTGTAATCGTACCCATCAACGATCATGGGGTCGTTGCTGGCGTGGAGCACGAGCAAGCGTTCGGAGGTGGCCAGGTAGAGCAAGCCGGTTTCGGGGTCGACCACCGAATCGTGAATTTCAAACTCCACCGGCATCAAGGAGACCAACGCGTCGGACGGTGCCAGGACTTCGATGATCATCTCGGTGATTTCAGCATCCGAAGGCAGCGTCCACCCTGCCCCGGAATTGCTGTTGGGGTTCAAGCGTCCGCTGTAGGTGGGTCCGGAGGCAAAGGTGTTGGCCTCACCGAGCATCCCAAGGCCCCGCCAGTCAAACAGGGACAACCCCATGCCGTTGACGGTCAAGTGAGGGCTGTCGATGGTCATGCCGTTTTGCCCACTCACGCGCAGTTCGAGCGTGACGTTGGACAGCTCAGCACCGGGTGCGAAGGACAAATTCCAGTCGGCGGTGGCTTGCTGACCGGTTGCTGAATCAGCTCCCGAGGCGTCCAATCGGACCCAGCCGGTATCGTTGCTGCCGGTCAGCGGCCAACTGACGCCGCTTGGTTCCGCGTGAGCGGACACGGACGGGACGGTAAGCACCGGGCTCAACGACATCACCACCATCAGCATCACCATGCCGACGGCTCGCTGAGCGTCGCGATGAGCCCGAGGCGGAGCGGCAGCGTTGTTCATGGGTTGAACCGCGCTTTCCCCGTATTTGAAACAGGCCCCTTACTGACAGAACAACGCATCGCGGGGTTCGTTCAACTCGCCGGTGAAAACACGCGCCTGAACCCGAATCCCTCCAAGACCGGTGGCAATTGGGTCAACGGGCGCACAACCCTCAAACACCTTCCCGATTCCCGAACGGTTGGGCATCCCATGGCGATGAAGAAAAAAGACCGCATGCTTCGAGATGAAGCGCTTCAGTACCACGAGGCAGAACCGCGTGGGAAAATCAAGGTGGTCCCCACCAAACCCCACTCAACGGCTCATGAGCTGAGTTTGGCGTACTCTCCCGGCGTTGCTTACCCCTGTTTGGAAATCGAGAAGCGGCCCGAGGATGCCTACCGTTACACCTCCAAAGGAAACTTGGTAGCGGTGATTTCAAACGGCACCGCCGTCCTTGGCCTTGGAAACATCGGTGCTCTGGCCAGTAAACCGGTGATGGAGGGCAAAGGGCTGCTGCTCAAAACCTTCGCCGGCATCGACGTGTTCGACATTGAGGTGGACACCGAAGACCCGGAAGAATTCATCAACACCGTGGTCAACATTTCCAAACCCTTTGGGGGAATCAACCTCGAAGACATCAAGGCCCCGGAATGCTTTGAAATCGAGCGTCGCATCGCCGAAGCCACCGACATCCCGGTGATGCATGATGACCAACACGGTACGGCCATCATTTCTGCTGCTGCCCTGTTGAACGCCGCCGAGTTGCAGGGCAAGGACCTCGACCAGCTCAAGGTGGTCGTCATTGGGGCGGGCGCTTCAGCCATCGCCTGCGCCAACCACTACGTGGCCGTGGGGGTGTCCATGGCCAACATCACGTTGGTTGACAGCCAAGGCATCGTCACCAAAACCCGCCTTGAGAACGGTGAATTGAACGAGTACAAAGCTCCGTTTGCGCAAGACCGAGCTCCCGGCGATTTGAGCGACGCCCTCAAAGGTGCTGATGTCATGCTCGGGCTGTCCAGAGGCGGTTTGGTGACCGGTGAGATGGTCGCCAGCATGGCTGACAAACCGATCATTTTCGCTTTGGCGAACCCAACACCCGAGATTCTGCCCGAAGAGGTGTTGAAAATTCGTCAAGACGCCATCATCGCGACCGGTCGGTCCGACTACCCCAATCAAGTCAACAACGTTCTTGGTTTCCCTTACATCTTCCGCGGGGCGTTGGATGTTCGGGCGCGTGACATCACTCAGAACATGAAAATGGCCGCCACGCGAGCGCTGGCCGCCTTAGCCAAGGAACCCGTCCCCGACTACATCTCGGCCGCTTACGACGGTGTGGTGATGCAATACGGGCCGGAGTACATCATTCCAAAACCGTTTGACCGCCGAGTGTTGATTTGGGAAGCTGCGGCCGTCGCCCAAGCGGCCATCGAGGAAGGCGTTGCCCGGGTCACGCCCGAGGAATTCAACCTCAACCGCTACCGGGAAGAATTGGAAGCTCGTTTGGGTGAATCGTACTCCGTGATGCGGCAGGTCATCAATCAAGTCAAAGGAAAAGGCAAGCGGATCGTGTTTCCCGAAGGCGACAAAGAAACGGTGTTGCGTGCTGCAGCCCAACTTGTGGAACAAGACATCTGCCACCCCATTTTGTTGGGTCCGGTGGACCGCATCGACCGAATGGTCGAGGAATTGGGCCTCAATTTTGACTACGAGGCCTTCGACCCTCGTTACGATGAGCGTCGAAAAACGGTGTACGCAAATGCGTTTTTCCGTCGTCGCCAACGAAAGGGCATCACGTGGCCGGACGCAGCTCGCCTGCTCAAGAGCCGACCGTACTTTGCCGCGCAGATGGTGGCTTCGGGCGATGCTGACGGATTCGTTGGTGGTGTAAGCCGAAATTACGCCGATGTCTTGCGACCCACCCTCGAGTTGGTGGGGAAAGCCGACGACGCTCACTGCGTGATTGGGTGCTACATGATGAACGTCAAAGGCCGCACGATTTTCCTGGCGGACGCTACGGTGAACGTGTACCCCGACAGTCGAACCTTGGCTGAAATTGCCGTTCAGACGGCCAAGGTGGCTCGGCGGTTCGGTGTGGTGCCTCGGGTCGCCATGCTCTCGTTCTCCAATTTCGGCTCCACCCGAGCCCAACGTAGCGAACGCATCGAGGACGCCGTTCAAATGGCCCGTACGCTTGACCCGACGTTGATGATCGACGGTCCGATGCAAAGCGACACGGCGCTCAACCCAGCCGTTCAGGAAGAGTATCCGTTCATGGAACTCGTCGGACCGGCGAACGTCTTGGTCCTGCCAAACTTGGCTTCCGCCAACATCGCTTACAAATTGTTGGAAGAACTCGGCGACGCCGAAATGACGGGCCCGATCCTCGAGGGGATGTCGCACCCCGTTCAACTCGTCGCTCGCCAAGACGGCGTGCGGCACATCGTCAACATGGCGGCGATTTGCACCGCCGATGCGTTGCGCAAGGACACGGCGGCTTGGGCCACGTTGAAAGGTCCTCAAGACACGTCGTTGTAACGCAGCAGTGGCCGTTTGGGTCGCCAAATGGCCCCGGTCAAGAATCCAGCACACAAACCGCCGAAGAGCAGGTTCACCCACCCTGAGGCGGCGTAGTCGCCCATCCCTCTCAGGACGGGTATCAGGAACGAGGGCACGATGCCCAGCACGGTCGTCCACAGCACTTCTGAGCGCAGGTTCGCCCATCGGTCGGTCGTGTTGGGGACCCGTTTGGGCGTGCCTACTCGAACGGGGGTCAGAGCCAATCGAGCCACGACGTTGGGCAAGGGCCGGTCGTGAGGTACGCTGGTCATGGCCGTGATGTCCATGTTCTTGGGGTGAACGGCGATGGCGGCCATGTGGTTGGCAGCGGGACCGAGGATTTCGTTGGGCCGAGGTCGTCCGTCCATCATGGCGCCGTGGTGGTTGGAGGCCGGAGCGTCGGCCAAGCGTTCGGTGAGTCCCGGTGCAAGGTTCAACACGTTTCGGTTGACGGCCGCACGCCATTCGCTTTGGGTGAGCGGCCGAAGTTCCCATGTTCCTTCCCAAGACGACGTCAGTTCGCCAAACGCCGACGACTTCATGAGGTGCTCTGCCAATTCGCTTACGTCCAGCGAGGTCAATCCCTCCATGGGCAACTCAGCGTTTGATTCGGGAACGGGCGTCCCCATGACCCGGGCGACTTCGGCCGGAGTGAGCGGATTGGGCATCACGTAGAACGCCGGGACCAAGGTCTCGTAACACGGTCGTTGACCAGCATAGACCCAGCCGCCTTTGCGGGTTCCCAGAATCACCGACGAGTCGTCAATGCGCTCAAAACCAAGGCCGTTGAGTTCAACCGTCACGAGCACCAACTCAGGCGAGGGTGGCTTCCATTCTTCGATACCACGCCATGCCGGCGTCGTGATCTTCGAGCTGGGCAAACTGCGGGAACGGGGAGACTGAACGCATGTAGCCGAAGGCGGCGAAGTCCACGAGGTCCGGTCCATCACCGCCGAAGAAGGGTTGCCCTTCGTGGGCGCCGGTGAACTCCGTCAAAAGGTCGTGCCAGAGTTGTTTTGGTTTCCGCCCGTCGTTCTTGACCCGTTTGCGGGCGATGATGCCCCACATGATGGGAAATCCTGCCCAAGCGTAGAGGCGCTTGGAGACGAAGCCGAATTTCTCCAATTTCGAGATACGGGTCGTGGTTGTCAGGGCCGAACCGAGGGTGCCGTACAGGATGGGGACGGTGGCCTTGGCCATGTGGGTGTCAACCCATTCCATCCAGGTGGCTTGCCGGGCGGGATCACCGGTGTTGGCCAATCGCCCTTCGTTGTAGGCGGCATCGATGTGACGCAGGAGGGGCGTGGAGTCGACGTGATGTGCGCCTTGCTCGTCGGTGAAGACCGGGACTTTGCCCCAGTCTCCGGCAAAAGCCACCTCCTTACGAATTTTCATTCCGTTAACGCCCACCATCTCCACGTCGAGGTCCAGGTGCTCAATCAGCCCACGAACCTTCCAGCAGAAAGGGCATGAATACAGGAGGTGCAATTGCGGCGTTTGAGCCATGCTCTTGCCTGTTAAGCGCCCTTCTTCAAGCCTCGTTCGCCTCGTCTTGGGTGGGTTTCCATCCCGCTTTCCAAAAGGCAAGGTCGTCCAACCAACGAATCCATTCCTGGTCCGAAGACGAGAGCAATCGGAATGCTCGGCTCTCCAATCCTTCGCGTAGGTGGGGGGCCATGTCGCCTCGGTCCATCGCTTCCTTCCATTCCACCTGCATGTGACGGATTTGTCGGCGCGCTTCTTCTGGATTGTCAAAATTCATCTCGCAGGCATCTCGGAGCTCGGCCAGCCACGTGCGCGTGTCCTTGAGAATCGGGTCGTTCACGGTGTTGGTTTTGCCCTTCTTCCCAAACGGCCACCATCCCATGACCCATCCTCAGCGTCGTGGTTCATGGAGTTGTTCCTTGAGCAACGGCTTCAAATCACGGGTCATGTTCCTCGGCACATGGGCCGTTTGGTGATTCACACCCACGGTGTTCCGAAAGAAAAAGCGTACAAGCGTCTGCTCGATATGTACGCCGAACGTCTCCAATCTCGAGGGGTTCGGGTTGAATGCCACCCATCCAAACTCTCCCCTGAGGATTATGTCAATCGATTGTTTGAAACGGGCGGGTCGTTGATGCTGTTGGACGAAGCCGGCCTCGTGGAAGATTCCATGGCTTTTGCCCAGCGGTTTGAAGGCTGGCAACTCACCAACCATACCACCCATTTGGCCATCGGTCCCGCCGAGGGCTGGCCCTCGCTGGAAGGGTTGCGTGCTGTGCCTCGGTTGTCACTTTCGCCGATGACCTTCCCTCACGAACTTGCCGCTGTGGTCTTGGTGGAGCAAGTTTACCGGGCCAGCGAAGTTCAACGCGGCTCTGGGTATCACAAAGCATGATAGCACACCTCCAAGCGTTGGTGTTCCGTGGAGACCATGTTCTTGGACGAGTCAACGGCCAAAGTTCTGGTCCTTCTCGTGATGTTCGTCCTCTCCGCTGCGCTCCTGGTCGGGAGCCGTCACCAACCCTTCCCCGAAATTTCGGGACGCTTTGGTTGGTTCTTGATCACGGTGTCTGCGCTTCTTGCCGTGGGTGAACAGGCACCTCGGCCCGTGACCCTCACCACCTTGCTGACCCTCGTTCTTGGGCTGGGTTCCGCCGGCGTGCTCATTGGCGTCCATCACATGGTTCGTACACGAAGGGACGTGTACATCGCCCCCATGTCCGGCTTTTTGTTTTGCATCGGGGCCTCGGGTTTGATGGTGAGCACGTGGCCTGCGTTGAACACCCTTGAACAGTGGGCTGGCTTTGGCATGTTGGTGCTCTTGGGTGCGGGTCAAACGTGGATGGTGTTCCGAGGGTTGCTGATCGGACGTTTGCCGCTCGCCTGGAGTCAAGCCGGTATGGTGGCGCTTCAGCGAGGTCAATTGGAAGGGCCTCATGGCGCCTTGTCATGCTTCGAGCGTGGTTGGGATGCGGACGAGGAACACCTCAATCCCATGGCGTACGTGGCGCTTGAGCGAATCAACCGGTTCATGGGCAACGATGATGCGGCAGCCAGCTGGCTTGAGGCGTTTGACGATGCAGGGGGCCCGAAGGCCGTCGCCCCGGAGTGGATTGAGGCTGTGGAAACGGCGTTGAATGCCATGAATCCGGGGGCGAAGCTCGGTTCCGAGGAGCCAAAGAGCCTCGAAGAAGAATGAAATTACCGTTTTCCGGGGAACACGTGCACATGAGAAACGAGGTCTTATATCCGTTCACGACAATGTCATATCATGAAAAGCGAGCGCCCCTCAGTGGATGATTGGCCTTTAGGAACTCTTCTGTGGTTCGCCGTTTTGGTCTGGTTTGCGTCAAGCCTGCTCTCCCAATCCGCTTACATGGCCGTTTACGGTCTTCCCTACGACGCCGTCAGCATGCTCAAGACGCTTGGTCCCGTCTACTACGCCGTGGTGTTGCTTGAACTGGCCATGTGGTCGGGCCTGATCGCCGTGGGTTGGATGAAACTTCGCCGGGGCCGACGGTCTCGCCGACACGACGGGACAACGTTGAGTTAAGCAAAGGGCGGATGACGGAAAATCGTCCAAAAACAAGGTTTCTCCATGCCGTCTCTCCGATGAGTTGAAAGGGCGTCAAGTGAAGGAGAGGCCGTGAGTCTTCCTTCAGACCAACCTTCTTTTTCCGGGCTTCCCATGGAGCTTGATGAATTGTCACCGGATGCTGAATTGCCGTATCCCCTTCCGGACGATGCCAAGATTGTCACGATTGAACAAGCCCGTGCTTCCCTGCATGAGGCCAGCAACGTATTGGTGGTCTTGCAAGCCATGAGCGATGAAGCTCACGACCTCACGGATGAGTTGGAATTGCTCTTGGACAGGTACCCCATGACTCACCCCCACGTGATGGAAGTGGCCGAACATCTGGGTCAGTTGGTTGGCCAGTGGCAAGGTCATGTTCAGCGATTGGAAGGCCTTGGGGCTCGGATTGTTTCCATGGACCCAGGCCGATTGGAATGGTACGGGGTGGTCGACCGTCGGATGGCCTTGTTTTCTTGGGCGGTTGGCGAGGAGGACATTGAATGGTACTACCGGATGGAGGAAGGTTTTCCATCCCGCAAACCCCTCATAGAAGCATGAGGTCGGCGCATCGAGGACGGGACCATGGTCAAGATCAATCGCGTGTACACGGGCGGCGGCGATGATGGAGAATCTTCGCTTGTTGACGGATCACGTCGTTCCAAAGCCGACCTCCGTTTTGATGCGGTGGGCGCTTGCGACGAGACCAACAGTTGGCTGGGCCACGTGTTGATGGAACT
>Ga0181566_10004408_pt1 | contig 11439 bp, 14 predicted proteins | sample 101ome_15_FD_133762 | JGI IMG/M metagenome (GOLD analysis project Ga0181566, IMG submission 133762) | Coastal salt marsh microbial communities from the Groves Creek Marsh, Skidaway Island, Georgia - 101402AT metaG (megahit assembly) | ecosystem: Environmental > Aquatic > Marine > Intertidal... | reverse complement strand
CGAGTCTCTAATACAGGTACTGGTAAATATAAAGTGAAACGAGAAAGCGAAAAGAAGAAAGGTCCATCCAAGAAATCATTGATTGCGGAACACTTTGGTTTGTAAAAGATATAAAAATCTATGATGGGATATTATAATGAAAGTAGTAAGTAGCTATCTTATGGGTGGATTGGGAAATCAATTATTCCAAATTTGCGTCGCAATTGCTTATGGAATTGAGTACAAAAGAAAAATATTGTTCCCGTATTCTACCACAACTCCTGGGATGGTGTTGCGTTATACATTTTGGGACTCTTTTTTAAAAACTTTAAATGTGATGACCACTCGTCATGGTAGAATTACCGTAGATGAATTGATGAGATATCCGAAGATTGCAGAACAAGACGAGAATTATCATGCTGTTCCTAATGTTTCCAATGATGGCATTATGCTTTACGGATACTTTCAATCATATCGTTATTTTGAGAAGCATTTCGATACCATATGTTCTTTAATTCGTTTGAAACAGCAACAAGAAGAATTAAAAATGGAGAATATTGGGTTTTTTCAGGAAACGAATAATGATATTTGTTCGCTTCACTTTCGAATCGGTGATTATAAGACCGTTCAGGAATGCCATCCCATTTTATCGTATGAGTATTATGAATCAGCTATTTTGTTATTATCATCAACACGTATTATAAGTAGAATTCTATATTTTTATCAAGAAACTGATATGGAAGATGTGATACAGATTATAACCCGGTTACAGAACAATTTTCCACATATCGAATTTCAAGCAATCGACCATTCTATAGAAGATTGGAAGCAAATGTTGTTAATGAGTTGTTGTCATCATAATATTATTGCAAATAGTACATTTAGTTGGTGGGGAGCATATTTTAATAGTTCTCCAAACAAGACGGTCATTTATCCACTCCAATGGTTTGGACCGAAATTAGCAAACCGAAGTATTGAAGACTTATGCCCTCGTGAATGGATTTATGTCAAATAAAATTACAAAATTGATTTAAGAGAACTGTTCCATATTATAACATAAAGCACACAGCACATAACACATAATTATGACAAGAAGAAAAGTAGTTTATAGTAAGGGTGAACCAAAATGTATATATTGTTGCGTACCTTGTATTGGTTGTTTCTTAGCATGCGAAAAGTTATTAGAATCAATATTTGTTGGAATCCTTTGGACTCTAAGTTGCGGCGGTATATGTTGTAAGAATAAAAGAAAACAATGCCGAAGGAAGGTCATACCACGACATCATAAATAATAATCTAATACACGATACAAAAACACGATGCAACATTCAATATATTTTTTTGAGAATGTTTTTGAGAATGTTTTTGAGAATGTTTTTGAGAATGTTTTTGAGAATGTTTTGAGAATGGATTATGTAAAATAATATAAAAAATTGATTCAAATATAAGATTATAGTGAGTATTATATTTGAAATGACTAGTGAAAACGAATTATTGAACGCTCTTGTAAAAACCCTTCCATTTGTCAAAGACTTGGAGGAAGAATTGGCATTCTACAAAAAGGAATTAAAACATGAGAAAAAGTCTGCCAAAAAATGGAAGAAGAAACACGATGCTTTGATGCAAATATTATATGATTATCCTTGTTTGATGAGAGGTTCTGATTCAGAATCAATACCAGTACGTGTTCCAATGAATAAATGTACTATTGATTTAACCCAAGATGATGAACCAGAAGAATCAAATAATACACCTATCTTATTCTCATCAGACATATCTGCTATAAAAAAAGAAAAAATTATAAAAATTGAAGTCGATGAAACATTAAAAAATGAAATTGCAATGATTGAAGAGGTAGAAAGTGACAATAGCAGTGACAATAACAGTGACAACAACAGTGATTTGGAAGAAGGAGAAATTCTTGAAGTAGAAATTAACGGGGAAATAGTTGATTGTAGCGAAAAGGCCCAACCGACCACCGATAATGCTAATGCTAATGATAATGATAATGATAATGAAGGCATGGAAGTAGAGGAGGAAGAAGAGGAAGAAGAGGAAGATGAAGAAGAAATGGAAGTAGAGGTGGAGGAAGAACAGGAGGAAGAACAGGAAGATGAAGAAGAAGAAATGGAAGTAGATGTGGAGGAAGAACAAGAGGAAGAGGAAGAGGAAGAGGAAGAGGAAGAGGAAGAGGAAGAGGAAGAGGAAGAGGAAGAGGAGGAGGAAGAAGAAGAACTAATGGAGTTTGATATTGGAGATAAAACATATCTTGTTACTGATGAAAAAAATGGAACTATTTATGACTACATCAACGAAGAAGACGTCGGTGATGAGTTAGGTGTATTAAAGAATGGCATCCCAAAGTGGCATAAAAAATAAACAAATAAACAAATAAACAAATAAACAAACAACAAACAAATAAAAATCGCTCGTACTTGGTTTAATTCTCATACTTGTAGTAATTATCCTTTTCATATTCGTACATTTTTTCATAAATTGCATCTTTTAGTTGTAATATTGCTTTTTCAACCTCGAGTCGTTCTCTATCATAATCATCCGAGCGGAGACGCAGCTTCTCTATTTTCCTGTCAATTGCTCCTATATTTATTTCTGAACGTCTTTTCTCAATAAAGTCGAGGCTAGCTTCAGTTGGTCTATAATTTCGGTCTATCATATGTTGTATTATTTTTTCTTCAATTTTTTTAGATACGAATTCTCTAAAATCATATTGCTCTGTTGCAGTAGCACTAGCTAACTCTTTATATTTTTCAAATAGATTCTTAATCTTTTCATCATCCTCAATATCTAGACCAGGTAATTTAAATAAATTGTTAACATTATTATCATCTGTTTTACCTACATTAGCTTGTTGTTGTGAAGTATAATTTGGTCTATTAAATTTTACGTTACGATTTACACTTCGACCAATTGTTTTATTGTCAATGGAATACAGTGCATTACGTTTACTATAAAGAAACCACTCAAATTTCTCTCTCAATTCAGCAGGTTCTGTCAATACTTCTAATAAATGCCCCAGTTTATGGTCGACATATTTACAAAATACCTTACTTTTATTTCTATCAGTAACTTCTCCTTCAAAAAACTCACATAATAACACGATACGATAATTTCTGTTATTATTATCATAAATGAAATTGACTTTCATTGCATTATTAATTTTATCATTATCACCACTTGTACTTTCTTCATTATTTACACTATTTTGTTTGTAATATTTTTCTTCAACATAAAACAAGAACCGAATAAAATCATTGTTATCTTGTTCTTTATTTGTTTTATCAACTTCATTTTTTGGGGTTTTGTTTGTTTGGTTGTTTTCTTCCTTTTTTTTAGGTTTTTTATCAAGATCAAGAAAACTACCTATCATTTTTGATAGACCATTATGAATAGGAAAAGAATATGGTATGTTTTGTTCGCGCTGGCTAGTAGATCTATATCTGTTTAATGTACGGTAAAAATCTCTAATTGAAGCGTTCCTTTCATTTTTACCCAAATATTCGATAAAATTGGCTATTTTGGAATCCTCTTCATTTAGTTTACTCTGAATTTCAGCACCCTCTTCGGTTTTGGTTTGTTTGGTTGGTTTGGATTTATTGTCTGTATCTGTCTCCGGGTCTGTTTCGAATAAGTGATTTACATGTCGAAATTGCGTAAAGATATCGTGAGTAATTGGATGATTCAAAAAGTCATTTATCCAATACACTCGGGAAAAGGTATATATTTTACCCTGATGTTTGACATATGAGAAATATTTCTTAACAAATGGATTTGCATAATTCATCATGTAATTAGAAATAGGTCTACTTTCTTTGATAACATAATCATGTGAATTGTAATGGTTTTGATAAACAGGATATTTAGTTGGAAATAGTAATTGGAAAGTCTTCTGCAGATTCTTTTCTTCAAAATCGGTCTTGTCGTTCACAGTTGTATCAGTTGCATCAGTTGTATCGGTTTTATCGGTTTTATCACTTTCGTCGGGTTTATCACCATATTTCACTAATATTTTCATGAAAACAACTTTATTAAAAAAGAATTCTAATATCTTGTCGTAGGGTAGAGTATCTAAATAACTAGGATATTCCATATCTGCAGTGAAAAATGGCAATGCATTCAAACTTTCTTTGACTTCTTTCTTCAGCGGGTGATATAAAACATCAATATTAAAATCTATTTTTTCAATATCGTCGTTATCTTTGGGTATGTTACTATCTATCTGTATTCTTAGTTCTTCTATATTAAGGTCCATTTACTATAATATAGACAGGTATTAAATTCATAATTTAATCATAAAGCCTTCTGTATGTAATCTATTTTCTGTCTTTTGTTGTTCCGCACGTTCAATTACTTCTTTTGCCTTTTCTAACTCTTCATCACTGATGATTCCATCTCCGTTTTCGTCGATATTCAAATGATAGTCTGTAAAAGATTCGGAAAGACAGCAAAATGAACTCTCTTCATTGAATAAATATTCTGTGATGACAATAAAAATAATTGTTATGATAAGTGCTGTGTAAATATCTCTAGAACCCATCCAAGCAATAGTGAAAACAAGGATTTGCTTACTAAATGTATGTTTCAAATAAGATTCAACCGATTTACTCAATTTGATATTTACATGTCTTGATGATATATTTAAAAGGATAATCATAATGCCCGCAAATACCTTGCTTGTATTCAAGAACTGTACGTTTTTATCGAGACTTTTAATTATTCCTGGTAAGTATTTTTGAAAATTCATGATTATGTTATATATTTTTGATAGATATTTTATGTTTGTGTTTTGTGATGTTTTAGTGGTGTTTTAGTGGTGTTTTAGTGGTGTTTTAGTGGTGTTTTAGTGGTGTTTTTGTGGCGTTGTTTATGCACTATGTCTACCACTGAGTTGTTTACGAATGATAGATTCATCCTCTAACTTTTTACTATAACATTGAAAAGAATCTGCATCTTTTTGTTCGGTTTCTCTTTCCAGTAATTGTTCTTTCAAAAACTTTTTAATGATTTGATTTGCCATCTCCACGGTTTCTTTATCATAATTCTTACGATTTTTTACAATATCTTTAGCTTCGCGATATTCTTTTTCCTTTGCAGCTTCCATTTGTTCCTGTTTACGTTGTTCTTGAGAGATTCTTAATTGTTCGGCATCTAATTCCATTTGTCGTTCTTTCATTTCATAGTCATTTTGCTCTTTTAATTTGGCAACTTCGGCACTTTCCTCTTGTGCTCCAATTTTCTCCATTTGAGAGATAGATCCGTCAAAGTTTTCAAATTTCTTGATAATTGGATTGGTGATATTGTAAAATGTTATTACGAGGAAACATACCATTAATCCAAGATACTTATTGATACGTGCATAAAATATGATTAATGTGACAAAAAATAATTTTCCTAAAACTGTATTACCTAATTCTATAAATTTTTCGGAGAATACTAGAAATACTAGTAATAATATCATGGGAATAAATTCTGCGATTATTTTCATTATATAGTAATTTGAGAAATAAACCACAAAAAAATTTCTACAGAGTTTTTAAGTAAATAAATGTCATTATTAGATACAGCTTCTGAATGGAATCATAAACCTACCAAAAAACGTACGCCGATGTTAAAAAGACCTGTAAATCGTTTTGACCGCCTCAAAGAGGGAATGACTAATAACGAAGGAGCACACAAAGCAGATACAAAGGCAAACGACCGTAATCAACGAGTACAAAACATATTAGACAAAATGGCACAATCGAATGATGAAGAAGATAATGCTGATAGTTTAGCAAATTTTGAACCTTTACCTAATCCTAATCTACAAATTAAACAAGACTTTCCACCGATCGAAGAAAATGGATTAAAATACAACCCGAATCATCACGATGCTTTTAGTAATTATAATCATGCTTATACTGGCGAGACTACTTACAACACCAAAGAACAAATGCAAGGTATTGCAACCACATCATCCCAACGAGCACAACAATCTCATATTAATTCCGATAAACTGATGGAAAAAATCAATTACATGATTCACATGTTGGAACAACAACAACATGAAAAAACAGAGAATATTACAGAAGAATTTATTTTATATTCCTTTTTAGGTATTTTTGTCATTTATGTTTGTGATAGTTTTAGTCGTGGTGGTAAGTATATTCGTTAAGTTACACCTAAGCTTCTAAGTTTCCAAATTTCTAAATTTTTCCACGATATGATATCTCATTGCCCCTGATTTACTCAATATATATTTCAATACGAAACAATACGTTGGTGCTATTGTTTGGTATGCTTCTATATTATGTTTTAATCCCCGTAAGAAAGGACAATCTTTGCGAAGATACATTAATAGTCCTTTGTCATTACAAACAGTCTCAAGTATTTTGTTATACCTTTTGAGATAGTATTTATACGATGTTATTGAACTATTTATGTTATGTAAAATATGCCTCCTAATAAATAAGATAAATTGTTGGACGTGTATTTTTATATTACGAAGCGGTATAATCGTTTCCGTATAAAACCGTCGTTCCCAATAATAATTATATATTTTGTCTTGTAGATGTATGTCTAATTTATCCATTGGTAAATTACGCATATAATTTATTTTGCGGTTTTGAACTCTTCTACACTTTTGTTGAAAAGATAGTCCGACCATGATTGTTTTGTACCACCATCATAAGCAAACGCATAATTGTTATCAATCAGCCATTGATTCACATTACAACTACCGTTATCACAAACAATTTCGACTAATAATCTTCCATATTTGTCTAAATCACCACATTTCAATTGGACTACTGAATTTAATATCTTTTCACGCAATTTGTCACGTACTTCATATCCATATTTCTTTTCCAAAGCATATGATGTTCTTATTTCTGGTGTATCTATTCCAATCAAACGACAATTCCATTTGTATAAAACGCCATTTAGTGGAAATATTGCTTTGACCGTATCTCCATCATACACGGAAATGATTTTTGCTTCAACTGTTTGATTCTCTACGCATTTGGAGAATCTTGGTGCATCATTAATATTTTCCCAATTAATTTGATTCATTTAGAAAGCTATTAGAATGTTATTACAATACTATGGAATTTAATCCATATATTGTTTTTGAAACATATATAAATGGTTGTGTTGTAAAATATTATATATTTACACGATGTTATTTGTCATATCTTTGTTATTATTATGTGATTATATGTGTTGTTTTCGTTTCTTTATGTCCTCATCACAAAAACCCCCTATATTATGGTCTTCATTAAGTGGTGTATTAAAACAAAATGCTCGTGAATGGTTCATTGGACGTGCTGAGAAAGTAGGAATAGACTGGAAAGAACTTGTTCGTCAAAATAAAATGAAGTTGAATCGTTTAGAAGAACTACGTGCTGAATCCACCAACCAAACTTTAGAATATCCTGATTATTATACCCAACCATTCCATGGCTATGATGAAGGTAATCTAAATTGGGAAGCCGCTTGTGAAGGAGAGCCCGCCACTCTAAACATGGCCGTCAATTATTGGAAAGAAATCAGTCCATTTATCAGTCAAGATTGGCTACGTTACAATGTTTCTCGTAATATCAAACATTATTTGGAGCAATCCAGCTTATCTGAACCTGAACGAATTCTTGATGTAGGCTGTTCGGTAGGGATGTCAACAGAATATTTATATCGTGCTTTTCGCAATTCTCATATGATAGGTATCGATTTAAGTCCATACTTTATCTCAGTTGCCAAACTACGTGCCGAAGAGCAAAGACTGGATATACAATACCACCATTGTAATGCCGAGGAAACTCATTTTGACGATGATTCTTTTGATATGGTAACATGTAATTTCCTAATGCATGAACTACCCACACAGGCCACAAAGAATGTATTGATTGAATCATTTCGTCTATTATCATCTGGTGGTGTTATTGCCATAGTTGATTTGACACCGAGAATATTGAAAAATAAGAATGTGTTGAGTAATTTTAAGAGATGGGCGTTTGAAGTGACAGAACCTCATATTTATGGCTATTATGATAGGGACATGCCTCAATTGTTACGTGAAGCGGGTTTCATAAATATTTCAATGGCACCAAATGACCCATTCAATACGGTTTGGATAGCTAGTAAGCCATAATCCATTGGTTTGAAGAAAGAAGAAATGATAATATATCCAAATATAACATCATTGAGTAACATTGCATCTATACAAATCGCTTTCGTTCCAAATGTTTGTAATCACGGTCTGGTTGGCTTGGAAGTTCTAAAGGAACAGCTAATGTACTTTGGTCTTCGATATATTTCAAGTGAGATACAGCAGCACTGTATACGTTATTAACAGCATAATCCAAAACAATATCATTAAGACGTTGGATTTGTCCTGGAATGTCAGTGGTACCATGTTCTGAATATTGTAAGAATGTAGAGCGCATAATGATTTTTAATGTATCTACATTTTGCGGAGATACTAAGATTTCATTGTTGGATAACTTGTATACTCCTGCGCGAATTCCGTTTTGTATGATTTGGATATTTGCGGCACTGAAAAATGCATTACTAAGGGTACTGGATTCTAATTCCCCTTGAAGAGCATTGGTATAATCACTAGCTTTAGTACTTACAGCAATTCGTTCTTTCATTTCAAACCATGCTTCAGGGGAAGGTTCGGCAATATTGACTCGTCCATTAAAGCGTTTGCTGGTTTCATCTAATATAATTTTATTGTCTTCAAAATTTTGGTATGATAAGTTACAATGATTCATCTATATGTTTAGAGCAGATTTTATTCTAAACAAAGACAATCTATTCAAGGGTATTGTATTGTATTTTATTGTATTTTATTGTATTTTATTGTATTGAAGTGAAATACTTTCTGTCATTATAATATACAAATGGAACAATTCTACGTTATCGTAATTACTATAGCAATTGTCTTATTGATTTTAGCATTGACATATATTGGAGTATTTCTTATTGGAGATGACACCACACAAGTTACATTCCCTCCACACAGTAACCAATGTCCTGACTACTGGGAAGTAAATGGCGACGGTTCTTGTGAAATACAAAGAAATGGTATCAACCTTGGAACTGCCGGTTCTGATATAAAAGCTTTTAACAACCACAAAACTTTTCCAACTGATGTTACTGATACCAGTGAGTATACTAAAAAGGACCCACAGACTATTAATTTCCAAGATAAAACTATATGCGAAAAAAAGCAATGGGCTAACGATTTTGGTGTCGTTTGGGATGGTGTAACCAATTATAACAAATGTTAAGCTCTTAGTCTACCACCAATATAAATATTTATAGGAATTTCTCATAAATATTCAATCTTCTATTAATTCCTCTAATCTCCTATCCCATGCACCCTATCCACCTCCTATGTACCTCCTATGTACCTCCTATGTACCTCCTATGTACCTCCTATGTACCCCCTATACTACAAACGACTTGACTTGAAATTTTTCACTCAACATAGCATAATCTATATCACTTGTGACGATTGGTTTTGCAGTCATTCTCCATTCAACGTCCTGAATATCTGGGTGTTTTTTCTTTTCCGTGAATTCACCCGCAAGATTAGAATTCATCTCTAGTGTAGGGTATTTTTGGGTATGTATTTTCTTTTGGATTCCCATGATTTGTTCTTTATAAAGTTTCATAGCGGCTTGTAAATGCTCTTTATTGCTATCGGTTTTAAAAGATTCTAAATGACTTTGAAATTCTTCACGATATACAAATAATTCACTCTTTAATTTATTAATCGCTTCTTCTTTCTCTTTGTTATCAAATAATTCCTCATATCTCATATGAAGTTTTCGTAACTCTGTAGTGATAAATTCTAAATCTTCATTGTCTTTTTCAAAACGACGTGAAATCTCACTATCATGAACGTAATTGAAAATACTATCCATTTTGTGTTTTATAATGAAATTCTTAAGATCCTGTAAATCCTCAGTATATTCATTCAAAAAATCATAAATGTTATTGTGTGGAGTGCCAATAATGTCTATATTCAATTTACAAGGGTCAGTACTACTTCCACAGTATGCGCGATAACTACTGTCTTTCATTTCGAATATAGTACCTACATTACGTTTGCAATGAATACATTTTGGTTTGAAATTATGCATACGGAGAACCCGCTCTTTTTTAGACACCGACGTTTTCATAAGGTCTTTACGAAATTTATGAATTACTCCTTCATATTTTTGTTTATGCCTCAAGAACTCTTTTACAGCATTATTGTAATCATGTGAATCCCCTTTCTTAGGTTTTTCTTGAGGTACATTTTCAGACTCACGATATTCAAATGTTGGATTTCCTTCATTGTAAAAGTTCTCCACACCTTCTGGGAAATTGACAACAACACTTAATTTATTATGTCTGATATCCAATGTATGCAATTTATTCAATCCAGATAGATCCAAAAATGTGATGCGATTATTAGAACAATTTAATTCTTCGAGTTCTTTTGGAAGTTCTGTCAATGTTTCTAGATTGTTATGTGAGAGATTCAATAATTTCAATGACTTTGGAAGACTGTCTTCTGGAATAGTATCTATGTAATTGTGGTGAATATCCAAATGCTCTAAATTATTTGGCAATTCTGGAAGAGATAACAAAAGGTTCTCCGTTAATTCGAAATGACGGATTTGTTTTGGAATGTTTTTGATAGAAGTGATGTTACCAGCAACGAAACTAATACGATTTATTTTGAATGGTTGGAGAACCTCAAGGTCTAAATCACCATCAAGTGGTTCTGTAATATGTAATTCATCTACTTCTTTATTTGTTGTATCAATAATAGCATTGAGACGTTCTTGTGCGGTATTGTTATTGTTAATAATTTGATTTCGTTGTTCTTCAATAATATTCATACTACTTATATATAATCATTTCACATTAATTTATCGCGGGATTTTTGTAATTATGGCACTTATGTATTGTGATAGTCGTGTATTGTCTGAATGCCTGGTAAATTAGTTATTTGACTCTGTTGTTGTTGCTGTTGAGCTTGTGTTATTTGGGCTTCTCGTATTTTGCTTAGTATATATTGTTGTTCTTGTATCATTTTCTTGGCTTTTTCTTGTGGTGATAATTGATTAGTACTACAATAATATAAAACACTGCCTACCAAAGCAATAAATCCACTGAGAACAATTATATTCAACCAATTATAGTACGATTGTATACGATTGGAATGCATTTCGATCAATGACGAACGAAGTAAATGTCTGCTTTCTGTATCAATGAGATGTGTCATATTCTTACTATATTATATGAAAAAATATTGCGGTTTTCAACATAACTATTATGGTAATATGTATGTTGTATGTTGTATGTATCTATGTATCTATGTATCTATGTATCTATGTATCTATGTATCTATGTATCTATGTATGTATGTATCTATGTATCTATGTATCTATGTATCTATGTATCTAT
>Ga0181566_10004402_pt1 | contig 11441 bp, 6 predicted proteins | sample 101ome_15_FD_133762 | JGI IMG/M metagenome (GOLD analysis project Ga0181566, IMG submission 133762) | Coastal salt marsh microbial communities from the Groves Creek Marsh, Skidaway Island, Georgia - 101402AT metaG (megahit assembly) | ecosystem: Environmental > Aquatic > Marine > Intertidal zone... | reverse complement strand
CGCTCTGGGCTAATCATATGTCGCTCCACCCGAGGGTCGGGGGCCCGTCACTTCGATTTTTTTTTTCAAGTTCTTTCAGTTCTCCTTCTGTGGTGCTCCTCGCTCGTTCGCCGTCGTGCGTTTCGACTGCCCCCCTTGGGTTTCCACGTATACGCTCCCCACATCCCCATGACGTGTCGCCTTCTCTACCTCCTCCTCACGCGGTGCATAACGCGTCGAACGCGGAGGTGAGCCCCGACGCGGACGCCACGGGGGTGAGCAGCGCGAGCGCGCCAGCGTCGCCGACGTCCTGCGACGCGGCGGGGTCCACCCCCGCCTTCGCCGCCGCTTCACGCGCGTCGCCTCCTCCGTCGCGCGCGTCGTCGTCGAACCGAAGGGCGCGACGGCGGGTGACACACGAGAGCCGCGGTGGGCGGGGACGGGCTGGGTCGAGCCGCGGGGGGGAGGGCGCGGGCGAGGCGGCGGCGGCGGCCGCGCCAGCTGTGTTTTCGCCAGCTGTGTCGCGCTGTGCTCCCGCGTCTCCAGGCTCGGCGTCCCCTGAGGGCGGTGCGGCATGGGCGCGCGGGGGTTCATCGCCCACGTCGGAACGTGAGGCGGGGGTCCCGGGGGCGTCGCTCGCGCGCGCGCGTTTGGGACTCGCGGGCGCGGCCGCGCGCTCGTTCGCCGGACGTTCGCGCTTGCGCCCCCCCGTGGGGCGCGCGGTGGAGTCGAAGAGTGTGGAACGCAGAGCCGTCAAGGCGGCGTGGGGGGGGGAGGCGGGCGGCGCCGCGCCCTGCGAGGTGGCGAGGAACAGAGAAGCCATGTCGCCGCCGTGCGCAGGGACCCGCGCAGCGGTCGAGGGCGGACCGTGCGCGGCGCTGAAGTGGCACTTCAAAACGGCAAACTCTCGTCGTCGTGTTCTCTCTTTCAGAGAAGTGGCGAGAAACCCGCGGCGCGTCTTGGACGCCACGAAAGAGCGGGGCGCTGGCGCCGCGGACGGGCGGCCGGTGGGGGCGTTCTCTGCCGCGACGCCTCCCGCCTCCGTCGCCGGCACTCCCACGCGCGCACCCGCGCCGCACCGCTTCCGACGGTCGCGTCGTCGCGGTCGCCTCCCCTCGCCCCTCCTCCACCTCGCCGGTCTCCCCGAGGGAACGGCGTTTTTCCCCTCTCCGGGTTCTTATGGCGCAGCACAGAGCCTCGCTGGCGTCGAGCCCGCCCCACGCGCCCATCACCGCTCGCGGATCCCCGTCGCGGCGCGGCAAGCCGTCGATCGAGGACGCGTCGTCGTGCGCGCGCTGTTGGCCTCGGACGCCCGCCGCCGGTTTCCGCGCCGCCCTCCTCGTCTTCCTCGTCTCGTGGGCGGTCGTTATCGCGCTGGACGCTCGTCGCGACCGCTCGCGCGAACCCGCCGAGGACGACGACGACAGCGGGTGGCTCGCGCGGCTGCATGCCGCCGGCGGCGAGCGCCTCGCCCTCGTCGGCGCGGGTTTGTGGGACCGCGCCGCGGGGCGATCGCCCCGACCCGTGCGCGACTTTCGCACGTCCTGCCCCGAGGCGTCGTTCCCGCGGGGCGTCCTCGGCCTTCCCGCGTACGCGTACCGCGACGCCCTCGCCGACCGGAGCCCCTCGAACGTCCGCGACGTCGCCGTCCGAGCGGCGGAGGACCGACGCGCGTTCGGGCGAACCTCGCGAAGCGAGACGGTCGTCGATGCGCAGCGGCCGGGCGCGCCGGCGCCTTCAACCCCGCCGAACCTCCGCCGCGTCGTCGCCACGCACCACAAGACCGGCACCGCGCTGATGCACGACATCTTCGACGCCATCGCGCGGAAGTACTCGAAGAAGTACGGACCGTTCGTGGACGTGCGCGCGATGGAGGACCACCCCGAAAAGGTCACCGACGCCGTGAGGCGCGACGCGGCGAAGCTCGAGGGCGTCGCGCTCGATTACCATCTCGGAAAGGCCCTCCCCGAGTTTCTGTTCGACGACGACGGACGAGCGATGGCGCTCGAGAAAGGAAATCATTCCTCTTTGCCGCCGACCGACGTCTCGGCGGCCGATGCCGTGAACAACACCTCGCCTTCGCCCCCGTCCGCTCGTTCCGCGGCCACGCCGCGCCGGGCGGGATCCGGATCGAACCATCGCGACGACGACGCGGGCGCGCGGAGTGTGTCGCTTCCGCTCCTCCGCGAGTGCGCGAGCCTCCCTCGGCTCTTCTCCGACGCGCCGGGGGGCTACCGCCTCGTGCACGTCGTTCGCGACCCCGCGGACGTGCTCGTTTCGGGTTTCTTGTACCACCGCCGCCTCCCCGCGGACGAGCGGTGGTTGTTCGAGCCCGCGGCGGGGCTCGGCGGTCGATCCTACGCGGACCACCTCGCCGGCGCCGGCCCCGCGGAGGCCATGGCGGCGGAGCTCGGCATCGCGGACGACGAGCTCCGGATGCTCGTCTTGGCGCACCGAGACGCGGCCCGGGATCCGAACGCGATGAACGTGCGGCTGGAGGACTTCTTCCACGATTTCGACGCCACCGTCCTCAGGGTGCTTCGCTTTTTACGCTTCGACGAGGCGGACGCGAAAGAGATGGTCGCGATCGCGCGCGAGTTCGACGTCGGGAGGTGGAGCGACGAGGAGCTCAGAGGAAACGAACATTTCACCAAGGGCGAGAACAGGAAGCCGTACCTGGACGTGCTCAAAGCGCCGGGGTTTCTCAACGCCACGGTCGCGTACATGCGCTACGCCATGGAGTATCGAGACGAGTGGCCGGAGGAGACGTGAGAGACGCGCGAGCAAACGCCGGGGCCCGGCGTCGTTTCGACGAGGAAGACGAGACGCTGCCGACGCGTTCGGTTCGTCGTACGCGTGAGCGTGTTGTTACAACGGGTGTCGTCCTCGAGCGCGTTCGCCTTCTCCCGAGCAGTCTCTACTCGATCGTGACGGAGCGCACCGTCTTCCCTGCTCTCGTCGCCTTCTCTCGTTCCTCACTCCGCCGCGGGGGCGCCGTTCTTGTTCGGCTGGAGGTTGAGATCGTCCGGGATGCCGTTCGGGCTGGCATTTTCCACAATCCAAGGGTGCTCCAGGAGCTTTCTAAGGGGCAGCCTGTGCCTCGGCTCCTTGACGAGCAGGGCGCTGATCATGTCTCGCGCGCTCCTGCTGACGTGGCTCGGGAAGTTGAGGTCCACGCGCAGGATCCTCTTGTACGTCTCGCTGTGCCCCTCCGCCTCGAACGGGGGGACGCCGCACAGAAACTCGTACGCCAGCACGCCCAGCGACCACACGTCCACGGCGGAGTCGTGGTCGCGCCCCTCCACCATCTCCGGCGGGAGGTAGTCGAGCGTCCCGCACAGCGTCTGGCGCCGGCTGTTCGGCGCGTGCACGGACCAACCGAAGTCCGCGATCTTCAGCTCGCCCTTGATGCCGACGAGCAAGTTTTCGGGCTTGATGTCGCGGTGGATCACGTGCTTCTGGTGGCAGTACAGCAGAGCCTTGGCCAGCGACGCAATGTACGTCGCCGAGCGCTTCTCGCTGAACCGCTTGCACTTCTGGAGCTCCTTGTACAGCTCACCGCGTGCGGCATACTCGAGGATCAGAAATACGCGGTTCTGAGATGGTCGGGAGGACGGATAAGGACGGTGAGCGAGGCTAGGGAGGAGACGGACGACGCCCGAGGGGGGTGCGCGCTTTCGCAATCTTGGCACCCCGGAAGGGGGGGGTTCCGCCGGTCGCGTTCGCGTTCGGTCGTGGGGGATATCGGCGCTCGCGCGGGGTCGCACCTTGTCGTAGAAGTATCCGTAGAGGCGCAGGATGTTCGGGTGTCTCAGGTGCGACTGGATCTCGATCTCCCTTCGCAGCTGGTGCTCCACGTGCGACTGCTGGAGCTGGTTCTTGAACAACACTTTCAGCGCGACGATGTACTTGCTTCGCTTCTCGCGCGCCAGGTACACGTTGCCGAACTTGCCGCGGCCCAGCGGCTTACCGATGTCGAAGTCGCTTATCTGTTCATCGTCGGGTCGGGAGGGAGGAGGTGTGGGGCGTCGGGGTGAATTCCTGAACGTCGCCGCGGAGAGTGGAAGTCCTGCTCGAATTTGCGCGAGCGCGTCTCGGGTATCCGTTTGCGAGAGATTCGAGATGGGGAGCAACCCCGGTGACGGGCGGGATGCGCGTCGGGGGAGGCTCGAACGCGTCTCGCGGACGCCGCATCGTCGGGTTACGTACGTTCCAGCGCTTCTCTTCCTGCTGGGCGTCGCCGCTCGTGCTCGCGGCGGCCGTCGCCCCCCGCGACGCCGTTGCGTTCTCTTTGCCGGCATGCGCCACCGCCGCGCCGGCGCCGGGCACCACGGGCGCCGGCTTCGCGAACTCCCCGGGCTTCGCCCCGGCGTTGGGCGCGCGGAACGCGTTACCCGACGACGGAGCGAAAGCTCCGCCGGCCTTATCGCCTCCCGCGTGCGCGTCCATCTCTCTCGTCCGGCGTGTACGGTAGCCTGCGCGATGCGGGGAAATGTTCGAGTGTGAGCGTTCGGAGCGGGCGGCGAGAACGCGATTTCGCCGCGAGTCTCCCCCGGGAAACGGCGCGGTCGCGCGGTCGCGGCGCGGGAAACCGCCTCGCAGGGGACGGGCGCGCACCTCAACGACGTGATGCGCGGCTTTCGAACGCGGGTCGGCGTCGCGCGACGTCGACGGCGACGGGGTGCGCGAGTGGTGTGACCCGTCCTAGAAGGGGAACCTTGCGATACGAGCGAAGAAATTCACAACTTGGCCTCGTGTCGCGACAGCTGCGGTTCGAAACTGCGCCTATGGGCATTCGGTCTCGCGGAGAGGCGGACGTCGCCGGCGACTGACACGCCGTGGGCGACTATCATATTCAGAAGTTCCCGCTCGTTCCAAACGGCACCCCCTCGATCGCACCGGCCGTCACATCCGCTCGCGCGGACGCGAGACCTTCGCCCTTCGCGCGGACGCCTCCCTGCCGCACCCTCATCGCGCTCGGCATGTCCGCCGACGCGCCCGCGAAGCGTGACGTGAGCCCCACCCGCGCGGTGGGCACGGCGCGGAAAGCCGAGACGCCGAACGGCGAGGCGTCGAAGCGCGCGAAAGTGAGCGCGGACGACCTCGCGCGCGCGCTCGGGGGGACCACGCCCGAGCCCGCGCCGAAGCCGCTCGCGCCCGCGGCGCCTCAGGGACCCGACTTCGGACTCAAGGAGGTGCGCGCGCGAGACGCCGCCTCCGCGCTGCTCGCCCCCTCCTTTTTCAAACGCCCCTCGCCAGACCTCGCCCGACGCCCTCGCGCCCCGGGCGCGCCGACCTCTCACCCCCCATCCCGCCCTCTCTCACTTCCCCCCCTACCTTCTACCCGCGCCATCGCACCCACAGGGCGACCGACTCGAGGTGCGCTGGGTCATCAGCGAGGCGGACGACGACGCGCCGGCCTCGCCCGCGCGTGAGACGGTCGTGTGGTGGGGTTGCGAGCTCCGCGCCCCCCCCGCGTCCGCCGCCTCCCCTCGCGGGCCCGGGGTTTGGGAGCTCCACTACGACGCGCACCCCGACGCGGGCTTCGACGCGGAGGTTCGCGCCGTGCGCCTGACCGCGCCGGGCCTCCTCGAAGACCCGGGTGAGGGCGCGGTGCTCCGCTGGCGCCGCGAGGGGTGCGCGGGGGACGGCTTGGACGACTCCGCGGATTTCGACGCGGAGGACGAGGAGCCCGCCGACCCCAACGTCGTGCACGTCGCGGAGCCGGTGGCGGACGCTGCGGGCACGGTCTCCGTGAACGAGATGCTCACCGCGCAGAGGGAGGTGGACGCGAGGAAGAACGGCGGGCGGAGCCTCGAGGAGCACGGCATGGACGCGTTCGCGACGATGCCGATGGAGCGGCAGCAAAAGATGGCCTCCGCGTTCGCCGGGCTGAAGGACGGACTCAGCAGGGCGTTCGCGGAGCTGCAGGAGAGAAACGGACCGGACTACGCCATCACGAGCGAAGACATCGCGGAGATCATGCAGAAGATGAGACGGTGACGAGGGAGAGCGGAGAGAGGGTCATTCATCATCCGAGAAGCGACGCGAGCGACGACCATGTATTGATGTCACAATATTGGTCTCAGGCCAGCACTTCATGCCATGAGTGGCCGGTCCGACCGGGCATTCGGCGCGCGGGTGCGCTGATCATCAACACCCAGTCTCCGTGCGCGTCTTCTCTCCCTTGGATTCCTCGAACACCCCCCCGCTCCCCCCACTGTGCTGCGGCGCGGCACGTCGTTCGTTCGGGCATCGGCGTCGCGATGCGGGGCGATTCCTCGCCCCGGGGCGCGAGGGATGCCGAGACCGCGTCCCTCTTGGCGGACGGCGACGCGCGGGCGCGTTCGTGGACGCGCGCGACGGTTTCTTCCGTCGCCGCGATCGTCGCGTCCGCGGCCTTCGTCGTCCTCGCCACGCGCCCGTCGGCCGACTCGACCTCCGCGCGGCTCTCTCTCGCTCCGGGGGACGCGGACGCGGACGCGGTCGCTCGCTCGGTCGTGGACCCGTTCTGCGACGCGCGGAGCGGCCACTTAGCCCCTTCCGTGTTCCTCCTCGGCGTCGAGAAGTGCGGCACGAGCAGCCTGTTCGAGGACATGACCGCGTCGTTACCCGCGCTTCGCAAGATGCACGCCCGCGTCGGCGACCACTGGGAGCAGCACAAGGAGATGCGCTACTTCGACACGGACGGCCGGTTCGTGAACTACGGCGCGCCGGACCTCCACGTCGGCCTGGGCTGGAGCGATTGGCTTCGGGGCCACGGCGACGCGTGCGACGCCGTCGTCGGCGACGTCCGACGCGCCGCCGGAGCGGCGCCGTCGTCTTCGGGGGAGTCTCCCGCCTTCGGGGGCGTTCCGCACAAACACATCGACGGCACGCCGGCGTACTTCACGCGCGGCATCGCCGCGAAGATGGCGCGCGCGTACGACGAGGAGATGCTCTCCCCCGGCGGCGCGTCCGCGAAGTCGGCGATTCGGTTCGTGGTGTTGACGTGCGACCCCGAGGAGCGCGCGCGGAAAGCCTTTGCGTTTTTTAAGACGCTCGACGGGTGGGCGATCGACGGCCACACGTACTACACCCGGCGCTACGCCACGTACGCGGACTGGCTCGAGGACGCGCTGCGGCTGTACCCGGACGCGGCGAAGCCCGGGGGGCTCATCGATCGGTGGGCGGAACGAAGGAGCGGCGAGGCGAAAGATGACGCGGCGGGCGACGAGACGGCGTCGGAGCGCGAGGCGATGAACGCGCTCGCGGAGATCGTCAAGTGCTCGTACGACGACGTGCTTCGGGAGTACGAACGCGCCGGGTTCGACCCCTCGCAGTTCCTCGTCCTCCCGAACGCGTTTTACTACGAAGAGCCCGAGGCGGCGCTGAGGGCGATCGCGCGACACGTCGGGAGCGAGTTCCGACGCGAGGGCGCGGGGGGCCTCGGCGGCGAGGGCGGAAGCCGCATGCGGGCGGCGCACGCCAACGCCAACGGCGGTCGAAAGTACGGCGCCTCGGACGCGAAGACGCTCGGGAACCTCACGGAGGGGATGACGGCGGCGCTGAGGGAGATTCTGCGGCCGAAGATGGAGGGGCTGAGGGACATGGCGTGCCCGCGGGGGACCGTCGGCCCGGGGGGCGGCGCGGGGGCGGGGCTCGGATTCGCGGCGTTTGAAGACGCGCGCGCGCGGGAACGGTTCTGGGGGAACATCGTCCCGCGGACGAGCCGCGAGGGGGAGTGCCGCGAACCGGAGGCTCCGGCGGACGCGAGGGGCGCGAAGACCGTCCGGAGAGCGGTGGGGGAATAGCGTGGAGGGGGGGAGCGACGGGGGGCGAGACGCGCGTCGCGCCTGAAAAAAAACCACAGCGCGTGAACGGCGCCATTCACCAAGTCAACCGCGGCCCGCGTCGAGGCGCAGCGCGTCGTGGTTCGGGACGTGATCCGCCGACGGCGAGATGCGAGTCCGTGCGCATGCACGCGGTCGATCGTCGGGCGCTGCGCCTCAGTGTGCACGCTCGCGACGTCCACTACGCGTGACGCTGCGCGCGCGAGCATCGCATCGCATCGCCTCGCCTCGAGCGCGGACGCGAGAGCCTCCCTCGGCGTGGCGCAGGAAGGCGCCGTACGTTCGACCGCGGCCGCGGGGGATCGTTCCCGTCCAGTTTTGGGAGAATTCTCGCGGTCCGCCGCGATGGAGGTCCATCCGGAGGTGTACAAGTGGCTCGGCGCGCTCGGCATCATCGACGGCTCGCGCGAGCCCCCTCCTCCGGGTCGCAGCGGGAAGGTCGCCCTCGATGAGCGCGTCGCGACCGATTTCGAGAACGGACAGGTGCGTCGCACCGCCGTCCCCGCCGCGCGATCCCCCGTGTCGTCCCGACCGACAATTCCACGACGAAACGCGCGGAATGCCGACCCGCGGGGCGGCCACCACCGCGCGTCACGGCACCCTCCCGCGTTCGCCGCGACGCCCCCCGCGCATCGCGACGAAGTCTTCCCCGCCTCGCCTCTCCCTCGCGACGCGCGAGACGCATCGCCCCTCGCCTCGTCCCACCCTTGACTGACGCGGAATGTGCATTCCTTCCCCCCCCCCCCGATTCCGCTCTTCTTCCGTTAGGGGTTCGGCGCGTTGATCTCGAACCTGGGCGCCCAGCGCGGCATGCCCCCCGCCCCGATCGAGACGTTCAAGTCCGGCGGGTCCCCGATCGCGAGGATGTACAACTGGAACCTGTTGGGTCCGGTGTTCCGCCCGTTCGGGATCGAGCTGAGCGAGGACGACCGCGCGCTCGTGGTGGCGGGCGACGGCGATTTCGTCTCGTCCCTGCTCTCCAAATTTTACGAGCGCGCCGTCGGCGAGCTCCCGATCCTCATGCCCCCCGCGCACTCGTACTACGTCGAGGACGAGCCCGAGGAGCTCGACAACGGCGCGATGACGATGAGCGGCGACGCGGACCCCTCCCCGCTCACGACGCACCTCGCGGAGATGGGCCTGAGCGACGCCGCCGCCGGGAATCTCCCCGGCGAGGCGGACGACGGGCTGGATCACACCCCGCTTCCCCCCGCGGACGCCTCCGACCGCCTCCCCGGAGAGAAGGGCCCGCACAGGTCGCCCCTGAAGAGCGCGGACGACGCCGGGGACCCGTTCGGGTTCATGAAGGACCCGAACGCGCCGCAGACGCCGCTCGAGCTCCTCGGGCGGTCCATCGAGGGCCCCTTTGGTTTGAAGCGCGGCGAGGGCGAGCAGCTCCTCGCGAAGCAGCCCGCGACGTTCCAGGAGTGGATGAAGGGCACGGACGCGCCGCCGAAACCGCCGCGCGGGCGCGGATCCCCCGCGCTGAACTGGCTCGAGGCGATGCGGCCGGAGATCAAGACGCTCGCGGCGATGCTGACGGGCAAGCCCGACGCGCCGGCGGAGCCCCTCTCCCTCGGCGCGGCGGCGGCGATTTTCGACGTCTTGGGCGCGGGCCTCGGGAACGCGAAGGACGCGTCCATCCCCCTCACCACCGCGGAGATGCTCTGCGGCCTGGGCAGGCGGCTCAAGGACCACCCGGTTCTGGACCAGGCGTACCAGTGGCTCGCCGCCGCGGGCGGGCCGAGCGTGCACGTCGTCCGGGTCCTCCTCGGGGCGGCGCGAGGGTACGACTCGTCGAACATTCGCGTCGGCGACGCCAAGGCGGCGGCGGACGCCGCGCGGACGGCCGCCGTCAACGCCGCGAGCGGGTACGCCCCGGACCTCGACGCCGAGCCGAGCGACCGCGCGGGCGCGCACTTCTCCCTGGGTTTTCACGCGGACGAGGTTCGTGAGGAGCGCGCGGCGGAGGTGGCGGCGATGGCGGAGCTCGTCGAGCGCTTCACCCGCGGCTCTTCGAAACACCTCAAGACGTTCCTCCTCGAGGATCTCAGGACCGCCGCGGACGCGAGGACGAACCCCAAGACGTACGTCGACGCGCTGAACGTGCTCATGCCCGCCCTGCTCGCGCGCGGGCCGTCCCCGCGCAACGCGTTGGCGGCGGAGGAGACGCCGAGCGCGATGCTCCTGGACGCGCTTCGGTGCGCCGAGGGTCCCGCGGATCTCCGCGCGTCGAGTCTCACGCTGCTCACGACGCTGTGGTCCGCGTTCCCGGAGGAGATCGAGGTCAAGGGCGAGGACTGCAGGCAGGCGGTGAGCGTCCTGAAGCGCGGCGCGAGGGACCCGGAGACGGCGACGCAGATCCACGCGCTGGCGTGCCTGTTTCAGCTCCTCCACGCGTTCATCAACGCCGCCAACGCCTTCTCCCCGGTGGTGTACAAGACGGTTGTGTTCATGCTCATCGAGCACATGCGCAACGACCCGGTTCGCGATTTCATCACCGCGGAGCTCAAGGTGGCGCTCGACACGCACCAGAACATCCCGGTCGGCATCCTGGTCGACCCGGTGGTGAAGCAGGCGAGCCCGGGGGGGCAACACCCGGGCCTGAAGCGCGTCGATTTCGCGCTCCTCGCGTCCATGTCCGAACACGCGCGGCTCGAGGCGAGGCCCGCGCTGCACCTCCTCGCGCTGTGCCTCCGCGTCGCCCTCGACCACGTCGACGGGGAGAACCCCGCCGAGGAGCGCGCCGTCGCGCTCAAGGCGGCGACGCGCCTCTCCGCGCGGCTCAAGGGGGAGGAGTCGGCGGAGGAGGCGCTCGAGCGCGCCGCGGGCGGCGCGCTGGCGCGCGTCGCCGCCGAGATTGACGACCCCGCGGATCCGTACTACGGCGAGACGCAGAGATGCGCGGCGGAGGTTCTGCTCGCGACGGCGCACGGCATGGTGGCGGTGGGCGGACCGGGCGTCGGCCACCTCCGCGGCATCGTCCGCGAGGCGGCGACCAATTACGCCGCGCGCAACGGCGTCGCGCACCCGGACATCGAATCCGCGCTGCACGTCCTCGGCATGGCGCAGGAGCTGGGGAGCTATAACCCCTCCCCGGACCTGATCCCGAGCCCCGGGCGGGGCCGACCGCTGCCCCCGTCGAGCGCCCGGCGCGAGCCGCCGCCGCGGATGGCGCCGCTGTCCGATTACGCCGGCGGGCGGTCCCCGTCGCCGCCCGTCGGCGGGTTGCCGATGGACGACTCCCCGTACGAGTTCGAGACGCCCGCAATGGGGCACGATGACGTGGACGTCCCCAACGCGTACCCCGAGCGCTCGCCGTCCCAGTTCGGCGCGGCGAGCCGCGAGGTTCGCCGCGAGGACGTCGCGAGGGCGCGCGAGAGAGAACGCGCGGCGCGCGAGAGGAAGCCGCCCGTCGCGTCGAAAATCGACGTCGGCGTTCCTCGTACTCGCCCCGGGGCCGCGTCCTCGCGGAACAACGCGCCGTCCCCCGGGCGCGGCCGCGCGGCGCCGAGCAGCAGGCGCTCCCTGGACGCCGCGGGCTCGAACGACGGCGGGTTCGGGCGCATGTCCAAGGCTGACGCGTTGCTCGAGCAGCGCCTGAAGCGCGAGGAGGAGATTCGCCAGATT
>Ga0181566_10004399_pt1 | contig 11449 bp, 9 predicted proteins | sample 101ome_15_FD_133762 | JGI IMG/M metagenome (GOLD analysis project Ga0181566, IMG submission 133762) | Coastal salt marsh microbial communities from the Groves Creek Marsh, Skidaway Island, Georgia - 101402AT metaG (megahit assembly) | ecosystem: Environmental > Aquatic > Marine > Intertidal zone... | reverse complement strand
TTTAAATCGGTTGATCTGTCGGTTTGATGAGAAGATCATGATGGCGGCCCGTCTGGTTTTGGTGTCGAACTTTTGATTTGAAAATCTTTTAATTTAGCAAAAGGTTAAGAGCCTTATTAAATATAACAAAATAGATAAGCGTCTCTAAATTCTGAAATTTGTTTAGGAATATCTAAATTCAAAGTACTTGTAACGGCACCGCCCGGCTCCGCCATCAGCCGGGCTGAATTACTGGTCATCCTAAATAATTCTTTGAGAGAATTTTTTAAAAAGTCACCTACAACCATAATAGCTCCATTTACCCTTTTTGGACCTTTGGGAAGCCCGAAACTAAAAAAAGAGAACTAAAATTAAAACACGGAGATCGGCGCGCCCTCCCACGCGCCGATTAGAGATGGACATTAGTTGATAGTTTAATAAACTAAAATTCTTATATAAGACAACCATTAACCTGAACTCTAGATTTTCTGGTTTGAGTGTATGTGGTTTATAATTTGACTGGAGAAGTTGCATTCGTTCTAACTTTACAGTAGCCAAGACAGTGAGTTTTTGATACACTGTCTCAAGATGAAAAGTACAAAGAAAACTAGAATATCATTTTTTACCAAGCTGTTACTAGCCTTAATGCTAGTACAATTCCATCTGCCAAACCAAATATTCTGCATAGAGTCTGATGGTAGTACTTCTATCGAAACGGTATCATTAGGCAGTTGCGTAACAACGCTCCAACAAAAATCCACACCGCTTCAAACAACCACACTGAGTCAAAACTGCAACCCGTTACACCAGGACAGTTTGAGCTGTGAGGATTGCACGGATATTCCCCTTAAGCAAGAAATTTCTAAATCACGCTCAGATTCAGAGCAAGCGTCCTTAAAGGTTTTGAGCCCCTCTTATTTTGATCTCTATGCCGGTGGATTTAAGCCTTATATTTCGTACCCAAACACATTATCTACACCCCTTCTATCTCAAACGCCTGATTTTGTTTATCATCCCTATCAAAACCTAGAAAGCATCATCCTCATTATTTGAAACCTTTCCTCAATTCGTTCGTCGAAATTAAGGAAAGGAGACATTTATGATTCGACATTTATTACTCGGCCTATTAGTAGCCGGGTCCCTGGGAATGCCCCAGATTTATGCTAAAGAACAAACAAATACACTCACATTATCTGAGTTGTTACAAAAAGTAGAAGTTCAAAATCCAGAACTTCAAGCTAAGAAAACGGCTATCCAAACTGCTCAAGCAAAGGAGAAGCAAGCGAAGGTTCTACCGAATCCTGAGCTGGAATTGGAATCTGAAAACCTCTACGGATCAGGAGAAATACAAGGGCTGGACTCTGCGGAAACAACATTGCGATTTTCAGAAAAACTGGAATGGGGAGGTAAAAGAGGTGCTCGTATTAAAGCAGCACAACTTCAAACACAAGCTGCTGATCTAGAATTTGAAATAGATAAGCAGGTGCTTTTTTTAACGGCGTTTGAACGCTATGTTGTGGTTATTTCTGAGGGCCAACGGTTAGCTATCGCTAAAGATCAGCAAACGCTTCACAAAAAGTTTGTTGAAACCGTTAAAAAACAAGTCCAATCTGGGCGATTACCCCAAGCTGAACAAGAAAGAGCTGAAGTACATTACCTACGATCAACATTTGAGATAGAAAAAATAGAACATGAGTATAAAGAAAGTCTTGCCAGACTTAGTATGCTCTACAACGAAACCGGACATATTCCACCACTTGATGTTGAGACATTGCCGATTCCGTCACATAACTTAACTGAACTCAAGGCTCACGCCAAAAAGTTTCTAACTCAGAACAGAAGCTATCAGTTGCTATTGATTGGCCAAGATCAAGCGAAACACCAGATTCAAGTCGAAAAATCACGGGGAATACAAGACCCTGTTTTATCGGCTGGTGTTAAAAAGAATAACGGATCAGATACCACGTCTTTTGTAGCAGGTATTGGGTTTCCTTTAGCACTGTTTGATCAAAACAAAGGAAATATTGAATCGGTATCATTTAAGGCTAAAGAATGGGATTCCATTATACAGGCTGAAAAAAACAGTATATTAGTAACTTATGAACATACCTTTCATCATGCTCATTTATTACAAAAAGAAGCTGATCTGTTAAGCGAAAAGATTATCCCAAAAACAAAATCGATATATCAACAGGTTAACAAAGGGTACCTTCAAGGAAAATATGCTTATTTGGATGTTTTAAATGCGCAACAAGATTGGATTGACGCACAAGAAACACTTGTTGAGGTTTTGGGTAATTACTGGAAAACCGTTGCTCAACTGGAAGTGATACTGGGGCATTCCCTAGATCACCAACTCCCCCAACTTTTTGCACAAACTAAGGAGAACACACATGACTAAACAACTCATTATACTTGCCATTATTGGCATTTTTAGCACCCACCCTCTGATGGCAGAGGATGGCCATGACCACGAAGATAATAATGAAACAACTCAAGAAGAGCATCATGATGATCATCTGGAGTGGACGAAGGAACTTCAAGAAGAATTTGGTATTGAAACAACCCTTGCCAAATCTGGAGCTGTTCAAAAAACAAGAGAACTTCCTGGAGAATTAGACTTCCACTTAGATTATTTAGCACATGTCACGTCTCGATATTCGGGGGTTGTTAAACGAATCTATAAGCACGTCGGAGACACTGTTAAAAAGGGAGATGTGTTAGCGGTATTAGAAAGTAATGACAGCTTAACCAATTACCAAGTTAAAGCCCCATTATCTGGCGTCATTTTTGAAAAACACCTTACTATTGGAGAAAGTGTGCCTGACAGTACGGAAATCTTTAAAATTGCAAACCCAACTCATCTTTGGGTTAATTTTCATGTGTATGCTGATATTGCATCGTCTGTAAAAGTAGGCACGCCTATTATCATCCAAAATCCGAAGGGTAAGCAACTATCTACTAAAGTAGATTTTGCATCTCCTATGCTCAGTAAAACTACCCGAACTCGTGAAGCTAGAGCATCTATTCGAGTGCAGTCTTCTGATTGGACTTCTGGAATGTTTGTAAATGTACTGTTTCCTTTAGATACAATAAAGGGGGATATTGTTATTCCTAAAACTGCACTTCAGAAAGTTGATGAAAACTGGATTGTATTTGTAAAGAAAGGCCAGGAAATCGAACCTAATTCAGTCGTTTTAGGTCATGGAGATGATCTCAATGTGATTGTTAAAAAAGGACTCCACCCAGGCCAGACTATTGTTACTAAAGGTAGTTTTATTCTCAAAGCCGAGATGCAAAAAGAGTCTTTCGGCGACGATCATGACCATTAGGGAGATGACATGATGAATACACTCCTACATTTTATTTTAAAAAATAAGCTGATGGTGATTGTACTGGGTTTGCTCATTATGATTGCCGGATACTTCAGCTATACCAAACTTTCAGTTGATGCGTTCCCGGATGTATCCCCAAATTTGGTACAGGTCTTTACGGTTACAGATGGTTTGGCCCCTGAAGAAATCGAAACCTATGTCACGTTTCCCGTAGAAACTTCTATGAATGGGTTGCCCGGAATAGAGAAAATACGGTCTGTATCCAATTTTGGCTTGTCAGTTGTGAATATCTATTTTGAAGATAAGGTAGATATTTACTTTGCCAGGCAGTTAGTCAATGAACGGCTTCAAGAAGCTAGAGAACAAATTCCTGAAGGGTTTGGAGAACCGGAACTTGGTCCAATTTCTACAGGAATGGGACTTATTTTATTTTACTACCTTGAAGATACAACAGGAAAATATTCTTTAGAAGAACTCCGAACTATTCAAGATTGGGTCGTTAAGCTACAACTTCAAAATGTACCCGGGGTAACAGAAGTATTGGGTATTGGTGGCTATGAAAAGCAGTTTCAAGTCAACATTAATCCTAATGCTCTCATTAAATATGATGTCACCATTGAAGATATCATTAAGACCATAGAATCTAACAATTTGAATGTAGGTGCCCAGTTTTTAGAAAAGAATGATGAAGAATACATCGTCAGATCAACGGGATTGTTAACCAAAATTGATGATATTAAAAACTTAGTTATAAAGACAGACAACGGTGTGCCCGTCTACTTGCATGATATTGCATCTATAGAAGTTGGAGGCGCTATTCGACGAGGGTTACAAACTCGAAACGGATTAGGTGAAGTTATATCGGGGATGGTTGTGAAGCTCTATGGTACCAACTCTTCTACGGTTATTGGACAGGTTGAAGAAAAACTAGAGTCTATTAACAACTCTCTTCCAGAAGGTTTAAAGATAGTGCCTTACTATGAACAAAAAACCTTGGTTGAAGCATGTGTTAAAACTGTTACAAATGCCTTACTACAGGGAGTTTGTCTTGTTATCCTGGTATTGTTTGCATTTATGGGGTCATTACGCCCCAGTCTAGTAGTTGGGTTATCCATACCATTCTCCGTTTTGTTTGCATTCATCGGAATGAATTATTTCGGTATTTCAGCTAATCTGATGTCCTTTGGTGGCCTAGCTATTGCCATTGGACTGTTAGTAGATGCGACCATTGTCATCGTTGAAAACATTGATCGTCATTTGAGTGAAAATAGCGAAAATCAAGCACGATCCACATTGATTTTGAGGGCAGTTAAGGAAGTGATAAAGCCAATTTTAATGGCGACTACAATTATTATTGTGGTTTTTTTGCCATTATTTACACTCCAAGGTGTTGAAGGTAAAACCTTTCGTCCATTGGCATATACCATCGCATTAGCTATGGGCGGAGCTTTGATATATGCCGTTTTTGTGGCACCAGTCTTATCTCAACTCCTTCTAAAAAGGAAAGCACATTCTTCTTCCAGGTTTAGTAGTCAAATTGAATGGCTGAAGCAATTGTACACACGCCTACTTAAATCCTTGATTGATGCCCCTAAAAAAGCGATTGCACTTTCGATTGGGTTATTGATTATTGGAAGTATCGGGTTTAGTGGTTTGGGTTCCGAGTTCACACCTACTCTTCAGGAAGGGACACTCATACTTCGACTAACAATGGCACCCTCCATTGCATTAAAGAAAAGTAAAGAAATGGCACTTTTGGTCGAAAAACGACTGATGAATATTCCTGAAGTTACTGGTGTAGTTAGTCGCATCGGACGAGGTGAAGTTGGAGCGCATGCAGACCCAGTTAATAGTGCGGAGATGTACATTTTGCTTAGACCTAAAGACCAGTGGCGGGTAAATAATCAAGCAAAGCTACAAGCACTCATTCGTGATGAATTAGGGCCAATTCCTGGTGCTATGACCAACTTTACACAGCCCATTGCCATGTCGATTGATGAGCTATTAGAGGGTGTTCGGGCCGAATTAGCCATTAAGCTGTTTGGAGATGATCTTGCACAACTTAAACTAACTGCAGATGAGATTGCTGAGAAAATCATGACGATCAAAGGCGCATCCGACGTTCAAGTAGACCAAGTCACAGGCGTGCCCCAGCTACTTATCACCATTAACAGAGAAAAAATTGCTCGGTTTGGTATTTCGCTATCGAATGTTCAGTATGTGATTCAAACCGCTGTAGGTGGGTCTGAAGTCAGTCATCTTTTTGACGGTGTAAAACGTTTTCCAATTCAAGTTCGTTTAGAAGAGTCGTACCGACAATCTAAATCGGATATTGAAGAATTGGTTATTCGAGGACCAAAAGGTGAATTGATTCCACTATCACAATTAGCAGATCTCAAAGAAGTTGTTGGTCCTCGACAAATTACTCGTGAGAACAATCAACGATTTATCAGTATTCAGTGTAATGTTGAGGGGAGAGATATTGGGTCATTTGTCGCAGAAGGACAACAATTGATTCAAGATCAAATTGAACTCCCATTAGGATATTCCGCTGTTTGGGGTGGGCAATTTGAATTACAACGACAAGCCAATAAACGATTTGCAGTTGTTATACCGATTACCTTAGCCTTGATCGTCTTTTTGCTTTATTTGAGTTTTAACTCGGCTAAAAGTGTTGGGTTAATTCTACTCAATATACCCTTAGCATTAGTTGGAGGTATTATAGGCCTGTGGATTACTGGTCAGAATTTGTCTGTGCCTTCATCGGTAGGTTTTATTGCGCTTTTTGGAATAGCTCTTGGTAATGGCATGGTACTTGTGAGTTATCTTAACCAATTATCGAGCTCAGAAGACAGGGATATCAAGACTCTGTCCTTAGAAGGAGCTTTACGGCGAACAAAACCGGTTTTAATGACCACTGCTACAACGGCATTGGGACTGATTCCGCTACTTGTATCCAGTGGCACCGGCAGTGAAATTCAACGTCCGTTAGCTACAGTTGTGATGGGAGGGCTTACAACGTCTACTTTGGTAACGTTGTTTGTTATTCCAGCAATTTATCGATGGTTTATCCCTGTAAATAACAAACAAAATTAAGGAGAAATAAAATGAAAAAGTTATATGGAATATTAGGGTTGTTGCTATTGAATAGTGTTCTTATTTCAGCAGAAACGACTATAAAAGAGGCTCCTACTGAATGTATTGTAGAACTGAAACGGTTTGAAGCCAGAGGTACTGCTCAACAAAAGAGGTTCAAGTTAGATCAGAATGATAGGCAACGTCGATTTCATAAGGATCATGAAGCTCAGGAAGGTGGACGCTTAGTCTACCTTCAAGATTATGACCTTCATGTTGAAGTGGTCATTACCGACAAGAATCAGTTTAAATTGTTTTTGACGGACAAACATCGATCACCTAAAACCATTTCAAATCTTCGAGTACGTGTTGGTATGATAGATAGTGCTGAAAAATATATCTATTTAAAGCCTCAGCCAAAGCTTTCGGCTCATGTTTTTGAAGTTAAATTGCCACCATCTGTTTCAGGCAAAGAAGTTGAAATTGAACTTTTATTTCCTAAACAATCACGTAGTGAACGGCTATTTTTTGATATAGTGAGCAAAAACTAGGAGTTAAACATGCTTGTAGAAGTACTTAGTGAATTTATTAAAACGGTTGTTGATGTTCTTCCCTATTTTATAGGGGCTATTTTATTTTCAGCTTTACTTGAGACCAAGCTTAATAGCGACACCCTTTTAGCACCTTTTGTAAAAGGAAGGTTTGCTATTATTTGGGCAAGTATCTTGGGAGGGATACTGCCTGGATGTGCTTGTGCTACGGTTCCTTTAGCTGAAAATTTACGACAAAAAAAGGCAGGGTTGGGCGTAATATCCGCATTTCTTTTGGTGGCTCCTTTATTAAGTCCCCACACTATTATTTTGACGTATGGGTTTTTAGGTTTGGAGTTTGCTATTTGGAGAGTTGTGACGTCTATGATTGGAGCAATTGTTTTAGGCTATTTTTTACACATATGTGAATGTAAAGAATGGATTCAATTGCCATCTTTTCAGAAAAAGCCAGAATGTAATTCATCGGATTGTTCTAATGATAGTTGCTACAAACCTACTTTTTTTCAGTCTTTTTGGCTAACTACAAAAAAACTTGGAGGTTATTTTGTGCTAGGAGTATTAATAGCGTCTGCACTTACTGTGTTGATACCTGCAAACTTAATTCCTACATATATTGGCACTGGTTTTCTAGCCTATTTTATTGCAGCTGTTATCGGTATTCCAGTCTATGTATGCGAAGGCGAAGAAATCCCAATTACTAAGGCTCTCTTGGGGTTACAATTAGGTGTAGGTCCTGCGTTTACATTTATGATGGGTGCAGTGGGAACATGTATTCCTACCATTTTGATGTCCAGAAAAATCATTGGGAATAGAGCAATACTCATTTACTCTTTTTATTGGTTTGTTTTTTCGATTGTATCTGGATATTTGTTAAGTCTCATGTAACATTTCAGTCGTCCCTTTTCAGTTGTATATATACAATTGACATAGTATTTTATTTTTCAAGTACTGCAATTTTATATTGGCTTTCTATCCTTCTCGTAATAGGCCCCGTTAAGATACCATCTAATGCTTCGTAATGGGTTACTTGAAGTTGAGTATTTTTCATCATGTCAGATAATCTGCGATTAATATTTGTAAAAATGCATTGGGTAAAAAAATTCAAGGCTTGTCTTCCATAAGAAGGCTCTTCATCATCATCTAAAACTTTTTCATAAACAATAATTTTTCCACCAGGTGTTAATACTTTTTCTGCTTCATGCAAAGCTAAAGATGGATCAGGAATAGATCCTAAAGAAAGAGGAAAATATATTTTATTGAATTGGCCCTCTTCAAAAGGTAATCGTTGGGCGTCTCCTTGCAACATATTACTACTAGATATTCCAAGGTCTTCGGCCCGTTGTCGACATTTCGAAATCATTTCAGAAGAATAATCTAAGCCCCTAAGAGTTTCTAGGTTGGTATTATCTGGTAGATAATCCAAATCTAGCCCACTACCAATACCAATAATCAGTAAATTATCTTCTGGCTGAATGTTCATTAATTCGTATGCACGTTCTCTTCCTGGATCAAAACTTCTTGCAATTCTGTCATAGCACGTGCGTGCTAATACTTGGTAACAGCCTTGCTGAAAAGAGTCGGTAAATCTCCTCCAGCGAGAACTTGAAGAGGCTTCTTGTAGATGTTCATTTGATATAACCATTGTCTTTGTACGGTTTGTTGAAACTATTTTTTTCATCGATATCCCTTTTTTTCTAAAAAATAAACCAATATACTAAATTAAAGCAAAAGTAAGTCTAACTCAAATTATTTATCATAGCTCCGAAAAACACACGTATTAAGTTTCATACAACTTGTCAGTCTTACTAGGTAAGGAGTAGTATGTGGTTATGAGAAAGTACATTTTGACTTTGTTAATGAGCTTCTTCTTCGTGACATCAACCTTTGGTTCGGTGGCGCATCTGTGTCCTGGTTGCCAACCTAATAGTGATGTTGCATGTAACATGGTTCAACCTTCTTCTGTAGAAAAAGAATCATGTCATACGCCAGTTAAAGTAAAAAAAATGTCTTGCTGTGAAGATTCAGACACACAACAAGAAGCAAGTGATTGTGAGTTATGTGCAGATGTGGAGGCGCCAGTTGCCAGTGAAAAATATTCTGAGACTAAATCAAAGTCAAATATGCAGTTGGATACTATTGCTTTTCAGAACAATTCTAAGTTTGGAATTGGAGCGCTATCCCCGGAAGTCCGCTACCAAGTTGGACTGAGGGGATCTCCACCTTCACAAACTCTTACTTTCCTTAAATCGGTACGTCTTCTCTGTTGAAATTCACCTAGTTATTTTAGATAAAACACGCTTTATATATGCGTGATTTTTGCTATTTCAAAACAAATAATGACGGTGGAAAATCATGATCAAAAAACAATTATGGTTACTCTTAGTAGCCATGCTCTTAAGTCTGTCTCCTCCGGTGACAGCAACAACATTAACATTTAATACCCTAGATGACCTGATTCATTATGGGGTTCAGCATAGTCCTCAATTAGAAGCTCAGCGACTTCAATGGGAATCGTCCAAGTCGTTACCTAAAAAACTGGGAAGTTTATCAGATCCCATGCTTGGGGTTCGATTGAATGGGACTCCTGCAAAAAATAGTGCCTATACAGTTGATCAAAAACGATATTTATTAAAACAATCCTTTCCATTTTGGGGGGAACTCGCTCACTTAAAAGAATTGGGAGATTCGAAGGTGACTATCGCCTACATAGAGTTTCTTCTTACTCAAAATAAGATTATTTTTTCAATAGAATCGTTGGCGTATAAGCTTCTGTTAAATGATGCGCTAACTGATATCACTCAGAAAAACAAAGTCAGCCTCACTCAATTAGCCAGTATCGCTGATGTGAAATATCAAGCTGGCCTAGGACTTCAAGCCAATGTGTTAAAAGCTCAGGTCTCTAAAGGAAAGCTTGATGAAGAACTCTTGTCACTTAATCATCAGCGACTTGTTTTAGTAGAGCAGCTTAAAAAAATGCTTAATGTGCCTCCTACCACAAATATTAGGTTTGCTATTGAAGAGCCAACTGTTTTAAATGATAGGTTGCCAACTCCTAATCAGGATTGGACCAACAAAAGTTTAGTTGTACAAAAAGCAGATGCAATGAAATCAAGTAAACAATCCGCTGTCCAAGTTGAAAAAGATCGATATAAGCCCAATTTTTCAGCTCAAGTGGAAGTTTGGGATAATTCTGGCATGGATAACCAGTATGGTGGTCAAATCATGATGACAGTTCCGTGGTTTAACGTCAAAAATAGTGCATCGCTGACGGAAGCTGAGAAGCAATTTGAATCCAGTCAGAATTCCTTGCAGGACTCGACTAATTCGATTCGAAGTATGTTGGTTTCTCTTGTTTCAGATATTACCACTACACATAAAAAAATTCTGTTATATGAGAAGCAACTTCTAAAAGATGCCAAATTAAGCCTTTCAAATTTTCAAAAATCGTATGAAGTCGATAAAGCATCCTTTATTGACTATTTCGAAGCCGAACAAACAGTGTTTCAACTTGAGAAAAAACATGCCATTTTGAAAAATCGCTATTCTACCCAGTTATCCGCATTAAAATGGCAATTTGAAAAAGGAGAGTTACCAAATGAATAACACAAAAAAATGGGCAGTAATGATAGGCGTTTTTATTTTAGCATTAGCTATTGGATATGGACTTACATCCCGTATTCAGTCATCAAATCCAAAGCCTGAATTTCATCAGCAGCCTACGGAAGCATCGAAGCAATGGTCATGTTCCATGCATCCTCAAGTTAGAAAGCACAAAGAGGGAAAATGCCCCATCTGTGCGATGGATTTAATTCCTATTGAAAATGATATGGCGTTTTCCAAATCGGGAATAAAAGCGGAACGAAAGATAAAATATTGGCAAGCCCCTATGGATCCTAGCTACAAACGAGACAAACCGGGAAAATCACCTATGGGCATGGATTTGGTACCCGTATACGAAGAAGATGATAATGACCAACCTCTTCAGGCACTACGTCTATCGCCAAGAGCAGAAAAATTAGCTGAAGTTGAAGTGAGTCCTGTGACTAGGACGTTTGCAACAGAAACATTACGGTTGTCAGGAAAGCTTGTTGTTGATGAAACACGACTTGAAACAATTAGTGCGTGGTTTCCAGGACGAATTGAGCAATTATTCATCGATTACACAGGTATTACCGTTGAAAAAAACACTCATATGGCTAAAATATATAGCCCAGAACTGTTAGTGGCTCAGAAGGAATTGTTAGAAGCTGCACGGTCCGGTTCTTCAGGACTCATGTCATCTAGTCGAGAAAAGCTGAGGCTTTGGGGATTAAGTGTTTCTCAAATCAAACAAATTGAGAAAACAGGGCGTGTATCTGATACCCTTACGTTACGTGCCTCTATTGGTGGGACCGTTCTTAAAAAGCATGTTAATGAGGGTGAATACGTAAAAACGGGGAGCAAGATTTATGATGTGGCTAACTTAGATAGGCTTTGGTTTGTTGCTGATGCTTATGAGTCTGATATCTC
>Ga0181566_10004392_pt1 | contig 11464 bp, 7 predicted proteins | sample 101ome_15_FD_133762 | JGI IMG/M metagenome (GOLD analysis project Ga0181566, IMG submission 133762) | Coastal salt marsh microbial communities from the Groves Creek Marsh, Skidaway Island, Georgia - 101402AT metaG (megahit assembly) | ecosystem: Environmental > Aquatic > Marine > Intertidal zone... | reverse complement strand
GTGTATGAGCAAACAGTAAAGAATGTTTGTTTCCGCGGTGAGGACGCGGTGAGGACGCTTTTTTCGCCAGCCGGCAAAAGTTTTCCACGGACGGGAACGCGTGGAGTTCTTTTCCCTCGCCGCGCGCGATCGGCACAACGCAACGCACCGCAACAGCACGAGCGTCAACCTTTAAGCGATAAAGATGGCGACCGAGGGTTCCACCAACCGTCTCTACGTCGGCAACATCCCCTGGTCCACGACCGTGGATGAGCTCCGCGGCATCTTCAGCCAGTGCGGGACCATCAGCCTCGTGGAGATCCCCACCGGCCGCCAGGGCCGCTCCCGCGGCTACGGCATCGTCGAGTACTCCAACGTCCAGGAGGCGCAGATGGCGATCCAGCAGCTCGACGGTGCGTCCCGGGAAAACTTTGGCGCGGGTCGCGCGCGCGATCGCCGCGCGAACCGACGAATCGCGCGCGCGAAAGCGCGTCGCTGCCGCGTTTCGCGCCGTCACAATTATCCGCCGCGCTTTCCGCTCTCGGAATTGTCGCCTCCCGCCGCGATCGCGATCGCGGCGAGGCACGCCGCGCGCACGCTCACCGACTGGTTCTGACGAGACCCCCGACCCGCCCATCCTTCCCCCCGTCGTTTCATCCCTCAGGCCACACCCTCGGCGACCGCAACATCACCGTTCGCGAGGACAAGGCCCCGACCAAGTCCGCGCCTTCCAAGGGCGGTGGCAACCGCTCCACGCTCGGCGACACCCCCGCCGCCGAGGGATGCCGCTGCTACGTCGGCAACCTCGCGTGGGAGACCACCGAGGAGAGCCTGATCGGTACGTCTCCACCTCCCGACTCCGTTTTTCCGCGGCCTCGCCCCGCGCGCGCGACCGCCCGCGAAACCCCCGCGCGCGATCGGCCGCTCGCGCGCCCGCGCCGTCAGCGCCGAGTTCTTCTTCTTTCTTTCGCGCCTTTTGGTCAAAGCGACCGTGCGGTCGCGATCCCCGGCGAAACGCGCCACACACGTTTTCGTCGCTGACTTTTTTTCTCTGCCGTCTTTTCCCTCGCGTGCTCTTTTCCAGCCCACTGCTCCCAGGTCGGCACGGTCGTCCAGGCCGAGGTGGCCCGCCAGCCCGGCGGCCGCTCCAAGGGCTGGGGTCTCGTCGACTACGAGTCCCCCGACGCGGCGAACAACGCGATCGCGACGCTTCACAACTCCGAGCTCCAGGGCCGCTCCATCATCGTGCGCCTCGAGCGCGCGGGCGGCGCGAACAAGTCCGGCGGCCCCAACGCGGGCCGCCCCGAGGCGAGCTCCGGGCTCCAGATCGTCGTCAGGAACCTCCCCTGGTCCACCACCTCGGAGGACCTCAGGCAGGTGTTCCAGCAGGTGGGCAACGTCGTCAAGGCGGAGTCCGTCTGCCACGCCGACACCGGCCGCTCCAAGGGCTGGGGCACCGTCCTCTTCGAGACCCGCGAGCAGGCGCAGGCGGCCATCCAGGGCTTCAACGGCGTCGAGCTCGAGCACCGCCCGATGCAGATCAAGCTCGACCGCTACGACTAAGCGAAAGGTACTCCGCGCGTGCAGAAGAAGAAGAACACGACGCGCGGATGAACATGCAGACAGACTTGAGAATTCCCCGATGATGAATGAAGACGGTGTTACACGAGTACAAAGGAGCCGAGGACGGAGCCTAGCACCCGCCTCGAGTTCGTGATGGTATACATATGCTGGCAGAAAGATGATGAATGATGCAGGCGTGGTTGGGCGACCGCCGTGTTGGTGTCAGAAACGGACGTCACGTTTCTTAATTGGATGTTGATGTGATCTTGTTTAAGTGCCAAACCAAGAAGACATACGTAGTGCCTACGACTATGAAATATGAATCGAGAGCCGTCTCGAATACCTCGCCCGCGCGCGTCGTCGTCGAATAAAAGTAGAATAAAAGTAGAATAAAACGCCGAAAGTTTTCTCCGGCACCCCCGCGCTCTCCAGTCCGAGCGCGGGGATGTAAAAATAAACCTAGAAACGCTCTACGCACATGACTGAGTCATGAAGCAAAACAATATGGTGTACCCCTCACCGCCGCCTCCCCTCCCCGTGGGTCTGGTTCCCGCGCCTCACGCCACCTTGACCTCGTGCATCTTGTTCGGCCCCCAGACGATCCCCGCCTTCAACGCGGGGAGGACGAAGAGCCAGTACGGGAGGTCGATCCCCGGGCGCTTGTACGCGAGCGGGTGCCTGTGGTGCCACCCGTGGTACGCCTCGCCGAAGCAGTTCGCGAGCGGGTCCACGGGGAGGTCCACCGCCTTGCACTGGCCCGGGGGGACTTGGCCCGTCGTCGGGTCGGGGTGCGAGTGGAACATGACGTTGAAGTACAACGTCAGGACCTGGCACAAGATGCCGCTCATCATGCTGCAGTACACCGCCCAGGCCGGCCCGAGCGCGTGCGCGAACGCCGCGTGCGCGCCGAAGACCGGGACCCAGTAGAAGTTCTCCATGAACGCGAGCTCGGGGAACTTGAGGTGGTCCTGCATGTACTCCTGGTCGTGCCCGGAACCGAACGGGCCCTCGCCGCTCGCGAGGTACGCCCACCCCAGCCAGGCGTACATCTTAGACCGCGCCACGGGCGAGTGCGGGTCCGCGGGCGCGTCGCAGTGCGCGTGGTGCCGGCGGTGCTTGCTCGCCCACCAAAGCGGAGGACCCTGCGTGGACGAAGCGAAGGACGACGGAGGGAGAAGAAGAAGCGGCGGCGTCAAAGGTGAAAAACGGAAAAAAACCGACCGATCGCCGGGTTCAGGCGACGCGAGCGCCAACCGGGCACGTGTTCATCACCGAACGGATGCGTTGAAACGCAGTCGGTCGAAGAAAGGAACTTTTTTGTCCTGCTGCGATTCTTCCGCGCCCCCGAGCGAGCGGGCGGGGGGGCCGATGCGTGGACGAGCCCGCGTGGATCGCGAGGAGGCGATGACGCGGGGTATCTGAGTCGAAAAACAGTCTGCCGACCCACGAAAGAACGAGGCGGGGTGAGGCGGAGCGCGGACGCGCGCGGGCGCTCGAGGGAGGGGGGTCGTGGGTTCCGCCGACGTTCAACGCACCTGAGACGCCAAGCACCCGGTGACGTGCAGGGCGAACTGCGTGACGCGGCCGCATTTGAACCCCTTGTGCGAGAAGTACCTGTGCAGACACACGCTCATGGGGATGCACTCCTTCCAGAAGTAGTACACGAACATGGGCCCGAGCATCTTCCACCGGAACTCCGCGCGATACGCGTACGCGAGGACGAGGAAGAGGGGGAGCTCCAGGAAGCCGATGGGGTTGAAAGTCGTGCCGGGCAGGCGGGTCCATCCCACCCGCGCGTCCTTCTTCAGGCCCGAGTCGGCGAACGCCCTGGCCTGCGCAGCCTTGACGGTGGTGGGGGGGAGACACATGTTGACGTTCGTGCGCGCGCGCTCGCTCTCGCCACGAGCTTGGCGCCGCGGAATGGCGGGGCGATCTTGCGAGAAACTCGTGTCTCTTCGCGGGCAAACCGTCACCGCGGCCCACCTCCTGGACCTCCTGGCCCGGGGATGGAAAATGAGCGGCGCTGCCCAGTTCCAGCTTCGTCAAGCACCAATTAGTCAGCGCATAATGCGATGAAACCAGTCGGTCAAACTTCGGTCGAACGCGTTCAACCGGCCGCCGATCCCACGGTTGTCAGCTCGGACCGGTGGGTCGTCGACGACGTCGTCGCGCGCGCGTCACTGGAGTCCCTCTCGGAGGCTTCTTCCTCCTTCGACACACGAGATTAGCGTGCCGTCGTCAGTCAGAGTCGCTGCCGCCGCGGCCGGCGTCTGCGCGATGGCGCCCGCGCGCGATGGCGCCGGCGCGGACGCCGCCCCCGTGGTGGGGCGCGCACCCGCGGTGGACGCGCGGGAGGGGGACCGCGCCTTGTCGTTCCGCGCGCTCCTCGCCGGGTCCCTGATCCTCCTCACCGTGTTCTTCTACGAAGACGCGATGGAGCTCCGCATGCACGCGCGGCGGATGATGTTCGGGAACCGCGCGCACGAGGCGGTGCTCATCCCGGGCTGGATGCGCTCCGAGGCCCCGGGCGTGGAAACCCTCGCTGAGCACGAGCGCGAGGCGGCGACCGCGTGGGGCGAGGTGGAGGCGTTCGAGGAGGGGGAGGAGGCGCTGGCGAGCAGAAAGCTCGGCCCGCGCGGCGAACGCGCGCCGGCGACGCCCGCCGCGCCGCGCGTCGACCGCGACGAGACCGCGACCGGATCGGCGGGACGCGCGGCCGAGAAACCCACCCTCGCGCCCGAACCCCCGCCCGCGGACGTCGACGCGATGTGGGGAACCGTCGACGACGACCCGTACGTGGACGACGATGCCCCCCCTCCGAAGGCGACGAAGACAAAGACGACGCCGCCGCCGCCGCCGCCGCCGCCGACGACGACGACGACGACGAAATCGGACGCATCCGCCTCCGCCTCGTCAGATACCGTGCCGAAGGTTTCGCTCGCAAGCCTCGCCGCTGAGGCCGCGGTGAACTCCGCCGCGGATAAGGCGAAGGCGAAGGCGGCGAGGGACGCGAAGGCGGCGGCGGCGGCGTCTTCGTCTACGTCGCCTTCTGCCGCCCCGCGCGTCGATCCGGAGGAGACCCCGCGCCCGCCCCCGCCGCCCTGGCCCGGGGGCTCGGCGGCGCTCGAGCCCGGCGGGTTCGTGCCGTTACCGGACCCGCCGGAGACCGCCGGGGGCGAGTGGCGGAGCTTGGGGAAGTGCGCGCCGTTGGCGAACGAGGACGTCACCCGGAGCGACGCGGCGCTTCGCGCGGCGGCGGAGAAGCGCAGTTTCCGGAAGGAGATCATCGTCATGGTCGCCAACGCCGGCGGCGCGCACCTCGCCGCGAACGCGGTGGCGAATCTGCGCGGCATGGGGTTCGAGCACTACTTGCTCTTGGGGAACAGGCGCGAGACGTGCGAGCAGCTTCGGAACGGTCCGTGGGGGATTCAGTGCGGGCACACGAGTTTCCTCGAGAACCATCCTCGGCTCGCGACGTATCAGCTCGAGGACGAGGAGCACGCGACGCCGTTTCGGCTGTGGTGGGCGCGGTTTCACGTGCTGGAGCGCCTGAGCGCGTTCGGGTTCAACCCGATGTACATCGACACGGACGTCTCGTTCCGGGCGAACCCGTATCCGCTGTTGAAGGGCGCGTTCTCGAAGTACTCTCTGATTGGCCAGGACGAAACCGGGCACATCAACGGCGTCAACATCGGGTTCGTGTACGCGCAAAACGCGAACGTCGGGAGAGGCGCGCACTGGGTTCTGAACGAGACGATGGCGCGGATGTTCGCCATCTTGGAGCACGAGCCCGGGCCGGTGAAGCGCTGGGACGGGAAGGTCGCGGCCGGGGCGAAGGAGCACCTCTGGGACCAGCACATATACAACGACGTCCTCGAGAGTGCGTTTTTCGGGAGAGAGATGCGCCGCAGGAGCGGGCAGAGGCTCGTCGAGGAAAACGACGGGGCGAGAAGGACGTGGGAGAAGGAGACGATGGGGTACCCCATGGACGAGAAGTCGATGTCGTGGGACACGGCGCAGGTGGAGCTCAGGGCGGAGGAGGTGCCTCGGACCGCGACGGGCGCGGCGATGAAACTCCCGCCCGACGCGCGCGGGCGCGGTTCGATCGTCGCTCGCGAGAAACCCCTCGTGTGCTACGGCGCGACTCCTCAGAACGCCTCCGGTTCGAGCACTCCCGAGTACTTCCTCGCGGCGCCTCCCTGGTTCATCGGCGGGTGGAGCGGCGTCGCCGGGGACGAGGGGCTCCAGGGCGTCTTGGGGAACTGGAACCTCGACCCCCCGCCGGTGGCTGTGGCGCACTTTGTCGGCGCTTTGCAGAAGCAGAGCACGATGAAGCAGCTCGGGTGGTGGGCGTACGGCGCGGAGGTGTACCGCGCGAAGCGACCGTTAGAGGCGCTCGAGCGCGACTTGTTCGGCGACCGCGCTCTGGCCGTCCGCGGCCTCGCGGCGGTGGACCCCGAGCGAAGCCTTAAGACGTCCTCGGAAGCCGTCGCCGCGTACGGCGCCGCCGTCGCGGCGCTCGTCGAGCTCGCCGTCGCGGCGGGGCGCCGACCGGTGATCCCCGCGATGAACTGCGAGGTTCCGTGGATCTCCCGCGCCCCGCCGATGTTCGGGGCGTTCTTAGGCATCCGCGACCGCGCGCGGGTCCTCGTCGGCGCGCGGTGCGACGCGAGGAGCCCCGCGGGGGGCGGGGGAACCCTCCCCGCGGGAACGAGAACCGGGAGCGGGAGCGGACCCTCTTCGGCGGGAGCGGAACCTCTCGCGCCCTCTTCGGCGGTGCCGTGCTGCCACTCAGTCAACTTCGCGTGCGACGAGACGGCGTACGTCTTGCAGGTGGACCTCGACCGCGACCCGCGGTGGGCTTCGGCGCGGCTCGACGTGCGCGTGGTGGCGTGGGACGAGCTCCCGACGATCGCCGCGCGCGGCGGCGGCGAGGCGTTCGACGGCGCGGCGCTCGAGGCGGCGGCGCGGGGGGCCAACGTGCTCATCGTGGACCTCGACCCGGAGAAGACTCCCGGGGCGCGAAGGCGCGACGCGCCGCCGAGGGTCGAAAACCTCACCCCGGACCAGAAGAGGCGCGTCGACGCGGTGTTCGCGGCGTGCGAGCGCGCGGACTGCCGCGCGCCGAGGCGACCGTTCCCGAGCGACGAGGAGCCGTGCCGGGTGCCGAACGGGAGATGACCTCATATAGTGAGCGGGCTGCGGCGCGCGGGGCGAGAGGCGGGGCGCGGGCTCGCGGTCGACGGGATCGTACCCGCGCGATGCCGCGGGCCGAGCGTCGAAGGGGGCGCGGCGACGTGAGTGTTTGAGTGAGCATCGTATCGTATCGTATCGTATGATATCTATCGTAGACGTGAGGGCCCCTGGTCGCGTCCCTCGTCGGCTTTTTCCTCGACGCGCTCGCTCGCTCTCACCGCGCCTCTCCCTCCGCCTCGAGCTGCGCGTGCACTTCGTCGTTCTTCTTCAGCGCCGCGGCGTACACCGCGTCGTCCACCTCGTCCACGAGCTGAAGCCTCTGCAAGATCTCGACCACCCTCTTTTCGATCGACTGCCCCTGTTCGCCGCCGCGCTGCGGGTTGGACGTCCGGAACGCCGCCTCCGCGACCTCCCCCGGGGCGCCGATGAGGCGGTGGAAATCCTTCACGGATTCCTCGAAGCGATCGGTGATGCCGGCGTACATGAAGTTCGACTCGATCCGCCCCACCGCCTCGTTCACGTCCACCGGCCCTCTCCCGTCGTCGCCGCACGGGCGCCCCGTGAGCATGCGGCCCTGGCACCCCTGCACGCAGTGGAAGTACTCCGCCACCTTCTCGTCCGTGACGTGCGCGACGCCGGGGCACAGGTCGAGGGCGTGCTCGTCGCAGCCGTACCTCTGCGTCATCTCGGGGCAGTCGTGGAACGCGTGCACGAACCCGGACGCGACGCGGTTGAACGGCTCGCGGAACATCCCGACGAAGGGGGTCTGGTCGTTGAACGCCTCGTCCTTCGGCGAGTCGTGGCCCATCGCCATGTGCGCGAACTTCGGCGCGCACGCGGGGAACGCCGGCGAGCCGAGCACGCACGCCTCGGGGCCGTACATGCACTGGGGGGAGGTGAGGTCCGCGCGCGGCATGTCGGGGCACGTCGAGTACACCACCTCGAGCATGAACGCGGTGGCCGTCTTCGGCACGTGTAAATACCAGATGTGAGGCGCGGCGAAGCCCAGGCTCGCGCTGCGGAGGTCGCCGGCGTTCACCGCGAGCGCGCCGGCGGAGACGAGGCCGGCGCACGCCATCGCGCCCGCCAAAGCCCGCGTCCTCCAGGACCACCCCGCCGAGCGCGCGGGGGGGGCATCGATGAGCGGGCTCAGCTCGGAGGTGGCCCCGGACACGCTCGCGACGGAGACGGACATCGTGACGATCGGCTGCGCGACGCGAAGACGCGGGGCGCGCGCGACTGGCGCGCGGGGGGGCGGAGGTTCGGATGGAGGAGTTACGAACACCTCTACGTCTTGGAGTACACGAAAGTCGATGTCGGAGCACAGTTTGAGTCTGGGATCGCGAGGGGGGAGACTGGCTGGAATTGATTTTTTAGCGGCCGGATCGACGGTCTGTGACTCGAGAAATAGAGATATCATCGATCGTCGGTGCCGACTGATCGCCGCCGTCCCATCCTCGCCGGTTCGATCTTCATCCGGTTGGCGCGGTCCCGTTCCACGACCGGTGTGTCACGCCCGCCACGCTGTCCGGAGATTCCCCCCTGTTATCGCCGCCGCCGTGGCACTCGTCACGCGCGCGCCCCGGGAGGCGCGCGACCTGTTCGTGGACGGCGAGCATGTCTGCCCCCGCTTTGACGCGCCCCGGCGCCTTGCGCGCGGTCGCGCCGCGCGCGAGCGCGTCCGACGCGCGGCGCGCGCTCGGACGCGGCGCGTCACCGCGCCACCTCGGTCGGCGAGGATCGTCGTCGCGCCGACGCCGCGCCACCGCTCGGCGCGTGCTCGACGCGGAGGGTATCCCGTGGGAGACGGACGGCCCCGATGACTTCTCCGCCCCGAGTGGCCTGGCGTACGACGGCGCTCCCGGCGAGAGCCTCGTGGAGCTCGCCGAGCGCCTGCACGACGCGGTGCGCTCGCACCTCAAGGATGGGATGTACGACGAGTGCGTGGTGGACATGAGCCCCTTCGGCATCGAGGAGTGCTACGGCGACGTCTCCAACGCCGTCGCGGAGGTGATGGTGGCGGCCACGAGCGTGGAGACGGCCGGTCAGTTCAACATGGCGCTCCGGCGCAAGGAGCTTCGCAGGCTCCGTGCCGCGCTTTGGGATCTGCGCGTGGTGTTGGAGTCCAAAGCCGGCGGGTGCACCATCACCATCCGCCACCGCCTCGAGTCTCTGCGCTCCGCCTCGCTCGACGTGTGCCACCCGAAGATGCGCGCGGCGGACGCCCCGAGCCCGAGCGCGATTCCGAATTTCCAGACTGTGCACCAGCGTTTCGAGATGGACGCGGTGCCGAGCGCGGGCGAGGCGCTCTTCGGCACGGACGATTTCGACGAGGCCCTGGGCCCGGCGAAGGCGGCGGACCCGGGGAGCTCGGGGGAGTGCGAGCTGGACGGCCCCGAGGTGGCGTTCTACCGCGGCGGGCAGCCGACCGCGGAGGGGCGGAGCTGGTTGGTGAGCAAGGGGTTCAAGACGGTCGTGGACCTTCGGTTCGAGGACAGGGAGAACCAGTGGACGCGGCCTCTCGGCGGGGGGGCGGGCGTGGGGAAGCTCGGGGAGGAGTCGCTCGAGGTGATCCACCTGCCCGTCACGGACATGACGCCTCCGAGCTACGAGGACGTGGAGAAGTTCATCGCCATCGCGAACGACCGAACGAAGAGACCGATGTTCGTGCACTGCAAGGCGGGCATCGGGAGGACGGGCTCGGTGGTGAGCTGTTGGAGAATCTCGAGGGGGATGCCCGTGGACGACGCGCTCGAGCTCGAGAGCCTCAACTGCGATTTCGGCTCGCTCGCGCAGGAAGCGTTCGTGCGCGAATTCGCCGATCGACTCGCGCGCAAGGCCGCCGGATCGTGGGACGAGGAGGATGACGAGCGCGCGAAACGCGTCAGCGAAGCCGCGAAAATCACGGCGGCGGCGGCGGCGGAGGAGGCTGGAAAAGCGACGGACGACAAAGCCGCGGCGCCGCCGCCGCCGAAAGCCGCCGCGGACACCGCGAACGCGTCCGCGGCGGTGTACGAGGTCGAGAAGGCTCCGAAGGTCCAGAAGCCTCCGCCTGACCCGTCACCGGCGACTCCGACGTACGAGGGCGCGGAGTACTTCGAGGAGGACGCGTCCAGTTCGAGGGCGCCGACGATGCGCACCGGGCCGGAGGGGATGGGCAGCGGCGGGATGAGCGCGGAGATGCTCGAACGCGGCGTCTCGGCCGTGGGCGAGCACTCCCGGCTGGACGCGGCGCCGGACATGTACGTCATCCGCACGGACGGGTTCACGTGCACGCGGGAGGAGGTGGACGACCGCATGCTGAAGATTTCGCACCCGAGCACGCAGCAGCTCGTCCTCGTGTGGCGCAAGCCCCCCAAGAGGATTTTCATCCTGAAGAAGCTCGGCGGCGCTTTACTCGGGAACCTCGTGGAGGTGGCGCACGCGTTCGTGTCCATGGGGTTCGAGGTGATCGTCGAGGAGGGCGTGATGAACGAGATGCGGAGCGCGTCGGAGGCGCTGGACGAGGAGCGCCTTCGCGCGAACGAGGTGACCTCGAGCCGCGCCGACGAGGTTCGGGAGGCGGTCTTACGACGCGCGGAGACGCTCGCGATCGACGAAAAGACGGGACGCATCCCGGAGACCGCCTGGGGCACGATCGACCTCGTCGTGTGCCTCGGCGGGGACGGCGTCATCCTGCACGCGTCGAAGCTGTTCCAGGGCCCCGTGCCGCCGCTGATGGGCTTCCACTTCGGGTCGATGGGATTTTTGACGAACCACCCGCCGGACCGTATGGCGCAGTCTTTACTGCAAGCCGTCGGTCGGGGCCCGAAGAAGGTGGCGAACGTCAAGGGCGGCATCCCGATCACGCTCCGCATGCGCCTGCAGTGCACGCTGGTGAAGAAGAAAGATTCCGCGCGCAACGGCGGCTCGGGCGCGGCGAGCCACTCGTACACGGTGCTGAACGAGGTTCTGGTGGATCGCGGGCCGAGCCCTTTTCTGTCCAAGATTGAGGCGTACGACCGCGGGCAGCTCATCACGACGATCCAGGCGGACGGCGTGATGCTCGCGACCGCGACGGGGAGCACGGCGTACAGCGTCAGCGCGGGCGGGTCGATGGTGCACCCGAACGTGCCGGCGATTCTGATGACGCCCATCTGCCCCCACACGCTCAGCTTCCGACCGGTGGTGTTACCGGACAGCGTCGAGGTGGAGCTCAGGGTGGCGGACGACGCGAGGCAGAGCGCGTGGGTCTCGTTCGACGGCAAAGAGCGGTGCGAGCTGTGCAGCGGAGACTCCATCTTCATCCGCATGAGCGAATTTCCGGTGCCGACGGTGAACTACGAGGACCAGACCGGGGACTTCATCGGAAGCCTGCGCCGGTGCCTGCGGTGGAACGAGCGCGAGGAACAAAAACCCCTCGACGAAGCCGCCATGCGCGAACTCAGAAAAATAGCCGACGGAGATTGAGGACCGGAGAGCGCGAGAGACGACGACGTGTGAAAGAGCGAAAGACGTAACCGTGTCACGACCGCGACCGTCCTCGATGTCTCTCTCGTTTCGATATTTACACACGTATTCTACGTACTGGCGCACTCGCGCCGACCCTCCGAGCGACGCACGGCGCCGTCACACGCTGGATCGTTCCCGGAGAGGTCGAGAGCGGGCTCCGCGGACGTCGCCGTCGCGCGCCGAGGGAGATCTCTCGAATCGTCTATGTACCTTGGGAGTCCGTCATTCTTGAGCC
>Ga0181566_10004384_pt1 | contig 11474 bp, 8 predicted proteins | sample 101ome_15_FD_133762 | JGI IMG/M metagenome (GOLD analysis project Ga0181566, IMG submission 133762) | Coastal salt marsh microbial communities from the Groves Creek Marsh, Skidaway Island, Georgia - 101402AT metaG (megahit assembly) | ecosystem: Environmental > Aquatic > Marine > Intertidal zone... | reverse complement strand
GAAACACCCGGGAGTAGGTGCGACGTAATGGTTTGATAGCGCTAAAATTCACAAGGTATGACATATTTGGTGGTTCAGGACTCGTCAGTCATGTAGTGACTCTCTCAAGCGGCGATATATAAATTTTCCCGCTAACTGTATGTATAGAAACGATATAATTCAAAATGCGTCCGAAGAGTTCCTCAGGTAACTAACAACCCACGGTAAGACATGGGGGTCATGTCACGGGCGGTCAAAACGGTGACCATTTAACGGTCACTTGAGCCGGCCGACATTTTCGCTCTCGAGGAGGTTGGCTGCACGCGGCGTCATGTACCTCGTTCAGATCCGGACATGCGATTCGCCGATGCTTCAATCTTATCTTAGATACTGTCGTGTACAGTCTACCAAGAACCCTTTGCGAGTTGGCTTGAGAACTGTTGGTTCTGTTAGCTGTTCTAGCAGTAGAAACGTCCAGAGTGTAGACGTGATGGTCTTTGACGAGAATTTCGAAGAGGTAAAGCGAACGCAACCAACCATTTTTCTGTTTTCACGACTTATTTGATAGGAGTTGACACTGTGTGTTGAAGGGAACATAGGTGTCGGGAAGACAACTTTCCTGCAGAGTCTATTGAGTGAACACTCGAAGGTGGGGTACATCATGTGTTAATACAGCTATTGAAACGTATTTGAGTAACAGGACACTTTTCAAATAGTTCCAGAACCCGTAGATCTATGGCAAAACGTGCTTGGGCGGGCGAGTTCAAGTCGAGTATTCAACATACTTGATGCGTTCTATGCAGAACCCTCACGATACGCTTATACTTTTCAAAACTACGTATTTATGACTAGATTTATTCAGGAGAAAACGACTCGGGGATCTGGTTGTCCTATTCGAATCATGGAGCGGAGTGTACTTTCAGATAGGAATGTTTTCACTGAATCCCTGTCGGACAACAGTTGGTTAACAGAGCTCGAGTATGGTCTTTATCAAGCGTGGTTTGATCCGATGATCAAGGTATGATGAAAAGTGCAGTCAATTGTCTAGTTTTGATGAGAAAGCCCTCTAGAATTTCCCGACATTGGTCCCTGATGGATTCATCTACCTTCGTGCTGATCCTGATACGTGCATGCGGCGTCTGAGAAGAAGAGCCCGTTGTGAAGAGCTACATATAGACCTGCCGTATCTCCTGTCCCTTCACGATAAACATGAACGATGGCTTAACTGCTTTCATGCAGGTAAGTACGTGTATTTTGTCAATTGACTCGAGTAACGGAACGAGTAGAAGCCTACAGGTCACAAAATCCTGCAAAACCTGATATTCACGAGGTACTTGTGGAGACAGATCGCATGCGAAAGGTAATGCTGCTTTGTGCTGGAGAAAATTGCTGCGTAATTTCTTATTAGGTGCCAGTGTTGGTAATCGATTGCAATACTGATATGGACACTTGCGTTGAGCGTTCGGAGCCAAGTACTCAGCATCAACAAGAAATCCTAAATTTTTGCAAATACATACGAGAGCGAGCGCATAGACGATCAGAATAATTTTAATGATAGTTGGATTCATGTATTGTATCGGCGACTGAAACTGTGCTGTGAAGTGGAGACGTGCGCCTTCGTGAGCACTCAATATCTACCTGTTGCACACAGAAGTTGCTAGAATACGGTTTAAGACGCGGCGAAGGAGGACTATTACACTGCGTATTGCAACTCTAAGTTGTGCGCTTATTGCTTAGTGCTGTACGCTGTTTCCTTCGGTAGATATTTACGTCCTTTCTTTGCAACTTTTCCTCTGCGTGTTTTCAGAAAGGCATCTATTTTACCGCTTTGGTGCAACTGTGAATACTGCTCCAGGAGACGTTCCAACTTGAGTGTCGCTTGGATTTATATTGGTTAGTGCAGTTTAAGTGAAACGGAAATGATGGCTTACATTTTTTCTTGTAAAATGGCAACTTGACTGCAACTTGACTTTTGTCTGCCGGTGTGCTTGTGTAGAAATAAAGAAGTGCCTCGTTTGTGGAATGATGTATACCTCGTGAGCTTGCCATCGAGTTGTCCTGTGATCATTACTCGTGTCGCATGTCTTGATTTCGGCCCTACGCGCCACGAGTCAGGTCAACAGTGTCGCGTTCACGGCGCCCTCAAACGGGCATTAGTTATATATTATTCTAGTTTATTTCATGTTGGTAAATTGTACAGCGTACAATACATACTCGTATATTTATCCATTTTTTAATAAATGGGTGATGGGACTGAACCAGAGGTGGACTGCAGCGCCGCCGTCAAGGGGAACGGACAAGACGGCACTTTCGACGCCAACTCGAGCAGATGGCGACGAGACTGTGCTTCGAGAATAGGTACGTTATACAGAAGCGGACGTAACTACATGAATTTAAATTGAATCGTAGTAACGAAATCGGGGTCTTTAGTCTTCTGACCAACACATATTGCTTAGTTGCCAATGGAGGGTCTGAAAACTTTTACAGGTGTGTCCTACACGGTCGAGGTTTTGCGTTTTCTAAAAGTCACGCCCAGCATCTTTGAAAATGAGCTGTCAGCAGACATTCCCGTGGTGAAAGTGAACTTGGGTGGCACGAGGCTAGTTGGAAGAATGGCTGTTGGTATGCTTACTACGGTGAAGAAGGAAAAGCGCTTCTTGCTCATACTTTCTCTGACAGGAAATAAGAATGGACTACTTTTGCCAAATGGTACCAGTGATCAAGGTGGGTTTTCTATATTTTCGGAAGACGAGGAATGAATTTTGGCACAGAGGCGCTTCACATTCGAAACAGTTTATCAGACGATGTTGTTGTTCAGAGAACACATGAAAGACTTTCTGGTGCGCTAATTAGATTTTGGTATCCTGTACATTAATGACGACACGTTGAACAAGCTCTCGGAAATTGTATCGCTTGCAACGATTATGTCGCCCTGGTTCACCCGGACATAGACCAGGAGACCGAGGAAATCATTTCAGACGTACTCGGTGTGGAAGTTTTCCGACAGGTGAGATAGAGTCACACATAACTGAACGAGTCTTTACGTGAGCACACGCAGTCTATTGCTGGGAACGTTCTTGTTGGTAGTTATTGTAGGTTTACGAACAAGGGCGGGATAGTTCATCCAGCATCCAGTCTTGCTGACTTAGAAGAATTGTCATCACTCTTGCAGGTAAGTTGACAGGCAACTCAGTAACAACACATCATGCGCATGTAGATCCCCCTTGCTGCTGGGACGGTGAATCGAGGGAGCGATTTTATTTCATCGGGACTCGTAGCGAATGACTGGAGTGCATTTTGCGGACTGGATACGACGACGACTGAAATTGCTGTAGGTTCCGTTCAATGTGTTTACAGGAAACTCCCTCATGGTGTAACATAGGTTATCGAGAATATGTTAGAACTGAAAGGAAAACAATGCAGTGAAACCATAAGTGGGATGCGATCTGCTCTCGTAGATATGTTAGTTTAAAGGCGTTACGAACTTTTGTCAATGGATATTACAGAATATGAACTACCATTTCACCACTTCAGTTGTGACCAGTGTATCGATGTGTAATATCGCGGAAAAATGACAGTCGCTCGCTAACAAGTAGCTGAATCTAGCAACTTACGATGCGATGTAGTTGCAATCCATTTTAGGTGAAGCAGCGTTCGCCTCGCGCAATTATGACCACACCTATCCGTTGAGAACCTTTCGACGACTCAGTGGAGAAATGTCAAAGCTGAATGACTGACATACCTGGTCGATTATACCATAATCTTTTGCTTCCCAAGCGTCGAAATATCGAGGACGATTTATATCCTGGGCAATATCTTCTGCTGATTTCTGTATGGTCTTGGATAGCACTTCGACCTTGAAAACAAGATCAGAACACGACACAACTAGTTAGGGATATGAACATCCACCTACCATCTGCGCCTTGGTATTCCGCATCTCTCGCCTATGAATTTCTAACTCCGAAGCCTTTGAATACGTGAGAATGACAACCAAAGAGAAGAAAAATACGTCTCACCTGACCACGGTACGAACTAATTGGTTGCTTCAGCATGATGCTTGCACCTGGGAGAGCTGAACGATTTCCCTATACCCATGTCAGAAATATTCGATCATTGGGAACACACGTACTTTGGCTCCAGATGCAAGTAGCATCGCCGCCTCACCCCAGGCGGTACCCACTGCCACAGTATGAACAGGAGGCTGGATGTACTGAATGGTATCATATATCGCAAAAGCTTCAGTATCATATCCATACTTCTGGCCGTCCTGTAGAAACCTTAGCTCCGCGAAAGATAAATACTTTGATGTGTATTATTTACCTTCGATGTTCCCGTAGAATTGATGTACAGTTGAACGGGTTTCGCACTGTCCTCATACTGCAGATAAAGTAGTTCAGCTAAGATCAACTCGGTCACAGATGGCACGAGTGTCATCCCCTAAGTTTGAGTTAAATCAGTATGAGGAGAACATGAAACTTCATTTTGGACACTCACCAAGTACACGATTCGCTCCTTGAAGATATAAGATGGTAAATCTGGTGGTGACTGCGACGATGCGTCCCCTTGCAGACTAGGTATGACCTACAAACTATCAACAACAAAGAGGCAAAAAAAGGGGTGGAACTTACCGATGTGATGATGGAATGTCGGTTCACAGAGCGTCCGTGCTTTGTCCAAAAGTTGAAGTTTTTAAATGACATATGCGCCGACCGTTTCCCGTTGCTAGCGATAACTCCAGGTTTGTGTGAACTTGACTAGGTGAAGGGACTCAACAGTGTTGTGGTAAATACATAGACACAACTCACGAATATCGACATGTCGGCGGTCTTCAGAAGATGATGGATACGTAACAAGCAACTAGCGCGTTAGTGCGCGGTACGCGACAGTGCGAATCCGCCCTCCGGCGAACCCCGAAAGCTTCGCACCCAAGGAAAAAGAATGCACCAGTCGTCCATAATTTATTACTACTATCCTCCATTCGGTGGAAAACGTAACAAACAACTCGTGATGACCCGGTGATTACCCGATGATGTCGTGTAGCCCCGCGGGATAAATTTATATCGCACGGCTTGGGAGGAGTCCCTCCGATACCAACGAGTCATGAACCTTCGAATATTACAGTACATTGTGTCCTTTACCACTATCAGATCATTACGCCATATCTACACCCGGGTGTTTCTACCTTGCGAAAATTCGTGAAAAATTTGACGCGTGGCAAACACGAGTGAAATCGAGCGACGCGACGCAAACTTTAGACGACCAACCGCTCGCAAACAGTGACATATACTCTGCGTTACACAAGTTAAGCAGTTACGCTTCGTCAACACACTCACACGTGCGCCCACTGTATCATTTGTATCGCAGTTGCTCTTCATCGTGAACCTCCCTCATCATTGCGTACATACAATATTCATTTTATCTCTTCCATCAAGCTGTGTACCTCTTGTTTGTGTTCCATCAGCAAGTCAAGACCTGCAAATACTCTTTGCTGCAGGGTGTGCTTTTCACGCGCATATCGTTTCTGAGACTCCGCTAACACTGCCTGCCAGGTACTTAAACTGATCCCGTGAAACATCTGTCCATGACGCTTACCTTGATATTTTCCACGTAATCCGTGGGTGTTGGGATTAGTTTGGGTGCCTAGTAAAATATATTCAAGAAGTGGTACAACCTTGAATACGCAAACAGACCTGTTCCATTAAATCTTCGAATTTGGATTTAAGTGCAGATATATTTTTTTCAACACGATCACGCGCTTGACAGTACTTGGCTTCTTTGTCGTGTAGCTCAGCTTGAAGGCGAGCACACGTATCACTTCTACAAAGCAAACGGTCAGCACTACACTTTCTACTTGTTGTCGATTACCTCTCCATCAAAGTTGTGGACACGCTACACTTCAGAATACTCTGCGCATCTACCCTCGAGCATGAAGCTCTATACGTTCATAAGCCACCGTGGGTACCCTGGTATATTTGAAACGTACCTCAGAAGTGCTTCTTCATGGCGCAGTAAGGCACAGGCCTGAGTCTCTGAAACTCTCTTTGACTGCAAGTAAATAATACATTTCACGAAAATTTCAGCAGTCGCGCACCTGGTACATAGATTCGGTTCCAGCCCGCGACACCAAATTATGTGCTTGGTCGCTAGACACAGACAGCTTGAGCTGACTGGCCAATGAGTCAGCGTGAGCCGCAAGGCCAGTGATTTCATGTGTCAAGTCGCGCATCTGTTGCTGTAGCGTAGTGTTGTAGTCATAGCAATCTTGCACAGTCGTATCGAGTGTTGCTCCCTTCCAAAACTATTTCAAATCAAATACATTCTCTCAACCAAAATTACCTGGCCTCGGATATCTTTCACTACGCGGCGTTCAAATTCATTTGCTGCCCTCTAATATGCAATTATATAGCGGCAACTTACTCGCATCACAACAACTACATTTACCTGCTTGTTGTGCACCGCGTAACTCTGTAAGGCGTGACGCTTCTCTATGTCTAACAATTGCCGTGCTTGGTTTTCTAGTCGTTGCTTCTGCCATGTTTTCCTTTTTTCAAGATTATCCTTATAAATAATACTTTAGAGGTCTGACAACGAACGAACTTAAAAATACTCACTATTTTGACTTTCACGTCATCATCGCAAATGCGATACAGCGTGTTGCCATCGCTGGAATGCTTTAGTTCTGCATTTTGCTGTTGCAAGGTGAGTGTGAACAATTAAAATTTACCATCGCACTCACCTGATCGACGCATAAGCGTTCTCTTGATATCTCTTCTATTTGATTTCGCACATCGTCGAAGCATGCGCTATACGCGGCAAAACTTTCCTGATCCAAACCACCAAGAAAAAACTACAACTTATGAGCAAGTAGTCGTTCTCGAAATGGCAACTCACCTTGTAGGCCGACACGTAGCTTTGCATGATGGTACCATCATTCTGGACCTATGTGATCGTTTTATTTGAATCCCATCAGAACTACTGTGTATCCGTACCTTAGCTAGCAGCGTCGTTTCATAACCTTCGATGCGGAACAACCAACTCAGAGCAAGTAGTGGCCCTGGGCTTCGATCTTGAATCAAAATGGATATGGTGTTCGAATAAAAGGGATAGAGTAAGTACTGCAGCGTTATGACAAAATCCTCCTCTACCCTAGCTTGCTTGTTCCGTCGAATATGAAGTAGTTCAAGTATATATTCCACAACTTTTTTCAAATCGTTAGCATCCAACTGCTTCACGTACGATTCGGCGAAGTCCGTGCATTCACGAAGCCGTTGAGTGATGTAATTTTCCGAGTACTTCAACTCGTCTTCACGCCTAGGATCCATCATCGTACTTAGTTGCATCGAGCGTGCGCTGTCGCGGCGCGTCACTCAATTAGGACGGGAGTTTCTACTAGCTGTCACTAGTGTTGACTTCTAAGGGGGATGTGGGGAGCGGGAGGCGAGGGTTGTGTTTCGCAGTGGAAAAATGAAAAATACGCGGTGTCGAAATAATATGTGACTTCCAACTCCGCCGAAAGCGCGACTAACGAAAAACTAACTGTCAACAGAACATACTGCTCCGAAGTGTTTAGAAACTGGTCATTACAAGCTTATCTTTCTACGTCGGGTAGTGGAAATTTAAGCCTGAGCTGACTGATACTGCTCAGCCATTTTCTTCAGGTTCGCCAGATTTTCCGGTCCTATGAAGCACAACTTGTTAAGACGGAAAATACACTAAGCTACGTATACACACCTAGTTGGTTGACAATGCCTGGTAAAATATCTTCCAAACCTTGTAATAGAGTTTATTCTAGGGGTGATATGATTATGAGAGGTAGAACTTACGCTTCGTCTCAGGATGGCCGCTGACTACATAAGCATTGGCAGGGGGAGATGCTTGCACTAAACGAGAGTTGAGAAGAGTGTACTAGTGTGAGAAGCCTGAAAAACCCTACCTTTCGGGTTGACGAACTGTGTGACGCTATCCGAGTGGAAAATATTTACTTCTTGTATGCCAGGTATGGAATTCATGCCCATCTTCTTCAAAACCGACTGTAATCGTTTATCATCATTGCTGACCGACTTGTGCATAGCCTTCTTTTTCCTAAGAAAAACGTGAACCGGGTTCGGTGTCGAGTTTTCCTGTTCGCTTTACCTTCTCATCGATCCCTTTCCACCCATCCGGACTGCGCCCGCCAATCGCTGCAATTTATCAGCATCCATATCTATATTCTTCCAGTGTGCACCGGCTAACGTCGACTTACGGTGCGGTCACGTCTGCAACCACACGTCCCTCTTTTGTAAGTCGAATGGTCCGTCCCGGTCCTGGTTTGCTTTTGCGGGTAGGTGTCGGTATCTGTCATCAGATCTATCGTTTGTTATTTACGAAGGAAAGTCGCCAAAAACGTAAAATGCTCGTTTATCCCGGTCATTTATGTCGTCATGACTTCCATGTAGAAGTTTAATTCACCAAATACTTGCACAAAGCGCAAGAAGAACCAGTAAGTAACGTGAATGGTGATGGTATAAAGAACTCCGCCCGAGACGAGCCACGACACGCAGTCGTTACACCCTTCTCTCGTGAGCTTACCTACCCAACCGGTTCCTGTCACCAAGTAACATCTCATGCGATGGTACGGGTTACGAAATGCATTTAACGGCGCATATTATAATATATGCAAGGGTTATTCCACATACGGCGCGTCGACGGTACCGTTAACAACCCGCAGCACTTTAACTTCGCTGCAGCACAAGTACAAACGGGGTGAACCTATCACAGCTATAACTGCCTACGACTATCCCAGTGCGGTTCATGTACGTCTTCACATCTTAGTTGTAAGTATGCATATCATCGATTTGTAGGTGGATAGAGCAGGTTTTGATATAGCGCTTGTTGGTGATTCTGCAGCTATGGTGGTGCACGGCCAGGATACAACTTTACCGATGACACTTCACGATATGATCACGCACTGTCAAGCAGTGAAACGAGGAACGAAACGAACATTCATAGTTGGCGATCTCCCATTTGGATCATACGAGAGTAGTGCGAACCATGCACTTGAATCTGCCTTACGACTTGTGAAGGAGGGTGGTGTGGACGCAGTTAAACTTGAGGGTGGCTGTGATGCGCGAGTACTTGCTGTGAAAACGATAGTAAGCGCTGGTATTGCTGTGGTCGGTCATTTAGGTCTCACGCCTCAAGCCATAGGAGTTTTTGGTGGTTTCAAGCCTCAAGGCCGGACTGCCAACTCTGCACTAGAAATTTTCAAGGCAGCACTGAAACTGCAAGAAGCAGGGTGCTTTGCCATCGTATTGGAGTGTGTCCCTAAAGAGGTTGCGGATTCAATTACATCTGCGCTGCACATCCCGACTATTGGAATTGGCGCCGGTAGTGGAACAAGTGGGCAAGTTTTAGTATTCCATGATTTACTAGGCTTCCTACAACATCCTCACCACGCAAAGGTGTCTCCTAAGTTTTGTAAGCAGTACGCTCGTGTAGGTGAAAACATCCAAGGTGCCTTAGCAAAGTTCATTAATGAAGTGGATACACACCAATTCCCGGATGAACGCTTTACACCATACACTTTCGAAGCTGATGAGCTTAAACTTTTCAAAGACGAACTTGCTAAAGCAGGTTTTTCCTGATGTAGTTGTAAAGCATTATTATGCTATATGAAAATATCCAGTATTTGTATTCGAACCCACATTGCAAAAATAAAACGATACGATTGGACCTACAACGCATTCAGCTCCATGATCTCGCTTTCACTCATGCACCTTGATGAAATCCCGTCTCCTTGGAGAGTGATTTCTATGAGCTCAACGGTGTCATAAGAAACAGTAGTGACATCCATGATCTTTTTCAGAACTTTTAAAGCAAGCTTTTTCGCGCCATCTAAAGATAGGTTTGGGTTATAATCCGATTTTAGAATTGAATGTGCCGTTTGGCTGTTGGCACCAATTGAGGTTGCCTAACAAAAGTTGAAAAGTGAGCCTTTTCTTTGTACTGTCGAAACTGGTGAACTTCCACTCACCTTCCATCCTGCATAGTTTCCAGAAGGATCGCTCTGATAGAGCTGAAAGCCTAAATATTGGTCCCTGTTAATTTTCATAAAACATAAGCTCAGTCGATAAGAGAGTGACCCACGCAACTCACCATCCTGCAAAAATGAAAGACACGCCATACGGCCGAAGCCCTCCAAATTGTGTGTAGCCTTGTTTATGGTCTGCTATGTGTTGAACGAGCACTTCGACCGGTATCGATTGTCCGTACATATGCTTGTGTCGCAGCGCCATAGCTCTGTTACAAATTTGAGGTCACGTTATAACCAACTTATTAATTCGTTACCGTGCTGCTTGTATCAAAATCTCAGCATCTGCGTTTATGCCAGCTGAAGCTGCAACTACATGTGAATCTATCTGATGTAACTTTTCAGCGAGCGTTTTCTCGAGAAGCTGAGTGTAAGGTGATTTATTTCACAGACGATATCTGCTGATGCAAAGACAAACCTTCGACAGAACTCTTTTTTCTGTTGCTAAGATCAAACCACCATCCGTTTTGATTCCTACTGCAGCTCCTGCATGGTTGATTGCTTCAACCGCATACTCGACCTATTGATGATTATTGATGCTTAGACACATATTGAGCTAAATCTGTCATCTCTTGCCTGATACAAGCGCCCCTCAGGACTGAAAGTCGTCGTTCGCGAGTCGTATCTATGCATCAGGTAATGCCAGTGTATTCCGAGAGAACTTGCGATTATACCTCCGCGCCATCTCTATGTAAGTAAAAAACGTAGACAATGAGCAAGTTGCGAATGAACTAGATCCGTCAACCTTCAACTAGCCTCGTACGCTGCGCTGCTACGCTGCTGTACATATCGGTCAACGATCGGCTACTCTAGTCAACTCGACGAGTACAATTTTAAAATTTAATAATATCCTCCCTAACTTGGAAAACCTGACTAGAATTCATATTTAGCTCGATCTTTGGTCTGTGATCATGTCTAGCCACGCGTTCGAAAGCTCTCACCAATTGCTATCTAATCATCGCATTTGCGCTATTCTTTTTGTTTCGAAATACGCCGGAATCGAACGCTGAAAATTTTGCTCATCGATCAAAATGATAGAAAATGGGTAAAAAAATTGAAAAAGTCCGAGCTGATTTCCATAAGTTTTTAGCACTCTTAGGGTTAATGACTGAACACTACGGCAACCGCCATCGATCGAAGATGTTGACAAAGCGTCCCCTTCCGCGCGTTAGTGGCGCGCGCGCGGCACGGCCGCCGATCCGGCCGGGCATGGGCGGCGCGCGTGCGAAGTCTCAGCGCGAACGGCCGCTTCGCGTGCTAAACCGAAGCACCGGGGCGCCGGGTGTCGAAGATGTGTCGACGCCACCGAATTCAAATCGCGCGCGACGGCGGACGCAAAAGGAGGTACACGGCGTTGTGAGGACGCGACCGACGAGCGCACGCCTCACGATGGCGTCGAAAACACCCAGTGTGATGAGTTACCACG